>Ga0180438_10008622_pt1 | contig 12920 bp, 7 predicted proteins | sample SS_ome_12_FD_132455 | JGI IMG/M metagenome (GOLD analysis project Ga0180438, IMG submission 132455) | Hypersaline lake sediment archaeal communities from the Salton Sea, California, USA - SS_3_D_2 metaG | ecosystem: Environmental > Aquatic > Non-marine Saline and Alkaline > Hypersaline >...
AGCGGTGAAGGATTCGGACTCGCGGTTCTCGGTGACAATCTTGTCTATATCGTCTGGCTGCCGATTCTTTTGGGTTCCAAGAATATATCGCGCCTCTTCGATCGCTTTACGCGAGTTAACCCCAAACGAATCCGGATGCTCGAAGCAGTTGAGAACGAAACCGAAGGCCGGCACGACGCTGTGAGAATGAGGCATTTTCTCTATCTTCTTGTGCTCGGGTTTGCTTGTACGTGGGCGGCCCAGGTTCTTTCAGCCAGACTCCCCGAGCTTGTCCCTGTCAAGCTTGGGCCTGTATTGACCGCCTCAACCTGGAAGATCCTTTTGATTACAACCATGGGGCTCTTGCTTTCGCTCACTCCGGCAAGGCGTATTCCGGCGAGCCATGAACTGGCGATGGCGCTGGTCTATATCTTTGTTGCGAATATGGGAGCCAAAGCCGATGTGTCGGGCCTCGCAGGTTCCGCGGGGTGGTTTATTCTCGCCTGCTACCTTTGGATAGCGGTGCACGGAGCATTCTGTGTATTGGGGGCATATCTGTTAAGGGTGGATGTGCACTCCACCGCCATTGCAAGTGCCGCCAATATCGGCGGGGCGGCAAGCGCCCCGGTGGTCGCCGCTCACCACAATGAAAAGCTCGTACCCGTGAGTGTCCTTATGGCCCTTATCGGCTACGCGGTCGGAAACTACGGAGCCTTCCTTGCCGCCTGGCTCTGCTACAAGCTCAGTACATAGAGGCCTCAGCCGAGATAGTGCTCATAACAATTGCTCCTTTCGCAAAGGTGTGGTAATATATCGCGATAATGAAACGGCGGGAACACCGCTGAATCAATGTGAATCGGAATCGCCTTTTGATAATCTCGATTGGAGAGCGAAGAGATGAAAAGAAGAGACTTTTTGGCCGCAGCGGGTCTGGCCACAATAGGGTCGCTCGGTGGGCTCGCCCGCGCACAGAGCACAAGTGGTGAGTCGCACCGTGAATACTACGAGCTAAGGGCGTACCGGATGAAGTCGCAGGACAAGCAAAAGGTTGTGCTTGACTACCTGAAAGCGGCGGCGATTCCCGCTCTGAACGGGATAGGCGTCAAGCCGGTCGGCGTGTTCACAGTATTCGAACCGGAAAGTCCCGACATTTACGTGCTGTTGCCTCACAAGTCTCTGGAATCGGTTGTCACCGCTTCGGGGCTTATAGGGTCCGACGCCACCTACCGCAAAGCTGCGGCGGGTGTATTAGATGCGCCCAAGTCCGACCCCCCTTACGAGCGCATCGAAAGCACATTGATGCTCGCTTTCGAGGCCGTACCGAAACTCGAAACGCCGACTAAGGCCGACTCCCGCATCTTCCAACTGCGAACATACGAAAGCCATAACTCACTTGCGGCAAAGAAGAAGGTCGAGATGTTCAATCGCGGAGGGGAGATAGCCATCTTTCGCAAGGCGGGGATGAATCCGGTGTTCTTCGGCCAATCACTCATCGGCCCGAGGCTGCCGAATCTGACCTATATGCTTGGCTTCGATGACATGGACGCAAAGGAGAAGGCCTGGAGTAAGTTCCGCGTGGACCCCGACTGGTTGAAGCTCAAAGAAGACCCTTATTACAAGGACACCGTCTCGCACGTCACGAACCTAATGTTGCGTCCGGCTCCCTGCTCGCAGATCTGAGTCAAACATCAACGAAGAACAACACAGGGGCTTCCAGTGTTGCCTGCCGGTATGTGCAAGACCGCGGCTCTGGGCACGAAGAAGCTGCCAAAAGTGTTTCGGGCGGCGGGCAAAAAAAAAATTGAAAAAAATTACAAAAAGGTGTTGACAAATGTAGTTTACTAAGGTAAATCTACATTGGTAAACAACGGCATTTGTTTTTATCAAGGAGGTATTTCGTATGGCGGGTATGCGATTTGGACCTGTTCAACTGAGGATTATGCAGGTATTATGGCAAAAAGGACGCGCCAGCGCCCGGCAGATCACCGAGACGCTCAACGAAGAATCACCCATAGCCCACAGCACGGTGCAGACTCTGCTTCGCAAATTGGAGCGCAAGGGGGCGGTTTCGCACAAGGTCAGTCAGCGCACGTTCGTCTTTTACAGTCTGGTCAAGGCGGACAAAGTGGTCAGGAGTGTTTCGCGAGAGATGATCGACCGGGTCCTTCAGGGCTCGGCGGGGGATTTGGTGTGCTACCTGCTAAGACACGAGCGTATCAGCAAGGCCGAACTCAAAAAGATTCGAAAGCTGATAAATGAGAGAGGAAAACCATTATGAGCTGGTTAAGTTTTTTTGAAGCGGTGGGACTCTCCTGGGGTTCTGTGGTGACACTCGGCGTGAATCTGGCCATTCAGTCATCCTTGCTGATTGCTCTTGGGCTGCTTTTGTCACGCGTGGTCAGAGGCAGGGGTGCGGCTATTGAGTCCGTCCTGCTGCGCGCGACCTTAGCTGCAGTTATAATGTGTCCCGCCGCGGCGCTGCTGCTAAATGCGGCGGGCGTACATACGTTTACCATTCACCTGCCGCGGCCGTACGAGAATCCGGCGGCGGAATTCGAGACTCCCACGGCAGGTGCACCGGTCGAACCGGACAGGCTAGAAGCAGCCGCCTTGGAGAATGCGGCAATCTCAGAGTTGCCGGCCGATGTTGCGGCGGTTGATTCAGGCAGAGAATTTGCTGGCGGCACCGAACCGGTCGCCGTCGGGCAGGACGCGCTTCCTGATGCTTTGCCGGCAGAAAAGGCTCGCGTCGATTACAGCCTGCTGGGTGTTGTTTACGGCGTTTTGGCGGTGATATGGTTGGCTGTCAGCGCCTGCCTTGTGGGTCGCTTGTTTGTTTTGCATTTGCGTCTTTTGTATATCAAGCGGTTTGCGCCGACGGCGGATGCCGAGGCTGTGGCTCGATGGCGTGCGATGGCAGATTACCTGCAAGTCAAAACGCCTGCGCTCGTTTGCACGCCGGCGGTGGTAAGTCCCTGCCTGACGGGGATATTCAGGCCGGCCGCGCTTCTTCCCGCCGATTCCGGCTGCGCACTTTCGGCAAGCAGGGAAGTAATATTGCACGAGCTGGCGCACCTTGTCCGTCGCGACTGCCTGTGGCTTATGCTCTCGAAGTTGACGGCGGCCGTGCTGTTTTTTCAGCCGCTTATCTGGGTGCTGGCTCGGCTAAATGAACAGGCTGCCGAGGATGTCTGCGACGACTATGTCGTGCGTCACAGCCCTGACCGGCAAACATACGCGAACCAGCTTGTCGATATCGCGGAGCACTATCTGCCCGGGCGGCTGGAGGCTAACACGGGATTAGGCGTGATTCGTTTTCGCTCCGCTCTCGGAAGGCGGGTCTATCGTATTATGGACACCGGGCGCAAGCTCTCCACCGGCGCCGGCAGGCGAGCGGTTGTTGCGGTCGCTGCAATCGCCGTGCTGGCAACGTTCGTATCCGGGCTGATTGCGGTGACCGGCAGCAAAGCCGAGATACCACCGGACGAGCCGGCGGCCGAGGAAAGCAGTTGGGAGGACTCACGGGCGTGGTACATCCTCAGGCAGACGGACACAACGGGTCTGCTGCACGGACTGCCGCAGAGGCTGGGTAAGGCGATTGTGCCTTCAAAGCGACAGACACCGATGTGGCAGGGTGTGGACGACGGCGGAAGTATCGACCTGCAGATAAAGGTTGAAGGCGACGTTACCGGCGAGATATTCGTCGGGTTCTTCTCAGATGCCCGATGGTGGGCGGCCCCACCGGTTCAGGTGCGCTGTTTTCCGGGACCGGGGCGATACACGGCGGATAATCTCATTCCCGGCAAATATTACGTTGGCGCAATGACCGGTTCCCTGCCGGTTCCTGACGTATTGGGCGTCAACCGGTCCTGGCCGGCGCCGATCGAAATCCTGGAAGGCAAAACTCTGTCGGTTGACCTGCTCGTCTCCACAGAATTCAAGGACAGGCTCTGCCATCCCCACCAGTACGAAGGATTTGCAGGACAGTTTGGCCCAATGGATCCGGCCCGGATGATAACCGTCAGAACGGTCGATCAGAAAGGCAGTCCTGCGCCCTTCTGTCGCGTGACTTACAGAGATCGCGACCCTTCCAGCAGGGACCCTTTCCATGACATTGGAAGTGATGAACAAGGTTATTCTTACTGCGGCAAGATGGACGGACCATTCAGCCTGACGTCGGCACGCTATGACTTTGTGGCTGAGCAGTTTGCCCAGCGCTGGCAATTCAGGCGGTTTGAGGACGTCCACAACACTGCGGACCGCAAGGTAATCACTGTGCAGTGGCCGTCATATCCGACCGGTACGGGCAAGGTGAAAGGCCGGGTTCATGACCAGTATGGCCAGCCGCTCACAGCCTATTACCTTACCGTAAAACAGGACCAAAAAGGGAGTAACCAAAGCAAAGAAGAACACATCGCCTTTGGGTATAAGGCGCCGATTACCGATTCCGAGGGCCGATTTGAAATCGAGAACTTGGCGCCGGGCAAGTATACGGTTATGGTGCGCGCGTTCGACTATCCGACACATGCCTGGGATTTTGACATGGGACAGTTCACCATCGCCGATGAGGACAATGCGGTAACCGAGTTTAATCTGGAAGTTGAAGCAAAGGAGCTGCTTTACGGTCGGGCGGTTTACGAAGATGATTCCCCACTTGAGAAAGGAGGCTACACCGTATGGTTTGAAGATTACGCGAGGGTCCGCCAAGAGGGCGCCATGGCTCTTGAGCATTTTTCTCTGTCAGCCGATGCGGAGGCCCGGTTCCGCGTGTGCCTGTCGCGCAAAGAACGCAAAGACCTTTTGAAATACAACAAGGGGGAGGTCTTCATACACGATGCTTCAGGTGACCTCGGTCGGATTCATATTGACAAGCTTTCCAAGGATGCGAACAATCCGGCGAAGGTTGTTTTTCCGCGGCCAAAGGCGGAGCCTTCCGAAGCCTCTGCCGCTGAGTCCGGCCCTACAGATGAAAGCAGCAACACCACCGAAGAGGATTCTGAAGAGGTGCTCGGATTGGGCGAGGGTCTCGGTGAGCAGCAGTATTCGCGGGCCTGGTATATCCTTCGTCAGTGGAACGTGGGGCCGCTGCTGTTGGGCCTGACTCAGCAGTTGGGCAAGGTGATTGAGCCTTCGCGGCGCAGCGAAGATATATGGACGGGAGCAAACGACGAGGGAAGTCTGACACTTGATATTAAGGCCGAAGGCGAGACGCCCGGCGAAATCTTTGTGGGCTTTTTCGATGACGCAACGTGGTCGCGCCAGCCGCTGCAGGTGCGCAGCTTCCCCGGTCCGGGTCAGTATATTGTCAAGAATCTTCCTTATGGCACATTTACCATCGGCGCGATGATAGGTGAACCGCCGGTGGCACAGGCCCTTGGCGTTCACAGGCGCTGGCCCGAACCGGTGCTGGTGCAGCGCGGCGTTATAGGGGCGGCACAAGTTCTGGTCTCGCCGGAGTTTCAAAAACGTGCTTCCGGATTTGAGAACGAGCAGGTCGCAAGAGACTACATTGGGCAATGGAAGGAAATGGATCCGGGCAACCTGCTGCGGGGGCGGGTAATTGGGCCTGACGGCCGGGCCGCTGCCTACGCTCATGTATCGCTTCATGAATATAAAGGCAAACCCAGTTCGTATGCAATGAGCCACAGCGCAACAAACGAGGAAGGATACTTCTACATCGAAACAAAACAGTGGCCATACCGCATCAGTGTTGAGTGGCAGGAAAAACTTCCGGCCTTATTCGGTACGCGCCGGCATTTTATTTTTCAAAGAAAGGTGCTCCGGGGTGCGCAAAACGTCAATTTCAAGTTCGATGTCTTTGACGGCGGCAGCTCGGTCCTTCGCGGAAGAATTGTAGATCAGGATGGCGATCCTGTACGTGAGTTTCATCTTGTCGTCCAAACAAAGATCGATTATGCCGACTGGTACAAAGATGCGGAAGGAGATTACCGCAGCACGGGTTATCATGTGCCTTTTGTTTCAGAGACGGGCAGCTTTGAGCTGCCGGGCCTTCCTGCGGGCATTTTCGAGGCGAGGGCAATACCGTTTGATGTTCAATCCTACGAGATGGACCGAGGCACTGAAGTGGAGCTGCAAGACAGCAACACTACAGAAATTACGCTCACGTTGACCGCCAAGAACGCACTGTATGGACGTGTGCTTTTTGATGATGGGCGGGCGCCTGATCCTCAGCACATTCGACTCTCGATGGCGACGGGCAGACGAGGCATAGCAAAGAGGGTGGGCAGCTTTGATGATGAAGGATACTTCACCGTGCACTTTAGTGACAGTGAGCTGGAGCAACTGCGATCAGGTGGTGTGAGTCTTCGCGTGAGTTTGCGTCATGGCGATAAAAGACATTCGGCCGGCACATTCGGCTTTGAGCTGCTTTCTGCGGAGCGGGACAACGCCGGAGTACTGAAGATAGAACGGCCTGGGGCGGGAGGGTCGGAACCGAATCGGCCGGGCGGCCCTTCCGCACCGGAAGTGTCTTTACAAACGGGGCGTGCCGCCGTTGAGCCTTTTGCGCTGCTCGACACCGACGGTCACACGCATCGGCTGTCGGATTATAAGGGCAAGGTCGTGCTGCTCAATATATTTACCACCTGGTGCGGACCGTGTGAGATGGAACGGCCGCACCTTAAGAAGCTGCACTCGGAATACGCCGATAAGGGACTTGTGATTCTCGGCATATCGCGAAAGGAAAAGCCCGACACGGTCGAGAGCTGGGCGCGCAAGAACCGCCTGCCTTTTCCCGTTTTGGTAGACGAAGCAGGCCATGCAATCGGACAGTTCGGGGACGAGAAAGGACGTGTTCCCGTTCCGACAAATGTTGTGCTCGACCGACAGCACAGAATCACCAGGAGCAGCGCCGGCTTCAGCGAAGAGCTGTTCGCAGCGCTCAAAGCTGCCGTCAGCCTGGCAATTGAGCAGAAATAGGCCGGTGGAGACTGCCGGGGTTTGTCTGGCGCGTTACTCTGTCAAGGTGTAGGTTCGCACTTCATTAACACCATGAGCGGCCACAATCAGGCCCGCTGAATCTTTGCCGCGGTCCACCACCGCAATCTGTGTCGGGCCTATTCCTTCGTCGATAAGCTCATAGCTGAATCCCCCACCCTGCGGGCCGCTCTTTCGGTACAGGCGCAGCTCTTTTCGCCCGTCACGTCCTCCCACGAGCAGGCCCGGCCTGCCAAGAAGCTCGCCCGCCCAGAGGACATGACCCATTGCGATGTCATCGGCTATGACGGCCCCGCTCCAGCGGTTCTGCTCGCGCCGGTAGATTGTCACCGTGTTGCCGTGGAATGGGCTGATGGCAAATATCTGGGCCGAGCCGGTTCTGTCCCAGTCGTAAGCAAAGCCGTCACTGTGCTCACCTTCGGCGATGGTCTCAACTTCCCACCGGCCGTCGGGAGTCTCAGGTATTCTCATGAAAAAAAGCCCCTCCATGGCGGAAAGCAAAAATCCACCCCGGCCCGCCTTGTCAAGCTGTGCGAAATCCATGCCGTGGTTCTTGTTCAGCCCCGTCACTATCTGACTGAACTCCCATCTGCTGTCAATGTTGTCCGGTATCACCGCCAGATGTACGCCGCCGGGCTGGGTCCAGTCATATTTAAAGGCCTTGGCCGCGCAGAGAGTCGAGCCAAGGAAACACCGGTGCCCGCCCAAAACCAGTACAGCCGCCCGGTGCGTATAAGGCAGCCTGCCAACCTCGAAGGCTTTACCTCTGGCCGCCTCATCCAGCGGATAGACAATGATTCGACAATTCTCAGCCTTGAAGCCCGGCTTGAAATCGGTGGCGGCAACGACGTAATTACTTGCCTCCTGTTCGAATGTCCAGAGACTGATAAAACCGCCCGGCTGGTTTGCTATCTCAATGGGCTCGTATTGCGGCGGCTCAAAGTACAACAGAGGACCGTCGCCTTCACTGCCGGCTAAGAAAGCGGGCCAACCGTCTGCCTTCACGCCCGCCACCGCAGCTATACTGTACACCCTCTCCAGATTCGCCACTGTCCGCTTTGTAACTTTCACTTTGCTCGCTCCTGTAATTGGCCCCGCGCAATGTCCCAAGTGTTCAGCAGGGTTTGTTGGCAATACCGTATCAAATCCGGCACACTTTCACCAGTGTTGCGGACCTCGAAAAACAATTTCGGTCGCCTTGAAGCTGAGAAAAAACCCATGCGGCGGCACCCCGCAATCAGGCTGCCCACAGCCTGGATATCAAGCACGCCAGGCGCTCCGAACTTGATGTGTTTGTCCCCAAAAAGCTCGCTGTCACTATTGAGTACCGGATTGCAGATATGGAACTCGTCTATATATTCCATGGCCGTTTTCACCGAGGAAACAACATCTTCGCCGTTTAATATCATGTGGGAGGTGTCCAGACAGAGAAAGGCATTGTCAACTTTGCCCGCCAGATGCCCGGCCATCTCGACAGCCTCGGTCGTCAGGCCGACCGCTTTCTTCTTGTGTGCGTAAGTATCGAGCGGCTCGACAATCACCTTCAGGTTATACTTGCGGGCCGCCTCGCAAAGCTCCAGCCAAGACTGCTCGAAGCAACGCAATTGTTGCGCCCTTTGATTCGGGTCAGCTTCAGCCGGACCGCTTATCACCTGCACGACACTGCAGCCCTGCTGGACGGCATCCTCAAAATTCGGGACGAGCTTCTCGACACTTGTCTTGCGCAACTGCTCATCGAGCGACGACAAATCCAGCTTGTTTTCATTGAGCACCCTGGCCAGGCAGTAGGTCATCGCCAGATCATTAGCCTTGGCGCGTGCGGCCATTTGAAGCCTCTCCGCCGCGTATGGGACCTCAACCGTCTGGTAAGCCTCAAAGAAATCCAGCTCCATTGCCTCTTCGAGCACCTCGAGGGTCCGCCCCTGCACTTTGCGCGATTCAGGCTCGATATTTGATATCATTAAGCCGGGTCTTGCTGCGTCTTTCAGATTCATAGCTGCCGAGAATACCAAAGTTACTTCAACACTGCAAGAAGGCAAATTCAGTACAGGGCATAATATGCGGATGCTGAGAATGTGTTCTGGAGAAGGGATCATTAGACATTACCGTCAATAACGAATATGGCTGTTCCCGGCGGGATTGAGGGGCGAATGACCGTACCTCGGCTCAGCGGGTGGAGGGCGGACTATATATGTGTGAGCCGCGACGTGCAGCCTCGAAGGCTTCGGGAGTGTCCAGCCGTGCGCCCGGGTCGCCCTGCGCTTTCATCCAGCGGTCGAGTTCGGCGCTGAGGCGGCTCTTGATGTCCGAGGCCGCCGGGTCGGCGGCGAGGTCAGTCATCTCGTAAGGGTCTTGGGCGGTATGGTACAACTGTTCAGCAGGCCGGCGCATGTATCGCTTGACCATGTTGTACGTGTGAGGATTGGCCGAGGCATTGCCCACCCAGGTTGCCCAGTACGGATTGTTTAGTTTGCCGTCCTCCGACCACCCCATCAGGTGTTTCTCGATATAGATTTCGTCCGGTGTGAGGTTGCGAATGTAGCGATACCGCCCGTCGCTTACAGTTCGAATCGGGTACGCAGGGCCTTCGTCGATATTGTTGTGCATGCCATAAACAAACCTGCGGTGCGCGGATTTCCTGCCCAGCAGCACCTGCAGGAAGCTCGTTCCGTCGTATTCGTGCTTCGATACATCCCCGCCGACGGCATCAACGAGAGTTGGCAAAACGTCAGCGTACTGAACCAGAGCATCGGTGCGTTTTCCCGGCGTTATCCTGCCCGGCCATCGGGCGATCAATGCGGTGTGCAGGCCCGTATCCCAATTGGTCCATTTGCAGCCGGGGAATTGGCTGCCCTGCTCCGAGGTAAAGAGGACAAGCGTGTTGTCGGCACGTCCTGAGTCATCTAATGCCTTGAGTATCTCACCAACCTGTCCGTCCATGTACGTGATCTCGGCCAGGTAGCGCGAGAAATCCTCGCGTGTGCGGAGAGTCTCGGCAATGTTCGGCGGCAGATTGAGCTTCTGCGGAGGATATTTCGATGCATCACCCATCACCCACGGTACATGCGGCTCGACCAATGCTACAACAAGACAGAACGGCTGGTCTTGCCCTTCTGCCATGAACCGGCGGATATTCTGCGTATCGTGCGACTTGGTTGGGCTGCGAACGCAACTTTCATCAAATCCTCCTACCTTTTCGAAAGGAAACGCCTTTGCCGGCTTAACGTGTACTTTACCCGCAAGACCCACGCGATAACCAAGAGGCTTCAAATGATGCGGCATACTGGTCACGTCGGGCAGACTGCTTGAACTGTTCCATGCGCAACCGTTCCGCATTGGGTATAGTCCGGTATAAAGCTCGGCCCGACAGGGCTGACACATCGCCGAGCTAAGGTATGCCCGGTTGAAGACAAGCCCTTGTGATGCCAGTCGGTCGATGTTAGGCGTTGCCGCGTTCCTGCCTCCATAGACCGGCAGGTCGTTATAAGTACAGTCATCGCCAATAATCAAAAGGATGTTCGGCTTTGTTTGCCGCTTTTGTTCCGCAGCCATTGAAACTCCATCCCCGAACATCGCCGATGCCGCGGTCAATCCTGCACATCCCAGGAATTTTCGTCTGCTCAGCATTGTTGCCCCCGATCCTGTATCACTCTTATCTTACTGAACGTTCTACATAGTCTGGCCTATGACAGCATATCATACCTGTCAGAAAAAGGAAAGAAGGGCCGCTCCGAACTGGGTCGCTTCAGACACGTCGGAACCGTGCTTACCAAGTCTGTGGTATGCGGGGAAATTGTCCGGACTCCCGGCAGGACTTTTGAGGGATAATCCAAAACAGCCCTGAATGAGATGGTCTGAACTGAGCTCTTGAGCTTGCTTATTCCAGATTGTTTTCTTTGCCTGCCGGTGACAAAGGTTGACATGTGACGGTCTTGCTTCGCTCTTGGTACTGCGACTCGTCGGGGCACCCGGGCAATACCAGGCTGAAGCTTGCTCCGGCGCCCGGTGCGCTTTCAACCCGGATGTCTCCGCCGTGCAGCTCAACGAGCTTCCTGGCTATCGACAGACCCAGACCTGTGCCGTGCTTACCCGGACCAACGATTTTTTCAATCTGAACAAACCGATCAAAAATCTTGTCTATATCCTTCTTGTCGATGCCGGGGCCGTCATCGGCTACTTCAACATACACCTCGCCCTGCCGGTCTCTTGCACATACGTGAACGTGCCCGTTTGCAGGCACAAACTTTATCGCGTTAGCAACCAGATTCGTCAATACCCGAAATATCTTGTCACGGTCGGCTCTTACCAAAAGGTCGCAGTGCGGCATCGAACAATTGAGTTCGATATTCTCAGCGGCCGCAAGCGGCATTAACTGCGCCATCACTTCGGAGATGACTGATTGTATACCAACCGGAACAACATGCATCTCCATCTTGCCGGCTTCAATCTTCGAAATGTCAAGAAAGTCGCTCATAAGTTTCGCAAGTCTGTCGATATGTCTTTCCACCATCTCCAGATTCTCACTTAGTTCGCCCTGCAATATGCCAAAACATCCTGCCCTGGCGTTCGAAATAATATTCTTGAGAATGCCCAGCGGGGTCCTGAGCTCATGCGATATGGTTGAAGTAAATTCGGTCTTGAGCCGATCCTGCTCCCTGAGTATCTCATGGGCCTGCCTTAGCTCTTCAGCGGCAAGCTTCCTTTCCGTAATGTCACGAAGTATCCCCTGGCTTCCGTTGACTCGTCCCGAGCCGCTCCTGGTGAAGGTCGACATCAGGGCGACATACACCCTCCCGCCCCGCAAATTTCGAAGGGCTAATTCCTTGCCTTCGATAAAGCCCGCTTCTTTCAGCTCATACATAAACTGGACTCTTTCCTGCGGATTGACCCAGAATCGCTCCGGCAGCAGTGGCTGACCGACCAATTCCTCGTTGTCCTGTACACCTAACATTCTCATGAAAGCAGGGTTTACGTATGTGGTATTTCCATCCAGGTTGGTTGTATAGATACCGTATTCGGACTCCTCGAGCAGCTTGAGGTTCTGTTCCTCTTCCTGCCGGCATTTTTCCTTTATTGCTCTGAAAACGTCCGTCTGAGTGACGATTCCGCACAACCTCTCGTCGTCCGTTACAACCAGCCTGCGGACGTGCATTCTCTCCATAACTTTTCCGGCACTGAAGACCGAACTGAAGGCCGGTGTGGTTATTACCGGGCAAGACATTACCTGCTCAACCGCTGCCTTCGCCGAATCTCTCCCGGCAGCAACAACTCGCGTCAGAAGGTCTCTTTCTGTGAGAATACCTTTCAGCTCGGCGCCTTCGGCTACCACAACGCACGAGATGTTACGACTGGACATTATCTCGGCGACCTGGGCCACGGTGGCTTTACCCTCAACCGTAGCAATGTCTCGGCTCATTATCTCAGCGATAGTCGTCTCCACGTGATGACATCCCAGCGCTTCGGTAAGGTCGGTTTGTGTTACAATGCCAACCAGTCGACCGGCATCCAGGACCGGCAGGTGTTTGAAACCCTTGGCCTGCATTGTCAGGGAGGCGTCGAAGGCCGATATATTCGACTCGATACTCTCCACCGGCGCCGACATAACTTCCGACACCTTAATTTCCGTGCCCTGACTGCGGTTAACGACCACCCTTTTGACGAGGTCCGTTTCGGTCACAATGCCGGCCACCGACTCATTCTCTAAGACAATAATACAGGATATATTTCGCCCGGCCATAATACGTGCTGCCGAAGCCGCGTCTTCATCCGCACTCACCGTGGCCACGTCTCTGCTCATTATGTGCTGCACCTCCGCCCACGGATGGGAGTAGGTCACAAAATGCTCCGGCAGCGTTCGACCGGCCACCCCCTTCAGGAATTTGCCTTCAGAAGCCATTCTTGAACCTTTCAACCTGCCGCTATCGTGCAGTTGGCGCCCGCGCGGCGAGTCACCCCCGGAAACGGATTGCATGCCGGCGGTTCAA
>Ga0180438_10008623_pt1 | contig 12918 bp, 10 predicted proteins | sample SS_ome_12_FD_132455 | JGI IMG/M metagenome (GOLD analysis project Ga0180438, IMG submission 132455) | Hypersaline lake sediment archaeal communities from the Salton Sea, California, USA - SS_3_D_2 metaG | ecosystem: Environmental > Aquatic > Non-marine Saline and Alkaline > Hypersaline >...
AATAAAGCCCACGCTTGGTGGGATGAGGGCCCCTAAAGCCCCACCAGCCATTATGCAGCCTATTGCTATGCGCCTATCATACCCGCGATTAAGCATGGAAGGCAGAGCGATAAGCCCCATAGTAACTGTACCGGCCCCGCTTATGCCTGACATCGCCGCGAACATGGTGCATATTACTACCGTGCCAACGGCCAGCCCTCCCCCTAGCCTTCCAAGTGAACTATACATCAGCCCATAGAGGTCATCGGCTATGCCGCTTCTCTGCAAAAAATTGGCCATCAGGATGAACAAAGGGATAGCCAGCAGAACGATGCTGAGCATTGTGCCAAGGGTACTGGTAGCAACTATATTGACGCTAGCGGGGCCCCAGAGAAAGAAAGCGACCAAGAGGGCACTAAAGCCTATCCCAAAGGCAAGTGGTACCCCTGTAAATATCAACAGTACCAGAGTTACGAATAATAAAATAGTAACAATGCCTGGACTCACTTCAGTTCGGCTCCAGTGATAGCGATGTGAAGGTCACGGACAAATTTACCCGCCACCTGAATCAGAAGTAGTAGTGCGGCTAATGGTATTATTCCCCTCAGGGGATACAACGGCGGTTTGAAAACTGTTTGGGTACGCTCTAATTGTTGTAATGAAACCCAAAAAAAGCTCCCACCTTTCCATATCATGAGGCAACAAATGACTAATGGAACTACGAAAAGGAAAAGGTCAAGGATGGCCCTGGCCTTTATCGGTAACCTATCGTGAAATATTTCCACGTTAACCATGGAGCCACGCCAGAAGCAGTAGGCTCCGCCCAGCATGAATTGGGCACCAAAAATAAAGGTTGTTGTTTCGTGAGCCCACCTGGTTGGTGAATTGAAAGCGTATCTAGCGGCAATCTCATAAATTATGATTGCCATATAAATTAGGGCAAGTGGAGCAATAACTTGACCGCTCCACTTGCCCAAGCTGTCAATGAGGTAAAGCAATCGTTTCCCGAACAACCTCATTGCCTCCATCCGGCCTATTTGGGTACCGCCACCCTTACATCGTAGTCTGCGTAGCCCATTTCCCTCATGTAATCAGTGAATATTCTTACTATCTCCCAACCTCGGGCGCTGCTCTTAGCGATGTCAGTCCAAACAACTGATGCGGCTTCAGCCATTGCCGGAAGATCCTCATCAGGCAAATATATGCGAGTAACTCCTGCCGCATCAAGCTTGGGGCGAGCTTCAATATCGTAGTGTCGTGCCCACTCAGCGAACCGTGTAATCAGCTTATCTCCGCACATTTCTAAAACAGCTTGCAGATCTGGTGGTAGCGAATCCCAAGCCTCGGCACTGACGAATACGTCATTTACAGGTAAAGGAAACTGAGACAATGCCGGGTATGATATATATTTGCAAACTTCCTCCCAGCCCCCGATAAGGAGCGATTCCTCCGCCCCATTCGTGGCGGCCTCAACAGTGCCAGCGGCAAGGGCAGTATAGACTTCTGGCAGTGGAATATACGTCGAGGAAGCCCCTAACGCATCACACATGATTGCACGTGCGCCGATAGTCCTTACCTTCAGGCCCTTGAAGTCGCTTACCCGCTCAATCGGTTTTGTAGAAAACAACGGTATAACCCAGTGCGAGGTGAAACCGACGGGATGAACTCCGAGCGGAGCATAGCTATCCTGGAAGAACTCCTTAACCCCTCGGTGGTAGTAAAGCTCCAAGACATCCATCATATTTCGTAACATAAAAGGTGAAGTGCCTATAGCAGCCTCTGGCATGAAACCCGTGATGTATGCTGGGTCATGCCAGCCCATTTCAAACATCCCTGCAGCACATGACTTTAGGATATCTGTATTGGGGGTCAAGGTTCCACCAGCCAAGTGAGTTATCTTTAGTCTTCCCCCAGATGCCTTTTCAACATCCGCGCAGAACGCGTCACCAAGGTCCCAAATCATACCTGGAGTGTGATGAGTTTGCATATTCCACTCAAACACCTCTGCCGGGGCTGCTGGGGCCGGGGCTGGAGCGGGTGCCGGGGCTGGAGCGGGTGCCGGGGCTGGAGCAGGTGCCGGGGCTGGAGCAGGTGCCGGAGCTGGAGCAGGTGCCGGGGCTGGAGCAGGTGCCGGTTTAGCACAAGCTCCCAACAATGACAACAACAGCACCGCCACGATAGTGATGATCAGTACACTTTTTTTACCCACTTAAAACCTCCTTCATTTAGGTTTTGGTCGGTTATATATTCAATGTACTACCGAACGCTGTCACCCCCTTTCAAACCGCTTACTTTCACTAGCAATTTATGCGGTCTTTTTTGATTAACAAGCTTTCTTTCAACTCCTATATAATTCGCCTGTATTAATTTGCAGCCTAGATATCGTTTAGCCAATTTTACTCAAGTTTGCACTTTAGAGCAGCGACAAACCTTTTTCCTACTTGATTCTTCCCTATCATAAAATACCAATTTTATCATTATAGATATATCACTAGTGACATATCTAACTAGCACATCATATGATAAGAAAATACATTTTGTCAACACATGAGTCAATTGTTTTGCTATTTTTAACAATTCTATTTATTTGCCTTATAGCATTACCGGGAGTGTTAATTTATCTGTTGTCAGCTGAAATCAAGCCCTAGCCTCGTTAAATCCTCCTTTACTTTCAAGTATGCCTGCTCAAATGCGGGCAGTGGCCTGTGATGTACCAGGTCATAAAACTCTCTGATATCGTGATAAGGCGCTTCTGGAATTCTCCCTTTAAGTTTTTCAGCTAACTTTAACAAAAGGTCGCCAGTGGCCTGCTTGTCAAGCCCGGCTTTCATAACAGCAACAGCCACCTCATATGACCATTCTGCATCCAGCGGAGACTGGCTAGCATTCATACGCGCCCTATACTGTCTGGTAATATGAATGTTTGCACCGTTAATGGGGATGGTCACCGCATTAAAGGCCACTTCCAGCAGATGGTTCTCACACCCCGGTCCGGAAAAACCGCCAGCACCTATAAAGATAATATAATTGGTGTGACGGTGTAACGCTTGAGACCAGACTGAAGTTGCCCAAACCTCTGGAATTTTCACGGAGATATCTTTCGCTGAAGCGAGGGCCATGCCGGACCTTATCCGGCCCCAGCAGGCGATATCACGATAGACTATCCAGCCTGTCAGGGTGGCCACAATGCCTTCAATCAAGGCACCGCCTAGTCCTCCGGAAAACCCACCGACGTAGCCACCACCGCTACCATTCAGCTTGAATCCTCCATATTCTTCCCACACAATGGCCGCAGTCAGGTAATCCTGTTCCACTTTAATATCCGGCAGCACGGAGAGAAGGATACCATCCGAGGGTCTTAAGCCGACTTCACGGTCTATAGGCGCGATGAGTACCGGGGCACGCGTATTGATGGGGTAATAGGCAATGGCAAGGCCGGGACGCCCTGCCCTGGTAACTCCCTGCCGCATCAAAGTCGCCTCTCTTTTTGCGGCATATACCTCCAGGGGAAGGCCAAAAATCTCCCGTCCGTCTACCATAGGGAAATTGACTCCCTCAAGGTAATCAGCAGTGGGGATTTCAGCAAAGCTCTTTATTACTAATGGCGCCAGTTTCTCGTCAAAAGGAGCGTGATGTCCAGGACAATGATTGAGCGCTTCCTTCTCCTCTAAACGTCTTTGCTTCAGAACCCTTACGTCTTTGCCTTCCCCGACTGCTACTTCCCTTGGCATACCCTTGATGGTGGTAAGTATCTCCTGCTCAGTGAATTGCAGTACTCTTCCCGTGGAAAGGCAGTAAACACCCTTGTCAACCAGGAAATCCAGGGCAGCCTGGAAAGCGCGATCCGCCAGGTCATCGTCCATATTTAATATAGAGCCATCCTCGGGATAGTAAAGCTGATATCTCTCGGTTAGTTCATTCATTTTGTGAAAAAGTCCCATATTCCAAGCATTTTCATCTAACTTGGGACCTTTCTGCATTCTCTCGGCGATGTCCAGTAAACTCAGCATGGTAAGCTCCTCATTTCATGCCCTGTTTTACGACGTGTATCCAGCTATGATGATAAACCAGTCAGCCTTTTGGCTACTTCCAGTCCTTCCATGGCATCGGCACCATAGCCATCAGCGCCAATCTGTTTAGCCCATTCCGGGGTTATGGGGCCTCCTCCTACCATAACTTTAAAGCGCTCACGGAGTCCCAGTGATTCCAGTTCTTCTATTACCTCTCGCTGGTAAGGGCGGGTGGTGGTTAGCAGGCTGGAGAGCGCGATAATATCGGCATTGGTTTCCTTGGCCCGGCTGATGAACATGCTGGATTTAACATCTACTCCCAGGTCATGGACTTCAAATCCACCTGACCGCAGCATCATGGCAACAATGTTCTTGCCCACTGAGTGCAAGTCAGCTTCTACTGTGCCAATAACCACTATCTTCTTTGCCGCAACAGAATCTCTGGCAACGGCCGATTCCAGGATTTCGCTGGCGGCGGTCATAGCGTCTCCTGCCATTACCAAGTGTGGAAGATAGCACTCGCCACTATCGAATCGCTCGTGCAAAACATTGGCGGTCTCTCCGAAGGCTTCTTTTAAGGCAAGCACGGGATTTATTCCCCTGTCCACGATGATTTGCGCAGCCTTTCTGGCTGCCTCTGCGTCATATCGCAGTATGGCTTCTTTCAGTCCGTCCAGGGCTTCTTTCGTTTCAGAATCAGTAGCCACGGCTGTTCCTCCTTTTTCGCTATAATTCTTCCTATGAGCTAAGCAAAAGCAAGGCCAAGAGAGGAGAGCTTCTCCTTTACCTCACCATAAATCTTCTCGTAATTAGGCAAGGGATGGTGGTTCACGAGGTCGTAACACTCTTGTATAGAAAACCCCGGCTCAGGGTGACGGGCCTTCAATTGCTCCGCCAGCTTGGTTAAAATTTCACTCCCTCGCTCCCGGTCAATGCCGGCGGCCAGGGTTGCATCAGACACTTCCACCATCAATTCACCTTCCAGAGGCGTCTGACCTGCGTTCATCTGTGCCCGGCTATGACGGGGTGCGTAGAGGTTAGCCCCGTTAATAGTGGCTTCGATAGTGCGGAGTGAAACTTCCAGGAGATTCGTCTCAGTTCCCGGCCCGGAAGTGGGAATCACCCATGCCATACAGATCACATTCGTGTAGCGGTTCAATGCTTGATTAACTACGGACCTTGCCCAGTTTAATGGTTGGAGAGGAATGGCCAGGGCACTAACTGTACGAACGTTCTCCACACCCGTATAATTAACATAGGCACGATAACAGAGCACAGCCGTCAGCGGTTTGGCAATACCTTCAATAATGGCACCGTCCACGCCACCACAGAATCCTCCCATCATGGAGAAACTACCGCTGATTCGCCAGAGCCCGTAGTCCTCGCAGGCGATGGCGGTAGCCAGCAGGTCATGCTCTATTTTTTCGTCCGGCAAAACTGAAGTTAAAATCCCGTCTCCCTTCCTTAACCCATCAACCGGGTCCATAGCCGCCATGAGCACCGCCGCCCGGGTGGTGATGGGATAAAAGACGATAGACAATCCCGGGCGGCCTGCATTTCTCACTCCCTCTCGCATCCAGGAAAGCTGCCGCCGAGCCGCATATGCCTCCAGCGGGGCTCCCAGAATCTCATGACCGTCCACTTCGGTGAAGTTGAAGCCTTCAATGAAATCGGTTCTCGGTATTCGGGCAAAATTCTTCACGATGAGTGGCGCTAAATCTACGGTAAAAGGTGCGTGATGTCCCGGGCAAAAATTAAGCGGCTCTGTGCCTTCCACCCGGCGCTGCTTCATTATCCGGGCATCTTTGCCGTTACCAATGATTATTTCAGGCGGGCTTTCTCTTATGGTCGTCAATACTTCCTGCCTGGTGAATTCAATGACACGCCCTGTAGTGATGCAGTACACGCCGTGTTCCACCAGAAGGTCTATGCCGGCTTGAAGCGCCTTCTCTGGCAGTGTGTCATCCAAGTTAAGGAACGGTGTATTGTCAGTGTATTGTGGGATCTCATAACGTAATGCCAGCTCGCTGATTTTGCGGAAGAGGCTCATATTCCAGGTATCTTCAGCCACCTTCCGGCCTTTTTGAGTCCTTTCCGCTATGTCTAAAAGACTTATCAATTTGGTTACCTCCAAGTTGTCTATGTATCTACCCAAATCGGCAATAAGCAGCGATATTTCTATCAATAAAAAAATGTAAGTCTCAAGACATTAAGAGTCACCCATCAGTAGATTCAGCAAGCTGTTCTTTAATTCAGACATACCACTTATCTACCCAGTTCTGTTCTTATGCCGAGGCGAGAGAAAATTTGTATAAAGGCCTTTAGCCTCTTTTTAGAGTGAGGAGCAATATGTTCCAGTGGGTAATTCTTACCGATAAGCTGGTACTTGACGCTGGTCGCGGCATTATAAGGTAAAAACGACACTTTTTTGACACCTTTCAATGGTCCGATAAATCTAGCAATCAGACTTAGGTTTTCTTCTGAATCGTTATACCCCGGTATCAGGGGAATTCTTATCCAAATTGACTTCCCTTGCTGGCTGCTTCTCTTCAAATTCTCCAAAATCAGGTCGTTGCTAACTCCGGTAAATTCCTCGTGCTTTCTGCTATCCATGCATTTAATATCGTACAGCAGAAGGTCAATATAAGGCAGAACTTGCTCAAAAACAGGCCACTCGGCAAAGCCACAAGTGTCCAATGCAGTGTGGATACCGAGGTCTCTGCACTTCTGGAGACATGCGGTCAGGAACTCGCGCTGTGCCGTTGGCTCGCCTCCGGAGAAGGTAACACCTCCCCCCGAGTTTTTATAATAGACCAGATCTCTTCCAATGATATTCATTAATTGCGCGACGGTTAACCATTCCCCCACCATCTCCAGAGCTTTGGAGGGACAGGCTTCGGCACATTTGCCACAATTATCGCAATTTTCCCATGTGACCCGTCTGTCCGTCGCAGATACTATTTGAGCCTCCTTTGTACACACTCTGAAACAGGAACCACAGCCTATACACCGGTTACGATAAAAAGCCAGCTGTGGCGCCGCTGATTGTGATTGCGGACTATGACACCAGATACAACTTAACGGGCAACCCTTCATAAATACTGTGGTCCTGATACCCGGCCCGTCCTCGACAACAAATCTGTCTATTAAGAATACAAGTCCCTTTAATGTTGAATTACCGCGCATATTGCTCACATCTGCGGATTTGCAATTCCTGAATTTTAGGTGGCAAGTCTACAAAGTAAGCTTCCCAACCAGCTATTCGTACTTTGAGGTCCCGATACTTCTCTGGGTCTTTTTGTGCTGCCCGCAACTTCTCACAATTATTTACGGCAATGTTCATCACGCTTCCTCTTTTCTCCACAAACGACCTGATAAAGGTCTCCATCTGCAGTAACCCATCCGACCTTGCTTCCATGTTTAGTTCCAGGCTAGCACCTGCTGTTAAGTCATCCAGAGGCAGCTTGATAAATGAGTTTAGTGCCGCGGTTTGCCCACTCAAGGCCCTCCCAATAGAGGGAGACGCGTTGGTACTGAGCGGCTCTCCTGCCAGTCTTCCGTCCGGTGTGGCACCAATGGAACTTCCCAGGATAGTATAGCCTTCCCATGTTGCCAGGCCGGGGGTGTATTTAATGCCACTTGATACTCCGGTGCTGTGTTTCCTTACACTCTCAATATAATATTCAACGATGTCCCTTGCGATGTCATCCACGTAGTCTACATCATTGCCGTAGGCTGGCGCTCTTGTCATAACTAACTGCCTGAGATACTCCTTACCCTGCCAGTTGCTCCTTATCGCATCAAGTAACTCTGACCATTCGATTATCTTATCTTCGAAGCATAGTTTTTTGATTACCGCCAGCGAGTCAGCTAAATGGGACAACCCTGCCAGTTCGGGCAGGTAAAAGCTGTAGCGCGTTCCCAGTTGCGTTATGTCTCTCCCCGATTCCAGGGAACCTTCCATAAAAGCCGAAAGGAGGGGAAGAGGCGCGATATTATAAAGACATTCATCCTGCTGAAATTTCTCCACCGACTCGATAAAGCCTTTGACAAATGTATCAATATTTTCCTTGACGGAATCTAGTACTTCAGCGTAGGAACGAAAGCTATAAGGGTCTGGAGCCTTTGCGCTCTTGAACGGGTCAAAATCCTCTATGTATAGTGGAACTTCTATTTCCTGCCAATTTTTAGGTGAAATTACTCTATCCAGAGCTTCAGCAGCTGGAATAAACCAGTGCCTGAAATATGTTCTTCCCTGGATATGAGCTTCCCAGCAACCGTCACATGCGTAATCCCTGGCATGCTCCACAGGAATGCCTGACTTTGTGAGACTGAGAATAAAGACTTCTTCATTATGGATGGTAGGTCCGATGCAACCAGCCCGGATACAATCAGCAACCCTCTCATATAGTTCATGTGGTGACCTATCATGGAATCTTACGTATAATCCCGGCCAAGGCGTTTTGAGCCTGTAAAGCGCGTTCAGGCAGAGGTAAGTCAATGGATTTGTCCCGTCTAACCCTTCAGGTGTTAGGCCGCTCAGCGTCATGGTTTGAATCATTAGGCTTTCAGTTTGACCGTCTGCAGTGAATCTATCGACACTGGTTTTGCCGCCCAAAAAAACACCCCTGGCGCCAATGGCTGTAGCACTAATTGCCGCCAGCGAGTTGTCGCTTTCAGGGGTGCCTTCCAGGATTTGATATGCTTGCAATCGCTCGTTGCATTTCACCCAGAAGCAATCTACCAGGTCCTGAGCTTGGTTAATCGTTATCGTACTGTTCTCAAGGTCCCGCTTCAGGTATGGCCACAGGTACTGGTCGAATCTACCAAACGGCACACGGTTTAATGTAATGGCGAAAGCGATATGGGCAAACCAGACGGCTTGAAGTGCTTCCCTGAAAGTCTGCGGAGGCTCCTGAAGCAGGTGCTGCGCTATTCTGGCAATTTCCTGCAACTCATCTTTTCGTGTCAAATCGGTCTCATTATTGGAAAGCCTTAATGCCAGCTCTCCGTACCTTCGGATAAATTCTTTTAAGGCATCCAGAGACATAATCACGCTCTCGTACCAGGCTTCTTTTACCGTCTCTTTGCCGTTTCGCCTGACTTCCTCTAACTTATCCTCAGCCATCTTGCGAAGACCGCTGACGCCTACTTTTAGGTATCCGGGATAGTAAGGACAGGAGTGGCCCCAAACTGACAGCGGACTGCAAAGATTTTTCGCAGCTAGTTCCTTCTCCTGCTGCGTAGCATATTCCGGGATATTGGCCCCTCTTTTGCTCCGGAATTCAGAGCCCACTATTAGCTCATAATCCTTGATGTCAACATGAATCTCAGACAGGCATTTCTTAATGGCAAGAGCCTTGCGTATGACAAGAGGGAGCTTGGCTGTATGTTCGTCCAATATTGTTAGACCCTCTCCCCAATTCGGTTTCTTCCGGAACCTGCCTTCCTCTATTAACTCAAGCCCCTTTCTGACCTTAGAACTGAGTGGCAATATCTTGCTTACTATTTCCATGGGACTACTTGTTGCCTTCATATAATTCCTCACCTGTTTACGTTAATCAGGATTTTAAAGTATATCAAGTACTTGGCAGATAATTTTTAGCCGTATCAATCATAGCTTTCAAGTTTTCGAATTTAGCGTCTATAGGGCAGTTGCAGCCAGTGCTGAGAATAAATCCTCCCCTTTTACCAACAAAGTCTATTAGCTTCTTGCAGTATGTCTCCACCTGTTCAGGGGTACCCAGGGAGAGCATTGCGGCAGGGACATCTCCCTTGATGCAAATATGGTCTTGCAAAATCTCCTTGGCTTTGAAGATGTCGGTGGTGCTGTCAAGTTCGCAAGCACATTTACCCTTGGGTAGTTCTTTGAAGTAAGGTAGATTCTTAGTCCAGTCTGTGTCCAGGTGTAATACCGGTATGAGCCCCTCGGCGACAAAGGCCTCAACCATCTTCTTTATATAGGGGAACTCAAACCGTTCGAAGAGCTTTAACGGGTAATAGAACGCGGAGCCTCTTTCCAATACTAACTGGAAAGTTCGTGGTCCGCCACTTCTCGCCAGGTCAATAGCGCCACGGATCAAATCGTCGACCATAACATCCATGACCGCAGCCACCTTATCAGGGCGGCGGTACAGGTCCAGAGTGAACGGTGTCAGCGACCTGCAGCAAGAAAGTATCATCAGCGGGCTCCATACCGAAAAGTTGAGAAAAATGGGTATATCCTTCTCTTCCCAGAGCTGCAAATCGTGCCACCACTGGCTTTCTGATTTTTGATGACGGGCAATGATTTTGTCGGCAGGCTCTCCCCATATCCGGCAATAAAGCTCCAGAGCGAACTGGTCCCAGCCATCTTCCAGAACCCTGTCATAGTCCTCTACAGTCATTACCTCTTTTTCTTCGTATTGGAAGATGGCATTGTCAGGGAGGCCCTTGCCTGCCCCTCTAACGGACATCGGCCCCTGAAGTGGGCTGAAATCGTGTCTCCTGCCCACACCGGGAGAGGAAACAGCGTCGAATTCGCCAAGTTCAGTAAAAGTTGTGTAGAGCAGCTCTTTTACCCTGTCGGGATTTTTCTCGGCTTCCGTCTGAGGAATGCCTTTATGACGCAAAACGTAAGTAAACGTTATAAGAGGTGACACTGGTACCCGGTCCGTCTTCTCCAGTCTCAAAGCCTTTTCAATTCGCTGCCGCCGGCTCATCGCCTCTTGGCTCATTTTGGAGACTCCCCGATAAACTTTTTACAAATTTCGACACCCTCAGCGGCGTCCATTGTCTGAGCGTCTGCGCCAACGTAATGGCGAACCTGCTCAGTGGTAACTCCGCCACCTATAATGACTTTCACCCTTTCACGTAGCCCAGCTTGATTCAGCAGAGTAACTGTTTCTTTCATAGGTTCGAATGCAGGGGTGATAAGTGCTGAGAGACCGATTATTGAGGCATTGGTCTCCTGAAGTTTGTTAATGAATGCATGCGGCTCGACATCCACTCCTAAATCAAAGACCTCGAACCCTGCGATTCTGAGTAGCGTGACCGTAATATTCTTCCCTATGTCATGAATGTCGCCACTTGGCGTACCGATAACTATCTTGCCTATGACCTGTTTGGCATCAATGTCCTTAATGTGTGGCTCGATGAGAGCCGCAGCTTGTTTGAATATCTCGCTGGATAAAATTAGTTCACTAAGATAATACTCATTATTGCTATAACGTTCTCCAACAATATCCAGGCCCTCGTGAAGTTCCTTTAATAACGCAGTTGGACTGGCAGCACTCTGCAATCTCTGAACGACCAGTTCTTGAACCTCCTGTTCTTTCAAGTCCGCCATCGCTGCTGTCAATTCACTGACCATATATTCACCTTTTCTAAAATGAGCATTCTCTGCTAGGAGGGTGTTGACACGGGTATGTATTTACCAGACTCAGGCTTCGCAACTGTTTTGCTGTCCTTTACTACGATATTGCGGAATGCGCATTACCAAAGTTCTTCTAACATTATCCTAGCTATCGGACATACGGTTTGTCAGTTAAGCAAATGGTTTTTAAAGTGTTAACCATTGATTTTTGCTATATTAGATTTGTCACCCATAGGGCATAAGCATAATATATGCTATTATATACTCAATGATGATATATCAAATTAGGTATTATATAATAGATATATCGTATTAGACATTTTTCTGATATGGTAGTATATATAGAGGCAAATTAATTGTCAATACATAAGCTAATTATCATACTGACTTCAATAAGCTAGAATCTTTGCAATAGCGAAAAAAAACTTACTTAGTGTGGAGAGCAAAAAAATTCGTCAAATATGGGAGTTATTACATGGAGAATATATTTGAAGACAGAGATTATGCTATCTGGAGGCTACTATCGCAAACCAGAAATTCTCTATTGAAACTTAGATCGAAAGAGCTAGCATTATACGGCTTGACACACCGCCAAGCCGGAATTCTTGCGATTATTGGAGTCACCAAGGGAGACACCAATGCTTACCGGATAGCCAAATGGATTGTACTAGAACCGCATACTGTCTCTACTTTTCTAAAAAGAATGGAAGCTAAAGGTATCATAAAAAAGACTGCCGCTATCGAAGGTGGTAGAAGGACATCGAAGTTCGAATTGACCGATAAGGGATGGGAAGCTTATCACAAAGTAATGCGCTTTGAATCTATACCAAAAGTGCTGAGAGTTTTGACCGATGAAGATCGTGAAGCGTTGATTTCGGTATTGAAAAAACTTAGAGACGAAACCTTGCTGCAGTTAGGGATACGCACGAAGCTGCCTTACCCGCCATTTTAATTAGATATTTAATACAATATTGCTGTATAAGTAAGATTTGCTAGTTACTTCACACTAGTCCGGATTGTCAACCTTTGAACGCAGCTCGACAATGTAAAAATGACGTTTAATACCTTCGTTTCTTTCAAACGGCTCTTTCTTCTCAGCTATAATTGGTCCACTTTGTCTAAAATATTAAGATCTATGTAAGAGTAAAAAGGTAGGATATTATAATATTCAACCCCAACTGCATTGCAATATAGTCTAGACATTTTCATATTATCAAGGTTGAAGGAGGCCAGGAGTCCCAATGTTGCATGTTGGTTTTATTGGAGCCGGGTTTATTTCTGACCTGCATTATCTAGGCTACAAAGATAATCCCAAGGTGAAGCTCTACGCTATCTGCGATGTAAACGAGCCTCTGCTTGAGAGACGGGTTCGGGAATGGGGCGTAGAGAAAGTGTATACCGACTATCACAAGCTTCTCGCTGATCCAAATATAGAAGCTGTAGAAGTCCTAACACGACACAATCTGCATGCCGAGATGGGCATCGCCGCTCTAGGGGCGGGGAAGCACGTGTCTATGCAGAAGCCAATGGCAGTAAATGTTGCAGAGTGCGATGCGCTAATATCGGCAGCAAAGC
>Ga0180438_10008624_pt1 | contig 12918 bp, 15 predicted proteins | sample SS_ome_12_FD_132455 | JGI IMG/M metagenome (GOLD analysis project Ga0180438, IMG submission 132455) | Hypersaline lake sediment archaeal communities from the Salton Sea, California, USA - SS_3_D_2 metaG | ecosystem: Environmental > Aquatic > Non-marine Saline and Alkaline > Hypersaline >...
CGTGTGGGTCTTGCGTGCCCGGTAGCGCACCTTTTCGCCCTTCTGATAGACCCGGTTCTCTCTTTCGGCATTGTTGTTCGTCTTGTCCAGATTCTCGTAGCCGAGGTAGACTATCATCTGTTCAAAGTCATCGCTGAAGTGATCATTGCCAGCTTGACAGAGATGGTTTTGCGTAGTATAATATGCAATACAATGAATGTAGTCAGGAATGTGTAGTGAGGGAGAATTTGTATCAAGAGGCAACCAAGCTGTTCCATATCCTTTCCCACCAGGCCCGGCTGCGCATCCTGGACGAACTGCGGAAAGGTGAGGCGTGCGTGTGCCATCTTCAGGCGGCGCTAAATCGGCCCCAAGCATACGTCTCTCAGCAGTTGCGGGTGCTGCGAGAGGCGGAGGTGATAGATAGCTACAAAGATGGTCTTTTCGTCTACTACCAGATCGTCAATCCACAGGTGGAAAAGCTCGTGGCAGAGGCATTGGGACCTGCCGGACCGTCCGCTTGTGTTCCTGGGTGTGGATGCCCTCGCTGTGGAGGAGGTGACTGCGGGCAGTGACATATCATGTCAATACCCCGGAACTTGTAGCCGCGATTTCGTCAGATTGAGGCAATCCGCCATCGCGGAGCGCTGAAACGCCGGACAGGCCATCTCGTCGCGGCCTTTTTTCAGGCACAAGAATATGCAGTAGAGTGCATAAAGTCTAACTTTCAGGAGGTATGAGTTGAGTGTTTTGGGATACATCGCAATGCTGTTACAAACGGGACTGGGGAGTCTAGCGGCCTACCTGGCGGCCCATGTGCTGCTGTGCCTGTTGCCGGCCTTTCTCATCGCCGGGGCGCTGGCCGCCTTGATCCCCAAGGAGGCCATCACCAGGTACCTGGGCCGGGATGCGCCCAAATGGATCTCCTATCCGGCGTCGGCGGTGGGCGGGTTTGTGCTGGCCGTCTGTTCGTGTACCATCATGCCGCTGTTTGCCAGCATCTACAAGAAGGGCGCGGGCCTGGGACCGGCGATCACGTTCCTTTTCGTCGGACCGGCGGTCAACATCCTGGCCATTTCCTTCACCGGCGTGCAGATCGGGATGGACATCGCCCTGGCGCGCATCATCCTCTCGATCGTCTTTGGCATCGGCATCGGCCTGCTGATGGCCTGGTTCTTCCGCAAGGATGACGAGGCTCACAACGCGGTCACCAACGGCAGCCGCGTGTTTGCGCAGGGCGGCAGCGTGCCAGGCCGCACGTGGGTCTTTTTTGTGTTGCTGCTGGGTGTGCTGATCGCGGGCACACTGCAAGTGGGATTGCTGGTGAACAGCTACGCCACGTTCACGCTCCCCGGCGCGTGGGCGAGTTCTCTCCAGGGCCGGCTGGATGGTGTCGTGCCGCCCAACCCCGCCCTGGGCATCGAGGGCGTCAGCGTGCACGGTGTCCTGCTCATCGGATTGCTGATCCTGATCGGTGTAACCGCCTGGTTGGGGTTGAACCAGGTGGACGAGGGATTCAACATCTGGACCTACGCGGCCCTGGGACTGATCACCCTAACCCTGGTCGTAGCCTCCTTCAAAGTCGTGGCGGTCGAACAAGGCCTGAGTGTGGGCATCACGGGCAAGCTGATCGCCGAGATCGTGCTCATCGCCGCCGTCTGGTGGATGGCGGCCAACCGCTTCGACGCGTATGAAGTCCAGGAATGGCTGTGGGAGATGTGGCGCTTTGTCAAGCAGATCATCCCGCTGCTCCTGGTCGGTGTCTTCCTGGCCGGTATGGCGCGGGCGATCATTCCCAGGACGTGGATTCAGGCTATCGCCGGACAGAACACCTGGTGGGCCAACCTGGTGGGCGTGCTGTTTGGCGTCTTTATGTACTTTCCCACGCTGGTCGAGGTGCCCATCGCGCAGACGTTCCTCTCGCTGGGGATGCACCGGGGCGTCTTGCTGGCCTACCTGCTGGCCGACCCGGAGCTGAGCCTGCAATCCATCCTCATCACCAACACGGTCATCGGCCGGAGGAAGACAGCGGTGTATGTGGTGCTGGTGACGATCTTTAGCACGCTGTCGGGCCTGCTCTTTGGCGCATGGGTGAACGGCGTGAATGCCTGGCTGATCCTGAGCATTGTGGCGGTGTGCATCGCCCTGCTGGCCCTGGGGTCGTCGATGGTCCGACGGCGCCGGCGACAGGTTCGAGTGGTGGAGGGCGCGTAAGTAGGGAGTGTATGGGAGGAGAGCCAATGACGCAGAAAACGGATGAGCAGGTGAAGTCGGGGTCGGCACAGTGCACCTGCGTGACGAATCCCTTCGCTGCGCTGCCGCCGGAGCTGAGGCCGCGCCCGCAGAAAAAGAGCAGCCTGCGCAAGGTCACCTGCCCCGGTTGCGGATTGGTCTATTGGACCAACCGGGACACAAATCTATGTATGGAATGTGAGAAGAGTTCGGGTCTGTGAACAGACAATCTATAACCTATTCAAGGAGGCCATGTGAAATGCTCAACATAAAAGTCTTGGGGCCTGGTTGCCCGAATTGCCGGCGAGTCGAGCAGCGGACAGCTACGGCGCTGGAAACGCTGGCCGAGGAGAACCCTGCGCTGGAGGCGACCCTCCAGCACGTCACGGATTACGCCGAGATTATGGAGTATCCTATACTGGGCACTCCCGGCCTGGTGGTCAACGAGCAGGTCGTCTGCAGCGGCCGCATCCCTAGAGTGAGTGAAGTCGTCGGCTGGCTCCGAGAGGCGATGGACGGGCAGAGCGAATAAGGAATAGCTTCCCACAGACGAATACGAATCTAACGACAAGGAGAAATCACATGAGCGATGCAACAATGACATCTGCCCAAGAGCAACCCACCCTCAGCCTGGTCAGCAAGCTTTTGCCCGTGTGGATCATGCTGGCTATGGCGGCTGGCTTGCTTCTGGGCAAGTTCTTGCCGCGGGTAGGCAAGGCTTTGGAGCCAGGCATCCCCTTCGGCCTCTTTGTGATGATCTACCCAGCGATGACCAAGTTGGAACTGGGAGAGATTCGCAACGCGATCCGTGACTGGAAGGCAGCCGCCATCGTGATCTTTTTCAACTACGCTTTCAATCCCTTCCTGCTCTACCTTTTTGGCTGGATCTTTTTGCGCAACCACCCGGATCTGTGGACCGGTCTTGTCCTACTGGGCGTGGCTCCTTGTATCGCCATGGTGTTGGTCTGGACTGACCTGGCACGGGGCAACGGCCCTCTAGGGATCGTACTGATGGCCTGGAACTCTCTGATCCAGATTGTGACCACCCCTTTCTTCATCTGGCTGATCCTGGGTGCGCGGGTCTCCGTTGACCTGCGCCTGGTGGCGCAGAGCGTATTGCTGTATCTGGGGCTGCCCTTGTTGACCGGAGCCCTTTCCCGGAGATGGATGCTGCGTACGAAGGGGCAGGAGTGGTTCGAGAAGAAGGCGCTTCCGGTGTTGGAGGATGTGCAACTCATCGCCCTAGTGCTGACGCTGGTCGTTATGTTCGCGCTCCAGGGCGACGTGATCTTGGAGCACCCCGAGCTGATCTGGCTGATGGCGACGCCGCTCGTGCTCTTCTTCCTCGTGCTTTTCTTCGGCGTCTTGGTCGTCAGCCACAGAGTGGGCTTTTGCTACGCCGACTCGGCGACGACCTCTTTCCACTGCACGGGCCGCAACTTTGAGCTGGCTATCGCAATTGCCCTAACTGCCTTTGCGTCGCGTCCAATGGTTGGTGTTTCCACGGTCATCGGCCCGCTGATCGAAGTGCCGTTGATGCTGACGATCGTCTACCTGGCCAGAAAGTCTGAATGGAGGCTCTTTGGCACAAACACCGCCGGGCTTTGCCAGGCGCAGGAGGCACGGGCCAAACGGGTCGAGGCCTAACAACAGCCCGATTCCAACCGAGCAGTTGCCGCAACCCAACGATGTCTACTTGGTTCGAGACGATATAAGTTGGCAGGAAATTCAACGAATTTGCGTCCATGAGACTCTGCCGGCGCTCAGAGTGCGAATCGGTTTTGCAGACTTTTCGTTCGGTTGATACGTTCGACAGGTTGTCGCTAAAACCTAGGCGACCAAGAGATCATAACTATGAGCACCAAGGCTCCAGAAAGTGCTTTGTTCGTCTGTTTCGACCGCCTGTCAGCGTAGGCGCGTTGGGACTGGCTGACGGTGGAGGCTCTGAACGGGATAGCCGGTGGTAGCTCTGGTGTCATAGCAAACACCTGGCGGAGCATGCTGTGAGGAAATGCAAGCGATCCTGTCATTGCCTGTGTCATCGTAGGCGCGGGCCGGGTGTCAAACGGCCACCTCCTTGTTGTCGCTGCTAGCGGAGTGCTGAGACCGGAACGGGGAGCATAGAGTTCGCGGAGCGGCGGCCTGGCACCTGGATGCCCGGCTGCCGGCTGCGGGCGAGCTTCCCGCCCGGTGTGGCAACAGATTCAATCTAAACAACGAGGAGGTGTAGCTGAAATGAACGCAAGACCGCGTTTCGTGATGTGTATCTGCACGGGGGAATGCCCCGGCTTTGCCGAGCTGAACCTGTGGCCGCTCGTCAACCGGGTACGCAACGAGCTCGATGTGGAGTATGCCATCGTACATCCACAACTGTGTGTGGACGATGGGGACCGCTTCTGGGAAGACTACGCCAAGCCCGGCCTGACCTACGTGGTGGGCGGCTGTGACCCCAAGATGCAGCGCAAGATGTTCAAAGACGCCTTTGCAGAAGTGGACGGAGACTTCGACAGCCAGGTCGTACCCCTTGACCTGCGCAACATGTCCACCGAGGATGCCTTCAAGAAAGTGACCGAGGCGCTCGAGGGATTCGGGTAGGAGGCGAATCATGGCCGAAGAAAAGATGTGGGAAGGGATTCCCCGCCGTGAGGTGCCCTGGTACCCGACCGTGGACTATGAATTATGTATCGGGTGCCAGGCGTGCATCGAGCAATGCCCCGCCGGTGTCTATGAATGGGACGACGAGGAGAATGTCCCTGTGGTCGCACGTCAGTACGACTGCGTCGTTTACTGCAAGGGTTGCGCCAACGCCTGCCCGGAGGATGCAATCAGTTTCCCGGAGAAGGCAGAGATCGTGGCACTCGTCAAGGAGCTGCGAGTCAAGTACGCCTAGTTTTGAATAGTCGGGTGGGGATGGGGGGTGGCCGCTGCGGTTGTGGCCAGGGCCGCCCCCCAGAAGAAGGAGCCACAGGGACCGTCCCTGTCACTGCATACAAGGTCTCCGTGCTGGAGGCCTGACCGCTATACATCGCACCTATCGCCATCACACTTCATAGGAGGATGAGCACCTAGTCAGAGGGGGTAATTGAGCGATGAACGACAGTCAAATCCCGTCTTTGGACCCGACGAGTACCGGGGGAAGGTGGAGCGTGGACGCTGACACGCCACTCCAATCAGTCCTGGAGCGGCCGGACACTCCTGCGCTCCTGCACCAGACACTCACCGGTACCATTTCCTGGCAGGCTCGCAACCAGACGCCGGTGCGAAGGGCACTGACCTCGCCCCGCATTGCCCCTCGGTGGGTGGCTGCCCTGCTGGCGCTGGGGGCCACGGTGGCTGTGGAAGGAAATGCCGGCAGGGCAGAAGAGGTGACACTAGAGGTAATGCTGCAACGCAAGGCCAGGGGAACGGTTTCGGCGTTGCACGTCCCGCGTGGGGATGTGAAGTGGGGCGGGGCCCACGTGGCCCGCACTCCTACCGACGAACCGATCGTCGCGGCGGTCGCAGTGGTGGAGACGGAAGGCAGTGTGGTGGCCCAGGCTCGCGTTGCCCTCATCGGTTCCTGGTCGGAGCCGGTCCGTCTGGCCGAGGCCCCCGCCCAACTGGTGGGTGGTCCGCTGGACGAAGCGCACATCCAACAGGTGGCGGCAGCAGTTGAGAAAGAGGTTGCCCCCAGGGGAGATTTTCTGGGCAGCGAGGCGTATCGGCGGGCGGTGGCGCGCGTGCTGACCCGCCGCGCCCTCGAACAGTGTCTGCTTCAGGAGGCGGAATATGAGCAGCGAAGAGGCCTATGACGTCGCATTGACGATCAACGGTGATGAGAGAACCTTGACTGTGCGCCGTGGGGAGACGTTGTTGGACGCGCTACGGCGCGCTTCGTATTTCAGCGTCAAGCACGGCTGTAAGACGGGCGATTGTGGCGCGTGCACCGTCCTGCTGGATGGTCAGCCCGTGCACAGTTGCCAGATGCGGACCGTCCAGGCCCAGGGGCGCGAGGTGACGACTCTGGAAGCGTTAGCGTCTCCTCTCCTACGAGGGATGGAGCAATTGCACACCATTCAGCAGGCGTTCGTCGAGACCGGCGCCGTCCAATGCGGTTACTGTACCCCGGCCCAAGTTCTAAGCGCTAAGGCGCTTCTCGATCACAACCCCGATCCCACGGAGAAGGAGATTCGTGAGGCGATGAGCGGCGTGCTCTGCCGCTGCACCGGCTATGTCAAGATCGTGCAGGCAGTGCAGCGGGCCGCAGCCCTCCTGCGTGGCGCAGGAGTAGAACCCTTCGTGCCTGTCGAGGCGACACTGGCCCCCGATCAGTCGCCCGCGGACGTTATCGAGCGGTATTACCACTGGGCCGAGGATGAGGCCCCCCTGCCGCCGCTGGTCATCTCGCCGCCGGAGATGGAGCGTCTGCGCGTGGTCGGCAAGCCTGAGCCCAAGGTGGACGGCGTCAAGCTGGTGGCGGGCCGTCCCGTTTTCACCGATGATATTAAGCTGGAGGGCATGCTCTACGGCGCACTGCTCACCAGCCCCCACGCCCACGCCCGCATCAAGCATATCGACGCCAGCCGCGCCCGGGCGTTGGAGGGCGTCCACGCCGTCCTCACCCACGAGGACATCCCCCGCATCAAGCACGCCTCCGGCGGGCAGAGCTACCCCCAGCCGCCACCGCTCGACCAGGTCTGCCTGGACGACAAGATGCGCTACGCCGGCGATCGAGTGGCAGTCGTCGCCGCCGAGACGCCAGAGCTGGCGCAGCAAGCGCTGCGGCTGATTGAGGTGGCGTACGAGGTGCTGCCCCACGTCCTGGACCCCGTGGAGGCGATGCAGGAAGGTGCACCCGTCATCCACGACGAGGCCGATACCGAAGGCATATACGACGCCCAACGGAACATCGTCCATCACATCGAGGCCGAGGGCGGCGACGCCGAGGCCGGGTGGGCCAAGGCCGACCACGTCTTCGAAGGAGAGTATCACACGTCCAAGCAGCAACATGCGCACATCGAGCCCCACGCCTGCATCACCTACTGGGACGAGGACGGGCGGCTGGTGGTGCGCACCAGCACCCAGGTCCCCTTCCACATCCGGCGCATACTCGCGCCCCTCGTCAGCCTGCCGGCCAGACAAATCCGGGTGATCAAGCCCCGCATCGGCGGCGGCTTTGGCAACAAGCAGGAGATGATATTGGAGGACCTGTGCGCCCACCTGACTATAGCCACAGGCCGGCCGGCGCGCATGGAGTACACGCGCCGGCAGGAGTTCACTAGTTCGCGCAGCCGCCACCCGCAGATTATGCGCTACAGAGTCGGCGTCACCGACGACATGGAGGTAGCCGCCACCGAGCTATACCTCATCGGCGACACGGGCGCCTACGGTACCCACGGCCTGACGGTGCAGATGGTAGCAGGGCAGAGAGGGCTGACGCTGTACAACGCACCGTACTCCAGGTTTGTGTGTGATGTGGTCTATACGAACACTTCCCCGGCGGGAGCCTTCCGTGGCTACGGTGGGATGCAGTGCTTTTTCGGCATCGAGACGTTGATGTCCGAGATCGCCGACCGGATGGGCTGGGACGTGGTCGAGTTCAAGCGCAAGAACTGGATCAAGCAGGGCGAGGAACTGCGGCTCGCCAAGGCTTTGGGCGAAGGGCGCGAAGGCTTCGAGCAAATCATCCGCTCCAATGGCCTGGAGCAGTGTGTCCAGGTGGGATTGGAGGCGATGGATTGGTTCAACAAGCGCGGGAATGAGACGTGGAGACAGGGAGGTGGGGAACCACGGCGACGGGGGATCGGGATGGCGGTGATGCTGCACGGCAGTGGCATCGCCGGGTTGGACATGGCGGGCGCGACGATCAAGATGAACGACGACGGCTCTTTCAACCTGCTGGTCGGCGCGACCGACCTGGGCACCGGCTCCGACACCATCCTGGCCCAGATGGCGGCCGAGGTATTGGGCGTTCCAGTGGACGACATCGTCGTATACTCCTCGGACACCGACTTCACCCCCTTCGACAAGGGGGCCTATGCCTCGAGCACCACCTACATCAGCGGCGGGGCGGTGTGCAAAGCGGCACTCAAGATAGCCGACCAGATCAAGGCCCACGCTATGACGATGCTGGGACTGGAGAGCACCGAGGGGATGGAGCTGCGCGACCGGCAGCTTTTCCTGCCTGACGGCAGCTCGCTCACACTGGAGCAGGTGGCGCTGAGCAGCCTGCACCAGCAGGAGCAGCATCAGATCATCGCCAGCGCTTCTCACATGAGCTATGAGAGTCCGCCCCCATTCGGAGCTCAGTTCGTTGAGGTGACGGTGGATATGGAGACCGGTCAGGTTGCAGTGGAACGAGTGCTGATGGTGGTGGACGCGGGGCGGGTGGTCAACCCGATCACAGCCTCTGGCCAGGTGGAGGGGGGGATCGCACAGGCGCTGGGATTTGCCCATTGCGAGGAGATGGTCTACGACGAGGACGGCCGCCTGGTCAACCCGCGCCTCGGTCCCTACCACATATATAAGAGCAACGAGATGCCCAAGATGGAGGTCATCTTCGTCCAGACGGAGGAGCCAACGGGACCTTTTGGGGCCAAGTCCATCGCCGAGATCCCGCTGGACGGCGTCGCCCCGGCGATGGCCGACGCCATCCACGATGCGACGGGGGTCTGGCTGCGACAGGTACCCTTCACGCCGGAGCGGGTGTGGCTGGCGTTGGCGGAGCATGTCTCGGCCTGATGAGGCAGATATGGCGGGGTGGATGCCTGTATTCCGACGCTATGGTGGGAGGAGAGCAGGATGAGCAAGCAGAACTATCGCAACACGGCGCGTTGGTTTCACATCCTCTCCCATCCGGTCCGGCTGCGGATTCTGCATGAGCTGCTACAAGAGGAGAAGTGCGTCTGCGAGTTGCAGGAAGCCCTGCGCAGACCACAGCCGTACATCTCGCAGCAGTTACGGGTACTGAGAGAAAGCGAGATCGTTGCATGTCACAAGAGGGGGCTGTTCGTTTACTACACCTTGGCTGACCCCAGGGTGAAGCAGGTGCTGAACATGCTTTGGGATTGACAGACATAGCCTACGCATCGCCGACGAGACCCGCGCGGCCATGGCCCGGCTGTTCAGTGCGCCCGACCCACAGCGCGTGGTTTTTACGATGAACGCGACCCAGGCCATCAACATGGCGCTCAAGGGCCTCCTGCGACCCGGCGACCACGTCGTCACCTCGTCGGTCGAGCACAACGCGCTGTGGCGGCCACTCAAGGCGCTGAAGCGGCGCGGCATGGAGATTGTTGCCGTCCCCTGCACCGCCGATGGCGTGCTCGACCCGGCGGACGTGGAAGCGTCCCTGCGGCCCAACACGCGGCTGATGGCGATGCTGCACGCTTCCAACGTGCTGGAGCTGGGCGTGGAACGCATCCGTGCTCACGAGATGGAGATGGGCGGGCTGTTGATCCAGGAATTGCAGACCATACCGGGGTTGACGATCTTGGGGCCGGGCGGCGGCTTGACTGAGCTCACTCAAGTCCTGGCGCAGCGCACAGCAGCGGTCTCCGTCACCGTCGAGGGCTATTCCCCCGACCAACTGGCCGCCGTGTTGGACCAGGCATTCGACGTGGCGACGCGGGCCGGCTTGCACTGTTCGCCCCAGGCACACCAGACGGCGGGGACGCTGGATTGCGGCGCGTTGCGCTTTAGCCCCGGCTACTTCACCACCGCCGAGGACATTCGCTACGCCGTCGAGTCCCTGCGGGAGATTGTGTGAGAGAGTATGGCCAAGCAGCGCATCGGAAAGACGTTGATCATCATGGACGAGAACGAAGTGCGCCACGTCTTGCGTCTGACCCGGCGCGACGATCCGGAGGACATTTACCGCTTTGTCAAAGAGGTGATCGCCAAGAAGGTCGAGGCCGCGCTGCGTAAGCGCTGTGGATAGTTTCAGGAAGATGGAGGGATGAACCAGGAAAAGCCAAAACTGACTGAATCGCGGATACCTGGTGCACCAACCTACCCGGCGGCCCGTCTGACGCTGCGTCTACTGGACGAACTGTTCGGCGGAGATGGGGCGGACGAGGTAGGCGTGCGCCTGTGGGACGGCATGGACACGGCCCAGGAACAGAAGCTGGACCACATCTGCCGCAAACTGCGCCTGCAACCCGGCCAGCGGCTGCTGGACGTGGGCTGCGGGTGGGGTGGGCTGGTGATCCACGCCGCGCAGCAGTATGGGGTGGACGCCACCGGCATCACCCTCAGCCAGCCCCAGGCCGACCTGGCGAACGAACGCATTGCCACAGCAGGACTGACCAACCGCTGCCGCGCGCTGGTGCGCGACTATCGTGAGATGGACAAACCCGGCGGCTACGACGCACTCGTCAGCGTGGGTATGTTTGAACACGTGGGCGCGGCGTTGCTGCCGACCTACTTTGCCCGGGCTTGGCAGTTGCTCAAACCCGGCGGCGTCTTTCTTAACCACGGCATCGCCAACACCACCACCGACCGGCCACGGCGCAGCCCCTCCTTCTCCGATACCTACGTCTTCCCCGACGGCGAGCTGGTGCCCATCAGTACCACTCTGCGCGTCGCCGAGGAAGCCGGCTTTGAGGTACGTGATGTGGAGAGTCTGCGCGAGCACTATGCGCTGACGCTGCGCCACTGGGTACGCCGCCTGGAGGCCCACCACGAGCAGGCGTTGCAATTCGTGGACGAGCCGACCTATCGCGTCTGGCGGCCGTTCATGTCCGGCTCGGCGCACGGTTTTAGCGTGGGGCGGCTTAACGTCTACCAGGCGCTATTGGTCAGGCCGGGTGGGCGCGGGCGGAATGCGCGACCTACTACGACGACGCTGATTGGAGGAACGATGTTGACCCAGCAAGCGATACTGGATGCCTTGCGCCCGGTGGTGGACCCAGAGATCGGGATCAGCGTGGTGGACCTGGGGATGATCCGCGAGATCGCCATTGAGGGCGACAAAGTCGAGGTCAAGATGGTCTTGACCACGCCCTTCTGCCCGCTGGCCGGGATGATCGCCGAACAGGTACGGCAGACGGCAGCCACCGTGGAGGGGGTCAAGGAAGCAAAGGTGACCCTGCTCGACGAACCGTGGAACCCGGCGTGGATGCAGCGATAAGAGTGATAGCAGGCAGTGTTCACAGGCGTGGCGCATGAGTGGCAAAGTGATACAAGCACTGCGCGCCAGCCCACTACTGGCGCCGCTGACCGAGGCAGAGTATTTGGCGCTGGCGAACTGCGGTCGCATCTACAAGTACGCCCAGGGGGAAACCGTTCTTCAAGCCGATGGTCAGGATGAACGCATGTTTATCCTGAGCGATGGGCGAGTGGCCCTGCACCTGGTTATGTGGACGGACGGTGGGCAGTGTGGGGGTGAAGCAACGCTCGAGTTGGCCTTACCGGGCGAAGCCTTTGGCTGGGCCACCTGGGTGCGGCCCGATCGCATTGCAGTGTCAGCCCACGCCCTGGAACCGGTTTCGTTGGTCCTGCTCGACCTGGAACGTCTGAAAGACTCCCAGACTTTCCTGAAAGTCCGGCAGCGGATGCTACAGAATCTGTATGGACGGCTGCAGGAAACCGGTCTGTGCCCCCCGAATATGCAGATGCTCTTGAAACTGGGACATGTGCTGCACGTTTGAAAGAGGCCGATGAAAGAAGCCGGAGATGCAGGCATTGTGACGCGGGATCGGAGCGGCGAGCAAGTCCTTTTCGCCTTCATGCAATCCATCGCCAGGCAGCAGGCGGCCCGACGGTTGGCGCTTGACGTTGGGGCGTGCGACGGGCAGTCCAGCCTACCTTACGCTCAGGCCAAGTGGAAGGTCATCTCTCTCGACATCGTCATGCTAGATCTGCATCTTGGCTTGCGGGCTGGCTGGATCCAGCCCGGCCGGGCAGTGGTCGCCGATGAGCGGTATCTGCCCTTCCGCGATGCGACATTTGACCTGGCATCCTCGCGCTGGTTCCTGCACGAGTTCCCGGGTCAGCCGGCCTTCCCCTATATGAAGGAACCCTGCCCGCATTCACGGGACCTGATCAGAAAGCTGGAGCACGACAGCGTGGACCATGTCAGGTATGACGTAGATGAGGATCCCGTTCGGCTTGAGGAGATGCTGGCCCTCAACGGCGGGCCGTGCCGACCATCGTGCAGCCAGACAGGGGCGTCGAGGTCGGCTTCCACGGCCAGTGAAAGGTGTAGAGGCGCCGGCCGGGGGCCGGCAGGAGGACGGTGTGAAAGCTGAGGTGCCTTCGTCCTGGGCGCGGGAGTTCATCCGCAAGCGTGGTGGCGTGTTGAACGTCGCTTGGCGGCTGGTCTGCATGGGGTGATGAACCTTCTTCGAAGGCCCATCCGGTCGGATGGGGACGCCCGACAACCCGGCAGAGTATGTTCGATTTGACGTCGATGACCTGACCGTCTACGTGACGCAGGCGCTACTGGAGAAGCTGGAGGCCGGCGCCACGGAACAGCCTTTCTACATCGACGGTTACGGCCGGTACACGCTCGTCTTTGACGAGGCTCGTCAAAGACGAGTTGGGGGAGGTGAGAAGTGAGCTACGAGGAGCTGAGGCAAGAGATTGAGACATTGCAGGTAACATCTCAGGCATACCTGGGGAGCGGCCGGCTCGCTCTCAGAATGGCCTCGGTGGTGTCATTGCGAGCGTAGCGAAGCAATCTCCCGCCTTCAAATACGGTCAACTTGGGGATTGCTCAGGCATACC
>Ga0180438_10008625_pt1 | contig 12918 bp, 14 predicted proteins | sample SS_ome_12_FD_132455 | JGI IMG/M metagenome (GOLD analysis project Ga0180438, IMG submission 132455) | Hypersaline lake sediment archaeal communities from the Salton Sea, California, USA - SS_3_D_2 metaG | ecosystem: Environmental > Aquatic > Non-marine Saline and Alkaline > Hypersaline >...
CTCAAGGAAACCTCCGCTCCTTTAAACTTTTTGAGCGTGCTCCAGACAAAGCCAAGGTTCTTTCAGATCTAGAGTTACTACGTCTGCTTTCTTTGCATCCTTGCTTGGAAAGCCCTTTTCCACAATGTCTCTTTTTGCGAACGTAATATTCTTCAAGTTTAACATCTTTGCATTGTCTTTCGCGCTTTCCATGTGCTTGTCATCTATATCAAATGTATAAACGTGCTTGCAGATGTTCGCCAGGAAACAAGACAATGCCCCCGTTCCTGTCCCAGCATCAAACACAACCGTGTTCTTGCCGATGCCTGTTAAAACAATCACACTTCCGATCTCTTTCAACAGCATTATCTGTGCTGTCCGTTTTATTTTCTTGTAAACATCAAGAAATTGCGCATCAAAACACGACATTTCCTTGCCCGTGTTTGTCTTGACTTTCTTTTTCTTGAAATCTGCCTTTTTCACAGCGCCGTGTTTTGTGTGAAAATCGACACTGGTATCTAGAACAACATAACTTGTTTCTGAATCAGTGACCAATACTTTCTTCCCCATATTAGAATTTGATTATTATTTGGTATATAAAGCTTATTGCTGTTCGTCTGGAGCCTGAAGTTTTGCTGCTATTTTATGCATACATTGTTTGTATTCTTCTTTTGCATAAACAAACAAATCTTTTGCAGTGCTTCCTGCCATATACAAAACTCCGCCAACCATAAATCCAAGACCATGGCCCCAGCCATTCATCACAATTTCTTCAGATAAAGATTCGTCACCTGAAAGACCACTAATTTCGTTTAATCCAATTAAAAATTTACATGCAACATCTGCTCCAAGTACAACAGAAATATTCTTAATAGGATCTGAATGATTCAATGTCCCATAACTAAGTAATGAGAATGCAACAATTGCTTCGCCAAAGACCTGAAGAACACTGCCTGCATACATGTATCCGCTATCTTCTGCGCCTAAATATTTTTGTACTCTTTTTCTATGATTTGGCCACATAGGAATTGCCTGGAACACAGTTGCAGCTGCGAGTTTAGTTAATCCAATAGGCAGATCATAAAGCAGTGCTTTTGGTGCGGCATTTACAGTTTCGACAGCTGTATTATAGAAACTTATTATCGTATTATAGCATTTATTCGCAAGATGTTTCAGGATGGCTTTTTCATCTTCTCTTGTTTGTGAGTCTGTTAGTTTCTTTTCAAATCCGCCTTGTTCAGAATCAAAATTATCATCTAGCGTCATATCTAGAGAGTTGTATTCCTTGTATATAAGCTTTAACAAAAAGAAATGTGGGGGCGAGGATTCGAACCCCGGAACCCACTAAGGGAATGGATTCCCCAAATGGGCTATGTTAGCCCTCATCCTTGAGTCCATCGCGTTTGGCCACTTCGCTACCCCCACACGACTATTCTCTAAGATTAAAGGTTTATTTATAAATCTTGTGCAGAATTACAATAAGGTCAGTTTTTTCTCAATATCAGCGAGTTCTGTCTCTAATTTTTCTATCTCTGACATCTTTTTCTTGTGCACAGGCACTTTCTTTTCAATCTTTTTCATCTCAAATGCCTTGATTTCTTTCTCAGGCTTTGCCCTGATCCTTGTCTTTGGCAGTTCACGTTTCAATTTATTGTTCAATAGCATGATCTGCGCGATTATCTCTTTTAGATGTGCGACTTGCTTTGCTTTTGCTACTCTGATTGCCTTGAAATTCTCATAGGTCTTCATAATGACGATTATGTCTTTGATGGATTCTAGAACATCCTTTCTAAGTTCAGCAGGATCACTTACTCCTACATAAAAAACTTCCTTTTCCTTTTTTTCTTTCTTTTTTGCCATTATATCGCTTCTGGTTCGAACAATGTCTTGTCCACAAACTGTACTTTTCTTTCTACTGCTGCCAGACCATTCTCCCATCTCTCGAGCTCGATGTCTTCCTCGTTCTTAAGTTCATTAAGTTTGGCAAGCACTGTCTTTGCTTCCTCTAGCTTGTTCTTCAGCATGTTGACTACATCCAGTACATCCCTGTATTCCTCAATCCTTACATAGATCGGCATTTCTTTTTCATCCATTTTTCCTCCTAGACATATTTTGTTTCAAATATGGTTTTATCAATAAACAATAATTTTCTTTGCAAATCATTCAAGTTAGCGTGCCATTTGTCATAGTGTTTGTCTGTCTCGTTCTTTAGTGCATTAAGTTTATCAAGAATAGCTTCGTGTTCGTTTAAGTGTTCTCTCATATCTCCAAGATCCTCAAGAAGCTCTTTGAAATCATTGATCTCAACAAAAATGGTTTTTGAAGGATGACGTTTCTTTAATTCTCTCAATTCTTTTCTTTCCTTTCTAACTTCCCTTTCTTCTGTATGTTCAATAGAAGCGATATCTTCTGCACTGATCCTTCTTTTTACATCAGGAAATGCAGGCAACGGTGGCGGAGAACGTCTTGCCCTTACTGGTTTCACAGCAGGCCTTGGCGCTTGAGCACCGACTCCTTTCACTTCTTCTATGAACGGACTCGGTAATTCTTTAGGAATAGGAGGTTGTGGTGGTGGCACTGCCTTTGGTATATCTGGAAACACAGGCATTTCTTTTTGTCCTGGTTTTGGTGCAGGAGGCATCTTCTTACTCTCTTTGAAAGGCTCCAGTTTAGGAAGAGGCGGTAAACTAGGTTTAGCACCTGGTCTTGCTTCTTTCTTCTTATCCTTTTCCAGGAATTTCAAAAAAGTCACCCTCTATACCTCTATGTATTTGAACGGACTTAGCTATATAAACCTTGTTATGTATTTGCGAGTGAAATAGTTGTGTTGTTATTTACGAGTAGTTTTTCTCCTTTGTTTATAGCTGTGGATTATATCATACAAAGGGCACCAATACAGTGCGAAACTGAATGCAAACAATGGTTCTTCGATTGGAATTCCTAGTGGATTGAATCCAATGTATTTATCGAACATATAGCTCTGGCTCAATGCAGGCAAGGTATACCATAATATCAAGATAACAATAAAGTAAATGACAGTCACAAAAATCGCATTAAAAAAAACCGCTTTCTGGTGTTCTTTGTTCAGGAACAAAAGAATGATAAAAGCACCTGCGAGCATGCTTATTAAGCACCAGTGCATTGTATCGAGGCCAAAGATGAACTTTGCCAGGAAAATGATAGGCGCACTAAACACAAGCAAAGGATGCGCTTTTGTCTTGAACAATTTCTTCTTTTTCAGGACTTGATAGAAAACAGCTACAAAACCCCCTACAAAAAAGCACCACAATAAACTGCATAAGTATAATTTGCCAGGAATCAATGCAATAGAATTGAACTGCGGGTTCCAGAAAGAAGGGATGAACAAAGGTTCACTCAAACCCAGGATGCCTGCAAAGATACTGCTAAAGATAATCTTTCTTCTGAGATCCTTTCTGAAGACAAAGAATACTATCCAGAATACTGCGAATATAACAGTCCAGATTTCGTATATGTATTCCATCGCTCTTATTGATAAATACGAAATATTTATATTTAACCCTGTAAATCATACGTACATGGCAATTCCATGGATAATGATCTCGATTGCAGTTATTATTGTTATTCTGGCTATCTTCATGATATTCGCGCTTAAAGGCAAGAAAAGAACACCGCCAGATTACTTTGCATTCTTTATAATTGGGCTAAGCTGGATAGCGATTGGAATCCCTCTTTCCATATCAACTGATAATTTTGCATTCATGGCAATAGGTATTGTATTTTTTGCAATTGGATTGGCAAATAAGAATAAATGGAAAAAGAACAGGGCAATGCAAAAGAAATGGAAAGATCTGGACAAGACCGAGAAGAGGATAAGGATGTTCTTGCTTATTGCAGTAGGGATTGGTGTTCTTGTATTATTGATTTTTTATCTTTTGAATGCATTTTAGATTTCTTCCAAATTTTTAATACAAAAGCATATTAAGATTCAAATCAAGAATATTCTTAGAATTTTGAATGTGATTAAAGATGGACAAACTAGCTTTAGCTCTCTTCATAATTGGAATAATCTTGACATTAGCAAGCGCTGTGAGCGGAATAAGAATTAGTGAGATAATGTATGATCCTGTCGGTAATGATTATGACTATGAGTTTGTGGAACTATACTCCAATGAAAGTGAAAACATAAGCAGATTTTATTTTGAAGGGATAGATTTCCAGTTCCCAGAGAACACAATGATTGACGGCTACCTGGTTGTTGCGAATACGCTTTCTGATTTTCAAATACGTTACCCAAACATTAGTGTTGAATTTGAATACAAAGGCTCGCTCTCTAATTCAGGCGAAACTCTCACATTATTGAATGCAACAGGAGACATAATCGATAGTATTTCTTACGAACCTATTGCAGACGAAGGCTACAGCCTTGAATATTACAATGATAGTTTTATTGCTTCCAATCAACTGCACGGCACGCCTGGCAGCGGGTATGTTGTGAAAGAAGAACCTGTCTCTAATGATACAAATAATACAGATTCTGACAATTGCGATGTGTCGCTCGATATTTCGCTCGATAAATTGATTTTTCAGAACAATGAAAAAGTCAAATTCAAGCCCATAATTTTCAATGACAGTTTAACAACTGCAGGAGAAATCACAGATATAGATTATGAAATAGATTATTTCATTGAAGATGCCAACAATAATGTGATCCGTTCATTAAGGACAACAACCAATACCAATACAAAAACTTTCACACCTGACATAGATGAGATGGATAAGGTATTTTTCATCAACATGCAAATCCGTCCAGAATGCAATGACACGAATTTGGACAATAATCTTGCAATAAAGTCTTTTTACGTAATTAAAAATACATCACTCATTCCTAATATAGAAATAAAAAAAGTAAATCTTGGCACAGACAACAAAGTAAAATTTGGCGAGACTGCAAAAGCAACTGTCAGCATAACAAGGGGGAACAGCAGCAAGAAAACAGTTTATCTTTATATTGAGGATATTTCAGAAAGAGCAAAACTTAACATTGACACAAAATCAGAAACAGAATTCACAATTCCCGTCCAATTAGAACCTAATTGTAATGACGCATTCAGCGACGGACTATACGATCTGATTGTCGAAGGTTTTGATTTGACTGTAAAGACTGCTGTCAATGTAGAAGGAAAAGTAAAATCCTTGTGCCAAGGAAGTAATTATGATGATGAAGAGGATAAAGAGGAAGAATCGAAAAGTACGGAATCTGCGAAAACACCAATCGTCATCAAGTCTTTCTATACAAGAGTCCGCAACTTCTATGTTGGAAGAGACATACAAATTTATGCAAAAATCGAAAACAAGAATTTTACAGATACATACAATGTGATATTTTTCGAGCAGACAAATCAATCAAATAAAACACTGTCAGAACAGCAGATTTTGATCAAAGCTGGTCAAACCTTCCCGCTTAATTTCAGTGCCAAAATAGGCCTAAAAACAGCCAATTTCGGCCTTAAAATCGCCCGAAATCAAGAGGTTTTCGACACCAAAAAAATACCTATTTTTCTCGATTTCCAGGATGGCGAATTAGGCTCTGAGGCTGTCGAATTCGGCACTTTGAGCGAGTCTGGCAATCCTCAAAATAAGGCCCCTGAAAAGACGAAAGGTTTAAAAGTAACGAACATCTCTCAACAGCAGAAAGAGCAACAAAACAATGAACGAGGGGCTGTTGTTTTTGATAACGGTGAGAGTCAAAGAAAAAGCATTGTTAATTACTTAATTATGGGCATTTCTGTGGCTCTGAACAGCTTATTAATATGGAAACGGTAAACAATTTAGAGATAAAGGAAGCGGTTGACAAGGGCGGTATGTACTGCAGAGTTATCTGTGAGATACTAGGCGGTCCTAAAGAATACGTAGATAGGGCGATCAAGGATCTTGTTGAGAAATGCAAGAACCTTAGGGACATCAAGCTTTTCAAATCAAAGATATATGATACAAAAGAACAGAAGAACGGTCTGTTTTCAACATTCGCAGAGATGGAGATGTTGTTCAAGAAAAGAGATCCGTTGCTTGATTTCATGTACACTTTTTTGCCGAGCTCTATCGAGGTCATAGAGCCTGAGAACATCACGATATCGAATGCTTTCCTATCGAACTGGTTCAATGAATTTCAGGCAAGACTGCACGCCACAGACAGGATTGCAAAAGAAGGCAATGCTTTCAAGACATTGATGTCAAAGAGGCAGGCAGCGATCATACGGTACAATATTTTATCCCATTTGAGCACGCAGGCAGAGACAAAAGAGCAGTTGCACAAGCTGATAGGTATTGATGAACAGTCATTCAATGACTATCTCACGGTCCTTTTACAAAGAGGAGAAATTGAAGAAAAAGATGGAAAATTAAATCTTACAAAAAAGGTGAAATTTCAAGATGACACTAAAGAACAAGGTTGAGGCAATATTGTTTGCTGTCGGAAAAAAGATAGGGACTGATGAAATCGCTAGATTGTGCAATGCGCAGGAAGGCCCTATCAAGGAAGCATTGAAGCAGTTGCAGGAAGAATATGCACAGAGAGACTGCGCCCTGATGATTACAGGGGCAGAAAGTGTGTGGAAGTTCGATATACGGGAAAAATATCTTGATCTTGTAAAGAATCTCGTGGTAGAGACAGACCTGAGCACTCAGGCAATGGAGACTTTGGCGATGATCGCTTACTCACAACCCAATTGTCTTCAATCAGACATAATCAAAAAGAGAACGACTAATGCTTACGAACACATCAAGGAATTAGCAGACATGGGTTTCATAACAAAGGAACGTTATGGACGGACCAGAAAACTTAAGATAACCCAAAAATTCTTTGAATATTTCGATATAAGGAAAAAAGAGATCAAAGAAATGTTTGACCAGTTCAAGAAAGATGAGCAGGAAGTCCTCGACGGAGAAAAAGAGCTGGAAAAACTTGAAGCTGAAAGAGAGAAAGAAAAAGAAGCACTGAAGGTGTATCAGAAGGAAAGAGAAAAGACCCAGAAAGAGATGAATGAGCGCATGGATGATATGGAGCAGGAAGTCGAGAACATAGAGCATGCTGCAGAAGTCGACATGCAGGGTTCAGAAGAACCGCTTCCAGAATGGGTGGAAGAAGAGAAACGGTTGAAAGCTATTGAAGAAGCAAAGAAAAAGAAGAAAGAAGAGATTGAACAAAGAAAAAAGGAAAGGGAAGATAAAAGAAAACAGAGAGAAAAGGAAAAGATAAAAAGAGAGAAAGAGAGAGAAAAAAAGAGGCTTGAGAAAGAAAAAGCAAGACAGGAAAAAGAAGCAAGAAAACAGCAGAAATCTGCAGAAACAAAGCAGAAAAAGAAAAAGAAATAATTCCTGAATTATTATTAAAATGGCTACTGAAGTAGAAGCACCTAAGGAAGAAGAACAAAAGCACACAGACAGGCCTATTGCCAATGAGATGAAGGAAAGTTTCCTGGATTATGCAATGAGCGTCATAGTGAGCAGGGCTTTGCCTGACGTAAAGGACGGCCTGAAACCCGTCCATAGAAGGGTTTTGTTCTCTATGCACGACTTAGGTCTCGGTCATAACAAATCCTATAAGAAAAGCGCAAGAATCGTGGGAGATTGTATGGGTAAGTACCATCCTCACGGCGACCTGGCGATATATGATTCCTTGGTCAGGATGGCGCAGAATTTCTCATTACGTTATCCTCTGGTTGACGGCCAGGGTAATTTCGGTTCTGTTGACGGAGATCCGCCAGCAGCAATGAGATATACAGAGGCAAGGATGGCGAGATCTGCAGAAGAGATGCTTGCTGATATTGAGAAGGATACTGTTGATTTTGTTCCTAATTATGACGAGCATCTGAAAGAACCTTGTGTTCTGCCGAGCAAGATACCTAATCTCTTGGTCAATGGAAGCACTGGTATAGCAGTAGGAATGGCAACCAATATTCCTCCGCACAACTTAAGCGAGGTCGCAGATGCAGTTATTGCTCTCATCGATAAGCCAGACATGGAAATTCATGAGCTGAACAAGATAGTCAAAGGTCCTGATTTTCCAACAGCAGGAATAATCTGTGGAAGGAACGGTATCCGGAATTCTTATGCTTTTGGCAGAGGAAGGATAGTTGTCAAGGCAAAGACTGAGATAGAAGAAAAGAAAGGAAAAGAACGTATCATTGTCACAGAAATACCTTACCAAGTGAACAAGTCTCAATTGATCGAACAGATCGCAGCTCTTGTCAAGGAAGGAAAGATCGAAGGCATCTCTGATATCAGGGACGAGAGCAGCAAGGAAGGTATGAGGATTGTATTTGTCCTTAAAGGCACAGTCGGCAATGACGTTGTCCTGAACCAATTATTCAAATACAGCAGGTTAAGGACTACTTTCGGAAGCAATATGCTGGCTTTAGTTAATAACGAACCTAAGACCCTCAATCTTAAACAATTGTTGAAGCACTTCATCAAGCATAGAAAAGAAGTCGTGACAAGAAGGACAGAGTTCGAGCTTGCAGAAGCAAAAGCAAAAGCGCACAAGCTTGAAGGATTGAAGATTGCATTGGACAATATAGATCCTGTTGTCAAATTAATTAAGGAAGCTGCCAATGCCAAGGTTGCAATGGACGGCTTGATGCAAAACTATGGCATGTCAGAGATACAGGCAAAGACAGTGCTCGAGATGAGACTTCAGAGATTGACTGGTCTTGAACAGGAAAAATTAAGAAAGGATCTTGAAGAGACCTTGGAATTGATCAAGAAACTGGAAACCTTGCTTTCTGATGAGAAATTGATCTATAATGTCATCAAGGAAGAGACAGAAGAGATGAAAGAAAAGTATGGCGATGAAAGAAGGACAGAGATCACAGATGTTGAGATTGAAGAGGATATTGAAGATGAGGCATTGATTGAAGAAGAAAAGATGGTCGTGACCAGAACGCACAAAGGCTATATCAAGAGAATGCCATTATACACTTACAAACAGCAGAAGAGAGGAGGAAAAGGTGTGCGGGCGACAGGAATGAGGGATGAAGACTTTGTCCAGGACCTTTTTGTCGCATCTACACATTCGTACTTATTGTGTTTCACAAATACAGGCATTGTGCACTGGCTAAAGGTTTACAGACTTCCAGAAGGAAGCAGGCAGGCAAGAGGAAAACCTATTGTCAACTTATTGCCGTTGAAGAAGGAAGAATATATTGCAGCAGTAATCCCAGTACGCGAGTTTTTGCCAGACATGAATCTTGTCGCAGTCACAAAGAATGGCTTGATAAAAAAGACAGCTTTGAACGCATACAGCAGGCCAAGAAGAGGAGGCATCATAGCAATCACTTTAGAAGAGAAGGACCAATTGGTCGAAGTGAAACTCACAACAGGCGATGATGAGATAATGATAGGAACTGCAGGCGGCATGGCTGCCCGTTTCAGTGAAAAGGATGTCAGGCCGATAGGAAGGAGCGGAAAAGGTGTCAGGGGCATCAAACTGGGTAAGGAAGACAAAGTAATAGGCATGATAGTTGCACAGCCTGGCAAGGATATATTGACAATCACAGAGAATGGTTATGGAAAAAGAACAGCTGTGGATCAGTACAGGAAGATCTTCAGGGGCGGAAAGGGTGTTACCAACATAAAGACCAGTGAAAGGAACGGCAATGTAGTGATGATTCTTGGTGTTACTGACGAGGCAGACATAATGTTTATAAGTAAGAAAGGTATAATTATTAGAACAAGCGCGAGCGGTGTCAGTAGGATAGGAAGAGCGACACAGGGCTTCAGGTTGATGAGGTTGTCAGCAGGAGACAAGGTTGTCGCTGCTGCGAAGTTCGTGAGCGAAGAAGTAGAAAATAATGATACTAATGGAGGAGAATAAAATGGGCATCTTCACCTGGATCAAGAAAACACCAAGAAAAAAGAAAAAGAAAGTTAATTTCATAAGACAATTGCCAAACGATGAGATCGCATCTGACAGTGTAGATCCGTTTGAAGAAGGGATAGAGCTGGGTTATAATCGGGATGAGGAAAAGACCTTTGTTATTCCTTCACTAAAAGGAGACACTTATGAAAGTATTAATGAAAGGGAAATTAAACCGTTAAGAAAAATGAAAAGACGAACTGCAAAGAAAGTCAAAAGAAAGAGGCCATTAAAGAAAAAACCAAGAAGCAAGTTATCAGGCACTAAGAATAAGGCAGCAGGAAAGAAAAGCAAAAAGAAACCTTCTGGAAAGAAGATAAAGAAGAGAAAGCCTGTCAGGAAAAAGGCTGTCAAGAGAAAACCTGTACGAAAGAAGGCAACAAAGAAAAAGAAAGCAACTACAAGAAAAAAGTCTGCTGTGAAAAGAAAGATAGGGAAACGGAAGATTCCGAAAAGGAAGCCTGCTAGAAAAAGAAGATAATCTTTACAATGGCTAAAAAGAGGTATACGAAATACATATTATTTATAGGAATAGCATTATTTCTACTCATAATTCTTCTTGATTTTTTGTTAGGTATCAAGGCTTATTATTATGAAAGCATTGCTTTTATCTTATTGTTGATAGGCTTCTATAAATTCTATGAAAAATTAAGATTGAACACTCCTTTATTCATCGCATTGATACTTTCCTGCATGGTGCACAGTCTTGGAGTTTTTGGATGGTATAATGTATCTCCTATCGGCATTCCGTGGGACTATGTCACGCATTTCTTTCCATTTTTGATAGTTGCGATATTCTTCTTTCACATATTGAGTCCGCACATGAGCGAGAAATTCAGTTTCAAGGCTCTGGTCTTGATACTGCTGGTATTTTTCGCCACACTCGGAATAGGCTCTGCAGTAGAGAATGTTGAATATGTAGGTTATCTTATCTTGGGAGAAGGCGAAGGAGGTTTGAAGTTCGGCACAGGAGATGTTTCCATGGACAAACAAGTAGAGAGGAATATAGAGATCACTGTCGGCGGTTGGTACAATACAATGAACGATCTTATCAATAACCTTCTTGGTGCTGCACTAGGCACCATTTTGATGGCATTGCACAAGTACTGCTGGCCAAAGAAAAAGAAACCAGAAAGAATCACAAGACGTAAGGTAAGAAAGATTAAATAATTCTATTCATATTTTCCGCACTTGCTTCCTAGGTGCGCGACATGCCTGTCTCCTTCTGAAAGCTTGACAACTTCGCATCTGTTAGGACAGTCAAGACATTCGAACGAATCCACATTAAACTTTTTGTCTGATATATCAAGTCCTTTGAACTTTGTTTGCTTTACCTTGGCATTTTTCGCAATCAATGCTGCGCCTACTGCGCCCATCACATTGTGATACTTGGGAACTGTGATCTTTTTATCAAGAATTTCTTCAAAAGCCTTCTTTATGCCTTTATTCGCAGCGACTCCTCCCTGCAGCACTACGGGATCCTCGATCGTCTTTCCTTTTGCCACATTGTTCATGTAATTCCTCACCAATGCTTTGCACAAACCGTTGATGATGTCTTCTCTCTTATGTCCCATTATCTGCTTATTTATGACATCGCTTTCTGCAAAGATGCCGCACCTTCCCCTGATCGTGACTTCTTTCAGACTCTTTAGTGCTTCGTCCCCGAAATCTTCGATCGCAAGTCCCAATCTCACTGCCTGCTGGTCAAGAAAGCTTCCAGTGCCTGCAGCACATACAGTATTCATTGCAAAATCAATAACAGAACCGTCTTTCACTAAAATTATCTTGCTGTCCTGTCCGCCAATCTCCAGGATCGTTCTCACATCAGGTACAAAAAACACAGTGCCTGTAGCATGGGCTGTGATCTCGTTTTTCACAACATCTGCTCCAATGATGTTTGCCATGAGGAATCTCGCGCTTCCTGTGCAGCAGACTCCTTCTATGTTGACATCAGAAAGTTTCTTTTTCAATTTCTTGAACTCTTTTTGCAATGTCTCTATTGGTTTGCCCTGCACTCTTGCATAAGAGCTATAGATTACTTCTTTATCATCAACAACTGCGATATTGCAGCTTACACTTCCTGTATCCAATCCAAGGTATGCTTTCTTCATTTTCTCAATAAATCAACAAATGCCTCTATTCTTGTGTCCTGATGCGCGACCAATTCATGCTCGCCCGAGACAAGGCTCAACAATGGAACATTGAAATCTTTTGCTATTTTCTTGAATATGACCGAATTCACGATCTCAGGCATGCAGGTGAAATTGTACAGATGTATGATGCCCTTGACTTTCTTTTCCTTCAATTCTTTCACAGTATCTCCCACCGCAACCAAGGTTCCTATTGCCATCTTTTTCTCTATGTATGGTTGTGCGAATTTGTATCTATATTTAAAACTTCTTTTGCCCCAGGGTCCTATATTTCCTGCTTTTCTCAGATGCTGGCTCAGGTAAAAGCTCCTGTAAGGAAGGATGTCATATTCTCCCAGCTTCTTGAAAATGTGCTGGTTGGCTTCTGGTTCAAGTATTCTGAAAAGATCGCCCACAACCATCACAGGGATGACTTTCTTATTCTTATCAACTTTTATCTGGTCTCCGATACTCTTTATCTTTATTTTTGCATTGCGCAGGCTGATGATGTTTTGCGCCTTGTCTATAAGATCAAGGCCCATTGTCATCAGTTTATCGCAATTTTGCTTATTGACTGCGTACGGTCTTAACTGGTTCACAAAATCTTCCAGCCATTCTATGTATCTTAGTTTGTTAATGCAGAACAATTGCGCAGCCTTGAACGAGATCATATTAAGGTTTGGTGCAAATTTCTTGAATTCCTTCAGCAATTCTTTTTGGTTCTTGCCCCCCCAAGGTATTGTCTCGAATTTGTAGCCTAATTTTTCTAATATGGTCTTTGGTCCTGTTGTGTACTGCGGGATCCTGCATGCCTGTTCGCTCCTGTTCTCCATATGGAATATGGTGTCTGCCCCTGCCTCTAGGATGTCATGATATTCTCCGAGTATGTACTTGAAAGGCTCGCACGCACTTTCA
>Ga0180438_10008626_pt1 | contig 12918 bp, 20 predicted proteins | sample SS_ome_12_FD_132455 | JGI IMG/M metagenome (GOLD analysis project Ga0180438, IMG submission 132455) | Hypersaline lake sediment archaeal communities from the Salton Sea, California, USA - SS_3_D_2 metaG | ecosystem: Environmental > Aquatic > Non-marine Saline and Alkaline > Hypersaline >...
ATACTTCCGGATGCATACCGGAATCCACGTAAGCACACATGCCATTGGCGAAGAAAACCCGTTCATCCCCCCAGACTGAGTCGTGTTCCTGGAAGAGCCGACCCATCAACGCTTCGTGGCTGAAGTATTGAGGGTCGCCAGCTCTTCCAGGCTCATACACGCTGAAGGCGTACTCGGTCTCCGTGCCGAAGATGGGCGGTCGAGGAGGCAAGTTCTACTCGCCCCCTTGCTGCTTGTTGGCACGCAGAAACGCCTCGCTGTCGCCGGACATGGCCCGGTCGAGGGCGTCATCACCAGCGGACGCCAGCCTCTCGGCATCCTTCTTGAACTTGTCCAGGTTGCCCCGTCCGGGCAGCTTGCCGGAGCCGCCACCACCGGGACCACCACCGGTACTCTCTCGTTCCTTGGCCATTGTTACTCATCTCCTGCTTAAGGGGTTTCGGTACTGCTGTCTGCATCTGCGTCGGCTCCGTCGCCGTCGCTGTCGGTATCTTCCTGGAACCCCATCATGTCCTCGTCGGGCATGTCAGGGTTGCCGGATTCGTTTTCCCACAGGTTGCTCGCGAAGACGTTATCCTTCTCGACTTCGTGAACCCGATTGGTTTCATCACATTCGATGCCGATGATATCTGGGTCTTCATCGATCGACCGGATTTCGCCGTTGTAGAGTTCCTGGTCCTGTTCGTCCCAGAATGAAACCCTCTCGCCGATCTGCCAGTCATCGTCCAGCTCATCATCGCTGATGCCACCTGGGGCACCAACGGCACCAACCAGGTCTTCGTCGTCCTCGTCGAGACCTAGAAATGCCAACTGATCATCGCTCAGGCCACCGTTGGGATCTTCCTGGCCCGGGAAACAGGTCTGATGGCTGCCGGGACCTTGGAGTCCTGCGTAGGCACCGCCACTGTAGCCACCGTAACCCGTGTACCCGCTGCCGTAGTGGGTCACGCCGCCACGCTGACATGTTGGTGTCGGATCGCGTTCCGGCACACCAAGGGCATCCAAGGCTTGGTGGATGTCGTCGCATCCGGCCAACAGATCGCCGACTTCCTGTTTGTTGAACTTGTGCGGAGCATCAAGCTCGATGGTACGTCGCTGGCCATAAGGCGAATTTGCGTTGATCTTGAACTTGATCTCGTCCCAATCAATGTTCGCCACCAACGCTGGGTCTGCCAGCGTAAGCAGGACCGACCGTGTGTAAGCACGAGTGTGTTCCGGCGGCTGACACAGTGCCTGATCGATCTGATCTTCGCTCACCAACTGCTCGGTCAGATCCTTGTAGGCCAAGTACAGACCGTCCTCCGGATCGAGGCTGCTGTACATCTGGGCCAGATGCTTCACACCGGCCGAATCCCAGGTCAGCTCTTCCTTCTTGCTCATCGCTCGACGGATGATCCAGAGCTTCAGGGCCCAATCGAGGCGAGGGACGAGGCCCAAGAACGCGTCGGACTCGAACGGGTCTTCTGCCTGCTGCATTTCATCCAACTTGTCCAGGCAATCACCCCACATGTCCAGAATATCTTGGGCGTGTGGCACGATCCCGTCGCAACGACCACGGGCCACGAATTCCTTGGCCCTGTTGTAGAAGGCACGCTGCATCTCAAGGGCCGTCATCTGATGGCCCAAGATCGTACGGCCAGTGGCCTGGAGCGTCATGTCGTGGCTCCAGCGGACCACCGTCTTGACCGGGTCTTCCAGGATCAACTGCGGTGCGATGCATTCGTCCTCGATCATCGTGAGGATGATCTGCATCATGCCGATCTTCAAGAAGTTGGCGACGTGTGCCAGGTTGTCGTCGAAGAAGATGACGTGCAATCTGGCGTACTTGTCACTGTCGCTCAGGGCTTCGTTCCTGGAGTTCACGATCGGGCGGCTATGCGTCGTCTGCGACCCCACGAGACACTCGATGAAATCCGGCCTCGTGGCGAACTGGAAATCGCAGTCCGGCTTGTTGTTCTCCGAGCCGACCTTGCCTTGGCCCGTCAGAATGATGGCCGATGCCTGGAACGACCCCAGGAACAGGAGATAGTGCAACTTGTTCCTGAAGATGTTGTCATAGGCACGCCTGGTCAGCAGGAAGTTCGTGTGACTACCGTACGAATTGCCGTCACCGTCGCTGTTGTTGGCCAGCACAAAGATCTTCTCTTCGTCCGGACGCCCGGCATTGGCACGCCGCTGTGCCTCAGCGGCCAAACGCAACATGGCGTGGTGATAGGCGACATAGTCATACGCACTCAGAACCTCAGGGATACACATCTCCAAGTGCGACATGTCGATGTACGCACACCCGCCGTTTGAGCCGACGTACTTGCGTCCGAAATCCTGACAGATTGTGACGGCACCGTTGCGTCCACCGCCTTCCCAGGCCATGGGTGCATTCGAATTGATGCCGCTGATCTCTTTCAGCAGGTCGCGTGACGCCTCGAAGCAGGTCGTGCTCTGGAAGTGTCCACCGACACCGCCATAGCCGCCGCCCTGCCAACCGCCGTGGCAACCACCACCCCCGCCGCCACCAGCGTAGACATAGGAGTGCGGTCCGGTCTGTCGCCATCCCGGGCCCATGCCGGTACTCTGACCGCCCTGATACCGGCGATAACCACCAGCCGGGGGACGGCCGCTTCCGCCACCAAGGGCCTCACCGATGGCCTGGATGCCCTTCCCGATCAGACCAGCACCGAACTTATGGTGGTGCGGGGTATGCCCCTGCTGATCGTCGTCGTCACCATCCTTGTTGTCGTCATCAACCGGCACGACGGCCGTTGACGTGTCATCATCTTCTTCGTTCGACTCTGTCTCTTGGCCCGTGACCTCCGGGGTTTCGTCCGTGCCAGTTGTGGTCTCGTCGGTCTCGTCCGGAGTGTCGGAGGAGACATCCTCGCTCGGACTGACGGTACCATCACTGACATCATGGACGAAGTTACCCAGCTCACAATCGCCACCGACGACACGCGGAATCAACCGGGGCTCGGAACTACTGCTGTTGTCCTCTGCGAATGCGTCGGTATCGACAACGATCGACTGACGACGCTTCCGGTTCTTCCTTTTTCTGTTGGACTTACGTGCCATCAAATGGATTCCTTATGTTCGGAGATTCACATGTGCCACACCCATCTCGGCCGGAACGTCGGTCAGGTGGTGAATGGCATTCTGTGGCGTCAGGCTCTTGGCCTGGCTGACGAAGGCCTCGCCAATCGAGTACATGACATCTTCGTCGATCAGGCCCTCGGTCCCGCCGTCGGCCTCGCGATCGCATGCACGCTCGATCGCATTCTGGCAGATGGAGGCGATAACCGCACCATTGACGAGGTCGCAGAACCGGATAGGCTTCTGCTGGCCGTTCCGGAAGGTGACCTGGCCCAGGACATTGGCATCGTCGTTGGCGTAGATCTTGTCAACGGCGAGACCGATCATTTCCCTGCGGATCGTCGCCTTGGCCTTCTTCTTGCCGTTGGCGGTCGTGTATGGCAGTTCGTCGACCAAGTACTTGCCGAAAATGTCCTTGGCCCCAGCCTTGTTGGGACGGGGGATTTCGATCGGCAGGTCACCCAAACGCCCTGGTCGCATCAGGGCCGGGTCGATGGAATCACGCCGGTTGCTGGCGGCGACGACCAAGATGTTCCCACGATCTGTGAGACCGTCCAGTTCCGCCATGAACGATGTCAGAACACGGTCGCTGACATGCTGCGTTGAGCACTGTCCACGGGTCATGCCGACCGAATCGACTTCGTCCCAGAACATGACGACGGGCACTTCGGGGTCCTGCTCGCCCAACTTCTTGGCGACACGGAAGGCCTCACGGTAATTGGCCTCGCTCTGGGCGTACCACATTGTGTGCAGCTCGCCCGGCTTGAAACTCATGAACCGAGACTTGCCGGTCTTGGAGATGGACGCCATAAAGTTCGCCAAAGCCTTGGCGATCATGGTTTTGCCCGTTCCAGGAGGCCCGAGGAGGAGAGCCGAACCCTTTCTCTTGAGGCCATACTTGGAAACCAGCTCCGGATGGGCAAGTTGCCGTTCGATGATCTTGCGGAGCATGATGATCTGCGTGTCCAGACCGCCGATCATGTCGAAGGTGACATCCGGGGTGTCGGCGAGGAACAGATCATCGCCGTCCGAGGACTCAACCTTCTCGTAGGCCACGTAGGCATCCCTGCTCCAGCGAATCCGATCACCGGCATTTAGTTGGGCCGGATTGGGATTGTCGGGTCTGGAGGTTGCATCCTCGACGATTGTCTCTTTGTCTCCGTCGGCCTTGAGAACGATGCGACCGTCAGGCATCCGGCGATCGAACATTGCGATCTCACCATGCGGCGGTACCCAATCAGGGGACACGGACATCAGAACATTGCCGCTGGGGTTCAGAAAGACTTCCTGCCCACGGCGAATCTCGTCCATGTTGATGCCTTCTCCCGGCTCAACGACCATTCGAGCCCGGCCATACCAGATCATGGCCCTGGGACGTCCGTTATTGTCGGTGAGCGGGTGTAGGAATGTGGCGGTGTACCACGGCGGTTGGCCCATCTTCTCCACTAGGGCCTCCATGTCTGCCATGGCTGACTTTGCCTGACGCATCGCCAACATGTCACTCTCGACCTGATGTACCAACTGTTGGTCGAGTGCTAGGCTCGTGTTTCCGTCCGTCTTTCTGGCATTGACGAGCAGATTAAGCTTGCTCTCAAAATCGAGCCCAGCGGGTCCGATTGCCCTGATCTGCTCCATGATTTCCTGTACGTTGGGTGCCTTGGGTTTCTTCTGTGGCATGTTCGAATATCCTTATCCTTCGGTTCGTCGCTCGATTGTCTGTTGACCTAACCCGTGTCTACTTCTGTTGGGTTTTCCAGATGGTTCTAGTATACCACACTGGCAACTCGTTGTCAAGAGAAAAACTCAGGAATGGGCTACAAGCCTGTGTTTTCTCTCTGGCTTCTTGCTAGCCAATTAGGACGTGTCGTCCATTTCTGTTTCGCGAATACGCGTACTCTGGCTTGCAAGGGCAATGTTTCTCCGCGCTTCCCTCATGATTTACCCTCTAGATTGGTATGCTACATCCTGCTGCGAGAATCCGCACCTGATTGGGGATATATCTACACGACTTCGTGTCATAAATCCATGCCGCGTATTGACTAGGCACGCCGTTGCCGGTCTCAACTGCTATGATGCGGACCTGTGAGTCCGTGTACAAACCAACGATCTGACCATCTTGTAGTTCAACGACAAGGTCAGGTGGTTGTGTCTCGTTAGTCACTGGGCTAGATGTGACATTACTGACTTCCTGCTCCGGTTTCTTTTCTTCATCCGGAGCAAAAACTTCCTTCAAGAAGTCGAGTATCTCACCCATCTGTCGTCCTTACTTTCCCAGAAACGTTCTGGCAAACCAGTTTGTGACCTCAGAGAACCCGCCGCATCCATTGCGTTCAACGCACCCGCCGACCACGCTGCCGAGCAGGAAGATGATTGCCACGATGATCAATACCTCGACAAGCGTAATGGCCTTTTTGGTTCTCGTGATTGATCTCATGACACTAGTATACCACAAGTTGGCCAAGGATGCAAACCTATGATCCGTTTGTTCCTGTTTTTCTGAAGACTTTTGTATCAGCGGGCTGTTTGGCTGCCTCATCTATCTGCTTTGCCGTCCCGCATAACTCATGAATCTTCTCCAATGTACCTACGAGAGTGCGTATGGAGGGCGGAATCATGCCGATTTGGCCTTCTCAACGTAAAGGGCCATGTTCTTCACGTTCTTGGTTGATAGTGTTCTGCTGCCTGCCATTTGTGCGTCGCTTGAGATCTTTATGGCTGTGGCGACAACTTGCTGCAACAGCATATCAACCCGTAGGCGTACTTCGTGTTCCGTCGGAAGTTTCGGCTCTTCCTGTTCTGGTTGTGAGACCCTAAGACCCTTAACGGGAGTGCTGACTTTTCCTGTCATCTGAACCTCCTGAAGCTACCGAACCTACGCCGGTTGCCCCAATTGACCTTGTCGCCTTCATCGATGTCGTTGAGTATTGCGAATGCTATGCATCCGCCGGTGACAAGGATTGCGACGATGAAGGCGAGGACGATGCCCCAGGCCGGAGGCTCAACCGTCAAGTAACTGAAATCTGCGAATTGCTTACGAACCCACTTGGATTGCACTTCCGGTATCAGCCATTCGACGATATGGACGAGATCAACCGGTTGGCCGATCTGCTTCGCCATCTCGTCCCGCGTGCCGACCGTGAGCATTTGTGCTTCTGTCCAGGAGAAGACGTGGACCCATGTGACCTTGTTGTCGTTGTCGAGTCCAACACACAGGTTCAGCTCGTTCTTATTACCTTTCTGCCAAAACGACTCTTGATTCATTCCATCCTGCAGAGTTGTTTTCGGCCCAAAAACGAGCAACCATATGCGAATCTGCTTCTTCTTGCCGAGCCTTGCGTTGTGATGAGTTAAGAGCGAATCAGCCTTCTTGAAGTTGGGAACATTCTTGACCTGGGTTAGGATTGATGGCTGGAAACGCCAGGGTAGGCTTCTGAAAGTTCCCACCTTCTTGTGTGGGTAATCCAACAGACGCTTCTGGTCATCCTCGCTGACCTTGGGGAATTTGAAGATCGAGTTGGAGGCCTGAACCCGATTCTCGTACGTATGCAACGTGGTCACCGGTTCGATCTTCTCTCGTGTGCCGGGCCAAGTCGCGTAGTACAAGTCTCCGTCGTTCGTGTGGTAACTCCGGTGCAGGTCCTTGAACTTCCGGTTCCCAAAGTACGTGACGTAGTGTTTGTAGAGGCCCTGTTTGATCCCGTGTACTTGGCTGTTGCTGTCGATCATCTGCCAGTACGCAGGATGGTAATCGACACGTGTTTTGGTAACGGTTCTACTGTTGCCTTTGCTGTCCGTTTCTGTCTCGGTGTACGTGACCAGCTCGTTCCAGTCCTCGTAGTACCTGGCTTCCTTGACCCAACCGGTCCAGTACTCGATGTCGGTGACCTGTGCCTTCTCTACACCGACCTTGAGAAGTGCGATGACGATGAGCGTAACGATGGGGGGAAGTATATTCTCCCACCAAACAACCTTCTCACGCCATAGGACGTTCATCAGAACAACACCGATGATTGGTATGACTAACGGAAACCAGATGATCATTTTTTCACCTTGACCTTCAGTCGATTCAGAGACCTGTCGTCAATGTCGCCGACCATCTTGGGTTGTCTCTCTTTGTAATCCCAACCGCAGTTGTGGCAGAATCGAGCCCAACCTTGCGGTGTTTCTCTCCGCCTGTGACGGCACTGTGGACAACGGCGGTCGAATTCCCGGCGATTACGCCTCACCGCCTTCATGTGTCGCTGGCTCTTTGTTTGCCCTAGCAAACCGAGCAGCCACTTGCCGACCCGCAGGAGCAGGGCCGTGACCAGGACGGCCATGACGATGATCCATAGTACCATCAACAAGCGGAGCATCACCGTCTCCTACTTCTTAGCGGGTTTGTCCTGGCCGAGGCTTAGATCGAGACTCGCGTCCTTCTCAACGCCGGATTTGACGGTCTCAGCGGCCGACTCGACCATGATGATCTTCGCCACCATCGGTTTCTTCTTGCCGACGAAGTGTAAGGCCATCGGGTCTTCGATGAACTCGTTGTACTCGCGTTCGCGGTCGATCAGCTTCGTCTGCTCGTTCTTAAAGATCATACGTTGAGCCTCGACGGACGTAGCGAGGGCGGCGAAGTCCTTCTGTATCTCGTATGACGGCGGAGCGGCTTCCTGAATCCACTTCATCAATGCACCGCCCTTGCCGAGGCCCTTCGCTTCCATGATCTTGGGGAAAATGCGTTCGAACGATGCCCGTGACGCGTCGGTGATCTGTGTACGTTGCTTGATGATGCCGAACATGGCGGAGATACTGTTGCTGACGTTCTTTTCTTGGGCCACGAACGCCTGCCGCTTGGAGATCTCTTCCTTGTACGTCGAGTACCAGAGCCCGCAATACACCAGGACCCCGAATACCAGGGTGCAGCACAAGATCGCCACGATTTTCTTCGTACTCATCTTCTCGTCCTTTCACATGTTTGTCGTGGGACACTTCCCACAGAATGGTTGGTGCCCTACACTGCGTGGGGCATCGTTTTCAGTATACCACACAATCGGTCGGCTGTCAAACCGTTTTGTCATTTGCTGTTATGATGTGTACACAAACACCTTCTGACGTGGAGGTTGTATCCCATACCATGAATACTCCATCATGGCGAGCCTTTCGCAGCTTGAAATAGCATCTTCAATGGCCTCAATCATCTCGGAGGTTTGCTCAGAGAATTGCCCAGGCGTTAGATCCAGGCCTGGGAACAGATCTTCGAAATTCATGTCTTCCTCGTAGACTTTTGACATGATCTCGACTAAAAGCTCAGTCAATTTAACGCCACCAGACCTGTTGTTGAGTATATCCAGAATGATGCTCTGAAGTGGTGTCATTTCAATGAATTCCTAGTTGAGTTTGGCCTTTTCTGCTTGGACGAGTTTCTGCAACTCAGACGCTCGTGCCAACTGCCATGGATTCAGTCTCATGAGATCCGGACCTTCGGCGTTTCTCAATACCATGACGCCTTCCTTGCTTTCCCCGGTGAAAACTTGGAGTTGTGCACATGCGGGACAAACAGCGAAGTCACCTTCACGCGGCGGTCTTCCAAGTTGATCCTGAGCAATCAGCACATGATCGAATGAGTCTGTTAGTTCGGCTCCGCAATTGGGGCACGGACCAACGTTCGTGAAGGTTGCATATCCACGCATACCTGTGCCGACGGCATATTGCATGAGAGGATTTGTCTTATCACAAGGGTCTTTGTGTATTGCCATCCATGCTTGGGCTTCTTGGACCATCTTTCTGTCGTTGTCATCCATCCCGTCGATTTCTTCTTGTGATGCTTCCACGAGTATGGCTGGCTCGTTATCGGATGGTTTCTCCACTTTGACAACCTTGCCACATGAGGCACAGATTCCCAGGGAATCCGAAGATACGCCGGGATCTTCTCCGGGCGGCGTAATCATCCCGGTGAATTCAGTGTTACATCCTGGGCAAGTAAGCTTCATGTTGTCCCTTAGTTCCTTTTTGCTGCCATTTCGAGAGCCTTCTTTTGGACTTCTATCAGAAGGTCCATCGTTTCTTCCTCGACGTCCTCCAGATCCTCTTTGGTACATATTGCGAGCATCCTTCCGTCTGTGAAACGTAGAATGCTCCCGCAATACATGCATACTGTGAGATCTCCGGGTTTCGGCAGTTTCTCTTCGTCTGGATCGTTTATCACAGTGCAGCCATCGAGCATTGTTCTGCATCCCGGGCATTGGCTGGCCTTAACCTGTGGCACGCGTGTCCCTCCACACGGAATATGGGTCGCTTCGAATTGCCTGAACGTATCCGCGTTTGGTAGTCAAGTGTTTCAACAGCCTTTTGTTGTTTACGCATTCTACGTAAACAAACCGATTGACCTCGTCAGCAACGTGCTCTATTCTGGTTAGGAACCTTCTAAGGTTTCCTTTTGATCGGTGGCCGGGATCAATGTCGACTGTTGCCACGTCTATGGAGTCCTGGGCATCATCGCCAAGAAGACGTCGTGTGATGCGGGCGTAAAGAGACAGATGGTAGAATGGAAGACTGACCCATGCGGATCGCAGCCCCAATTTCTCAAAACATGGTATCAGATCATCAACATCATCAAGGATGATTTTGCCTTGAAGAACCCGGTACCCCATCAGTTTCTCCCGAGCAGGAATTGGCGATGTTTTTCGTAAATATCCTGAACCTTTGCTTCTTCCTCTTTTTCCATTTCCTTTTGGGCTTCTGCTCCATCATAGGCCCGGCTTTCCGGTGTGTTCTCCATGGTCATTACGTTTCTGTAATCATAGGGAAAGGTGATCGTGCCCTCTCCGGTTATCAGATGAGGCACACCGTTTGCGATTCTGAGTCCTGCCTCTGCGGCCACTTCGTCGGCCAAATGGCGGTCTTGTTCAGGAATCCCGACCACGGCCCAAGGGATACCTTCCCACAGGATACACCAGAAATCAAAGAGATCATTCTTGTCCGTTTGCGGAGGATAATGTTTGAACTCCAATTGAGTGACGAACAGGTGAGCATTGGGACGCATGGTCATGACGGCCAAATAGAGCTTGTCCGCGCTCCACTCTTGACGCCATTCGTCAACAGTGATGTCGCGATGCTCGCTCTCGCTGATGACCTTCGTTACTTTGGTTTCTGTATCACTCATCTGTGTTGCCTTGTTTGGCTTCTCTGGTCGCCTTGCTGCATTTGACAGTCAACAGCAACTGGCTCAGGCCCTGAACAAGCAAGTCATCTTCAGCATAGAAGATGTCTGCTTCTGTAAGGGGACATCCAGGTGTTTTCTTGGCCATGTGGATCGCATTGGAAACGATCTGGCCGACCCGTAGATCAGGTGCTATTTCTCTGATCTGAGCTATTAGATTCAGTGCCTCGCTCATTCATCACCGCCTTTCTCGGCCTGAATACAGACGAACCCACGCTGAGCCATGGCCATCTTCATGTCCTCATCTACGAGATCGCCCAAAATCGTGTTTGGTGTCAGCAGTTTCCACAGACCCAAGATAGAGCCGAGCCCCATCATTCTTAGGGCGGTTTCTTGATCTCCTGCCCACGCTCCGAGTTCGATGTAGTTGTGCTCTTCGCCGTCCAGGGGGTCAACCGCGTCGGTAAAGACCGGTTGGTGGTTTCGTACGACCTCCCTCATGTCGTCCGGGTTCGGGGAAGACTTCGCACAGACCTTGAAGAAGGTAAGGTCTGCAGTATGCCCCTGCGGCTCCGGACGAACTCTCCGGTCATAGCATTTCCCGCACTTGCATTCGCCGCGTTCTGTGTGGCGAACAACAAAGTCTCTCAGGGTGTCCGGCACCTTACATCTCCAATGACCCACACCATCCGACGGATGCCGCACTGGCAAACCCGTCAGCAATGGCGTTGGTTAGTGGGTCCTGCTCTCTGGTGGTAACCAACACGAAGTTGTCACCGCGAAAGATCTCGAACCATCTTTCTTCCCGACCAATGTGATCTCTGAAAGGGTGGGTTCCCTTTCCGGGCAGCAAAACCATCAGACAGTCATCCCCGGAGTCTTGAATGGTTCCGATGTCCGTCCCCATGAATCCTTCTGTGGTCTGTTTGATCAGACTCATGCTAGGGGGTTCAGATTGGAACCTGATTGACCTGTCACGAGCCATCGTCTTGATCTCCGTTCCTTGGCGGGGTGATACAGACGGTGGCCCAAGGGTCACCCGTCTCCGGGTCAAGGACGCCGACAGGAATCTCTTGGCCAGTTCTGACGCATTTCTCTATCGCATCACGAAGGTGCTCCAGATCCTGTTCATCCTGAACTTCAGGATGTTGTGGGTATGGAATGATTCCCTTCTTCTCCAGCTTCAGCAAAGACCACTGGGCCTTGATCCAAAATGCAGCACAGCCGAAACCACAGACCAGGAGAAATACGTTAGTCAAAAGGAAGTTCCCCGCGAACGCACCTTCACTAACCACGTTGTGATCCTTGATGATTTGCATCGCGAAAGCGTAGTTTAGCAGTATGGATGCGATGAGGCCACCACCGAAGAGAACGAAGGCGACAATCGTAGGCCATGTCTCCACTTTCTTCTTTGTTGGCTGTTCGTCTGCCATCTGGCTTCTCCGGTTGTTGTTGTTGGCCTTCTTGTAATATACCACACGAATGGGGTTTCGTCAACTGACTTCGGCAAGTATATCCCTCGCCTTTTCGAGGACTTCCGGAGGACCCAGAAGTTCTCTTGGGTTGGTCATGATGAATACGGCGGTACGCTTGGCAAACGCCTCTATGTAATTGCGTGCCAACCCCTCGCGTGCAGCCCCGGGACGGACCTCGAAGACGCAAAAAGCAAACCCGAGTTGAGTGTTTTGTGGATAGATGACGATGCCGAGCTGGTCTGGTCTATCAAGGACATCTGTTTTCCCGTCCGCTTTCTGGTTCAACCACAGACACTTCCAGTTTCGACAAGTCTCCGGTCGATCCGGATAGATTCCACACCCTTTATCGGTTAAATGAGGACACGGCTCTCCCGGTGCCTTGTCCAGTTCTTCCACGCCGATGCATGTGCAGCAGGCAGTGCATGGCAGGCAGGACCTAGCTGGAAGACGTTTCCTCTTGGTTTTCTTGTTTCTCTTTTTTCGCATAGTATCTCTGCAGTGTGTTTACAAGAGAGACATGAATCCCGTTGAGCATGGACATGCTAATGGCGATCAAGAAGACCCCAAACAATCCGAGACCGATGATCCACCAGAGCGTTTCATTGCGTTGCTCTGCTGCCAAACTGAAGGCCGCATGACCCGAAAGAGCCAAGCATGCGATCCAAACGGATGACGTGAATGAAGCGGCACCCAAAAGGGTCAATCCGAAGATCCCCAATGCTCGATTCATGATGTTGCTCATAGACCTTCTCCTACTTATCTTTGCACATCGGGCAGCGATCAAAACGCTCCCTTGATCCTGGGGTTATAATGCCATTCCAGACATCATAGTGCCACATGCCAGCATGGATCTCATCCAGAGGTCTGTTCAGCAGGATCTTGAGTGCTTCAAGAGCCTGCATCGAAGCGATCATGCTGACGATCGGCCCAATGGCCCCTATCTGATCTATGGTAATCTCCTCTTCCGGCCGATTGAATATGCGGCAATGAAGACATGGAGTCACACCCGGAATGACCGGCATAACTGTGCCTTCCTCTCCGGCGACTGACGCATAAACCCAGGGAATGTTCTTTCTGACGCATGTCTGATTGATCAAGAGCTTCGTGTCGAAGTTGTCGCTGCCATCAAGGACAACGTCCGTCTCATGAAGTAGGATATCTGCCGTTTCGTCATCCAGTCTAGATTCGAAGGTCTTGAACTCGATGTCGTAATAG
>Ga0180438_10008627_pt1 | contig 12917 bp, 27 predicted proteins | sample SS_ome_12_FD_132455 | JGI IMG/M metagenome (GOLD analysis project Ga0180438, IMG submission 132455) | Hypersaline lake sediment archaeal communities from the Salton Sea, California, USA - SS_3_D_2 metaG | ecosystem: Environmental > Aquatic > Non-marine Saline and Alkaline > Hypersaline >...
ATCCCGCCGGCGTATGCCCGCCACATCGCGGAGGCCTTCCTGGCGAGCCGGTAGCGCAGGCCGCTCGGGGTGTCGGGGACACCTGATTCCGAATTCCGGTGTCCCCACCCTCGAACGAGCCCGACCCCGCGCGATTTGACACTACGGTGCAACCGGGGCACCATGCCCCATGAACGGAGGAACGAGAGATGAGACCCACGCTTTGCGGACACTGCCGCGTCGAATTCCGATGCGTCAGGAACGAGCACATCGTCGAGGTGACCTGTGACGGCGAGCCCTATCAGGTCTGGGCCTGCGATCAGTACGAGTGCCCGAGCTGCCACGCGTCGATCCTGACCGGATGGTCGCGCCAGCCCCTCGCCGACCGAGGCGATCCCCACTACCAGGCCGTCGTCGAGAACGCGAAGAACCGCGGCGCCTACACGGAGCACGCGCAATGAGCCGAGTCAGATACGAGGACCTGGACCGTGAGCTGATCGACCAGCTCGCCCTGGAGGCCGCGGAGGAGGTCGAGCGCAAGCGCTACCACGACCTCGAGGCCGCGCTACGGCGCGACGCTGCTCGACTCAGGTGGGGCGACTTCGTCGTCCTGAGCATGGTGCTCGCGGCATGCGCGGGCGCCTGGTGGGCGATCTACAAGGGCCTGGTCGTGACGCTGCAGTGGCTCGCGACCGTGATTCACGGCTGAAGGAGAAGACGATGACGAAGAGAATTCTGGCGACGATCGGAGCGACCATGCTCCTGGCGAGCTCGGCGAGCGCGGACTCCGAGGAGGCCCGGGTCTGGGCGGCGCAATTCCTGAACGAGGCCCGTCCGCACGTCGCGGACGCATTCAATCGGCTCGGGTGCTCGACGGATGACCCCGACGAGGCCTTCGCTCTCGGGGAACGGCTGGGGAAGGCCCTGGCGAAGGATGCGCTTATGGCGCTCGCGTCCTCGGACCTCGAGCCTGCGGACTACGAGTTCGCCGCGCTCGCTCTGGCTGCAGGCATGGAGCAGATGCTGAAGGGCATCGACCTGAACTGCGGGCGGCGCATCTGATGGCGTCCGAACCCCTCACGCACGAGGAGGCGAAGCGCCTGGTGGAGGTCGCTGGCATGATCGGGACGCCGTACACGCGTGCCCGGGATGCCGCGGCCTTCGCCGTGCTCTACCGCTGTGGGGTGCGATCGAACGAGGCTCGCATGATGGAACTGCGGGACCTGACCCAGGTGGACGACGAGACGTGGATCCTCCGCGTGCGTCATCCGAAGGGCGGGAAGGGCGTCCGCGAGCTCGGAGTCGATAGTGGCACACGCCACTACATGGGGGGATGGCTGCAGGAGCGAGGGCTGAGCCCCGGCCCGCTCTTCTGCACGCCAGCCGGGGACCGTGTCGAGACGCGACACTGGCGGAGGAAGATCCACCAGGCTGCGCGGTCGGCTCGTATCGCGAAGCGCGTTCACTGCCACGGTCTCCGGCACACCTTCGCGCGCATGCTCCTCGACGAGGGGGTGAACATGCGCGTCATTCAACAGTGCCTGGGCCATCGACGCCTGGACACGACCGCGACCTACCTGGCGAGCGTAGGCTCTCCGGAGGCCGTCGCGGCAACAGTGGGACGAGACTGGTGATCAGTAAGCCGAGTATGCGGGCGATGTCCGGCCAGCGGGGAGCGACCCCTGGCGGCGCCTGGAATGGGCGCATGCTTCGGGAGAAGGAGCAGCGCGATCGAATCAATGACGTGGCAGCGAAGATCCTCGCCGAGGAGTGCGGGAAGATCGGAGGCCACACGCCGGGACAGCGAGCTGAGTTGTGCCCGAAGTGCAGGGAGCTGAAGGATGCGGAATAAGCGGGCGTATGTGTACTTCCACGATGGGTTCAGGTTCGGGGTCCGGATCAACACCCACGCGGAGAACCTCGAGGAGCGGATCTGCGTCGCCATCGGAACAGCCCGACAGGCGACGCCCGAGCACGTCTCGGCCGCGTTCGTGACGATGGCCGTCATGAATGACGAATTCTGCGTGGTCGAGAACGCTCCGCCTGGTCGGACGTTCGGCGACTACCTGGCGAACGCGATGAACGAGGCCAACTGGCCGCGCGTCGACTTCGACGGGAAGGCCTACAACACGAAGGGCGGCGACCTGCCGGCTGGCGTCTTCTGCGTGAACACCGTCTCGTTCGAGGTCGTGACGATCGGCGGCTGCGGGTTCCGCGACGAGGACGTGAACTGGCGCTCGGAGCGACACGTCTCCCTGCTGCCGGAGGAAGACGATGATCAAGGTTGAGTCAGCGATCGAGCTGAAGTCGGTGAGGATCGACTTCAACGGCCCCGAGTTGAGCGTGTTCGCCCAGGGCGTGATCCACCCGCTCGGCGTGAACGCCCCCGACAAGACGGGCCACGCGGAGATCGTCGTGCGCCAGACCTACAGCGCCCACGGCGGCGAGCTCGCAGAGAACCTCGAGGCCGTGCTCGCGGAGATGTTCGTGAGCGAGGTCGAGGGCATGAGCGAGATGGCCGCGGGGATCGCGGCGAAGCGTCAGGAAGGGTCGACGGAGACCTGACCGAGGGCCCAGTCCAGAATCAGGATCGCATCGGCCTCGTTGTCATCTTCGACAGCGAGGCCGTGCCGTTCCTGGACAGCGGCGATCATGTCCGCTTTCTTCGCGTTGCCCTTCCCGGTGGCGGCCTTCTTCACCTGGCCGACCGGGGCGCCCATGAACGGGATCCCCCGCTCCTCGCAACACGTCTGGATGATCGCCACGATGCCGCCGTAGATCTGGGCGGCGTAGGGGGCGGCGTGCCGGCGGACGTCCTCGTAGACGACCAGCTCGGCGTGCGTCAGGAGCGACTCGACCGCCCCCTTCACCTTCACGAAGCGGACGCCTGGCGAGTCGTGGCGACCAGGCGCGCAGTTCACGACGCCGGACCGGAGCGAGTCGGGGCTGTCGCCCCGCATCGCCCAGCCCAGCTTCGTGCCCGGGTCGAAGGCTACGACGATCACGCGCCGGCCTGCTCCGCCTTCTCGCGGAGAGCCTTCTCGGCCTGCGGGCTGAGTTCGAGCTCGCCGGAGTCGACCTTCGCGAGGAGCGCCTGGTTGCGCTTGTCGATCGCGCTGAGCCGCTCCTCCTGGGTCTTCGGGGCGGGAGCCTCGGGCTCCTCCTGGCGGACGGCGAGGCCCGGGAGAGGCGTCTCCTTCTCGGGCGTCTCGGTCTGATGCTCGGGCGGCCTGGTGTCCTCGACCGGCTCGGGCTCGGCGCCGGGCGAGTTCGTGAGCGTCTTCACGCGCGGCGCGAAGAGGTCGATCTGCCGACCGCTCAGCTTCAGCGGCATGTCCCACTCGGGAACCTTCATCGTCATCGTGTGGCCGATCTTCACGCAGGCGATGCCGTCCTTGTCGACCTCGAACGAGACCTTGATCGCGAGCGGGATCTTGTGCCCGGCCTGCCCGGCCTCGGAGAGAAGCGCGGCGGCCTCCTCCAGGCGCTCGTCGGTGACTTCGTTCTCGATGTAGTCGTGGATCAGGTCGCGGATGTTCTGGCTCATATCGAGAGTTCCTCCTGGCCGGCGTACTCCATCGGGATGGAGCCACCGTCGGCCTTGATGCAGCGCCGGTAGGCCGAGGCCATGATCCGGCGCACGTTGTCTTCGAGACCCGCCTTCCCCTCCAGGCCGTAGAGGGGCTTCGGCTTCAGGATCTCGGGGTGTTCGACACAGAGCTGGTGGAGCGCCCTCGCCGCCTCTCGGCCCGTCATGTACCGCTCGCCTGTCTTCGGGTCGGTGTCCCCGGGACGCGGCTTGCGCTGCCCCCGGTTCCGCACCTTCTTGCCGGCTTCCTGGAGGCAGGCTGCCCGGATTGCGGCGAGCGTCGGCGGGTACTCATTGGATCGCAAGACGATCGTGATCCCAGCCTCGAGGACATCGTCTTCGATGTCGCGCGTCTCCTTCTCCAGGAAGGCGATGCGTGGCTGGTCGAACTGTCGCGGCCAATTGTCCTTGAGGCGATCGAGGACGCTCCATCGGTTCATCAGCGAGTCTCCGAGTTGCGCGCGACGCCGGCCGAGGCCCACATCTTCGCTTCTTCGAGCTTGGTGAAGACGATCGACTGCTCTCGGCCCACCGGGACGACGTCAGAGACGACCCTCATGATCGTCTGGAAGGCGTCCGAGAGTATCGCGTGACGCTCCACGCCCGCCTCGCTGGGGGCGTGGTAGCTGACTAGGTCGCGGATATCGCTCTCCGTCAGCCTCATCACCCGACCTCGCTGGGGTGGAGGGTTCGGCCGATCTGCTGCTCGATCTGCGGGACGGCGGTGCCGGCGAGCTCCAGCCGGGTGTAGGACTCGTCAATCGTGAGTCCCTGCGGCGGGTACTTCCGCTTGCGGATCGTGGTGGCGGACTCTTCGATCATCCGCTTGAGCTGGATGGCCTGGTTGTCGGGGATCTCGATCTTGATCACTGGGGCTTTCTCCTTCGGCTCAGCCGGAGCCGATTCTTCTTCGCGAGGCTCCACCCGACGAAGTCTTCGAGGAAGATCTCGCCGGGGTAGAGCGTGCAGAGCGCCACGGCCGTCGTGACGCTCACCTTCGATGGTTCCGTCCGTCCGGTTTCGAGCTTCTCAAGTGCGAAGCGGTGGATACCAGCGCGGCGTGCTGCCTCGTTGATGCTCCACCGCCTCTCTTCTCGCGCGCGAACCAACTTCTCTTCTACCATGGCGATGGGTGTAGCGCGTCGCACGGCGGTGCGCTAACGGTGTCATCCGAACGGAGGACAGAATGAGCGAAGACAAGATCATGTCCGCCCAGGAAGTGGCGGAGAAGATGCGTGAGCTGCGGGGCGTCGAGATGAAGCTCGGCGACTGGGCCACGCTCCACGCGGCACTCGTAGGGTGCCTGAACACCGCGAATGAGAACCTCGCGATGGGCCGGAACCCGTGGCCGACGACGGACATGGGGAAGGGCCGCGAGGACCTCAACCAGGCGATGCAGCAGAACACGCTGCTCGCCGCTGCGTCGGTCGTCGACCTGCTCGAAGCGATGCTCCGCTCCGAGTTCGACGAGGCTTTCGAGCGTGGTGCTCCGCGGCTGCATGGTGTGGCATCGGACACCCGGACCCTGAACTGAAGAGGCACGACATGGAAGAGACCCCGAAGCTATCTCCCAGCATCGCGAAGAAGCTGCTGGACGGAACGCCCCTGGCGGCCTGGTGCGACCACCGGCTGCTCGGCAACCTGCGGAAGCCCATGACCGATGGGCAACGCGCCGGCATCCTGGCTCACGCCGCGATCCTCGGCGACTCGGAGGACGTGGCCGTCCTGCCGTTCGACGCGTTCCGCTCGAAGGACGCGAAGGAGGCGCGCGACGCCGCGATCGAGGAGGGGAAGATCCCCGTCACCGAGAAGGCGTGGACCGAGATCACCGAGAACACGCCCCAGATCCGGCAGTCGCTGGAGAACAGCGGCGTTGTCTTCGGCGGGGCGGTCGAGCAGAAGCTCTCCTGGGAGGAGGACGGCGTCCTCTGCACCGGCGTCCTGGATCACTGGGACGGGAAGGTCCTGGTCGACGAGATCAAGTCCGGCCCGGCGATCCCGACGCGGGAGTACTGCGAGCGGCATCTCGTGCAGAGCCATTCGCACCTGCAGGACCCGGCCTACCGGAACGCGGTGGCCTCGGAGATCGACTGCGATCCCGAGGAGATCACGGTCCGCTTCGCCTTCGTGCAGACGCAGGCCCCGTTCGCCTGCTACGTCCAGCCCCTCTCGGGCGCGGCCCGCGAGTACGCGGCGATCCGTTGGCGCCGGGCGGTGGACATCTGGCGACGCTGCCTGTCGACCGGCGACTGGTACGGCCCCTCGGCCGAGGACATGCCCTTCGACGTGCCCGTCTGGGCCCTGAAGCGCGAGATGGAGATGGAGGCCTACGATGCCGACTGATCCCCACGCGAACCCGAAAGCAATGCTCCTCAATATGCGCGCCAGCGCTCATAGGGCGTACCAGAGGAGCGTGACTCCGAGGGACGAGCTTCAGGCGACCGTCGCCTACGCCCTCGTCTCGATCGCCCTGACTCTCCGGAGCATGGACGAGTACCCGATCCAGGTGGAGGTGTCCGAGTGACCCGCGAATTCAAGACCGTTCACGCCGTGCGCGAGCGCGTGCCGATGCTGCTGGCCCTGACCGGGGCGAGCGGCTCGGGCAAGACGTACTCGGCTCTCCGTCTGGCGACGGGCATGGCCGAGATCACCGGCGGCAAGGTGATCATGATCGACACCGAGGCCCGCCGCAGCCTCCACTACGCCGACGACTTCGACTTCGAGTTCGTCGAGATGGACGCGCCGTTCTCGCCCGCGGACTACCAGGAGGCGATCGAGTACGCCACGAAGGGGTCGAAGGACGACATCGTGATCGTCGACTCGATGAGCCACGAGCATGAAGGTCCGGGCGGCGTCCTGGAGATGCACGACGCCGAGTGCGAGCGCCTGATGAAGGCGTGGCGGACGTCCCGGGACAAGGTCCAGATGTCGGCCTGGGCCGAGCCGAAGCGCCAGCGGAAGCGCCTGATCCAGACGATCCTCCGCATGGGGGTGAACGCGATCTTCTGCTTCCGGGCGAAGGAGAAGATGGACCTGTCGAGCTCGAAGCCGAAGAAGCTCGGCTGGATGCCGGTCGGCGGCGAGGAGTACATCTTCGACATGCTCGCCCACCTGCTGCTCTATCCGAAGGGCGGAGGCGTCCCGGTCCTGAACCCGCACGAGCGGGCCGAGGACCAGATGGTCAAGGTGCCGGGGGCCCTCGAGGCCTGCTTCCCGGGCGACCGCCCCCTGGACGAGGAGGCCGGACGGAAGCTCGCCAGGTGGGCGGCCGGCGACATCCAGGCCGCTGCCCAGGCGTCGAAGGCGATGGGTCAGGCCATGGCGATGCTGAAGGGATTGTCCCCCAAGGACGCCAAGGCGAAGATGCGGGAGCCGGGGTTCAAGGCCCTGACAGACGCCCTCGATCCGAAGACGAAGGAAACCCTGCGCGATCGCGTGCAGGATCTGCTGGCTGCTGCCGAAGAGCCTGCGCCGGCACACTCGGACCCCGAGCCCGAATCGGCCGCCACAGGCGATCCTGCGGCGCCGGATACCCCGGAGGGGGAAGGCCTGGACGAGAAGTTTTTCGGGAAGGAGCAGGGATGAGGATCGGAGAGATGGTGGGCGCGGCGTACCTGAACGCCCACGCGAAGGGATTCTGGGACGACCGCGACCCCCACGACCGGCTACACGCCCTGGCGGCGCTGATGCTGATCACGACGGAGGTCGCTGAAGCGGCCGAGGCGGTCCGCCAGCCGAACTATGGGAACCTCCCCGAGGAGCTCGCCGACGTCTGCATCCGGGTCTTCGACCTGGCGGGCGCGCTGCAGATCGACCTCGAGCAGGAGATCCTCACGAAGATGGGCCGCAACGCCAGCCGGCCCCGCATGCACGGGAAGGAGGCGTGATGGCCGATCAGACCCACGCGAAGGTGACGTTCGAGTTCGACGCCGAGGGCCTGCACACGATGGTGGCCGCGAAGATCGCGGAGATCCTCGTCGCGAACATGAGCCCCCTGGTCCTCGACAAGATCGAGGCCGAGGTCCGAGGGCGCGTCGACCCCAAGATCGACGAGGCCTACAACGAGGCGGTGGCTGCCGCGCTGCGCTCTCTGGGAGGCTCCGATGAAGCGACTGGCTGACTTCCTGTCCGGGCTCGGGCGAGGCCCGAAGCGCCGCATCCTCTTCCGCATCGGGGAGAAGAGCTTCGGTCCCGAGCCCGGACCTCATGAAGCGCGCATGATCGCCGAGGCGGCAGAGAAGCGCGTCCACCGCCGGCAGCAGGGCTGGCAGCCGCGGGTCCCCCAGACCTGGCGGCCGGTCGAGCAGATCTTCTACGCGCCCGAGGGCTCGGAGCAGATCCCGGTCTTCCGGAGAACGCAGCGGGGGTTCCTCGTGCGCGTCGTGCCGAAGCGGCTCGCTCGCTGATGGCGAAGTACCGTCACAGGGATCCGATCGCGCCGCCGGAACTGCCCCCTGACTTCGACCCCGACGATCGGTCATGGCACGGCTACAAGCGGACCTGGCAGAGCGACACGATCTGGGTCGACCTGAAACCGGTGAGCAACATGCTCCGCGAGAAGGCGAAGGACTTCACCCGGTTCTCGGACGCCCAGGAGAAGCGCGGCAACGATCCGAACCGAAGGATCAGCCCGCGGAAGATCAACAACGCCGTCGGCGTCTGCGGAGAGGCGGCGGTCGCGATGCTCCTCGGTGGGCGCACGCTCGGGAAGGGGAAGCAGGGCGACGTCATGCTCCGGTCCGGGCACATCCTCGAGGTCAAGACCCGATACAAGGGCTTCCCGTTCCGGCGCTATCCCCCGGCGGCCAGCGCGAACGAGAAGTACTTCCCCGAGGCCGACCTCGTCATGTGCGTCTGCGAAGGCTACCCGGGCTGCTACGAGAAGATCGGGGTCGTCGGGTGGCTGCCGCGCGAGGACCTCTACGAGCAACGGGAACAGAAGACGGGGGCGGACGGCTTCCGCTACTGGAGCTTCCCCTGGCGCGATGGCGTGTGGCGTTCCATCGCGGAGATCATGAACGACGAGCTCGCGGATCCGCTGCTCTCGATCGGGATGCCCGGTCGACGGCACGTCGAAGACCGTGGGCTACCCCAGTACCTGAAGTACTACATCTCTGGGCGAGCCGACGAGCCTCTGACGGGACTAGGCGACTCGGCGACCCTTGAGGTCGCGGGAAGTGCCCGCACGGAGGGCCCGTCTCTAAGGGGGGGCGGGTCCTCCACCATCTCACCCAAGGAGCTGAACTGATGAAGACCTTGATTCTCTTGACCACCCTGCTCGCGACGTTCGCGGCCAACGCGCAGACCTTCCACGACCTGGGCGGCGACGGCGACGTCGCGAAGGTGTCCGAGTCCGGCCGATGGGCCGTCGTCCACAACGGGAACGACTGCGAAGTCATCGACCTGGCCGCGACGCCCCCGACCACGACGACCGTCGCGATCCCCGCCGCGCGCACCCTGCTGGAGTGCAGGCAGATCCAGGACCTGGCGTCCGGCTCGTGGGGCCTGGTTGCCAACGTCTACGAGACGATCCCATTCCTGCCCGAGACCTACTACAGGACCGCGGTCGATCCCTGGCTCCAGATGGCGGCTGGGGTCAACGCGAGGACGGGCGGCCTGCCGAAGCAGTCGACCGCCCCGCATGACATCGCATTCGCCGGGCAGGGCTTCGACACGGCGACGAGCAGGTCCCTCCCGCTCTGGAACCTGACCGGCACGCCCGAGTTCGTCGACTCCACCGCCAGCGTCGACATCCAGACTGGCGCTTGGGAGAGCGTCACGGAATCTGGATCTATCGCTGTCGGGTGGCGCACCTTCCCGCTGCTCGGCCTCGCCACCCCGCTCTTCGGATTCGGGGACGGCTCGACCCTGCCCATCGTCTCCGTTAGTTCACAGACTTCCGGCACGTTCCTGTTCGACGTCATCGACGCAGCGCCCCCGATGGACTTCGTCGCTGTCGGCTACGCCGAGGTGATCCGCGAGGTCGACAAGAACGGCACCGTCCCGATCTTCGGCACGGTGGACGACGCCTACATGTACCCGGGCTTCACCGACCGCCCCACCTGGCTGACCGCGATCGACGGAACGACCGGGCCGTGCGAGAGCCGCGCCCTCACGATCGGTCACGACTTCATGGCAGGAGGAGAGAGCTGCGGCATCGCGGTCCTCTGGAACGGCGACGTCCCCTTCGCTGTCGACCGGCAGATTTTCCCCCACCGCCTCGATCGCCCCCTGGCTGGGAGCAGCTTCGACGGCGTGGTCCCGACTGGGTGGGTCCTCGAGGCCGTGACTGACGTCGCCCTCGACACCGACGTCTACGTCGGGCGCGGGACGTTCAACGGGACGCCGGCAAACTTCGCCCTCGACATGCAGGCGATCCCGGTCCCCGAGCCGTCCGTGCCGATGACGCTGGCCGTCGGCTTGTTCTGCCTGATCGCTGTCGGCCTTGCGAGCAAGAGGTTCTGATGAGCGGTCGCACGAAGAAGGGCTTCGACCTGACCCGGATCCCGCCGCTCGCGCTGCGCGAGATCGCCGACGCGATCCAGAGCGGGGACGAGAAGTACGAGCGGTGGGACTGGGTCGAGATGAAGGACGGGAGCGAGGACGTGTCGGCAGCGATGCGCCACATCTCCCACTTCCTGCACGGCCATGACCGAGACCAGGAGAGCGGTCTACTCCACCTGGCGCATGCCGCCGCGCGGCTCTGCTACGTCATCGAGCGGCAGATGCTCGGAGAGACGCAGGGCGCGTGGCGGCGGCCGATGGAGCGGAAGGTGCCGGCCTCCACCAAGGAGGAGATCTGCGCGCAGTGTGGGCTGCCGTGGTCAACCCACCTGAAGGGCGAGACCAGGCATCACGATCCGGTCTGCCCGAAGATCGGCGGCCCCAAGTCCTAGCTCCAGGGGAACGCCTTCGAGTCCTCGAACCCGTGGTGCTCGTAGGCGTCGGAGATCTCCCCGGCCACGATGTGGAAGCGGCGGCCGTGGTAGTCGCCGCGCTTCTCGTCCTGCAGCGTCATGTGGGCGAACTCGTGGAGTAGGGTCTCGATCGCGTGCGACGGGCCTTCGATGTTCTTCCGGCTCAGGTAGATCCGGTTGCCGTCGGTGTCCGCCCAGCCGAGGCAGTCGCCTGCGTCGTCATCGGGCACGAAGTCCTGGACGACCAGCTCGATCGGGTCGCCGTGCCACTCCCACTCCTCTTCGAGCCAGCGGAGGACCTGGCGGCAGCGCCTCCATCGATCACGGACCCTCTCCTTCACGTCGCCCAGATCCTCCACCAGTCAGCCACGGCCCTGCGCTCGAGGTCGATCACGATCGCAGCCTGGGCGGGTGGCTCCTTGCCCAGATTCCGATTGGTAGCGTAGTTGTTGACTCCCACGAGGGAGCCGTTCGCAACGGCCTGCGCCGGGCCGAAGAGCCCGATCTGATGCCAGTGCCCGAACACCACCGTGTCGAACGTGTGGCCCTGGTCCCTGGCTCGCTGCCGCATCCGCGCCACCGAGCTCGCGATGCCGCCGTAGGCGTCCCGGAAGTTGACGAGGGTCCCGTGGTTCGTCGCGACCCGGAAGCCGCCCACGTCGACGATCTGGATCTCGTCCGTCGCGATCTCGAACTCGACCATGTCGTCTTCCTCGAAGAGCTTCGCCAGGTCCCGGTAGAGCAGGAAGGCGTAGCTGAACTCCGAGGCGATCCCGGGCTCGTTCTTCGGGGTCGTGCGCTCGTGGTTGCCCCAGCTCGTGGGCACGCGCAGCTTGATGTTCGGGAAGCGCATGCGGATGTGCTGAAGGATCTCAGCCAGAAGCTGCCGGATGATCAGGACCTCCTGGACCGGTGACTCCGAGGCGTTCCGCAGCGCGTCGTAGTGCGGCATCTGGACGTTGACCATGAAGTCCCCGCCGAGCCAGACGATGATCTCGCGGACGTCGCAGCGATCCTCGAGGTAGCGGATCATCGTGCAGAGCCGCTCGCACCAGATCCACGCGCGCTCGATCCCGATGTCGGTCGAGTGTTGGTTGTCCGGCCGGTCGATCACCTCGCAGGTGTGCCAGTCGGAGGCGCAGGCGAAGACGGCGACAGGGAGGGGCGAGCCGCGCTTGCGCTTCACGGCCTTCCGGCGCGCCTTGTCTGGCTTCACCGCAACGTCGCGGAGCAGCTCCAGCGCGACGATCGTCTCCTCCGCCTGGTCGAGCTGATCACGAACGACCCGAATCTCGGAACGGAGATCCTTGTCCTTCCGGCTCGCCTTCGCCTTCGTCGCGTGCGCGGCGGCGAGGCGCTCCTGGAGACGTTCGATCTCAGTCTCCAGCTCCAGCTCACGAACGCTCGGCTTGCTTCCGCTCATTCAGCCACTTCGTCATCGTCTGGAGGGAGCACGGGAACGCGAAGCGGCGCGTGAGCACCTTCGCCATCGAGTGGAGCGGCAGGTCTTCGTCGAACGCTGCCTTCAGGTAGGAGTCGATGGTCTCCTGGTCTTCTTCGGACAGCGTCGAGATGTGCTTGTCGACGATGCCCTTCTTCTCGGAACCACGGGTTGCGCTCAATAGATCCTCCACGTCACTCAACGGCATCTTGGGCAGCCTCCAGCTTCATCAGCCAGGGGTCGTATTCGTCCCAGTACCATTCGAGCGTCGCGGGGCATTGACCCGAGGCCAGCTCCTCGAACGCTTCCGGAGGCAAGTCCGGCGGCTCGAAGAGGAGAGTCTCAGTCTTGGTTACGCATCCGCCTGCGGCGACGACGAGCGGCATAGCGCTCGCGAAGATGAGCCAGCGACTCGGCGGAGTCGTCCGGGCGGGCCATGATGTGGGCCACCCGTGCAGCGCGTTCAGCAGATTCAGCATCGCGCTTCCTCCCGGCATCGCTCCGGGCATACCGGATCGCGAGGCCCAGGAGGGCCAACACGATCACGGTGATGCCGAGAGCGAGCCACATCACGCCGGATTGTCCGGACCGCGTCCGACGCCGCCGTGGGTGTCGGCGTTCACGAGGTCCGCGATCTGCTGGAGGATCGGCGTGACCTTCGCGTCCATCTTGGCGACCGCGCGATCCGCGAAGTCGTCGCCCTCGATGGCCTGCCCGATCCGGACGAGCCCGGTTCGGATGGCGAAGTATGCGAGCACCAGGCCGGCGACGCCGCCGCCCGCTGCCGCGAGGATCATGTTGAAATCGATGTCCATGGGGCCTCCTTGGTTGGACCCCGAAAGCCTATCAGATCCCGCCCACGACGCGACGCTTGATGGTTTTCGTGACCTTCACGTCCGCGGCAGCGTCCAGGACGAGCTCGCAGCGGGCCACGACACCGATGTCCATCCCGAAAGCGCTCATCGTGTCCGGCAGGACGACCCGCCAGCCG
>Ga0180438_10008629_pt1 | contig 12915 bp, 15 predicted proteins | sample SS_ome_12_FD_132455 | JGI IMG/M metagenome (GOLD analysis project Ga0180438, IMG submission 132455) | Hypersaline lake sediment archaeal communities from the Salton Sea, California, USA - SS_3_D_2 metaG | ecosystem: Environmental > Aquatic > Non-marine Saline and Alkaline > Hypersaline >...
TTCCCGTTCCCGTTGCAATAGCCTGTGCAGTATGGTCGAGAGCTACATTTACATACGGAACAAGCAGCCATTCCGGTATTATCCTGAACAACCCGTTGTTTCCATAACTGATTCCTGGGAGTGACATTGCCGACGGTATTCCAAGCAAAGGCATTTCTTGAATTATTTGAATTACACGAAGGACAGAATCCTTGACCTTGATAACCTTCAACGGTATCTTCGCATGTGTTCTGATATTGCACAGAACCTTGCCATGTGGAAGAAAGGGGTGTATAATCGCCGCAGCTTGGGCAATTTTTTCCTCGTCCCTTGTAACCTTCGACGGAACCCCCGCAAGTATCTTGATATTGGACAGATCCGGCCCATGTGGAGGCTAGATCCAAGTAATCGCCACAACCTGGGCAATTCTTTCCGGTGTAGCATTCGACAGAGTTTGGGTATGGGCTCCAGTTTACACGAGATAATGAGCCTTTTTGGGTCCATGTGGAATCAAGATCCACGTATTCACCACAGTTTGGACATTGCATTTTATATATACAAAATATAAAATATCAATTACTGAATATATTTATGCGGTATGCTTGCAATACAAATAACTTCCTTTTTCTAGAGAATGCAGTGAATTAACATTATTGCAAATTTCTGATGTTAAATTCATCCTTTCACATTTTTCATTAACACAGTCCATTACAAACACAACAGTATTCGAATTAAACTTGTATTTATCTGGTATATTAACCTCAATGGCTCCATATATTTGTTCTATCGATTGAAGCGGTAGTCTATCGTATTGTTTCTTCTTTTTGTTCATCCTAGATTCAACAACATCGAATAAAACACCTTCCATATTTTTAGCGAGGCATAACAAGGAACATAACATTTTTTCGAAATGGATACCTTTAGGGGAACAATAATTTGCGACACAGTTGATTCGTTCGTAGATAGATTTCCTGAAGTATCGAATAGCTCGTTTTCTGAAGCGCCTGTGTAGGTAATCTGATCTAACTTCCCGTGCTACATCAACAATACCTTTAAGAATATATAGATTAAAGAAGGGATTCCCAATCTCGTTTTCGATTTTAATAAATTCTTTGAGGAATGTGGTATAACTTTGGTCTATGTTATCGTAATTTTGTTCTTCTAGTGGTAGGATAATTAGGGACTGAATCAAGTCTATGCAATAGTGGTCATAATTATCGAATAGATTTGATTTTGTATTGTATCCTTGTAACATTTCAGTTACAAAATCAGATGCACCTTTTTCTTCTCCAACATCCCATCCGGACATCCAGTCTATTTTAAGTCCACCAAAAATGTTTTTTATTATACGCTTAAACTTGTTAGATTTCCTATTAGGACGCTTTTTCCTCATTTCAGCTGCTACTGTTACAAGAAAGAGCTTTGGATCTGCTACCCAATCAAAACGATCACTCATAAAGCCAACATCAGTGTGAGACATACTAGGCCATGCCGGACCGTCTTCCATATCGGATATGTAGGAGAAACCAAAATCGATAATAACTGGGTAATGCCCGTGGGTGGGAACACAGAATTGATTTTCTTCATCTAAGACATAGAGGAATACCACGTCCTTATTACATTTTTTCATCATGATGTTGTAAGAATGTAGGTCGTAGTGTGTGAATTGTTTTTTACGTTGTGCGATGGCAATCCCCATAAGCACCTGTTTAATTGTAGAGTATAAGATTTCATTACTGATTCTTTTACTCCTTATGTAGTTATAAAATTTACACGAATCGCTGATATATTCAGTCAATAATACTTCTTTTTCGATTGGGTGCCTAGTTGTGATTAGGAAGGGGTTACCGGATTTTCTCGTTTGTGGATCTACTTCACACATAATAGCACCTATCATTTTGCAGAAATGGGGGCAGTATGGGGATAATTCATTTAATCCTTTCATGACTGTATATTCATGCTGGACTAAATAATTAATATACTGGGATATTTTGAAGACAATATTTAAGGGTTTCCTAGATTTGCCTAAGGTAGATTTAGAATCAGCTCCAGAATCAGCTCCAGACTTAGATTTAAATAATCCTACCAATCCTTGTTTGCCTGGCTTGTCGAATGTGTGATCAAACTTGAGCCATTCTTTCCAGGTTTTCTCTTTGTTTTGTTCGTAATATTCGGCGAGAAGGTCAAAACCGGAAAGTTGGTTTAGGGGATCTCGGTAAGTATGAATTAGGGGGCTTGATGATTTTTTCTTTTCCCGTTTTATCATTTATTCGATGCCTGTAATTGTTTAATTGGGAATTATTCCCATTTAACTATTATAATATCGGTAATATAAATGCCCAGACATTATTTAGAAGATTGTGAGAAACCAAGAAAACCTAAATCTACGCGTAAATCTCCGCGTATATCAAGATCTACCAAATTGCGTAAGTATGCAAGTGTGTATAAATCATATGTAAGGAAATCAGAACAGTCTAAGATAAATAAAAGCCCTAGAAGATCTAGGAGAAACAAAGAATCAGGAACTGACACACATACTCGAAGAAAGACTCGAGATAAAAAGAAAACACGCAAACCCAGGAAGAAGCATACCAGTACTCATCGAAGAAAATCTCTCAATCCATATCAAAAATTCGTACAATCGGAAAGTAAAAAAGAAAAATATAAGTCTCTACCTGGAAAACAACGACTGAGTGCTATTGCCAAGGAATGGAAGAAATTAAGTAGGTGAAAGTATAACCCATTGTATATTTAGAATTATTTAAAAAGTATAAACCAACATGTAAATGACAGATGGGAAAACTTTTATCGGCGACCTAGATGATTGTAGCGATAATTCTTTTGTTCTAACAATCCTAGATATGAAGAATACGAAAAATGTGAACGAATTTTTATTGGATGGTACCGTTCCACTCGAAAATAGAATTCAAACTTTGGATAAATATTATGAAACATGTGGTGAGAGTCAATGCATGGAAATAATCAATCGTCTATCTACAATGTACATATTTTCAGGTACCAAAATGCTTGAAAAATATTTATTCAGTATATGTATCAATTGTAATTTACCTTCAGTTATTAAACTGATACCAGCCAAAGCTCTTTGTTCTTTTAACCCAGAAAAAGAACTAGGGTATAAAGCCCTAAATCATGTATGCCAGTTTATGGAAAATGTGGCAACACCATGTCAGATTGATGCTGTATGTTTATTAATGAGGCATGCCTCATTTCAACAGAATTCTAGGGATTATTTTTGTTCCATTATCAATAATGATAGATTAGATTGTGATTATAGATACAAAACCATACTTTCCCTAGAAAACAAGGAAATACATAATCGCCCTTATTTTCTACATGAAGCAGTCTCAGAATTTTTTAATAACATTAAGAATAAAACTTCATATAGAATACTTGCAGGTCAGTACCTTATACAGAAATGCGAAGTAACGGAAGATGAAAGATCTGATGTTGAATTAACCTTGATGAGTTTTGCTCAAGATCCAGATCTAGATTATAACTTGAGAGCAGATTCTGCCGATGTCCTTCTTAAGACAGGGTCTCCAGAAAATAAAAATACAGCTAGAGAGATTATTATGATGTTAGGGAGACATGAAGGTAATGTTAAAACTATCTTCGATAATGCTCAAAATGTCCATGTTGATGAGATTGAGAAAAGTGTGTTGAAAGCGCTAGAGTTTTTAGCCGGAATTGAAATGAAAAAGATATCTAACGATCCTGGTGCTCCAGATATTACTTTTGAGTATGTTAAGAAACAAATCAGTGATATGGTTGAAGAGCAGGAGCCCAAAGAACCTAAGGAATTTAAGGCCGTAGATACAGCTAGAAAGAAAAAGAAGAGAATATCAAAAAAGAAGCTAGAGATTGTTAAAAAATATGAGAAAGAGAAAGAGATATTTGATGAAAAGAAAGATAAGATTGATGTTTCGCTAAATCGTATCTATATGGATAGGGCTCTATATAGCCAATATAACTACACGTTGATACATATTCTACTTAAAATTTGGACTTATATGTTGTCCCATGATTCTGTAGAAGAGATGAAGAAAAGATTATTACAAGAATTGATTGACATGTCAGGAACATGTTCTTCGGGATTTTCCAGCCGTCTAGTCAATGTTATTTCGGGATTTGGAGATTTTAATTTTACTATATCTTGGAGGGATCAACTCGTTGCCAACTTGGCTGGACGCCTTAATTCTAGAGCTAGAGATATAATCAATAAAGATAAAATAGAGGAAAATCGCAAACTTTATGGATTTTTCCCCAAAATTGATGCAAAAACCAAGACTCAAAAGAACATACGAGAAAGGTTAGAAGAATTCCAAGGACAAGTTCTTGAAGAAATGATGATTAACAGCAATGATTATGCATCGAGAACCAATTTTCTCTTATTTTTTCGTAGGAATATGCTCAGTATTAGGGAAGAATTATACGAAGATTTTAAAGACCATATTACTGACGATTCATTTGATCTCTATTTTAGAGCAGCAATTTCCATGTACGAAACCGGTGGTTATGTTTAGATATCGTTAGACATTATCGGATATTATACACATATCCCACTCATCTTCATCAAATTTTATAAACGACGGCGAAGGTTTTATCTCATCAATCTTCGTCGGTTTTATGGGTTCCTTCTTAACTTTGCTATACATGCTATACATGTATACTATAAATACATATGTATATGTTCCTATCTTATATGTAAATCTAAATAGTTCCCAATATTCGTATAGTTTATACAATGTGCATCCTGCTAGGTATCCATAATAAATGTAGTATATCATTTATTATGATAAACATAAAATGCTGATTTTAAACAATCCTTATATTGATATTTTTCTTTTGCATGCCTAACCATACTTTAGAAAAAAGAAATAATAAATATATTTATAATACCCTAAATAAATGTCTAAACAAACGACTAAACCATCTTATACTAAAAAAATAACGGACAACAATGTCTTGTCTGTCAGAAAACAAATTTCCCTAAAGCAAGGTTGTGACCCATTTTTTGCGACAATAAATGATGCAGAATCAGTTATAACTGACATGGATCACTTCCCATACACGAGATTCTTTAGAGGGGTATATTATTCTTCGGATCCAGTTGTATTAGAAAGAGAGGCTGGATGGCGACCACAAAACAACCAATGCTACGAATACGGTTGCGCCGGAGAAGGGCCCTACCCCAACCATTGTTTCGAGAGTGCTTGTAGTGTTGTGTATCCATGCTATCCACAATATCTTCGTAAATATTCTGATCGTCAAGCACTGGATGTACAATTAAATCGTGCCTGTATTGTACAATATAGATAAATTAAGGTAGATATAAGACTTCCATATCTTCTGTTATATCTTCTGTTATATCTTCTGTTATATCTTCTGTTATATCTTCTGTTATATCTTCTGTTATATCTTCTGTTATATCTTCTGTTATATCTTCTGACTGTATTATTTGAAGAATTTTTGTACCAGGGCGGATAATACCTATTACATGCCCAACTAATGTTGCATCCCCCTACCTTTATGTGGACCCCAGCTCAGAAGTGCATCAATTTGTTTTAGTAGGGTATTTTTGATGCAATAGGACCTGTTTATTCTTCACTTGCTAAGACATAGTTGACATCCGAATATGTATTATCTGGATAAAATTTTGATTTGATCAATCCTATAATCTGCTTGTTTTACTTCCGACATTATTATATAAAGCTATATAAAGCTTTATATAGCTTTATATAGCTTTATATAGCTTATTTGTGCTTAAATACCCAATCATCCAAATCTTGGGTCCGGAAGTTTTTCTTTACGTTCACCAAAAATACCAAAACCACCCAATGAAGATTCTGAAGACGGGAGTTGAGATTTTACCTGAGATTTTACCTGAGATTTTGCCTGAGATTTTACCTGAGATTTTGCCTGAGATTTTAGTTCAGGTTCAGATATCCCAAGCTGAGACGATATATTTAATATCTGCTGTTCCTTATTCTTAAGTTCTTGTCTGCGTTTAACTAAAAGAGCCTGAATTGTATCCAATCTTTTTCTGGTATCTCTTAAAACTTGTCTATCACCCTTTAGTCCACTTCGTCTCAATCTATCTATAGATTTTGCTGCCTTACTTCCCTGGTATTCTAAACTCTTAATTTCCCTTTTAAGATCATCTCGAGAGTCTTCAAGATCGGCTTTTCTCTCAGCAACAGCCATTACTTCTTCCTCTTCCTCCGAAAATCCCGATACATCACTTTCAGATTTAGCATCTTCAACATCTTCAGCATCTTCGCCCAATTTCCCCAATACATCAGGATACTTTTGGTAAGCTGTATAAGCCCCATACAGGACAATTACAATAATATCAATTATACCGGCCCATTTCAGAATAGTAGGTAACATACCTAAATCAACGTTGCATTCTGGTTTCTTCAATTCGTCGTCTATACCATAGATAAGGACTAATAAACCAATCCCCATAACTAGAAGGAGGAATAAGAAGAAATAAACCCTCGCCTTCGATCTAACTCCAACATTACAATTACATTTATACCAGCAAAATACATACCCAAAACCTATGGTAAAAATTGCAGATCCCAAGCCGGTCGCAATTCTCAGATATGTTCGGAGTTTATCGGATGTACAACCTTCCGTAAGTTTTTGATACGCCATGAAAGACACGACTATTAAAAGTAAACCAAGGATTGCCATACCGCTCATAAATAACGTAAATAGATGCCATTTATCAAAAAAGCCCATTTATGTTTCTACAATATTTTATTTATATTTAAATTTTAGAGTGGAGATGGATCATCCAAAATATCAGATTGAGACTTTCGTTCAAACTCCTGATGTTTACCCAATTCTGGTAAAAAATCTGATGAGGGATCTGATGAGGGATTTGATGAGAGATCTGATGAGGGATCTGATGAGGGAACTGACGGGATTGCAGCAGCTCCTGATTTTTTCTTCCCCCCATATTTTCCCCCATATGCCTGATATCCTTTATACCCGCCATACAGCACCAATATTCCTGTAGAAATACCCCCAATAATACCCACTACATTTTTACCATAATCCAAATCACAATCGCCCTTCAAACCAGAATAAACAACCCACGAAGTAACAGCCAATGTTAATAATATAACGAGGGTTAATCCTGTATACGGTAAATCATCTTGTTTACATCCACATCCCCAGTAGCATACTATTTGAACTATTGGCACAACTACCATCATAACACTCAGTGCTAATAGGAAGTTTAATCCATTCTGTACCTTAGTATCAATACATTTATTAGATAATTTTGATTGGATATCCCATACCAGCACAGTACATACAATCCCAACAATAAACATGAAAAATGAGAAATAAGCCAACTTTGTATTAATTTTAGCCATTTGTAATAGGCCTATATAATAATTTAATTATTTTTCTAATTTGTGCCATAGAAAAATAATTCTCATCCTATTTTCGCTTCTTCTTTTCAGCCAACTTTCTTGTTTTTTCACAAGCACATACTTTACAATATATACTGTAATAATAATCAATTTTCTTTTTCGGATTGATTATTATTTGATTTAGTTTTCCATTCTGGTCCCATCATCCTCGCTCATGAGTCCAATCTTTCCTCTATAATGTGGTGGCATTCGCGAATAATGTCTAAAAACTCGTAATAGGTGTCGCGCATAAAAGAGGCTTCCATCCCAGAAAATATAACCTTGCCACTATGGAACACAAGGAAGGTATTGTATCTTTTTTTCTTTAATTTTTTTGCAACGTCTTTGGGTTCTAGCATGTTGAGATAATAATCATATGGAACATAGGTTGGTTCTCGCCAATCGTTACCATTAACACAGCAAAGTTGTTTAAGTTTTAATTCTTTGATAGGTTTAGTCAATGGTATCTTGATGTTAACACCAGTGTATCCAAAGCTAGTTTCTAGAAGGGAGTGGTATTCAGTCCATACGTTAAAATATTCGTCTAATTTCTCTCTGTCTATGAGAAAATTGAGAGCAAAATCTATATTGCGCATAGCCGGTACAAAAATCGCCTTCAGTGTTGGGATTTGTTTAGGTTTTGGGTCTGTATCCTCATCAGACTCCTCATCAGACTCCTCATCAGACTCCGAATCTGAGTCCACAAAATAATCGTCATTCCCATCGTTATTCCCATCGTTATCCCCATCGTTATCCCCATCGTTGTTCATTTTATATATACCTTCAGTGTCTTTGATGTAGTGCCAGAACCATTTAACACAGTCTTCTGCGTGTTCATCGCATTTACAGCCAGTCATCTGAAATTTACCGTTACGGCTTACTTTGTAATTAATTTTTTTGTTTCCGATGATCATGACGATGGTGACAGAGTTACGAAAGTAGTTACCACGTGCTTTTTTGTTCTTTTTCTTTTTCTTTTTCATATCGACTCCTCTAATTTTGTGTTGGTATTCTAGGGTGATAATAGATCCTGATCGAATATTTTTATTAGGATCGGCTGGTTCGTTCTTTTTCTTTCGACCTCTTCGTTTGGGTACAAGGATATAATCGGTAATTGGCAGAAAGTGAAACAACTTGTCAATATCAAGGGTCATATTAGTTACTACAATAAAAGTTTTAGTTGATACTTTTATTGAGTCGAAATTTGGAAAAATAAGTTTGTTGTCTTTACCGATTTCCGGATCTGACCGGCCCGGTTGATTATTTTTGATATCTTTGTTTATTGTTAAACTAGCCATTTATTTGGTTTAAAGAAATTATTTCTTTAAATTCGCTTTTATTTTTCCGGTGGGTTTGCGTTTGGAAAATACGATTTGTATTTTCCATAAAATTATTTTCCTATCTCTAATAAATGCCCGAACATAGACAAAGACAATACACAAAAGTCAAAAATAGAACTTTAGATAAGACCTCTGGAGGTCTTACATCAAGAAATATTGGTACAAGGTATGTAAATGGTCAAAAGCAATATTTTTCGAAGAAAAAGAGTAAGCTTGCGAAAAAAAACTTTGGTCCTTGGAATAAAGCTGTCGCAAAAGCTAAGAAAAATCTTGGCATCAAAAAGCATGATATGGTTCTTATTAATGTAGGTAAAAAGGGAATTGCACTTTATAAGGAGGCTGCCAGTATTTATTACGACTGGGACTGACTCAATTTAATATTGAATTTAATTTTTAAAAATTAAATTCAATAGATCATGGAGGCTCGAAATTGGCTTTTGGATATACCTGACGATGTTTTTTCATATATACATTCTCAGTTTCTATACAAAAAAGACCGAATGATGTTGGATTGGTCTTTTACTCAGACTGTGCATAGAGAAATAACAGAAAAAGAGTTAGACGATGCCAGAGAAGCGCAACGAGAATGTGAAGAAGATGAAAGAGAATATTGGGGTTCTTATGACCGTAATCAAAATTATTTTGTGTGTAGATATGAGTGTAGATATGAAGGGATAGACTATTCTTTATATGATAATATATATTACAAAAGAAACCATAAGAAAGAATGGTATAAACAGGCCAGAATGTGTAGTTAATGTCTTTTTGTAGAAATATCAACTAAAGAATATCTTACAAAAAATAATTGAAATAATTGATCAAAAACTCCATAATTGATCAATTATGGAGTTTCATTGTAACTCAAAAGAATATGTCAAAATACAGCTCAAACAGTTGTATTTTGATGAAAAGGTCGCAGATATGGTAGAGACAAACAATCATATTTTTCCTTCAAGCCTTATGAATAATATTTATGCAACCGATAGTTTTGGTCTAGATCAAAAAAGATTGGAAAGTGTTTTACTTGGATATTCAAAAGGGTTACCCCCTATAGAAATACAAAAAGTTTTAGGTGGTAAATATAATGTTATGAATGGTAGACATCGGGTTTGTGCAACAATTATAAATAAAGGAAATTATGTACCGTGTAGAATCGTTATTTAAAAATGAAATTATAAATAATGAAGAGATTTTAACTAAAAATGTCAAAAATTCATAGAAAGCTAATCTATAACTAATTTAAGCCAATTTAAAAGCGTATGATCAATATAAAAATGGATTCAGTGCGTCAGTATTTAATTCAAGATTTAAATGAGGAAGAACTTGAGTCGTATAACGAATATGTTGCAGGAGATGAGACATCTACAGCATGGATCGAGAAAGCTAGTGAGCGTCGTGAACCACTTTTATTGTTTGAATTGAAGTGTCAATTTGAGGATAAAGAAACAGGTTTATGCGGAAACTGGATTGGTATTAGTGAGACAGGTGAATGTAGATGCAACATTGGACATGAATGTTATGATGTTGTACTTCATTCCATAAGATATATTGAGTTGGGTAAAAAAATTGTTTGAACAATTTTTAAGTAATTTAAATACTATTACATTTTGAATAAATGGCATTCAAAATGAGACGTTTTAATCTACCGGTATCATCTACTAAAACAAAATCTGATCCCTATTCTGAATCTGGCTCAGCTAGTATGTCTGAGTTACACAAAGATCCTTACACGGAAATAGAAAATATGTATGATGAGTTGAAGCAAAATGAAAGAAACTTTGAAATCGTTCAGAAGGAACATGATGAGCTTTCTAAGAGAATCAAAAATAATCAAAAACTTCTTAAAAACTTAGAGATTAAACGAAATAGATTGCTTAATCGAGCAGTAGATATTAAATCAAAGATAAGGACTGAAAAAGAAAAAATAAAGCAGTGTCACGAAGAGGTTATCCGTAAGCTCAGAGAAAATAATAAAATTCTGACACAGTCACTCATTGAAGCTCGTCTTAAATCCAATAACCCAATTATTACTCAATCGGTAGCTTCCGTTAACCCAGACGATGAGTATAACATGTATCGTAAGAATCTACGTAAACATATGGAAAAATATAAATCAGATCCATGGTACGAAATACTCTTATATACGTTTGAATATAGATATATTCCAGAAAATGTTAACGATACTCTCTCCTATGTGAAAAGTATAGCAGACATGCCAATCTGCAACGATTGTTCACAACCTGTGAAATCATGGTTGAATCACAATGAGCCATTATTAAAAAAATCGGTGCTTAATAAGTGTAGACTTTTACATTTTATGATTCTACTAAAAAACATTATACATCGTTGTAAAAAGCAACCTACTATGTCGAAACAGCAATTATTTGCAAAGTATAATATTACACTTTAATTTATATTATATCGACCTCGGGAAATGATTTTTTAAAATCCATAATACGTCCCCCGTGTTCTAGATATGTATTTTTTCTAACCCTATAGTGGCGTTCAAGAATAGGATTTTTATCTACAATATCAAAAATAAGAGGTACTACAGACTCTGTGCGAAAAGTTCTGCCTAAGTATTGGATAAAATATGCCTGAATATCGGTAGCTAATATCATTGCGTTCAGACGAGGATGATCAAATCCAGTACCAGTTTTAGAGCTAATACCGACAAGAATACGACTCTTTTGCTCATATTCTTGTTGTTTACCGATTAGACTTGTAACGTCCTCGTTTTCTTCTTCTAATCTTTGTACTAAATATTCAGCTTGTATAATGCGTTTGCATAAAATAAGAAATACTCTTTCGGAAAAATATTTAACAATCCTAATAATCATCTCATTTCTTTCGTGATTGTTAGCTTGGGATTCTAATATAACACCCCAGTTCACTCTTCCGTTTTTAGCCAATTCTACATTTGGTACAAATGTTGTTTGTACTTTATATACTTTATGGTCTCGGTATAGTTTTCTGTATATCTTTCTATTACCAAAATACATATCCAATAATACATTCATCCCGTCTTCTCTGTAAGGGGTAGCAGATAATCCTAGTACATAACGAGGTACTACAAAACACATACATTTTGATAGAATTTCAGACATAATAAGATGGATCTCGTCCACTATCAAAAAACCAATATCTTTGTAGTAAGATCTATCGTGTTTCGGCACGTTGATGGCGTTCATAATGTAGAAGTCACAGTCCTTTTTCTTAGATTTAGCAGTTAATACTTGCACAGCAGCATCTGGACAGAATTTGGCGATAGTTGACTCCCACTGTTTAATTAAAACTATTCTGTGGGTAATAATCAAGACTTTCATTTTAATTTTAGTTGATATGTAAAGAGCTGTACAGCTCTTTCCAAAGCCTGGGTTGGCTGCAATTATGGTTGATCCATAAATGTTTAAATGTTCGATTGCTTCTCGTTTAACTTCCCGTTGTTTAGGTCTTAATTTTCCGTTAAACTTGACATTGGTTTTGGGGAAAAATTTCTTGTCTGGGCGTGGAAAGGGACCAGAAGAACAATACAGACCATATGCAAATGGTATATATGCATAATCTTCAGTTACATCAATTGGATATATATACTTTGGCTGAGAATTATATGCGAATTTTGAACCTTCAATTTTGATTTGTAATTCTTTCATAAGTTGTTCTCTTGTTTTTTGAGATAAAGAATCAATGTGGAGTTCTCTAGACATGATTGTTTATGTTAGTCAGTAGATTTTTAAGTTCAATTTATTTCTTATTTTTATTTGTTTTAATAAATGAGCAGTGTTAAAAAATATAAAGGAATGTGGAAACCTAAACCGCTTTCTAAAATGAAGAGGAATGAATTGATACGGGAATTAAGGAGATTTCGAGATGCATGGGAAATTGTAACTATGAGAAACCAAGATCTAAGTGATGAGCGACTCGCCTCCGAGACTGTCTCAGAACTTAGATCACATCTTAAATGGTATTATTCACCAGAAGCACAAAAATTAGCATCTAGTTGGCTGAAATTAGATACTGAAGATAAATCTAGGAGGAAATCTAGGAGGAAATCTAGGAGGAAATCTAGGAGGAAATCTAGGAGGAAATCTAGGAGGAAATCTAGGAGGAAATCTAGGAGGAAATCTAGGAGGAAATCTAGGAGGAAA
>Ga0180438_10008631_pt1 | contig 12915 bp, 24 predicted proteins | sample SS_ome_12_FD_132455 | JGI IMG/M metagenome (GOLD analysis project Ga0180438, IMG submission 132455) | Hypersaline lake sediment archaeal communities from the Salton Sea, California, USA - SS_3_D_2 metaG | ecosystem: Environmental > Aquatic > Non-marine Saline and Alkaline > Hypersaline >...
ATCGAGGAGGGAATAATCTCCCATCACCGAAGGCTCTGCTGGCATGTGTGCGAGTGCAAGCACCTACTTAACGCTTCTTTCAGTTCTTTTTCATTCATCGGAATCGGCTTCTGGCCACAGCTTTTGCGGCCCGGCCCCGGACAGTGTCTCCAGCCAAAGAAGCAGTAAGTTAGCGGATGAAAGCATCTTTTACATATTATCCTCTTTTTCATGGTTGTCCCTCCTATAGTATATGGGATTGGAAAGAGATGGTTCGGCCAAACTTTTTGAATTTTTGTTGATGGCGGCGTAGCTCAGTTGGTCAGAGCAACGGCTTCATAAGCCGGAGGTCACCGGTTCAAACCCGGTCGCCGCTACCATTTTATGGCGTCTGCGTGCTGAGAGTTGTCAGAAATATCCTATAGGATTCCTGACGAAAGTATAATGCATCTGGCAAAGCATGGTTCCTAAACGGAATACATCCCTTCAGCGGCTTAGCGGCTGGCAGGAGGGACATAAGGTAGGGGCGCAAGCCCTACTCTTGGTCTACCATATGCGCAGTGACCAAGGCCAACCATGCTGGTATGGGGTTCGAATCCCCTGCGGAGTCTCTTTTTTTCCGGATTTCGAGTGTTCCTGTGCAATAGTGCCTTGGAGGCAATAAAAGATGAACGCAAATATCAAAAAAGCAGTTGCCGAGGCCAAGAGAGTTCTTGGTGGTGCGGTTGCGGTAAATGTGCCCTGCCCCGTGTTGGTTCGACAGCTTAAGTTGGCCAGAGTGCGACTTGGGTTGGCAAATCAGGGCGTTGCGGTGGACTGGGGCAACAAGTATCCCAGCAACAGGGTGACACTCTACCGCTTAAACCCATGAGTTCCGGGGGTTGTCATGGCGGATGAATGGCTGAGATTGCCATGCGGCAAGCGGATTAAGGCCGTCAACCACAGGTGGAGATTTCGCATCATGCTGGCCTGTGGCGACAAGATGCTTTCTGCTGGCAGGCGTCGGAGTTATTACGAGGCCGTGGAGTTTTTGATGGGTCAGGACAAGGGAGGCTATGTTGTTGATGAGCCGACCGGGGACATCCTGAAAATGAAACTGGCAAAAGGAGCGGCATGAAGAAGAAGCCATTAAAAGAAGGACTTGATTTCGTCCGAGACCGTAACTGGCGACCCAAGGTCGTGACCCGCAAGGGGGCCGAGAGGCTGGGCTGGCGGTTGATGGATGCGGCACTCAAGCGATGCGGTTTTGTACCAGTCGTGTGTGACTGCGGTGACTACTTTCGAGTCAGCTTTTCTAAACCAGAGCCAAGGCGCTGGTGAACATCTTGCAAGGGGTGAGCCGAGGCCGCTGACGGGCGGAACTGGCTTTGACCAACGGAGGATAGACGTAACGTGGTGTATGGAGCACGGGGAGCCGGATGGCGGCTGAAATGGTTGCCTGAACGTGAACAGGACAGGGTTCGAGTCCCTGACTAGGCGGAACAGCAGTGAAATCCCTCAGAACTTTTAAGTGGAGAGCAGATGAAATTGGTTCTGGACAATAATGTGGTCGGCGTAAGGGTTGAGTTTGCTGAACTGAAGCATGCCACTGCCGAATACGACGATGACAGAGACATGCTGATGGTAGATAGAAATAAGGCCGAGCAAGAGGCGACTTTTCGGAAGATATCTTTCGATGAGAGACTTGCTGAAATTGTTGCAGGACTGATTGCCCTTCCACATGTGATGGAAGTAGAAATGAAATGGAGAGAAAGACAAGTTCGTGATGGAACAGGGAATTGACATCTTGGATTTTGCGGGTGTGGCGTTGGTTGTACATGCGTAGCAGAAATGTTCGGTGTTCCGTCAAATTAGGTGCGCACCCGCTTTATGAGTGATTTTTGACAGGCCGACTCGCCGCTGGTGTAACATCACAGTAACACCGTGCATGTTATTGTGCATTGAAATGTTACATTGGAGGAAAGTCAGGACACCATTGCATAAAGTGGGAGGCTGGTAAACAATTCAGGTCGGTTCAGAGCAAACGGCGGAAAGGCACTCTGCTCCGTAAAGGTTCCTGAGCCAGCCGTTTTACCACTGAGGGTGCAACCTCAAGCAGGCCGTAGCGGGTGTGCAACGTGATGATGGCCGGGTAGAGGGCATAGATAAATGGCGAGATAGAACAGAATCCTGCTTACGGGCCTGTCAATTTTTGGGGAACAAAATGAAAAAGAAGAAAGCATACAAGAGGCCGAAGCCCGACAAGTATCACCCGGACTTCATCAACTGCGAGTTTTGTGGTTGCTTTACGAATGCAAAACTGCGAAGATGTTGTGATAAGGGTTACAGGGCCGATGGCGGCAAGTGGTGATTTAAGATTGCGGGGTAGAGCAGTCTGGTAGCTCGCCAGCCTCATAAGCTGGGTCAGTCGTGGGTTCAAATCCCACCCCCGCTACCATGATGAACAGTAAGATAGCGCAAGAGGTGAAGGCGCTGGCCGAAAGAGTGGGCTGGCGGGTAAATGAAACGAGAATAGCGAGCACTGGCTCGGTGTATGTCGAGCTGGTGAGAAGAGGTCAGGAGTGGGTTGTAATTCGAATCGCCAACCACAAGCAGGTTTACCATCGGTGGTTGATAACGTATTCGATAGCGCCGGGTGACCTCTGGTTCGAAGAGTTGGAGGAGATTCTTACAAGACCCTTCGGCGAAGTTGGGGACGTGTTGTAATGGCATACAGGTTTGATGGTGGATACGGAGCAGTGACGTGTGATGAGTGCAACGTGATTTTCGATGCGCACATCTCGCACGATGAATATCTGGAGTCTTATGGTGAAGGCCCGGACTACTGCTGGAAACACAAGAACAGAAAATTGAAAAAAGATGTTGCATCCTCTAAGGAAGCGGTGTAACATATCGTCTTGAAAGTGAAGGAAGTGTTATGAACTCGATTTACAGACAAGGAACAGGGACAACGACGGTCGTACAGCCGTGGGCTGGTACGCAGACCGCCGGGGTGTCTCTCGGCCTTGACCTGTAAGGAGAGACACAGAGTCGAGAGACACCCCAGCACCGAAAGGTGACTGGGGTTTTTTGTTGCCGGAGTAGCTTCACGCTGGTAGAGCGCCTCACTCGTAATGAGGAAGTCGCAGGTTCGATTCCTGTCTCCGGCTCCAGCGTTCTTTGAAAGTAAAAATTGAGGCATGGTGTAACGGTAGCACGACAGGTTCTGGCCCTGTTAGTTGGGGTTCAAATCCCTATGCCTCAGCCAATGCGAGAGTAGCTCAGTGGTAGAGCGCCACGTTGCCAACGTGATGGTCGAGGGTTCAACTCCCTTCTCTCGCTCCAGACGTGGTTCTCAAGAGCGGTGATAAGAGAACACTGGCCCGGCACTGGACGTAGAGCCTCTCCAGCCGGGGAATGAGGAGGCCTAAGCCGCTCACATGCGGGTGTAGCTCACGGATGGTAGAGCGTTTCGTTGCCAACGAAAAGGTAGTCGGTTCGACCCCGGTCACCCGCACCAAGTATCAATTTGATACAAATTGATAGGAGACTGATAGATGAGAATGAGAGGTCAGATGGTAACAGTTGAGGAGCCTCATATGGCGTCCATGGCGGCGCTGGTTCTTTTGAACCGGTTCTACCACAAGGCCGAGTTGGCCCAGTGGTTTGATTTCAGGGATGAGGTTCTGGATGAGTGCGAGACTGTTATGGGTGGTCTGGTGTGCACGTACTGTGGCCGTGATGACCTTGTGCGAGAACAGCCGGAAGGCACGTTTCGTCAGCCAGCCAATCTGGCAACGGTTGACCATGTAGTTCCGGTCAGCAAGGGCGGTGAGAGATATGACAAGGGAAATTGTGCGGTTGCCTGTTATCGGTGCAACCAGAAGAAGGCGGATAAGATGCCGGAGTAGCTCAGTTCGGCAGAGCAGTTGATTTGTAATCAACAGGTCGCAGGTTCAATGCCTGTCTCCGGCCCCAAGTGCCAGCGTAGCTCAGTCTGGTCAGAGCAAGTGATTTGTAATCACTTGGCCGGGGGTTCGAATCCCTCCGCTGGCTCCAGTGTCAAGAATTTGAGCGAGTAAGGGAGAAAATGTCAAAAATTTAAGCGGATAATGCAGGTGTAGCTCACGTTGGTAGAGCAGGTGGTTTCCAACCATCAGGCCGCAGGTTCAATTCCTGTCACCTGCACCAAGGAAGCGGGCATAGCTCAGTTTGGACAGAGCAGGCGGTTTCTACCCGTCAGGTCGGGGGTTCGAATCCCTCTGCCCGTACCAGTATTTGAATAGGTCGGTAGCTCAACTAGGTAGAGCAACGGTCTCCAAAACCGTAGGTTGCAGGTTCGATTCCTGTCCGGCCTGCCAGTTTCCTATATGGGGAGCTTTCCTATTGGAAAAATCTACCCACACGGGAAACTTTGGTCTTTGACAACTGGATATTTGCAATCCTAGAGCCGATGCGTAGCGGCGGAAAACTCAGTAAAAAAGCTGGGTTTTTCGCCGCATTTTTAACGCTGAATTTTTTTCTTGATTTTTTTCCTTGCCTATGATGGCAGAATCTTGATATATTTTCAGCGTAATGGAACATCTAACGCCACATAGCACTGAAGTAAATTCGAGAGCGGTGGCGGAAGGTTAGACGCACTGACGCTATGCGCTCAGTCCCAGAGGCAAGCCGCTAGTCGGCGAGCCGGTTAACTGGGGTGCAGGTAACCAGTCCTGCCCGCTACTCGAACTTCATGCGCTCCGAGGATTGCGTAAGCTGTCTTCGGAGCGCTTTTCTGTGTCTGTTCTTTGAGTGTATAATAGAGGTGATGATAGTTTCGCACAAACATCGCTTTATCTACGTGAAGGCCCACAAGGTGGCCGGTACCAGTGTCGAGCATGCTTTGTCCCAGCATCTGGCAGACGGAGACCTTCTGGCTTTGGTGCCTCCCTACAACCCAGATGTTGATGAGCTGGAGTATGAGTGGCCCAAGATGAAGGGGTATCAGGCACTGAGTCAGCATTCCTTTGCTCACGTGGTCAGGGAAACCGCAGGCGAGGAGGTCTGGGAGGATTATCTTAAGGTCGTGAGTGTGCGTAACCCGTGGGATGCGCTGGTGTCATTTTTCTTCTGGTGGCGTGATGTAGAGAAAAACCGGAAGATGCCGCAGGTGTTCGACGGCTTCATTCACTGGCATCTCGGTTCGCCACACCCTCCTACCAATCTGCCTCATTGGCTTCTGGATGGCCAGCTATACGCTGACTACTACATACGATTTGAGAATCTGGATGAAGATTGCAGGAAGCTCTTTGAGAGGTTTGGATTGCCTTACGAGGGCTTGCCCCGGCTTAAGACCAAGGCGAGGGTGGCCAATCCACTCCATTACTCGAATTTCTACGATGAGGAAACCAAGGAGTGGGTGGGACGAAAATATGCGAAAATAATCAAACATTTTGGCTACAAGTTCGAACGTAAAAAGGGTAGGGTCGGCGATGGTTGAAGAGAGGGAGATGTTCACATGGGGGATTAGCTCAGTTTGGTAGAGCGCTTGAATGGCATTCAAGAGGTCACCGGTTCGAACCCGGTATCCTCCACCAAGACCGTATGGAAAGGGGCGTGATGGCAGTCACAAAAGACGAAGTGCGAGATGTTTTTTGCTGGGCGGCAGGTCGAAGGCTTAGTGATTTTTCAAGTTGGCCCGAAGCAGTGCATGTCCTTGTCAATGAGTATGGATTTAGTGAAGACGCAATCCAGACGAATGAAAGTGAGTTTTTCTCGGGTGTGCTTCCCAGTTCGAATGAACATAAGCAGGGATGGGTTCAAACAGGCCTGAATGGTGAAATTGATTTCGTTGCCCATGCACTCAGGAATAACTTTTCTGCGATAAGGCTCAATCCTGAAAAACTCAGAGGCAATCCATACGGATTTGATTTTGATGTTTTGTGGGATAGTTTGTGGGAGCCTGCTGAATACAAATACAGGAGCGTTCCGTATTTCATGGCTCAGAGGGATGTTCGATTGCCTGCCGCCTTTGCGATTCCATTGAATACGAATAAGTGTCACCGATATAGAGATGGGGATAAAAGACTGAGACTTATCATTCATGTTGACTGGCCGAGTCAATTCAGTGAGAAGTATGACGTAAGCGTGCCCTCCCACAAAGAGGTCTACCTATCTTCATTTCAAGACCTGTGGGGAGAACAGATATTGACGCACAATAGAAGGCACAAATATGTGGAACGGCGAGGAGATGATGTCAATGCGGAGGCTTCTTATTACGTTGATTCAAGGGAGTTGACACCGATTGGGGAGATTTTTCCAGCTATGAAGCCTTGGTGGTAGGCGTGTTCTCCACCAATTATTTGATAAAAGTACCTTTATAGATACATGATGGCATGCGGACTATTCGTTCGTGCCCGGCCCGGAGGGGCGGCGATGACGTGTGCATGTCGAGATTGTCCGGGCTTTATAGGGGGCGGTAGCTCAGTCCGGTAGAGCACCTCGTTCGCAACGAGGACGCCGTGGGTTCAAATCCCATCCGCTCCACCAAACTTTTTTCCGGATTTTATGTGCTCTCTTGCAATAGGGAGCGTATAATATGATGAATGGTGAGTGGATTAAGAACCACCCTGACGTGCGATGACGGCAGGCGGAAAGCATGCGAAAGCCTCTGCACCCCATAGGGTCTGGCGGCACGGCCCAGACGCCATTCGCCAATACAAGTGTAAGAGTAATGACAACGAAGCAAGATACGATAACAGATACGAAAGACACTACCGGCGTCGGTCTCGGCGGCGGCTTTCAGGTCATCCTTCACAATGATGACCATACCCCTTTCGATTATGTGGTTGGTTGCCTCATGCAGGTTTTCAATCACTCGCAGGAGATGTCCGTCAAGATAGCCATGGAGGCCCATACCAGAGGCCGGGCGATTGCGCAGGTGGAAGAGGAAGAGAGTGCAATGAAGCACTGTCTCGCCTTGAGAAACTCCGGGCTGGGTGCGGACGTGGAGCACATTTAACACACGGCAAGCGCCAGCCAATGGCGCAGAACAAAGTAGGAGAGAACGGAAGATGCAAGGTGAGGTAAAGAAGTGGTTTGACGAAAAGGGCTTCGGGTTCATCGTTCCTGATGACGGAGGCAAAGACGTGTTTGTCCATCAGTCCAACATCCAGATGGATGGCTTTCGAAGTCTGAAAGAGGGTGGCAGGGTTGAGTTTGAAGTTCAGCCGAGCGCTAAGGGCGACGGCAGAATGGAGGCCGTTGAAGTAACGCCTTTGGATTAGGTTTCGAGTCTGGGTGACGTAGTCTTTCAAATACGGACTCTCAAAATGTCAACGAAAGGCCGGAGACGTATAGCCGTTAGATGCGTGACAGCCGGAGAGACGGCACTGATTTTCGTCGCCGGTATGCTAGTCTCTGCTGGGTTAGAACTGAACGAAGCGTACAGCAAGGTACGTGGGTGTTGCGCCCGTCGAGAGTGGCTTGTCAGTTCAGGCTCTCGGTGGTGACACTTCGGGGTATAGCCCAGTCTGGTAGGGCGCAACGTTCGGGACGTTGAAGTCGTGGGTTCAAATCCCACTACCCCGACCAATGAAGGTGATAATAAAGGAAGCAAAGAAGCATGTAGTGGGCGGTGGCCCGTGCATGTTGAACAAGTGTAATTCACGCTTGCGCAAGAGCCGTAAGAGAATCGGACAGAAGAAAGCAAGACGTGCTCTTGAAAAGGATATGAAAATGAACGCTGGGTAGCTCAGTTGGAGGGAGTGGGTTGTCTGAAGTTGTGTTCCCCGAAATGTCGTGGGGGAGCGCAACCACAGACAAAGTACGGGGCCTCAACGCTTAGGCTCACGCCGAAAAGCAATACTACTCTACCCTAAGTACACGGGGAGAGCGCCGAATAGATAATTCGGAAGTCGGTGGTTCGAGTCCATCCCCAGCGGCCAAGGAAAAGAATGGATTATGATTTAGTCATCCCAGTGGCACCGAAAGATGTTGAGATGCTTCCTCATTGTCTTGCGGCCCTCCACCATCTTTCACCACAGCCAGAAGACATCTATCTGGTCACGCCGAAAGCAGAACCCGTCGAGGAAGTTTTGAAGGAAGCCGATGTCAAGGCGAATGTCGTGCTTGATACGGAAGTATTCGATTTTGCAGGTAAGGCAGAGAAGCCGTCGTGGTATCAACAGGTGGTCAAGCTGTTCCAGACATTCAGTAGAAGTACCTATCTGGTGCTGGATGCGGATACGGTTCTCCTGCAAGAGCTGAGACTCTTTGACGGCACTGGGAGAATCCTGCTGGGGCGTTTTGATTTTGCTGGGGAGCCGAATGAGTATTACCGCCAGTTCATGGATGAGGCTTTTGGACTGGAACCTGCTATTCCGAAATCCTTGGTTTCTCACCACATGGTTTTTCAAAGAAGCATCTGTCACGAGATGTTGTCCGAGTTCCTTTTGCGCCACCCGAATCCCAATGGCACTTCGGATGTCGAATGGTTTTATGACTGGCTGGTCGAGAAAGGGAAGGACTATGAGGGATATGTGTCAGAGTACGAGGCCTATGGCCAGCTTGTGCTTGGCAGGCACAGGACTATTTACGACGTAAGAGAGATTGCAACATACGAGTTTACGTGTTATGGTGGCCTGCGTGATATTGAGACAAATGTGGTAGAGCACTTTTCCAAGGCGAAGGCCGCAGGTGCCGCCATCATGACGATTCATAAAAGAGATGGTTCAATTAAGAGAGAGTGGAACTCGTAATGCACCCTTACTATAAAAAACAACTGGAGAAGAAAGAGAAAGACGAACGCCTTGCGAAAATCCTTTACAAGATTTTTCGTATGGTTCAGCAGAATAGGGATTGCTCCTTTAGCTCAGTTGGCCAGAGCGCTTGCTTGACATGCAAGAGGCCACAGGTTCAAGTCCTGTAGGGAGCACCAATATGGACGGATATGAGAAAGAGCGACGCTTCTTTGTAGAGGGCAACTCCTACCGACAGGCGGCTTCGAGAGTCTGTGAGATACGTCAAGGCTATCTTGGCGAGGTGGCAGGCTTGGAAGTCCGTGTCAGAACTTCAGCCGAGGGAGGCTGGCTTACCTTCAAAGGCCCAAAGGTCAACGGCGAGGGGCCGGAGGTTGACTGTCCAGTCCATCTTGATAAGGCTTTCAAGCTTCTGGAATACTGCGAGAGCCGAGAGATAGTCAAGACCAGATACGTTGTCCCATTCGAAGGGCACGATTTCGAGGTTGATGAGTTTCACGGAAAGCACGAGGGTCTGGTAATAGCCGAGGTCGAGCTTGATGATATTGCCGAGGCTGTTATTCTGCCAGATTGGGTAGGCAAAGAGATAACGGGTGATGACCAGTACTCCAACTTTGTACTGGCCTGCGGCCCAAGAGGAGGAAGCGATGAAAGTTAAAGTTGGCAATACGATACACGATGGCAACGATGAAATGGTGATGGTCATCCTTTCGGAGAAGGACAAGGAGAACATAGCGAACATGCCCGAGGACAACACCAAGTACTGTTGCGCCCCGGACGGAACAGACCCTGATGAAATCAGGGCATGGATGGCGGATGAGTAATGGGAAGATTTTTCTTGTCAGAGGCTCCGAGCTTTTCGTTGTTTCATGGTAGAATAAAGTTCAGCGTGGATGAGTGTCCTCGCCTGCGACACGAGGCTATTGAAAGAGCATGTCGCAGGCATGGAGTGCCCAATAGCATTTCTAAGTTGTATTGCAGTGACCCGTGGGAGCGAGTAATTTTGCTGGGGGAGCAGTGCAGGCTTCAAGGCATTAGCTTGAACTTGAACAGTACGACAATTATTGGGAATAGTATAGCTGATGGGAACAAGGCTGAGTTGTGGCAGAAGGTGATGCCGGTTTTGTTTGAGATGGTTTGTCTTGAGATTTGGCGTCAGGCTTGGGAGGTTAACAGTAGAGATTATGATGCGAGAATTGACCTGAAAAGAGTGGACTGGAAATATAAGCACAGGAACGTTGTTCCCAAAAATGCCCCTTCTCGTGGTCAAGAATATATCGCTACGGTTCCGGTATCACAGCGTAATCAGAAGGTTGATTTTTATTGTTTTGGACAAATATCGGCCAAGCATAATCAGCATCAGAGTTGGGGCATGAAGGATGGATATATTAATGGTGTAATGAGCAAGGAGGAGTTCACCAAGAAGTGTAAAACGAAGAGGTCACGACAAGTGGATAGTAATGGAGAGAAGTATGTTGACCCGGTTGACTATGTTACAATTAGCCAACTGCATACATGGCATGATGAGACGTTGGCTGGCTTCTTTCCACTGGGATGTGTGTGATGAGTAAACGACGCTTTCGAATTATGGATGCCATACCTTGTGGCATTGCATGCGCCGCTGGCGGAACAATGATTGGTTCTGTCTTCGGAGATATCGGCACTGTGATTGGTGCCATTTTCGGTGCCCTGTTTGGGCTGTATCAAGGTGGCTATGCTAAAAGTATGCCGCCGCAAAGGAGGTAGGTTATGAAATACGCATTGGTGTTGGTCGCTGTGGGCGCACTCCTGTTGACTGGTTGTGCAACTGGCCCTAAGACGGCTGTGGACTCGGGTAGCCTCAAGGGAGACCACATGGTTTACTGGGAGCAGAGTGACCGTGTGCCCAAGGATGTTCTTTTGGCTCCGTACGGCGGTAAAGACCCTGTGGCAAATGCCATGGGAGCGATTCCCCCGGAGGTGATTGAGAAGATTATCGAAAAGGCCTTCGATACAATTCCTGAGCTGGCCAAGAACTACAGCAAGGAACGTATGTACAACGCATTGCTTGGCAGGCGCATGTTGTTTCGTGGGTATGAGACACCGGAGCAACTGGAGAAAATCAACGAGATTATCCAGAGCATGGGTGACTCGATTGAATACCTGACGCCTGACAACAAAGCGGTAAAGCCTGCTCCATGACACCGGAAGAAGCACGCAGGGAAACTGAGAAGCACATCAAGAGAGTGGCCGAGCTACTGGAGATTGTCAGTGGACATCTGGAGGAGCGGTCACTCTCTCATGATGCGAGCAAGCTGGAGTCACCCGAGGCTGAGATGTTTGCGGATGTGACTGAGTCGCTTAAAGGCCTGACTTACGGCAGTGAGGAATACAAGGCCCAGCTCAAGGAAATGCTGGGCATCGCACTGAAGCATCACTATGAGAATAACCGGCATCACCCGGAGCACTTTGAGAAGGGTGTTGACGATATGAACTTGGTTGACCTGTTGGAAATGTTCTGTGACTGGAGGGCCGCTACCGAGCGTCATGCGGACGGTGACATCTTTAAGAGCATTGACCACAATACGGAGCGCTTTGGATTGTCGGAACAGCTTGCGCAGATTCTCAGGAACAGCGTGGCGCTGTTCGAGTAGTGCCTGCATAGCTCAGTTGGTAGAGCGCATCCCCGGTAAGGATGAGGTCGTGAGTTCGACTCTCACTGTAGGCTCCAGAGTAGGAAGGAATGATATACCTTACTCACATGAAAGCGAATTTGGTAGTAGCAATAAGGGCGTTACTGCTTTGTCTGTTTCACATATTGCATGCTCTTATTCCTTGTCGCTTTACGGAGCATAAATACTGGGGAATAAATCTTGAAGGGGCAGAAGAGCTAGAATGATAGAAGTAGTCAACAAGAAAACATACAGAGGAACGGACGCAGTTTATGTGGGTCGTCCATCGCCTTTGGGCAACCCCTTTACTCATCTGTCTGGAACCAAGCACGCCAAGTTCAAGGTGGCCACTCGTGATGAGGCCGTCGAGAAGTACCGAGAGTGGCTCCAGAATGCTTTGAAGCATGACAAGGTCGTGCACAGTGCCTTCTATCACCTTGTCCAGTTCTATCGTGATTTTGGTAAACTCGTACTTGCCTGTCATTGTGCACCAGAGCGATGCCATGCAGAGATAATTCGTGAAATGATTCTGGAAGCCGCAAAGGAGAAGTGATGGACATTGATAAGATTGTAACTGAGTATCCGAATGGTTGGTCAATTAGTGATAATAATCTGATAAGCACCATAAGAAGAAAAGAAGTCACCGTTAAGGTGAATCAGATTATTTCTCACCTCTCTGACTTTTTACATTGGCTTGTTGGGGCGGTGCCAGAGGAAGAAAGAACTCTGTGTATGGAGATTGGCTTGAAGGAAGGTGGCAGTCATCTGGTGTGGAAGCAACTATTCTCGACCGTTATCAGTATAGAGAAACAAATTGGGTCGGTTTGCAGGTTTGCGGTGGGTGTTAAGGAGCCAGAGCGTTCAAAGATTATTTGGGGCGACTCTACGAGTGTGACTTGTCGTTATCACGTGGAATCCGTATTGGAGAAGCCTTTGGATTTTCTCTTTATAGATGGTGACCACTCCTACGGCGCTGTTGAGGCTGATTATCTTAACTATGCGCATCTGGTGAGGCCCGGAGGTGTCGTGGCATTTCACGACGCAAATAATTATGATGTAATTAAGTTTTTGAGGCACCTTCGGAGCGGGGAGCACTTTACTCGTGATGTTCCATTGGAATTTGATTACGGCGATAACAAATTAGAGATAGCGGCATTCATTGTGCCGAACAAGGAAGAAGATGAGAAACCAGACTAAGGATGGTGAGTGCGAACTCTGTGACAGGTTCGCCACAACGCTCTCCGAGCATCACTTGATACCACGTGCCACTCATCGAAACAAGCGTGTGAGGCGCATGTTCTCTGTTCAGGAGATGCGCACCCGCAAGGCCGATGTCTGCCAGCCTTGCAGTAAGGCCATACATACGTTTTTCACCGAGAAGGAACTGGCTCTTTTTTACAATACAATAAAGGCTCTAAGGTCGCACCCGGCTATTCAGAAGCATATAAAATGGGTTCGAAGGCAGAAGGTCGGCCACAGGATGAAGGGCAAGAGAATGGGTCAAAAGGAGAAGCAATACGCTTGAAAGTGTGAGACTTTCTTGATATTGTACCCCTTTGTGTAAC
>Ga0180438_10008633_pt1 | contig 12914 bp, 12 predicted proteins | sample SS_ome_12_FD_132455 | JGI IMG/M metagenome (GOLD analysis project Ga0180438, IMG submission 132455) | Hypersaline lake sediment archaeal communities from the Salton Sea, California, USA - SS_3_D_2 metaG | ecosystem: Environmental > Aquatic > Non-marine Saline and Alkaline > Hypersaline >...
CAATTATATTAAGAGTATCAGTAATTTCTTTTTTCATTTAAAAATGCTTTTATTTATCTACTTAGAATCAGATAAGCAATATAATTTATGTTGATAAATGTAGTCCAGAACTTTTGCTGGAACCAAATGAGAACAGTAAAGAGATTTATTTAATCTTTCTCTAATGTCTGTAGAGGAAATATCCATATATTTAATCGCAGTTAAATTTTTATTTATCATCTCTTGAAGGTTTACGTCCATATCTGAAGGGAAATGTATATGGTTTTCTCTTCTTCCCACCAATAAAGGAGCTATCTTTATAACATCTTGGTAGTTTTGCCATTTATGCATCTCTAAAGCAGTATCTTTAGCGACGATAAGCCGAAGATCTGCAAATTTTTCTTTTAAAGCTCTAAGGGTGTCAATTGTATAGGAAACGCCCTCTTTTTTTAGTTCGATATCATCGATCGTAGCAAAATCAAGTCCATCTAGGGCCAGCTTGAGCATATTAATTCTATGCTCAGCATTAGCTTTGGGTGGTTTGTCGACTTTAAAAGGAGAACAACTAGCTGGGATAAAAATTATTTTATCTACAAGTTTTTTTTCAAAAATTTGTATAGCTAGATTGATATGACCAAAATGAATAGGATCAAAGGATCCTCCAAAAATACCAACTGTCTCAGCCATAATTAAATCACCTGCCACAGGTTTTTCTTAGCAATTTTTTTTAATCTTCTATCTGGGTTTACAGCTATTTTATAATCTGCTACAGAAAAAAGAGGAAAATCCCAAATGCTATCAGAAAAAGCATAAATTTCTCTTTCCTCTTCTTCTTTGAGATTTTTAATAAATTTTGCTTTTTCACTGCCTCCCATCAAGAAATGAATGTCTAGCATAACATCATCTTTGTCAACTTTATATTTAGAAGCTTTATACGCACCGATATTTAAATGTTTTGCTATGACCTTCACGATTTCTTCTGGTGAATTAGAAAGAATATAAATAAAGTGACCTTCCTTTTGCGCTTTTTTTAAAGCCTTTATTGCTGGCTTGTAAAAACGCTTGGAAAGGAACTTCAAATAGAACTCTTTGACAAAACCAAAAACATCCTTTTTCTTCTTTCCTTTTAAAAATCTATTAAAGATTTTCCAATGAAGCATTTCAGGTGAAAGTTTGAAAAGAAAACTTTGCAACAAATAGCCCAGACATATAAATAATGAGAAAAATGAAAATATTTTCTTCTTACGCAAATAAAAATAGTAGGTGAAACTGCTATTGACACTCAAAAGAGTTCTATCAAGATCAAAAACAGAAATTTTATCTTTTTTGCAGTTTGGCGATTTTATCTTCAATTTCGATAATTGATTCATTGGCTTGATCCAAGCGTTGTTTTTCTACATCGATCATTTCTCTATACATCATTGCTTTTTCAAAATCGAATCCCGACCCTCCAAGAGCTTTGCGGTATTTTTCGAGTTGTTGTTTAATTTCGACTCTTCTTTGTTTTCTTTTTTCTAAAATACTTTTCAGCTCTACAAAATCCACTTTCTTTTCATCCGAAATAAGACTTTTCTCTCTCTTTTGCTCCAACATATCTTTAATCGGTTTGATTAATCTTTTGAGGATAAGACTTTCGGCTTTAGTCAACTCTAATTGTCCAATGGATTTTTCGATTTCATCTAAAAGAGATGCCATCTGATTTTCATCGACATTTTCTTCATCTTGTAAAAGAGCAGTTGCTTTTTGTTTGATTAGATCAATCTCTTCTTGTCTTTTTTGTTTTTTCTCAAGCTCTACACGTTTTATTTCATCTTTTTCTTTTTTTTCTTTTTCAAAGAAAGGTTTTTCCACTTCTAAGATCTTTTGTTTTAAATATCTTACATCCCCTCTTCTCAATTTTACCGTTTGCATTTCTTTTAGAATGACTTTTGACTTTTCTTTTACTTCTTTAAACGTGAGTTTTTCATGAACCTCTTTAGCAAAAGCTTCAATTTTTTCTTCAATAAATTTAATACTTTCTTCGAAGACTTTCCTTTTTTCTTCCATCTTATGTTTTCTTTCTTTGTCGAGCTCTCTTATTTGATCCCAGCATTTAGAAAGTTGCAATCTCGTTGTTGTAAAACACTTTGTATTGAGCGTTAAGATTTTTGCTATGTTCTGCAAATGTTTTATATCATCTCTAAGGATGTAATAAGGAGAATTGGGTGAAGAAGAAAAATTGATAGCTACAAATTCTTCGATATCTTTTTGAAATTCTGAGCTAATTTGTTTAATAAGTTCTTTTCTTCTCGGGAAAATTTGATCTCCCGCTGAAGAGAGAGACTTAAATAGCTTGTTTTTATGGCGTATTCTCATTTCCATTTTCATCACTTCTTTTCGAAGTGAATTAATACGAGCAGCGAAAGTATTCAAAAGGTTCAGCTCTTTTTGAGTCGTTAAATAGTAATCCATTTTGTTTTGCATCTGCTCTACTTCTGGAAATTCTACTTCATGTAGCTGACCTAAAAGAGTCTCATAATTTTTCAGATCTTCTTCAAAAGCTTGAATCGCCAACTCGATTTGTTCGATAGCAAAAGCTGTTTGTTCATCGAGAATATTCTTTAATTTCTTAGCTTCATCAGAAAGTTCTACGTATTCTGTCCAAAGATGCGCTCTCATAGCAGGAGGCATGTTTTCTTTAAATAGCGTTAAACAAAGATGCTTAGCATCCCAAAAAGTTTTAAAATTGGGAGATTTATCTTGGGCAAGAGCTGCTTTCATCGTATCGATAAGAAAACGTATCTTCTCATCCACCGATGGAAATTTTTCTACTTCCTGAGAAAATGAGGTTTCTTTAATTTCTTGCTCTTGATCTTGGCCTGTTTCCATTGCTGTGCTACCTTGCTCTTTGTTTAAAGTTCCAGAAAATAACTGGAATAAAGAAAGTTTAGTTTTCTGCCAAAGGGTTTTACCCAAAGGCTTTAATAGTTAAAGAAATGACGTATTATAAGACTTTTATATTTTAGGATGCTAGTAATTTTTCTATAACCTCTAGATGTAATTTATCTCCCCTGTTCGTAATCTTGCAGAATATATTCTCTTACTCTTTCGAGATCAAACTCAGATAAATTTATCCATCTAAAATTTTTCTCTTTACGAAACCATGTGAATTGTCTTTTAACGTATCTTCTTGTTGCTTTTTTAAACTCATCAATAAAATGTTTTTTATCATCTTCTGTTTGATTTGAGCCTAAGAACTCCAAAGCCTGTTTATATCCGATCGCTTGTGATGCTCTTGGATTATTTTTCAGTCCCATTTTTTCTAAATTGATGACTTCTTCAACAAATCCTTCACTTATCATTTTTTCGCATCTCATATCGAGTTTGGGAAATAGTATTTCTTTTGGGTAGTATAAAAACCAAAGTCTAGCGTCATAGTAAAGATTTGCAGCCTGCGTAGATTTAGGAAAAGAAGATACTTTTCTTTTTGTTAAAGCAATAATTTCTAAAGCTCTAATAATTTTATGCCTATCATTTTCCGTGATTGTATGAGCGTATTCAGGATCGAGCATTTGGAGTCTTTCATACATTACCTCGGGTCCCATTTTTTGCATTTGTTGCTCTAATTTACTTCTTAGCTCTTTATTTGCAGGAGGTCCTAGTGGAGGCCCAAACAAAAAAGTATGAATATAAAAACCAGAGCCACCAACAAGGATCGGAACTTTTCCTCTCATTAGTATGTCTCTACAAACGCTATGGGCTAAATGATAAAATTCAACAACGTTAAATTCTTCAGAAATTTCTTTTACATCGATAAGATGATGAACGATATTTTCTCTTTGTCTTTTTGTCGCTTTAGCAGTCCCGATATCCATATTTTTATAAACCTGCATGGAATCGGTGGAGATAATTTCTCCATCTAATATTTGGGCTAGAGAAATGCCCATCTCTGTTTTCCCAACTCCTGTAGGTCCTGCGATCACAATGATACGCGGTTTCTTTTCGAGGTCAAAAATTTTATCTTTTTGCGCCTGTGGATGTAAAAGCTGGTGGGCATCGATCTCATCATATGTTTGAAAAATCGTCACAAAAGCCTCATATTATCCTTTAAATTGCAGAGCATCCTTCTCTATGCGGCAGATATTTAACACTCTTTCAAAACCTGCTATTTTAATGATTTCTGCAATATCTTCATTAATGGAAAAAAGAACAAAAAAGCCTTTTTTGGCTTTTAATTTTTTGGTTTCAGAAAGAAGTAGTCGAAGACCTGCGCTGGAAAGATAATCAATTTTCGAAAAATCAACCAATAAAAAGAGGTGATTTTCATCTACTAATGTATTAATTTTATGCTCTAAAGCGGGGGCTGTAACGGCATCGATTCGCCCGCTAAGACGCATGATGACTTTATTTTCAACAGTTTCAAGATCAATATCTAGATCTAATGGCATACTCTTATCTCCTTTTTGATCCATTTTAGGATAACGAGAATGATTTATGTAGGAAAGAAAAAAATTATTTTCATCTCTTTATAAGCTCTTCAGAGCAAAAGGCTTACTAGCCAGTAGGGTTAATTTAAAAAGTAATTATACTCACCTGTAATTAACCGTAATTAACCCGCATGCCTGCCGTTTTAATATAATTACAATATGTAGTTTATTTTTATATCTTTGCCTTCTATAATATAAATAGGAGGCTTGTCGTCTCTCAAAGGTTCGCGTTTGTTTGGAAAAGGTGATTTAAATGGCTGATTATCAGATATTTGATCCTTACTTCTCTCCCTCTCCTTCAAAAGATGAGAGTCATTTATCTATTAGTGAGTATTCTGATATTTTATATCACCAAATGCAGCTTGCTTCTTATATCGATGATTTTCCCAAGCTCCAGACAATTTATGATTATTTATTAATATTGAAAGTCATTGATCAATTGCAACTATTTTCTAAGACAGAAAAGCAGCATATGCAAGAAACGCTAAAAAAACTTATTTTTCAATGCCGTGAAATGCCTATTAGCTACATTATTGATCAGCTAAAACAGCTCGTCGAATCGGCTAAAAGCAATACTCGTTCTGAATTAATCGTTGTTTTATTCTCAAAAGTAGCTCCTAAAAGCTATAATACAAAGAGCTTAGAAGCGTTTCGGAATAAAATTAAGCCTATTTTAGATGTTTTGCCTAAACTTCCTGAATTTGAAGTAGCCACTCTTCGCAAACAACTAGATAGGATCTCTTCTGTTTTTAGAGAACATAGTCCAGAAGCTGATCAAGAGCTGAACTCTTTAATGAAAAAATATCATTCCGCTTGATCGATAAAAGCAACTTTTTCCATTCTTAGATCAATTATTCTTTGGCTAAATTTCAAAGGACTTTTCAAATACCTTTTAGAAAAAAGCTGCTTTTCATAATCCTTCATCATCTTATTTAGCAGGACGCTATAATTTCCTAGTTGTTTTGAAAAATCATTAACTCCTAATCGTAAAATATGAGGAAAGATACAAAAGAGCTTTTGTTTTGGATGATCGATGAGTTTTTCATGTTCCAACATTAAAACAATCTGTCTTTTGCCATAACTTGGCGCTAAAGCTTGAGAAACATCGATTCTTTTGATTTGAAAATTATAATTCTCTTTTAATTGCTTCAAACAATTCAGAAGAGAAAAAGCAAGTTTTATCTCCATTGAATTCAAGGGCTCTTCATTCATATTTTCCATTTCTAAATTTAAACCCAGATAAATTTGCGGCAGATTCTTAGTAGAGAAAAAAGGATGAGCGGGAAAAAGATGTCCTTTTTTATCTATGAGCACATTTTCAAAATCATACAGCCAAGCAATAGGTGTTCTCGTGGTATAATCGATAAACAAAGTATTTGGAAAAATTTTCTTTAACTCTACTTTTTCAATTACAGGAGATGTTAAAAGCTTTTCTTTTGCCCACTTTAGATCAAGTGAGTAGAGGTTCGTAGGTTTATCAAATGACAGCTCTAAAAGCTCACAAAGGTACCTTGTAGCAAGAGCTTCTTTTTTAGGTCCTGTTTGCACTAAAGAAAGAATGGAGTATTTGGGATCGACTTTTCTCGTTTCATAATATTTATGGATAAAGACAAAAGAAAATAGGCCCATACATGCTACAAAAATTGCAGCAATAAGGCTCCAAATAAAAAGCTTTCTTTTTTTTATATTTTCGTTTTTATCCATCTTTTATTTTTTCTTTTATCGTAAAGAGCTGAAATAATTAATCTATCCACAAGCTCCATCTCTTTCCATCCATCGTGATGACACATCTTTGGATAAAGGCTAATAGGAGTAAACCCGGGTAAGGGGTTGATTTCATTAAAAATCACTCTCTTTTTTGTATCAACAAAGAAATCTACTCTTGCCAGTCCTTTACAACCTGCAATTTGATAAATCCTTTTAGCTGCCTTTTTAGCTTCTTCTTTTAGATCATCCGAAATATTCGCAGGAGTAACTCCTCTGATTTCATCTTTTATATATTTTTGATCGTAATCATAGAATTTACCATGTGTTAGAACTTCTCCTGGAGTCATTACATGAACAAAATCGCTACCTAGGATAGCTATTTCGATCTCTTGTCCAAATACTTTCTCTTCAACAAGGACATGATCTCCATATAAAAATGCTGTATCAATAGCTTTTTCCATGGCTGATCGATCTTCTACTAAAGTTATGCCAATGCTTGATCCCAAATGCACAGGCTTAACAAACACAGGGTATTTTAGATTTTTTTCAATCTCATCTAAATACTTTTCTTTTTCATTCCACTCGAAATCTTTCAGTTCGATAAAAGGAGCTACCATTACGTTTTCTAAAAGTGATAGTTTTTTAATATATATCTTATTCATACACAAAGAAGCTGAATAAAAATCACATCCTACATAAGGCAAAGAGATCATTTCTAAAAAGGCTGCTATCATGCCATCTTCGCCATTAGGTCCATGAAAAACGGGTATACAAACATCGCAATTAGAAAGCGAAGATAAGATTTTCTGATTAAAATGTTGCTTTCTATCTTCTATCTGCACGGGTGAAAAATCCGATTTTTCATCTGACCATATCCCCTCTTTAGAAATAGCAAATGTTTGTACGTCATAAATAGAAGTATCTAAACACTGATGTATATATTTTGCAGAAAGACAAGAGACTTCATGTTCTTGAGAAGCTCCACCATATAAAAGAGCAACTTTATGTTTATTTTCTCTCTTTTGATATGCTTGAAAAATCTTTTTTCCTAAATCAGTTACATCACCAGCTCCAAGAGAAATAAATACATCTAAAGGGCGCAGAGAAGAAGAGACTTTTTCAATTAGCTCATCTTTTGGAATATATCTAACGTTTGCTTTTGTCCTTTTTTTGATATTTTGCATAAAAATATCCATCGATATTTTTTTATCGCTTTTTTCAAAAGCGCTATAAATATCTGTGAGAATAACTTCATCTGCGCTATCGAAACATTGTCCAAACTTATCAATGAAATAATTTGTTCTACTAAATCTATGAGGTTGGAACAATACTACAATTTTTTTCTCTTCTACTTTCTGTCTAAATGCTTTCAGGGTAGATAAGACTTCAGTTGGATGATGTGCATAATCATCAAAAAATAAAGTTTTTCTATGCTCCCCTATAAATTCACATCTTCTTTTAATTCCTTTAAATGTCAAAAATGCCTTTTTAATATCTTCAGGATTTACTTTTAGTTTTAAACACATCCCAAAAACGCTGAGAGCATTAAGTGCATTATGCTCGCCAATCAAAGGTAGAGAAATATTTTTATATTTTTGGTTTTCAAAGACTACATCAAAAGAAATATTTCCATTTTTTTGAGTAAAATTTTGGATGTAAAGATCTGCAGAGCTTGAAAATCCATAAGAAATACCTTTTGGATGTATTTTTTTTAAATTTTCATCTTCAAAACACCAAAACAGATGATCTGTAGATTCAATCTTTTCGATAAATTCTTTGTATCCCTGTTTAATATCTTCGAGATCTGTCCAATATTCCATATGATCTTCATCTATATTCGTGATAATTGATCCGAAACCTGAAAGTTTTAAAAAAGATCGATCACTTTCATCTGCTTCAGCAACAAAATAATCTCCTTTTCCCCATCTTCCGTGAGAAGGAAGCGAAATAACTTCACCTCCAACAGAAAAGCTAGGATCGTAATTTGAATAATATAAAACATGAGATAGCAAAGCTGAGACAGTTGTTTTACCGTGGGTTCCTGTGACTAAAATAGATTTTTTCTCTTTCATGATCTGTGCTAAAAGATCTGAACGGTGGATCATTTTCATATCTTTTTTCTTAGCTTCTACAAATTCAACATTTTCGCTATCTATTGCTGTGCTGTAGACTATGCACATAGTATCTTGGATATTTTTCTTAGCATGTTCAAGATGTACTTTTGCACCTTTTTTTTGCAATTTTTCAATGAGACTTGAAAAGACAACGTCGCTTCCTGAAACAGCTGTTTCTTTTTGCAAGAGGATCATTGCCAAAGAGCTCATGCCGATGCCTCCGATACCGATAAAATGAAAATGATCATCCATATTTTTTGTCTTCCTCCAATGATTGGTATATGAGTTTTTGAAGAGAAATTTCCTTCATATTTTTTCTTTTTTCTTTGTAAAAAAGAAGGTTTTTTTTCAGTTTTTTCAGATGATCATTTTGACTTAAATTTTCTATAGTTTGCAATAAAAGATCAGCCGTTATTTCATTTTGAGAAAAACATTTTCCTCCACCGATATTATTTTGAAAAAAAAGAGCGTTATATTTTTGATGATCCTCCGATGCAAAGGGATAAGGTATCATAATGGAAGGCAAAGAAAAATAGACAAGCTCAGCCATAGTGGCTCCACCAGCTCTTGTAATAGCAAGATCGGCCGCGGAATATATTAAAGACATATTTTTTTCGAAAACTTCAACGTAAGAGCCGATATTTTTTCTCTTATATATTTTTTGCATTTTTTCTTTTTCTTTTTCAGATCCTGTAATATGTATGATCTGCAAAGATTTTTGGTATTTTTCAGCAAATTTTCCGATCATTTCGTTGATAAAACTTGCACCTTGGGATCCCCCAAAGACTAAAAGCGTGAAAATATCTTTGTTTAGCTGGAGCCTTTCTTTTGCCTCATCTTTTGACATACTTTTCATGTGGTAAGTTAAAACGTTTAAATCGACAATACGCATACTCTTTTTATCTGAAAAAAGCGTAGCTACTTTATTAGCTTTTTTTAAAAACAATCGATTCACTTTTCCAATAGATACGTTAGCTTCAAAAAGGACGTAGGGAACTTTTAAGATCTTTGCACAAAGAAGAAGCGGAAAAGTATGAAAACTTCCGAAACCAACAACAATTTGAGGCTTAAATCTTCTTATCAGAAAAAAGCTTTTTATTAGCCCTCTTGTCCATCTAGAGAGCATTTTAAGAGGGCGAAATATCTTCACAGGAGAAGATGGTATATCGAAATAAATAAACTTCTCTTTTTCAAAATAAGGGTTCTTTGAAAGCCCCATTCCTGAAAAGATCACATGATGATCCTCTTTTATGAGAAGATCTCCCAGGCGCATTGCTGGCAACATATGGCCACCTGTTCCACCTGAGCAAATTAATATATTATGCTTCTTTTGCATAAGTTTGTTTCTTTGAAAAGTATGCTATATTTACTAAAAAAGCTGTTGCAGCCATGTTGATGACTAAAGAACTTCCGCCTTGAGAAAAGAAAGGCAGAGTCATTCCTTTACTTGGCAAAAGTCCAGATACAACACCTAAATTTAAAAAGGCTTGAAAAACTAAAACAAATGTAAAAATCGAGGCCAAATAAAAACCAGCTCTATCTTTAGCGGCAAAGGCAATCGAAAAGCCTGCATAGGACAGAACCATATATAGGCCAATTAAAAAAGAGATGCCAACGAATCCAAATTCTTCTGCAAAAATAGCCGCTATGTAATCACTTCTTGCTTCAGGAAGGTAATTAAGTTTCTGAAGGCTTTCTCCAAGTCCTCTTCCCCAAAGCCTTCCTGATCCTGCAGCAATTTTTGCTTGATAAGGTTGATGTCCTTTTCCTCTTATATCCGATTCAGGATGAAGATACACTTTTATCCTATCGGGCACATGGGGCATGTTAAAAGCTAAAATACCACCTACAATCGTCAAACAGGCTAAGGGAAGAGCCCAAAAAGTCCATTTTATTTTCGTAAGTAAAAATAAAACAACCATTGTGGCCAAGATAAAAGCCGTTGTTCCATTATCAGGCTCAAGTAAGATTAAACCAATAGGAAGAGTAATAATTATCATGATCAAAAAAAAGGTTTTAAAGTCTAAAAGGCCTTTTTTTTGTACAACTCCATAAATGAAATACAGTGGGATGACATATTTTACAATTTCAGAAGGCTGAAACGTATAGCCTGAAAAGCCCAACCATCTTTTGGCTCCATTAATTTCTTGTCCGATGAAAGGCACAAAAACTAATACTAATAGCACAATGGAACCAAGAAGAAGTATAGGTGATAGATTGAGTAGTCTTACATATCCTATTTTCCAAATACCAAAGCAAATGACTACTCCTAAAATGGCATAGCAAAATTGCTTGATAAGAGGAAAATAGATATTCACATTCATATTACGATCGATCATTTCGGCTGAGGTAGTATTAAATACCATGATCAGCCCCATGGAAAATAAAATAGATGCTACAAGTAGCAATAGAAAACTAGAACGCGTCATATTTTTTTATCTAATTCTGAGTCTATCCCCAGGACGCAATTTTTTAGCTTTATCTTCGTTTAAATTATTAAGACGAAGAAGCTCGCTTACTTTCAGGTGATGTTTCATTGCTATGGTCCAAGGATTATCACCGCATTTAACGGTATAATATTCCGCTTGAGGATATACTTTATCTTTTTTGGTTTCTTTAGCTAGTGGTTTTTCACTATTTATGACAGGTATCAAAAGGCCTTGTCCTTCTTTTAAGAAAGATCCCTTTAAGTTATTCACTTGTTTAATAACAGTGATAGATGTGTGGTTTCTTTTAGCTATTTTTTCTAACGTGTCACCTTTCTTAACGATTACCTCTATGTATTTTTCTTTTTTCTCTATAGCCTTTATTGGTTTTTCTTGGATTACTTCTGGCAGTTTATGTACGATTTGTTTTTCTTCTTCTTTCATGAGCTCTGTTTTTTCATCTTTTAGAGGTTCAAAAGGAAGTGTGATTTTCGTATGTTCTTTTACATCGCTTTCAACATTTCCATCATAAAGAGGCGATCGCATACCTTCTGGATTATTTTCTAATATAGCCGATGCTACTTCCATGGATGGTTGCATGATAGCATCATCTTTAGATGTTAAAGCACTGATGAAAAGAACTAAAAGTAGTCCCGCATTGACCAGAACTGAGATAATGATCGTATCTTTGCGAGTCATAATATTCCCCTTATCTTTTTAAACAGCTAACGACGCTTATGAACTCTTCTCCTCTATGTTCAAAGTTTCGAAACATATCGAAACTCGATGAGCCGGGCGAAAGAAGCACAGCATCTTTATTTTTAGCTATTTTATATGCTGCTAAAATAGCAGCTTTCATTGTTTTTTTTAACTCTACGTCGATATTTGGAAGGTCTGCTTTTATTTTTTTTGCAGATTTTCCAAAGGCAAACACTTTTTTTACTTTTCCTAAAAAGGCCTTTTGCCATTTTTTATATTCTAGGCCTTTATCATCTCCTCCTGCTAATAAAATAACAGAAGGATGAAACTGGTTAACGGCAAATAAAGTCGCCTCGACATTCGTCGCTTTACTGTCATTGTAATAGCAAGCGCCTTTTATCTCAGCTACAAATTCTAATCTATGTTTCGGACGAGAAAAAGTTTGAAAGTTGGCTGCACAGTCTTTAGCACTTACGTTTAATTTTTCACAAATTCGAAAAGCTGCAAGGAAAGATAAAATACTTTCTTTTGTCTTTGTTTTTATATAATTTAGCACATCTTTTTCAAGTTTTGTTTGACTATCGTAGCAAAAAAGATTTAGTTTTTTTAAATGTTTGGAGTAATTCTTTTTTATTTCTTTTGAAACAAAAAAACATCCCCCTTTTTTGAGAAGCTTAGATAGTTTAAGTTTTGAAAAGGCGTAATCGGTGAAGCTTTCATATCTGTCTAAATGATCTTCAGAGATATTCAAAAGAAGGGCTATATCTAAAAAGCTTATTTGTAAAAGATCGATTTGATACGAAGAAAGCTCAAAAACTAAAATATCATCTTTTTTAATATCTTTAAGGCAGCTAGTTATTGGTTTTCCTACGTTCCCTACACAAACAGCTCTTTTATTCGCTTTATTTAACATATGGCAAATAAGAAGAGATGTCGTTGTTTTTCCATTTGTTCCTGTGATGCCAATGCAAATATGGTCTTTTATTTCTTCAAGTGCTAGTTCTATTTCTGATGAAAAGGTAGTTTTTTTCTTTTTAAGTTTTTTCAAAATTGGATGAAAAAGAGAAACTCCAGGAGATACAATTACCCTATCAAAGTGAATCTTTTCTATTTCATTATCATCTAAAAGGTTTACATCAAGGTTATGCAAAAATTGGATTTTACTTTCTGAAAAGTTTTTTATTTTATCATCATATCCAAAAAGAAAATCTTCTTTTTTTTGACATAAGAATTCAGCGGCACTAATACCGCTCAAACCAAGACCAAAAATAAGTGTTTTTTTCATACTCTATTGAAATTTTAGTGATGCGATGCCGATTATAGCAAGAAGCAGACCAATTATCCAGAAGCGAAGTACAACTTTTGTTTCTGCCCATCCTTTATATTCAAAATGATGATGTAAAGGTGAGCATAAAAAGATTCTTTTCTTTTTGCGGTAGCGGTAGCTTAAAACCTGCAAGATCACAGAAAGAGCTTCCATAACAAAAACGCCGCCTATAATAGCTAACAGGATCTCTCTTCTA
>Ga0180438_10008637_pt1 | contig 12908 bp, 13 predicted proteins | sample SS_ome_12_FD_132455 | JGI IMG/M metagenome (GOLD analysis project Ga0180438, IMG submission 132455) | Hypersaline lake sediment archaeal communities from the Salton Sea, California, USA - SS_3_D_2 metaG | ecosystem: Environmental > Aquatic > Non-marine Saline and Alkaline > Hypersaline >...
TGTAACTTCTGTCAGAATCTGTTTGGACCATTTTGGGAGGTTGATCACCTAGTACCCTTACAGTACGGTGGTACTAATCGTTATCAGAACCTACAGGCACTCTGTGTTGACTGCCATAGGTTTAAAACGTTTTATCTAGATTCCTTCATTATCAAACCGATAGTGAAGGACTTAACTGAAGATGATATGGTTGTGCGTGAAGAGATTGAAAAGATCCAACAGGATCACCTATTCAAGATGATGTGCCGGGATAGCCCTGGCCGGGAATCGCTAACCGTGCAACGTAAAAAAAAGTAAATTATAACTTCCCTGCTTTTCTTGCAGGGGCAGCATGCATCTTGTCTTATCCGAAGGTGTTCTCAGTGCTATAGTTAAGGTAAAGGAAACCGTCATCATCCTTGTGCTTATCGTAGAGGGATGAGAAGTCACTTGCAGTAGGAACCATCATGCCGTTGACAAAGATGAAAAGAGCTTCTTCGGGATTCAGCTTAATCTTCTTACGGATAATGTAGAGGAACTGAGCAACGGTGAGATCGGCTGGAACGAGGTACTTCTCGCGGTCAAGGGGTCCTAGATCCTGGTTACCAAGTCCTTCGGCTACTTCGACAATAATCGGAATGCGGTCAGGATACTTGGAGCGGATCAGCTGTGAATCTTTCTTACGCTTCTCGAGAGGATGTTCAAGTTTATACAAAGAGTTCTCCATCTTATATATCTACCCAGCAAAAATAATCGCGTCTAACTGCGCGCGATATAAAGGAATGTTAATAGTAAGATAGCTATAAGATGGTTGATGTTAAAATTGTAAAGCTTAGTCCTAGCAACAACAAGATCAAGTCAAAAGAGGACGTTCTAATTGCGGATCTGACACGTTTCTATAACGATGACATGAACTACGTTAAAACTCTTATTTCGACTGTTCTCAAACGTAACAAGAAGCAGGATAAGATCGAGTATGCGTCTGAAACTTCAAAGCAGCAGCTTCAAGATTTTATCAAGGGTAAGACTGGTGGTAAGGGTGTAACCGGCCCTTCTCAGGTCTCCCTTCGCGTTTTGGACTGGTTTGTAACGAATTATACTAAGAAGAATGACACCGGTTACTATGTTCAGACCGGTGAGGATCGTTATAAGTATATCTTCGTTCATCGCGATTATAAGGCGCAGTTGGACTCTTACTCAAAGCGTCTTTTTGATCCATTCTGCAGGCGGTCGCGTATTATTTTGGTGGATCCTTTTGGAAACCGACTGAAGACTACTGTTGCACAGTTGAACTTTTTCCGTTGGGTTTTGGAAAACAAGGTTATCGAATTCATTCAGGATAATCAGGAGAAGATTGAGAAGGATATGAAGGTGAACCAGAGTGGGATCTATAACTACGACAAGAAGAAGGGAGGTGCAGATAAGAAGAGGAAGCCGCGTCAGGAACTTTCCGTATCTGCTACTAAGAAGGTTACCAAACACGATGTGAAGATTACTGTAACCTTTGACTAAGAGACTTATCAGTCCCTTACCATCCCTCCAGAAGTAACAAAGTTAACTTCTTAGCTCACTAGCTTTGCTATGAGCGGCGATTTCCTGCGGAAAGCTATGTCTTTTGATCGAAGTTTAATATAAAGTTTTTGGTTTAACTTTTTACAAAAAGTTTAGAAGCGTTTTTTCTTTCGAGAATATATAATGGCTCGTAAGAAGAACAACAAGAAGCGTGGCGGTTCTGCAGCTGCGGTCGCCGGTATCAACCTTGGTCAGGATATGCTTAAGACTCAGTCCAAACAGCTTAAGGCGCGTTCAAAAGCTGGTGGTGGAAACAATATGTGGGCTTTCCAGGCTCACGGCCCTATCAACGGTGCCAACGTAACCTACACCAAGGACTTCACCGATCAGCCCCAGCCTAGCATGGGCGAGCTCATCGATAACAGCATGGCTCGTGCCAAGCAGTACAACAAGCCTCTCGGTGGTGTTGCACCCATGCCTTCCGACACTCTGGGATCTGCTTCTCGTGGTGGTGCCAAGCGTAAGACTAAGCGCAAGGCCTCCAAGAAGCGTAAGGTGTCCAAGAAACGCAAGTCTAAGAGTTACCTTGAGGAAACTCTCAAGATGGTTACTCCCACCAACCTCTCTGATATCGTTGCCACCTTTAGCCTGATGGACTCCAAGCCTAAGCGCCGCAAGTCTAAGAAAGCTTCCAAGAAGCGCAAGGTTAGCCGCAAGAAGCGTAGTGTCAAACGTAAGGTTGCATCTAAGAAGCGAAAGGTTTCCAAGAAAAAGCGTAGCGTCAAGCGTAAGGTTGCCTCTAAGAAGCGCAAGGTTTCCAAGAAAAAGCGTAGCGTCAAGCGTAAGGTTGCATCTAAGAAGCGCAAGGTCTCCAAGAAAAAGCGTAGCGTTAAGCGTAGCGTTAAGCGTAAGGCTGCCTCTAAGAAGCGTAAGGTCTCCAAGAAAAAGCGCAGCGTTAAGCGTAAGGCTGCCTCTAAGAAGCGTAAGGTCTCCCGCAAGCGCAAGGCTAGCTCCAAGCGCAAGACCGCTTCTAAGAAGCGCCGTAAGTAATTATATAGGATGAAAGTTAATGTTAACACACCTCCAAGAACAAGACTTGTCAAATGTAGTGTTAAATACTTTTATGAACCGATTTGTCCAGGTTGTAATCTCGACAAATCAGAAGAGTTTCCATACCGTCAATATGGTAGATGGACTAATGGTGAACTATATATTCACTCATTTTGTTCCAAAAAATGTTATAAACCTTTCAAAGAATACTTAAAGAAAGATAAACATTATAAAAATATGTGGAAGCCAGCTAAACCGCCATCGATGCCAGCTAAACGGCCATCTTCGCTTTGATCCCAGGGTGATATTTGTAATCACTCAGTTCAAAGTCTTCGTAAGCGAGAGCTTCGACATCTTCGATGCTACCGATCTCCTTGTTAACCTTAATGGTAGGGAATCGGTAAGGGCTTCTCTTCAACTGTCGGTTGACCTGCTCAAGATGATTACTATAAATGTGGGCATCGCCAAAGTTAATAGTAATCCTACCCGGGGTGTATCCCGTAATCTTTGCCATCAGAATTGTAAACAACGCCGTAGAAGCAATGTTAAACGGCACTCCCAAAAACGTATCGGCAGACCGCTGCGTCATCATACAGTTTAGTTCCCCACGCTTCATGTTCACGTTAAACTGATAAACCATATGGCACGGCACTAAAGCCATCTCTTTCAGTTGGCTAACGTTCCAACCGCTAATAATAATGCGACGGGAAGTTGGTTCCTCACGAATAAGACGGATCGCCTCGGCGAGCTGGTCGATACCTTGGCCGGTATAGTCTGTGTGTTTGTCAACGTAAGGTGCGCCCCAATGTCGCCACTGCATGCCGTAACAATTATGTACAGTTGTATTAAGAACTGTGTATGTGTTATCGTCTTCTACAGCGAAGTTGTATACAGATGTTAATTCTGTGTGTTCTTGTTCTATAGATGAAATATCATACCAAACATATTCTCCCTCGATAAAGGAATAGTTTGGGCGTCTTTTAGTCTTGCTTATATTTGCATTGACATAATAAACATCTCTTTGGCTCATCTCTCTAGAAGCATCTCCTATCATTGGCACGGTGTACCCACGCTTCTGAAACTCTAGAGATGCGATAATTCCTAGCTTAAGATACAGTCTCTGGACAGATAGTCCTAAGTCCATCGATACAGTTGTATACCTCTCATAAATACAGTTTCCAGTTTTGCGTTTGCAACCATCTGCTGTACAGTAACCATTTAAAAACTCGCGAATTAAATGTTTTGGAGCTTTATGGACCCAATCTGGAATCTTCTTACCATGTGCATATTTACCAAAATGCTTAAGAATCTGGAACCACAGTGTATTTGTGCTTCTATAACTCTTACAAGCACCTCCCCGAGGAGCTTTCTTCCCAGGTCCAATATGCAAAACTTTACGAAGTCTTGGCAAAATATCATCGGCTTGTTCATTAGCCACGGCAAAATATATTCTACAACAGTTGTTTGATTTTTCTAGTGTTATCCAACCATCACCTACAAAGTAGCCCATCATAAACCATTCGTCAGGATCATCCAAAACTTTAATATGGACTTTAGGGTCTGTAAATCCATTAACACCCTTCGTCAGTTTAAAAGTAGGTACAACTTCATCCTGTTCAATCTTGAACCCAATTAGATGACCTTTTTTCTTAATATCAGACGCTTTAATCCACTGCGGTTCTCCACAAAAAACCTTATTCCTTTCACCCTGACACCTGTCCTTAACTATGAACTCTCGTGCATAGTATGGATGCTCAGGAGTTGAGGTAATCGCATAGGGATGATATTTCATTCTTATCTTAATCAAATCTCCACTAAACGAGCGTTTATGCATTTGACATATAGGCTTGAAGTTCCCTTCATGTGTATAGAGTAAGTCTTTGGGAGAAACTTCCTCAATTACTTTGTATCCATTCTGTGTAAGAACTGGAGTGCCTGCCACAAAACAGGCACCGAGCGACCCCTCTTCGTAGTGTTCAAGACCGATACGGTCCAGATACTCACGGGAGGTGTTCCCGTCCCAGATATGAACATTCTTCTCTCGAAGGTGATCGTTATTGCTATCACCGCGCAAAAAGAAGAGGAGCTCCTCGATAATGCCACGAATAAACATTCGTTTGCTGGTAAGAAGGGGCAAGATGATCTCTCCCGGTCTTTCAGGATCGGTTAGACTGAAGGTGAGCTGACGGCCGAAGACGCTAATGGTTCCAGTGCCAGTTCGGTCTCCTTTCTCGTCACCGTTCTCAAGAATGTCACGGAGGAGGCCAAGATAACCCTGTTCATCCTCGTTAACCTCGTAGAGAGGATCGAACTGATAGGTGTAAACTGTAGCTATCTCGCTCAGAACTAGCGGTTCCTGTGGTACAAGGTTGTGACGAATCAGGTCCTTTGGAAAGAACGTGTCACAGTCGTATACACCCTTGATAGCAGTGTGATAGATCAGATTGCACCTGAAGTTCTCAGGATCTTTAATGGCCTGGTTGAGGAACAGTCGATAGATCTGTGACCCACCGATCACAAAGACAGGTTTCCTACTCTTTTTACACATTTCAACTATCTTACCAATACTATTACAAAAGTGAATGGTATGACCGTGGCCAACTACGCTGTAGTTTCTACTGCGACTCATAACCATATTGACGCGATCTGGCAATGGCTTCTTGGGAAGTGATTCCCAGGTGCGGTTACCCATCACTATAATACTTCCTGTAGTTGTCTTTTTGAAGAACTGGAAGTCCTCCTTGCAACGCCAGGGTATACTGTTGTCTTTCCCGATACCCATTTTGGCATCGGCGGCGAAAATAATATTAAACTCGAACATATGACCTAATAATAGAAATAAACTTTTAGATCAGATATATTTCACTTTCTTCTTCTGGGTCGTATCCAGAAGGGTAGTAGACGGCCTCTAGTACCTTGACCTTCATGGAGTGATCATCAACAGTTAAATAAGTTATCCCTTTAAGTCCTGGAATTATAAATTTTATAACACCAAGACCCCTTATGGGTCTAATAAATTAGACTTCGGTCTTTAAGGGATATCACTTAGTTCCTTAATCGGTTCAGGATCTGTTACCCCGTATGCGTAAAAGGTAATATCACAGCTACCATATTCTTCGTCAACAAAATCTGCGTTATCCTCTAGTACAGCTTTGATACGCTGCACTTGAGGAATGTCTTCTATACCATAATCAATCAGTGATAAACCATATTTCTCCATCTTCTTGTAACTTACCTGGATATCAAACCGTACCCTGGGATAGAAATCGTCTTCTTTTAAAGCCTTTCGTCCGTTGTCTTCTTGAGGTTCGTAGTGTACTGCAATTGACTCGTTGTTACTACCGGACCAGACTAGATGATCTGGTAGGTGTTGATCGAATATAGTATAGATCTGTTCCTTTTCAGCAATGCCCATCTCACTGTAGTTACATCTGATTGGTCTGTTGAAGTTGATTTCACCATCTTGGGTTAGATATAAAGTGAAGTACATATAGTTGTCCCACTCGACATCAGGATCAATCTTCTCAATGTAATCACTGGCGAAATCAGTCCAATAAATGCCCTTATCACTGAGTAAGAGGGGTACGATATAAACGTCTTTATCCATATCTTTGACAGCAGGGACTATGTCTACAGTAGACTGTTGACTAGGGGGTTAGAGGAGTAGTTCTCTTGCAATTCATCCTGAGTAATAGCGCGATCGATGCCATAAAATGATAGTGCAAGTGAAGTAAACATGATAATACTATTTTGGTTAAACTTTTATTAAATGTTTAAACGTAATTTTAGGGTCTTCACACCCAAAGCGGATGTGAAGACCCATTAGGGCCCGGCTCGTGCCGGGAAGGTATTAATAATGCATTATTGTCAAGAAGGTGGCTTTAAAGAAGTGGGGAACTATTCGACGGCGATAGCAGGTGCAGCCTCACTGCGATGGCGGAAGTTGCTCAACGGCTCAGACCGGTTAGGGCTTCCACTGCGAGTGCTGCTGTACCGGACCCCGACAATGTCGTCATCCTCAACACGCTGCTTGAAAGTCTTGCAAAGATACTTCTTGAACTCCTTCTTGGTCACATTCTTGTCACTGCCGTAGTTATTGTTACGGTACCAGTACCGGAAGTCGCTGTACAGATCGTCCATGTTAAGCTTGGACTCCTTGTTCTCAATCGTGCAGATAGTATCGTCCAGGAAATCAAGCAGGATATCACAATTGCGGCGGTACTCACGCTTGTAATCGCGAACGGCTTGGGGAATGTTGATACCCTCAGCCTTGTACTTACGGTACTTGTGAACGAGCAGAGCCATAAACATGGGTGCCATACCCGGAAGACGCTTCGGAAGTTCCTTGTCCATCTTGTACTGGTTGGGCTCCTCCGGCTCGCCCTCAACGAACTCGTTGGGGAAAAGAGTCGGCTCCATACGACGCCATGTACCCTTGTCGTGAGGCGGAACCTCAGGGAACACATTACTGAGTAGGAACATAGAGAACTGCGGGTAGAACTCGAACGGAAGACCGAAAATAATACGCGCCTTGATCGGATCACCACCAGAGTACTTCTTCATTGTACCAGTGTAAATCTTGTCACCCTCATCAGGCTCATCGAAGAACACAAGACGGCAACCCTTAGTTTGAGCGATGGTTGAGTTGGCAGCCTCTGCCTCTCCAGGTTTACGTGTCAGGGTAGTGGCATTCAGTGTCTTACAATAGTCACCGAAACCGATATCCACAATCTTACGAAGAATACCCTTACCATTTGAACCAATACCCATCCAGAGACGGAACTTCTGCTCAAGCAGATGACCATCAAGACAGCTAGCCAGAACAAGAATCTGATACTCAAGAACGTCCGGGTCTGGGAAGATAGAGTGCAAAAGCTCCATCACACCGATAGCCTCATCAGAGGTTGGGTCCCACTCAACATAGTCAACGCCTGTAGTCATAGAGATGTAATCCTCAGGCCTTCCCTCACGGAACAAGTCGTTGGCCAGGTCGTAAACACCGTTCTTGAAACCGATCAAGTCTTTGTTTGCCTCGTCAATCTTGTCCATGAAGTACTCATCCTCAAAGAGATCTCGAGCCGGCTGTACCACGTTGTTAACAAAAGGTGTGTTCTCCAGACAGTTAACCAGGTTGCTGTAGTTTACACCCTGTTGGAAAGCCTCTTCACGCTCTTCCTGACCAATATCATCACCTTCCCCAGTAGCAATACCGTTAAGCTCATCGATCAGCTTGAGGTACTCATCTGTAACCGGACCATAAAGAGCAAGACGGATTGCGGACTCACTCTTGGTAGGACGCCAACGATGACCGTCGAAGCAGTACCAGAAACCGCTGTTCTTCTTCACCGGAATGTACACAAACTTCTCCTTGAACATAGCGTGCAACACTGAAGCAACACCCTTGTGTGTACCGGTCATGCTCTTCTCAATCAGAGGACGGTACTGAGAACTCTTCCACTTGAAGTACTGCTCAGCGTTGTCCTCTTTAGCCCACTGGTGAATGCTACCCACTCCAACAAGCTGTCCCTGTTGTCCAAGAGTACCGTTCTGCTTTGCATTCATCCAGAGCTCTTCGCACTGACCGGAGTCCTCGTACGGTTCACCGGTGTTGCAATCTATCGCCAGAAGACTAAAGTCCTTGAACATGTTGAACATCTCTTCGCTGTCCGGGTCTGTGTTCCGAAGTGCCCAACCGATCTTGGTCCACTCACTGTAGTCCTCCCATCGACTGGGACGCAACATAGAGAGAAGAGTGCGAATCTCGTCAATGTCGTAATCAATCTTCCGGTTGGCAACACCGTTTGTGAAAGTAATCTCCATCTTGCTCCCAATCTTTTTCACCTTCTTCTTCTGATCGTTGTCGTAGTCGTTCTTGAACTTCTTTACCTGCATCTCACCAAGCGGAGTCATCTCCTGTGCGTCAGTCTCGTTGTACCGACGAATGCTAAGATACTCCTGCAAGTTCATGCAGTTATCCATCATGCTGTCATCAAGCTCGATCTCCTCAAGGTCCGCGTCAAGAATCGCAATGATCTCGTACGGCGGACACTTCCGCTTCTCACCATTAGGACCAAGCTTCTGCGGCGGTTTCGTACAACCGTACATCAGAGGTCCATTGCTGTAGATAACACATTTGTCAACCACATCTTCGTAAAGATGCTTTTCATTAAGTCGCTCTTCAGGTGTTAGATTGATCAGAGGCAGTGCACCAAGCACCGGCTCCAGTCGATCCATCACCTCCTCACGTACCATGTAATGAACACGGGGCTCAGCCACAACGCGAGGATAGTAGATGTGAAGACCGTCCTTCATGCGACCACGATGCTCATCAGCCAAAGGCTGAGCACGTCGTGTTACTACCGCAATGAGTTCGGTCTCATCTACCTGAAGAAGATCCCTGTAAACTTCGTTATAAGTTGCCACAATATCTTTGATATGTTCTTGTCCGTACTGTTGTTCAGAGCTGTCCATTGAGAAGCTGTAGTCCAGATCGTGGTATGCGGATGCGACCTTGCGACCATCGTGACGCTCCACGAGATCGAATGGTCTTCCAGCAAACCCAGTCTTGGCTGCACTCCCCAGGTAGTAGTACAGAGTATCCTCGTCCTCGGGCGTAATCCGGTACTTTCCACCACTCATTCGAGTATGTGTGAAATCTGTAGCGGTTTTACGTTCGTCGAGGAAGGTAAGAAGTCTGTCAAATTCAACGGAAATGTTATGGGAATCCATCTTGCTAATATATGCCTATAAAATTTTAAATCGGCTCAGGTCTCAGGATCCGACCTGGACGCGAGAAAAATCATTTTTTTCGTGGGCATCGGCGACGACTAGCAGTTGATTTTTATCGACAAAGTCACGTAATTCGTCCAAAAATACTGTATTAATGTTGACCACATCCCGCTTCTGTTTTAGATAATCCAGACCCTCATCAACAGACATCCCCCGCTTTATCACGAGATAGAGCAGTACCAATGTCGCAGACCTACTTGATCCCATATAACAGTGGATGAGGATCCTTTGGTCCGGATGTTCATTGATAAAATCAAGAAAATCTTTGAAGAATGGCTGAATTGTTGCTTCACCGTTATCTAAAATATCGATCTTGAGGTACTCCATCTCATCTTCATCTTCAAAATAGTTTCTGATCTCTTTTGTAGCGTTGACAACTGTAGAAATACTCAGGTCTTGTAGTGTTTGATAATCAGCTGCATCAAAGGCGTTACCTAAGAATAGGTTGTCTTCGATCTGATCGAGTGGTCTCATCATATTGCTTAGATGCATTGATGAAGGATTGCTACCAAACACCCTCTCAACTTGATGTCCTGTCCCATAATAGTAAACACCTACTAGTTTATCGTACAGTACTTTAAGATAAGCGGCTAAAGATCGCATTATAGTTTTGACCTAGATTAAAAGTACTGTACTTCTAACTACCTGAAAAATGAAATGAATTTGCTGTTATTGGTTCAAGGAGTAATTAATCATGAGCAGTCTAGCTAAGCGTGCAACCAATCGCATTATGCGTGACATCAACTATATGATGGAGGAGGAGGTGCACAAAGATGGTATCTACTTCTGGTCTAACGAAGACAACGTCTTTCAGATGAAGGCGATGATCGTTGGCCCCTCCGGCACCCCTTATGAGGGGGGATTCTACTTCTTTGATATCACGTTCCCGCAAAACTATCCGATGGTATGTCCAAAGGTGATTCACCAAACACGTACCGGTAGAGTTCGGTTTAACCCGAACCTTTACGCTAGCGGAAAGGTCTGTTTGTCCATTTTGGGTACTTGGAGTGGGCCTTCATGGACACCAACTATGAATGTACTATCAGTACTTCACTCTATTCAGGGGATGGTACTCAACGAGTGCCCTCTTAAGAATGAGCCCGGATTTGAGAACAGAAAGAAACCCATCTACGATGCCTATAACGGAGTAATCCACTATTGGAACTACCGTTTTGCTATTCTACAGATGGCAAAGAACCCTGTAAAGGGCTTCGAGATGTTCAAACCCCAGGTTATCGGCTATCTTCTGAGTAATGAAGATAAGTACGATCAGTACGGTGCAGGCCTGGCAAAGAAGTATAAGAAGATCAAGAAGGTCTCATGCAGTTACCAGAATCAGGTTGCTGACAAGATTAACTACCCAGCTCTGATCAAGGATCTGAAGAAGGTCCGGGCTAAGTACAGGAAGGAGTTCCCAGAACTAGTCTCTCAAGAGAGTCCCTGTATCGCTACACCCGATTCAGATTCTTCCTCTGATTATGAGTCAGACTCTGGATTTGGATCTTCATCGTCGTCATCCTCTTCGTCCTCTAACAAGAAGGATAACTACGACAATATGAAGAAGGCTCAGCTTTGGACACTCTGTGAAGCTAAAGGGATCGATATCCGTAAGCCTTCCAAGAAGACCGGAAACCCGATCCTCAAAACAAAGGCCGAACTCATTCTCAACCTTCGTACCAAGAAAAAATCCTAAGTTCCCCACAAATATGTTTGCTCCCCGCAAATGGGGTTGCTCTCCGGGATAACCTTGAGGGTACCGCGTGGGACGAGGCCGCCCCCACAAAAGTGATTTAGAATTTTGTTCTGTTCACTGTTTATAATAGTAATGAAGTTCTGTCCAGAATGCGAAAGAATGCTATTCTTCCAAGAGGATGGTGGGCTTCTGTTTGAGGAATGTCATCATTGTGACTATCGAGAACAAAGTACCGAGACTGTGGTTTCTAGAACCGTCCATCGCGAAGATGCATATGACGATCCTAGCACCCGCCAGTATATGCGTTTTAGCAAAGGTGTCCCCCGAACAACCCATCGGAAGTGCCCCAATAAGAAGTGTCCTTCACGAAGTGATAAGAGTCTACAAGAGGCTGTTCTTGTACAGAAGTCGAACAGTATGATTCAGCTTCACATCTGCACAGTCTGCAATACCGAGTGGAGTGCCGCTTAACAGAAGGAACTCCAGAAATGACGAAGTCAGTTTCTTAGCTACACAAGCTAAGCTTGCTACGCGTCTTTGTCCCATGAGACCCCCCTCCCCCAATAGATGATTCATTTTATAAACTTGTTTTATAACGATATACATGAAGCAAGTAAGGTTTGCTGAGGGTACTAAGGATCCACCTAGTACCTGGACATGTCGACCTTGTGGATATCGTCACATTAGACGTACGAAGCAACGCGGGATGAAGCTGTGTGGTAATTGCTCTAACAACGTATGTGATCAGTGTGTTGTGGGTCGGCGTGAACCCTTTATCTGCATGGACTGTGTTATGAGTGAAAAAGTGAATGAGATTACAACGCGTAAGATAGAAGAGGTAAAGGAATCAACTGATGGAAGCCCCGCTATTAGAGACCTCTTGTTCTCTTGAGGAAGAAGAAGGTAATGTTTCAGAAACAGTTTTAGCTTATAGTCATGAAGATAGTGGCGAAGATGTTAGTGACACTTCCGTGCCAGAGTGTTCTATCTGTAGAGAGGAACTTGGACCTGATGACGACACTGTTACACCGTGTAGCTGTACATTCCCCAAACACCGAGCGTGCCTTGAGGAATGGATCAATATGGGAAATAGGAATGTTTGTGAAATCTGCAAGCAACCCTATCAGTTCAGGATTGAGGTCAGAGAGGATCCCCTCTGTGGAGTCTATCTGAGTAGCTGCGGTGTCGCATCTTACACACTGCTGATGGTGATAGGCACCATCATTCTAGTTGTAGGATACGATGGTTGGTCGAAGATCTTTACTAACGGAACTTTAGTTTTTATAGCTGTATCTTTTGGCATAGCTGTAAGCTGCATTATCAACTCTATGAAGATCCAGATCAGAGATATGGCTAGCTGGAAAAACGTCAATACCTTAGTGTTGCCAGCTTTTTGGACCGGTATCTTAGTTCTGACAGCAGTTTCCATGGGGGTCGGTATGGTAATTCGAAAATTTATCTTCAAAGAGAAAAGAGTAGAGTACTGGCGGTTCCTCAACTTTATAGTAGGAATTTCTATGGTGGCTGGTATTGCCTTATCACTCCTAGTGCTTACCGTAATCGTGGTCTATATCATACTAGCAATCAACTACGCTATCAAGTACGACTACCGTAATGCCTGTCACCAATGCTTCTACCGACGTACCGAAATCCGTGTTCTTGTTAATGAGACAGAAGAAAGTGAATTAGATCTAGTGTAAAAATCTATTTATAAATACATCAGCGATTAATGGTTGTTGAGGTCTGCTATATCTGTCAAGAGTCCGTGCCAGAAGGTGAAGGGGTATTCCCTTGCAACTGTGTAGCTCCCAGACATAATGACTGCATGGAAGAGTGGATTCAACAAAGACGTGATCAAGAGGGTCAAGTACCTACTACTTGCGAA
>Ga0180438_10008641_pt1 | contig 12904 bp, 8 predicted proteins | sample SS_ome_12_FD_132455 | JGI IMG/M metagenome (GOLD analysis project Ga0180438, IMG submission 132455) | Hypersaline lake sediment archaeal communities from the Salton Sea, California, USA - SS_3_D_2 metaG | ecosystem: Environmental > Aquatic > Non-marine Saline and Alkaline > Hypersaline >...
AAGGGTAATGGCACCGATGACCCCAAGGATGCCCAGACACCACCAGAGCACCTTTTTCCAGGTGGACCCCTTTGCTTCTTTGACCTTCTCTGAGACTTGGGCCATCGCTTCCTCCTAGTCGGGCAGCAGTTTCACCTTCGGGCCGCGCTTCTTGTACTGTCCGCCCTCCTGATAGATCTTTCGGAGGTCGAGCGGGCTAGAGACCACCGTGGCAGAGTAGGTCCCCGAAGCTCCCGGGTTGGTCCCGGTGCCTCCAGTGACATCTGTAGAGGATGGAGCGTCCAGGTAGATGGATGCGGGAGACGCATACATCAGCTTGATCCTCCCACCGCCACCACCGCCTCCAGCTTCTCCAGAGCTGCCACTGTGGCCGTCGTCGTCACCGCCAGATCCACCACTGGCTCCGCTGCCCCCGTCTCCACCCGCCACTTCGATCGTTCCACTGGTGCAGTCCACCTTCACTGCCTTGAAGAGGACGCCCCCACCGCTGCCGCCAGACGCTCCAACAGCGCCACCGCCACCGCCACCGCCATAGGCAGCAGCTGTGCCTTCACAGCTGCCTTCACAGGTGCCAGAACACGTGCCTGTGCAGGAGCCAGAACACGTGCCTATGCAGGATCCCCAACATCCACCCGAGCAGGATCCCGTGCAGTTGTAGGAGCACGCCACCGCACACGCATTGACGCAGCTCCCAGAGCACCCTCCAGAGCAGTACGTCGAGCAGGTGTCGTTGCAGTTGTAATAGCAGACATCTGTGCACGCCGACGTGCAGCTGTAGGAGCAGGCATCTCCGCACACATAGTCGCAGCCCCCTGTGCAATCCGAGGCACAGGAATTCCAACAGCCGTCCTCACAACCAGGTGCGCACGTGTCCTCACAGAAGTTCGTACAGGTGTCGTCGCAGCCTCCTGTACAATCATCTGCACACGTAGCTGAACAAGTTCCGGTGCAGTTGATCTCGCAATAGCTCGCGCACGAGTGGTAACAGGCGTTCGTGCACCCCGAGCACTCCCCGATGCAGATGAAGGCGCAGTTTCCAGAGCAGCTAGGACACGCGAAGATGTTGGTGCAGATGTCACTGCACCCCCAACCACAGCCACTGCATTGCATCGAGTACTTGAAGTTCTCGTCAAAGCCTGGATCTTCGTAGGTCCAGTCGGGATGCGGCGGGTCTGTGTAGGGGGTGATCATCCTTGTCCTCCACTACTAGCTCGGGCGGACCAGGAACACCTCGCAGGTGTCGAAGTCGATGCGCCAGCTGCCGCCTTGCACAGACTCCCACTTGTGCTCCTCAGCTTTTGTGGTCCACCACTTCTGGAACCTTTGGGCTGTCTCCCCCATGTCGGTGACAGCCTTTTCGTATATCCCGTTCAGGACTTCCGGCTCCATCTTGGCCAGGGCTTGAAACAGCTCCTGGAGTCCCAATCTACGCTGGAACAGGGCTTTGATCTCATCTCGCTCCTGGGGGGATACTTTCCCGCAAGGAGAATCTGTTGGCGCCACACTACAGCAGCTTGCCTTTTCCATTGGTGCTCCTTCGCCTCGATAAGGGCGTCGATCTTCTTCCAAAAACGCTCGTTGGCCCGCACGCGAGCCTTGTGCATTTTGCAAATGTAGGTGGCCCGCTTGAACAGGTCACCACTGTCGTCGTAGTTGAACCCCTGGCACCATGCACACCCAGAAGCTACCTCACAGTTCATGCACTCCTGGTTGCTCTGGGACGAGCGGCTAAGCTGGTTAAATGGAAGCAAGGCGTCGTAGTCGAGGCCGTCCTTGACGTTTCCCACAACCCAAGGTTTCTGGTTGACCAGAGAATGATCAGTGAAGCGAACGCAGGGGTAGAAGAGGCCCTGCGAATCGACTGCCAGCATGTAACGCCCAGCACCACACCAGTTTTGGTTGTGGCTCATATCGAGAGGCTTTCCGATCATCCGATCGAAAAGAGAGCACTCATGAGTGCGCCACCAACCTTGCTCGATGATGGCGTCGCCCAGGATGTCCAGCTGTTCCTCGAAAACATCTTCGTCGCCATCCTGCCACACGTTCTCGAAGACCACGTTGGCGTGAATGACCTCCATCCCAACCGAGAACAGGTACAGCATCGACTCTGCGACGTAGGGCAACGTAGACCTGGCGATGGTCACTTTCGTGGAGGGTGAGGGTGCGTTCTTCAACCAGAGCGGTAGGTTTTTGAGAATCGTCTCGTGAGTCCCTCGACCGTCAGGGAACTGCCGCTCCATGTCGTGGACGTGAGCAGGGCCATCTAGTGTGAGGCCCACGTCCAACCGCTTGCCGTACTGTTTGATCAGCTGCTGGAACTTTGGGGTGTGGTACAGCGAACCGTTCGTGGAGAAGGAGAACATGTGGTTCACGAACCAGGGATGATCCAGCTCGAACGACCGGATCGTGAAGTAGTCGATGATCTTCTCGATCAGATCGACTTCGAGCAGAGGTTCGCCTCCAATGAACTCCCAGGTCATCTGGGACTGGGGGAAACTCTTCCTGTCTTCGATCAAGTAGTCGATAGCTGCCTTGGCGATCTCGAACGACATCCGGCCATGGCCATGCTTGCCGACCATGTAGCAGTAGCGGCAACGAAAGTTGCACTCCTTCGTGACGACGAAGGTAACTGTGATCCGCTCCTCAAGCGGAGTCAATTGGAGCGGCTCGCGTGGCTTTAGCTGACTCATTCAGAACCATCTCCTCCATACCCACCGGCGCCACCAGCACCGCCGTTGGCTCCATTGAACCAGCAAGATCCGGAACAGGTTATGCAGCGAACTGCGTCAATCCAAACCGCTGAGCCTCCTGGACCCCCAGTGCCACCCGTGCCACCTGTACCCCCCGTCTGGCCCGGGCCATCGCCACCTTCTCCACCGCCACCTCCACCACCTCCACCACCACCAGCACCGCCACTCCCCACAGAGATCTCGATGCCGGAGAGGCTTCCGTGAGTGGACCCTCCAGAGCCTCCACTGCGACCCGAGGCTCCCGACCCTGCAGGAGCCCCACCAGGAGCCCCACCCCCACCACCGGAGCCCCCGTCGCCGCCTGCACCACCATAGCCGCCACCGCCACCAGCTCCACCACCAGAGCCGCTTCCAGCTGCTCCGATTGATCCCTGCGATCCAGGGTTCTCCTCTGTGCCCCCAGCGCCCCCAGCGCCCCCTGTGCCTCCCGCATCCCCTTGTCCCTGTCCATCCATGTTCCCGAGAAGTTGGGCCTCGATGCACTCCACCTTCAGGTAGCCGGTCACACCCGCAGTGATCCCCGAATCGATGCGGAAGATCCCTACCTGGGTGTGGGTTCCAGCAATGCTAGTGGGAGCACTGATGATCCAATCGTCACCGTCGTGGCTCCCACCTCCTGTAGGTGTCCACGCCATCTACCCCTCCACCTGATGAGCGATGGGGATCAGGTTGTGGTAAGGGTGATACAGCCAGTTGATGACGTTTTCGGAGAAGCCCCGTTCTTCCAGAGGAGTCGGGTCAAAGAAGTCCTGACTCTTTGTGTAGGCCCTATACTGATAGCAGACGAGAGGGCGCCCATTCACCTTGAATCCGTCACCGTCCTGCTCCAGCTCGAAGCCACGGATGTTCCAGGGCGCTGCATTGATCCCTGGATGCTGGTTGATATAGGTGTTCGAAAAACGCAAGGGCTCGTCCCTGACGATGTTCAGGTATCCCTCTTCACAGAACATCCCAGGTTGAGGCCCGTCTTCCCATAGGCACCACTCGTAGCACTTCTGTTGCCACCAGGTCAGAAGCTCCCGGCAGCTGGCATCGTTTCGGCACACGAAGCAGCCGCCGTTGAAGGCGACGTTGGATCGATCCGATCTGGTGGTGACCATGAAAGAGTAGTTAGCGAACTCGGTCTCGATCTCCGAGGGGTGACCCCAGAAGTACATGTCGGAGTCCACGTAGCACAGCTTCTCCACGTCTTCTTGCGTGTCGAAGATGTACTGCATGAGATAGGGCTTGAGGGACTGGGTGTAGGGTGCCCAAGGCCGCTCGGACTTGGTGTGTGCGATGTTGGGAAACGTTGCTTCGAGATCGGCAACGGCCAACGCAACTCCGTTTTGCAGGTGACTCAGGGCTTGCTCGACGGTCCCGACTTGGAGGCACAGGACAAAGATCCGCGTGTCAGGCTGCTTGCTCACGATCGAATCTATGCAGACGAGCCCCTCTGCCGAGTACTGCGCGTCGAACAACATCGCAATGTCCATATGCCTCTCCTAATAGATCAGGTAGCAGTCCGTATATCGCACGTGCGCAGTTCCAGACGATCCAGGTTGAACCCGAAGCGCAATCGCTGCGTCCAGCACGATGTTGTTGGGTTCCGCGCTCGTGATGGTCAGGTCTGCGAACAGAACCGTTCCCCCTGTGGTCTCCGTCGTCGTCACTGTCACCTGGTCGAACGACTCGCTTCCGCACTCGAACCGACACTCAGCGGTGTCGGTCGTCCCGTTGCCGCCTTCACACCATACCTCTGCCACGAAGCGCCACGCTGTCGGTGGCTTGGTCGAATCGAAGACGACCTCGAACTCCTTCTTGTCATCCCAGCTTGTGCCTGCCTCCGAAAACTCGGAGGTGTCTGATAGGATCAGCATCCGGTCGAGCGTGCCACTGCCCCCGGACTGGGGTTGCCACTGCGATCCAGACCAAATCAGTGTGTCGAGAGGATCTGGAGATGCTGAGGAGATGAGATTTCCCTGGAGCCACGCCGCGTTGGTCTCTTGTCGGAGGTTGTGGACGGTGACCTTCCGCTTCGACCACTCAGTGCCGATTACTTCGGAGTAGGCTTCCAACACGAGCACATCGGCGATGTTTGGTGTCCCCTGCTCGGTGAGACCATGGATCTCCTGCCTCACGCTTTTGTGGATGGCGTCGGCGTCAGTGCCCCCTGCCGCAGCCCACTTGATGCCCAACGTCTGGGCATTGTCCACCGTGAGGACCTGACCGTTGAGACCCAGTCCCAAGCGATCCAATCCGAAGGCAGAACGTGTCAGGAGGTCGCCTTTGGTGGTGATGGGCGTCTTGAGGTAGCCCACATTCGTGAGTTGGACTTCGCTGCCGTTGGAGTCCTTGTAGAATAGCTCGACTCGCCCTCCTACTTCTCGCGTGTAGATGAAGCCCTTGTTCGCCTGATGTGTCGGGGCACTCGCGCGTTTGACCATCCGAAATTGCGAGGCGTCTCCTGACGAGATGTCCACAATCTCAACCAGCGAACCGACCGGAACCTTGACATCGTCTCCGACCTTGAGAGCTACGGACTGCAGCTTGTTTCGGAGGGCATGGACGTGATCGACAAGGACTCGGTGGCCATCGTAGGCCCCGGGGCTGGAGTCGTTCTGCAGCGTGGGCATCTGGTCAACCGCGTTGACCCCCGTATCCTGGTTCCCAGGGTACTGCGTGCTCCACGGTAGGTTTGGAAGTGGCATGGATTACCCTCCGAAAGTCTCGGTGCCATAGTCGGCTGACCCGTAAGTCGATGGGATGGCCGGTGCAGGCTCCGCGTATATCAAAGCTACCCTCAAAACGCGGATAGACCGTAGCGTGTGAAACCCTGCAGGGAAGTGAGCAACCGCCAGTGGGAAGTAGGTGCCTGCCACATCGGCAGGATCATTGGAACTGATGATCCGCGCCAGCAGGAACAGCTCCCCGATGGGATCTGAGAACGCACCAGGAGGTAGCGCCACCCAATAGTAAGCTGTGTACCCTACATTGACCGACTTGATCACCCTGCCGCTGTAGAGAGGATCGGCCAGCTCCGTGTCTGCCGTGGATAGTGGATGAATTGCTGCGGGATTATCGTACTGGTAGCCACCGCGCCCGATCTGGTAACGGTCCACCGTCCAGATCAGGCTGTCAGTGTTGGCCCGAGCAACATTGGCCGCCCCTACGTCGGTGAAGTCACAAAGCCACGGGTCGTTGCCATGAACCCGTGGAGGCACAACTCCGGCTTCGAGGACACACCAGGAGAGGTCGGCTCTCCCTTCCAGAAGGATCACCCCCACCTCGATGGTTTGGAGGGCGTCGTTGGCCCACGGCTTTCCATCCCAAGGATTACACCAGAAATCTTCCACCAGCTCGACGAACTCGTCGGCTGAATCGAAGTCCGTGAACTCCAACGGACGGCCTACATACAGCTCTCCATTCTTGCGCAGCAACGGGGCAGCTCTGACTTTCGCAGTTGTGCCAGGCTCCCGACGCATCCGAGCGCGCCAGCGGACACCATACCAATTCTCGTCCAAGGTGTTGGTGACCTGAAACGTCACGAGCTTGGGGGTGATCGTGGCGTCGGCCCGAAGATAGGAGTCGTCGAAGGGATGGAACGTGTTCACGTCTTCGTAGGCTTGCTCTCCACTGTTGGGCCACTGGATGTTCCAGTGCTGGTAGTATCCGTTGGCTGTCGGCAGCATCTTCTCGTCGGACTCTGGGGTCAGACTGGCAAAGACCTCCAGGCCCACGTGAGACACCTGGACGTTTTCGGAGTCTACGTTCTCCACACCCCACTCGGCTGCCCGGATGTTGTCCAGCGTCCACCGAGTCATCCCCATCGAAAAGCGGGGTCGGCCATAGTAGGGCACTTGCCAGGTCTTCCAGGTGCCTTGGTTCAGAGTCACGTCCAGACCATCATCGACGGGAATCATCCACGGCCCCTGATCGAAAGGTCCTGGGTGCTCCGTGCTCTCTTCATAGACCAGAGGGTGGAGGTCTCCTCCATCTCCACGAGCCCTGATGTTTAGTTGCACCTTGTCGATCTGGAACTGCTCTGGCATCAAGATGTCTTCGGTGCTCCGGACAGTCTGGCGAGCCCCGGCCGTCGTCGTGCTGATGTACGACCTGTCGCCATCATCCAAAATGAGGCTGTAGGTCGGGTGGTCATCAGTGCTGGGAGTCCACTCCTGGAAGCGGCCAGCTACGTTGAGGTTCAAGGTGCGATGTGGCATAGGCTCGGTGCACGCCCAAACCATCACCTGCGTCAGCTTGAGGCCCACAGTGCCCGAGTTGACGAGCCCTACTTCTAGGTCCACCAGGTCGCTGGAGGTCCACGGACGCCAACCCCAGGGATTCTGGGGTTGCCAGACGTAGAAGGTCTGCCAGTCGGCCCCAGCGGGCTCTAGTTCGTCCCCGTCGTACACCCGATTGTGGAGTCGATAGCGAGGCTGGAACGTCGCTCCGGAGCCCTGAACCCGCAGCAGGAGCCAAATCCCGGTGATGCGGTGGGGACTGCTCACGGGCAACAGCACCGGATCGATCTCGAAGGTGACTGCTTCTCCAGGATCGGACGAATTGTACACGTAGGTCGTGTCATCATCAGGGATGAGATCATCAACATCTTCGTAGGCTTGCTCTCCGGTGTCTGGGTACAAGCTGAAGTGTTGATCGGTCCCATTGCGGAAGGGCCGCAGCATGAGGCCCACCCCTGGACGGGGCCGAATGGATACACGTACGTCGTCAACTGCCTCAACTTCCTCGTGTTCTAGTCGCCCCCACCCCGCAGTCATGAAGTGGGTATCGACCGCAAACAGTGTCTCGTTTCGGCGATACCACTTGCCCAGCTCGGCTATCGGCAGGGTGTCTGCTGTCGTGACTGTGTCGTGGTTGTCCCTGAAAAAGTTGAGGAATCTTCGAGGGACATCCACAGCTGTAACAACTTCGGACTGGTCACGCTGCGAAGTGACAGCACGAAACATGCCTTCGACGGCTGTCAGGGTCTCCTCGGAACGATAGGATTTTCCCCACACAGGCCCCACCAGACCGTCTGTGGCGGTAGCCGTCGAGGAAGCAAAGACCAAGAAGCCCAATCCAGGAACCACTTCTGGACCAGGATCAACCGCAGTGACAACTTCACTGGCTCTACGCTGCGAGGTGACAGCGCGATAGGTCGAGGGGTCGCCTCCCGGGGTCACGAACGGGATGACAGCGGTGACCGTCTCATCTCTGCGGTAGCTGTAGTAGGCCATGCTCCCTATCCTATGCCCGACTTTGAACTTGGAGGCTGATTACATCACGCAATCTCTACTCGCACAGTGTCTACAGCAAAGACCTCCTCGTTCACGATGCGAATCGGGGGCCTCACGTACTTGTCCACACGAGCGCCGTAGCCCAAAGGAAGAACGATGCGTGTGTTGAAGCGCTGAGCCGTGGTGTGGAACCAACTAGGGAAGGTCGCGCAGGCAAAGGGGATCTCGTGGTAGTTTTCGTCTTCGTTGGGGCTATGGCGAACCTCAGCGTAGACCATCAGCTCGGTCGGATTGTAGCTTGGCTCCTCTGGGCCAGCACAACGGATCGCCAGGGTCGAAGCGTTGGCCTCTTCCAAGATCATCTGGCTGTCCCAGATCGAACCTTCGTGGACCAAGTTGGTGACCTCGGTGGCATCAGGAGAAGGTTTCGGAGGCTCGCCCCAGCGGGGGTTCTCCCATCCTGTGCCCAGCTCGTAGCGGACGGGCTGGAGCAACGTGCCGTCGTGGATCCCCCGAGCCAGGTAGTAGCGCGCTCGGCTGGTCAGACGAGCCTCGACCATGTTGAGGTCCACCAGCGGCTCGTAGGGAGCCAACCGAAGAGGAATCGTGGTCACCCGGTCGTCGGCTGCCGACTCCTGCTTCTCATCCACACCGTCATAAGCTGTGGCTGTATCGTCCTCCCTTCGGCTGTAGGAGTGGGGATGCCAATCCTTGGTGTCAACTGCGGTGACGACCTCATCTTCCCGACGGAAGCGGTTCAGCCAATGGTCTGGGAGCGTATCGACGGCAGTGACAGTTTCATCCGACCGGAATTCGAAGACAGTGGGTTCCTCACCGAAAGGCTCGTCGAGGCCGTACTGCTGTCCATATTTGCCGCCGTAGCCCACGGGTTAGACTATGCCTGCCTACTGCGTGGCTTCGCCAGCGTAGTCGTCAGTGAATTCGGTGATGTAGTATTCGCAGCTTGAAAAGGTCTCATTGCGGGTCCACTTGTGATCGAGGGACCGGCTCCCATTCACCTCAATGTCGGTTTCTGCCGTGTCTCCATGAGGATCACTTGATTGGACATCAAAAATGAACTGACGGGAGGTGTTCGTATCCCCAGTTCTTCTGATCTCCAGCGTTTCCGTGCCCCCTGAGCCAGAGTTCACGTAAACAAGCCCCACAGCCATCCGAGCCACCTGGCAGGTCGCAGGCAGGTCCCCTGAGAGGTCCAGCGCCGTCCAGGAGGTAGGAGGAGCTGTGTTGCTGTAGACGGTGTGTAGGTCACGATACCGGAAGCGGTCGAGGCCAACCTGGGTGAACTCGAAGAAGTCCGAGCCGGCCCCGTTGCGGACGGGCCCCACGTACCAGTAGTTGGAGTAGCCCGTGGGACCTGTGGCTGGGGGACTGGTCGAGCCCCGGACGGCCAGGGAGTTGTCGTCCCCCGACTTGGGCACCAGGTACACGTAGTACCAAGTGTCAGATGCTTCGGTGCCTGTATCGAGGCCCCCATCGGCCGCCCCGAGGCTCGGGTTGAAGCCCACCGCTGAGCTGACCGTGCGCTGCTTGCCGTCCTGGAGCGTCAGTCTGATCGCTGTGCCCCCACGCGGCGAGACCGTGACCTGGGTGGCGCTGGCGTAGGTCAGGACGATGCGTTTGGTGTCGGGCTGGTACTGGGCCTGGGTCTGAGTGGGTGCTCCCATCAACCGCGAAGCTCTCCAGACCATCGAACGGAAGGACGAATTGATCGAGCCTGATCCCGCCACCGCCAGCATGTAAAACGACAGCGTTCCGTCAGGGATAGGGATGATCCGGGCGTTAGTATCCTGGCTGTCGTTCTGGACGCTGATCGCCGCCCCAGAAGCGAACTCCGTGCTGTCCGTAGGTGTCCAACCTGGAGGGTTGCCGGGCTCGACCCAGCAGCGATTCACCTGCCCAGCGTCACCATCCGTCCACGAGTTGACCAGGACCGCGTCCGCAACCGCCACAGGACAAGCCACCGCTAGGTTGGTGGACACGTTGACCCACGACCCTGTTGGGGTCGCGTCGCTGTAGTACAACGTGTGATCAGACGACTGGGACAGAGGGTAGAACCACTCGCCTACTTGAATGAAGTCCCGAATGTTGCCAGACGAGCTGTTGTAGATCGCGCCCAGCCACTTCCAGGCGTCGTAGCCTGTCGGACCACCAGAGTCAGGATCGGTGACCGAGGCCACCACGTCGAAGACGCTGCTGGTCGAGCTGGTGGGGACCGCGTAGCAATAGTACCAAGTGGAGCTGGCCTCGCTGCCGGTGTCGAGCCCTCCCAGCCCAGAGGCCGTCAGGTCGATGGTCTGGGTGCCGTCGGCGTAGTAACGCTTGCCATCACTCAGGACGAGCCAGAAGCGATCGGAGGCTCCCGGCTGCTTGACGCAGTTGACGACCGAGGCCGAGCTGTACTCCAGCTTGGGCACATTCTCGGAGATCGTGTAGCCTCCGCGAACGCGGGTCAGCAGCAGTTTCGAACCACCTGCCAGCTTCACGACGTTCGCGCTATACCGGTAGCCTTGGACCTTGATAGTATGTGTGCCGGAAGTCAACCCAGAAAGAGGAAATGCGATACTCACGTTCTGCATCGCATAGGTGGTCGCGGTAGTGGCCATCGTCGGCCACTCGTACACATCCCCATCAATGTCGGAAACCAGCTTTAGGTAGCCGTAGTTGTTGACATCCTGGGTGAAGATAGTTCCGACGAACGAAACGAGGATCGTCTCGCCTTCTGCTACATCGATGTCTGTGGAGATGCCTACATCCGCCCAGCTATCGGTGAAGGCGTAGGAAGCGCTCAGTGTATCGCTGTTAAAGTTCAAGCCTTCTGTGGCAAGCTGCGCTGAGACGTTGACCTGGCCGCCCACGTCAGTCGCCTGGAGACCCGGCCCGAGGTAGTTGACGGCCACTGGCTTGTCTTGAACGAGCACGTTGTCGTTTTTGTGGGGAACAAGGCCGCCACGAGCTTGCCACGCGGCTACCTGGAGCCCAGCGTAGATCGTGCAAGTCGTGTTCAGGCAGCTCATCAGCAGCGTGATGGTATGTTGAGAGGCGGTAGCGACAAAGCTCTCCTCAAAAGCTATCTGATAGGAGAAGACTGCCGGAACCGACCAGTTCCAACGGTTACCAGAAAACAGTGGAGTTCCATCTACAGCGAAGCGTGCGAGTGTCGCGCTTGCTGTACCCCCCATAGCGCCATTGCCGATGCAGGCCAACCTGATGATCTCGCCTGGAGTGCAATTGATCACCAACGAGTCCATTGTGGGGATGATCGCTGTCGGCGGGTTTGCCGTGCTGCTGACGGACTGGTTGGAACCAAGCGTCGAGGTACCCAACAAGGCGCCCCCGGCGCCGCTGCCTATCACTGTTGTCGCCCAGATCTTGAACGTCTGAGCACTGCCGAACAGACGTGGCGAATTAGTCCCACTGGTTCTCCGATACTGGAATTTGACCGTGTGATCACCCACAGCTAATTCGACATACGCGGAAACTGTGATCCTTGTTTCTTCGCCGATCGCTGAGGTATACCTACCAGCGTTTCCCTCCCAAGCATCATCACCGCCAACAGTTTGGGACTCTCCAGCAGCGTCGAATACCAACCTGTATTGCGCGGTATAAATAGAATTGACCGTAGTGTTGTTGCAGACGTGCGCCAACACATCCAACTTGAATTTGCCCGCTTGCGATACTGTGAACGCACCCTCAGAGATGCCAGGGACATCTGTCCATGCATCCTGATCAAGCGTCTGCCCAGAGGACGGCGCATCGGAGTAGATCTCAATCGACTCGCCTAGAGTAGTCACAGCTTGGGGGAGCGAGACGATCGCCTTACCTCCAGACTCGGTGACTGAGGCGTTGATGAACTCCTGCGCGATGGGCTTATCGACCGTCGTGTAACCATCGGTGATAGGAACCAAACCTCCACGATACTGGGTGACCCACGAACGACTCTGCATTGTATGGCCCCAGATCAGGTTTGTCGCAAAGACCGTGCCGGTGATCCCACTGAGTTCCCCAGCGAACTCTACTGTGTGACTACCGGCAGACAAACCGCTGAATTGGTACGATCCAACATGGCAAGTAGTGTCTGCCCCGTTTTCGCTCTCCAGACAGATCCACGAACCTGCATCAATGCGTGCCAGCACAACGCGAGCCCAGTTGCCACCGGTAGCATTGAAAAAGATCTGGTACCCTACATCCACCGTCTCCTCGTGAGCTGTTTCAAAGGTCAGCTCAAGACCTGATATTGTCGTTATGGATCCATCTGCTATTGCCTGATTTGCAGACAGCAAAGATTCAGCAAGGAGTGTGCCTCCAGCACCGCTGCCAGTGACTGCCGTCAGAAGGAGCTGAACCTCCTGGTTTCCGGCCACGTTCAGGGTGTAGCCCCCGTCTTGCCGACGACCGTAGATCTTGGCCGTCTGGGATTTGGCAGCCAGGAGGGCGAAATCAGCATAGTTATGCTGCTTGTAGTACCCAAACGGATCTTGTCGCCAGTACCAGGCCCCTTCGTCAGCTGAAGCAGGGATGGTTACTTCATCGTCACCCCCCTCGTCGAACACCACTTTGAAATCAAAACGCGAGTTGCTGCTGCCGAAGGCGTAGGTCGTGAAGCTGATGTCTACTCGATGCAACCCAACGACGGTTGGAACTACTGTCTGGCTATAGAACTCGGTCCAAGTCCCACTGTTGATCGAGACGAATCCCCCAGGGATTGGTGCGACGCTAGTGTCACCGTACCCCTCTGCGGTCACGGCCTTCGGAAGCGACAGGTTGAGCTTGCCGTCGTCCACCGAATAATCCACGGTAGCGCCGTCGATGTTGATAGCGCGTGGCGTAGATGCAACCTCGGTGCCGTCGATCTCCCAGGGGATCTGGCCCCCTCGGTACTGCGTCAGCGTGGACTGGGCCGCGCTCTGGTCGTTG
>Ga0180438_10008642_pt1 | contig 12902 bp, 9 predicted proteins | sample SS_ome_12_FD_132455 | JGI IMG/M metagenome (GOLD analysis project Ga0180438, IMG submission 132455) | Hypersaline lake sediment archaeal communities from the Salton Sea, California, USA - SS_3_D_2 metaG | ecosystem: Environmental > Aquatic > Non-marine Saline and Alkaline > Hypersaline >...
CCCCGAGGTAGTTGATCGACTACTCGATGGCCGGATAAAGCTCACCACCGAAGGCCAACGCCAGGAAGTGACGGTTCTTGTAGCCGATTTGCGTCGTTCCACCGAACTGGTGCTGACGTTGGAAACTGAAGAGATGGTACATATCCTAAACGACTACTTTGGGGAGATAACTAACGTCGTTTTTAGCTACGAGGGAATGGTGGACAAATTCCTGGGTGATGGGGTAATGGCAGTGTTCGGCGCACCAATTGTCCACGACGAAGGTGAGCTAGATGATGCAACTCGTGCTGTTCAGGCAGCCATGGAAATGCAGAACGTGTTCGAAGATCTCCTGGTATCTTGGGAGAAACGACTCGGGCGTAAACTCGCCACCGGTTTGGGTGTCGGGGTATGTACCGGAATGGCGGTGGTCGGCAACGTAGGTTCAACCAAGCGGGTTGAACACACAGTTATTGGTCCCGTGGTAAACCTGGCCTCTCGTCTATCAAGCTTGGCGACAAGCGCCCAGACCCTCCTTGACGCGGAAACTTATCGGCGAATGAGCCTCACGATTTCGGCTGAACCCCTTGAGCCCGTTACGGTGCAGGGATTCTCCGAGCCAGTCCCTATCTTTAAGTTGACACAGGGCCGGCGTTAATCTCCCACAAATCTGGTGCAATCCTAGCTCTTGCCTTCAGGTGGTTCAAGCGGGATCTCATCCGGCCACTGGTCATCAAGCTCAGCAACAACTGCCCTGGCAACTTCCTCAGCGCTTCCATCTCGCTCCTGCGGTGCGCTCCATCGAAACATCGAAGTATAGGCTGACGTGCTGGTCTCACCGTCTTTCATAGCCAGTCGATCAATAGCTTCCTGAAAGCGAGGCGGCAGATTCTCGCGCATGGTGCCATTTAGGTCGGTTGCTTTGACACCCAGCGGAATATATCGCCAATAGAGGATCTGGTATTGAGCCATATGTCTCCTGTTTCCCTCACCGGGTTCTCTACTGCCAAGACAGGAGCGCCCAGAAGCTGCACCTCGGGACGCCGATGGATGAATTCTACGTCAAGACGCCGATACGTGCAAATGCGCCACAAACAACCTCACTAATGGCGAAAATGGCGCACACCAGTGAAGACCATCGCCAGGCCCAAGCGGTCAGCGGCGGCAACCACCGCCTCATCACGAACTGAGCCTCCCGGCTGGACCACAGCCATCACCCCCGCTTCGGCCGCAACCTCCACACCATCTGCGAATGGGAAGAACGCATCGGAGGCCATCACTGCTCCTCGAGCACGTTCTCCGGCTTTGGCCACTGCCAGCTTCACGGCATCCACCCGGCTTGGCAGCCCCCCTCCTATTCCAACGGTAGCAGTGTCTCGTGCTAGCACAATTGCGTTACTCTTGATATGCTGGCACGCCCGCCAGGCAAAACGCAGTGCAGCCAGTTCGTCATCGGCTGGCTGGCGCTCGGTGACCACCTTCCACTCAGCCCCAGGCGGATCACCCTGATCCACGGACTGGACCAACAAGCCGCCCGTCACGGAGCGCACCGTCCAGGCATCTTCAACTGGATGTGAGATGGCCACCAAGCGGCAATTGGGCTTGTGTTGCGCAAAACACTCAAGTGCCTCATCGCCGAAACCAGGCGCGGCGATTGCCTCCACAAATAGCTCGTGCATCTCCTTAGCAGTGGCACAGTCAACAGAACGGTTGGCGGCAATGACTCCGCCAAAAGAACTGACCGGATCAGACGTCAGCGCTGCGGGGAAAGCGGCCGCTAGCCTCTCGGCCGAAGCAATGCCACACGGCGACAAATGCTTGACGATGACGATAGTGGGCGCTTCGAAGCTAAGAACCGCAGACCACGCAGCATCCAAGTCGAGCATATTGTTGTAACTGAGTGGCTTACCCTGCAGCAACTCCCCTCCCAGCGGACCAATGCCTGGCCCGGCGTAAAGCCCGGCCACCTGATGCGGATTCTCGCCATAGCGCATTTCTTGCGCCTGAGGCAAGTAGAGACTTAGTGTGCTGGGGAGTTGTTGAGTTGGAGGCTGGGGACCGAGAGAGGTCGCCTGGCGGAGATATGCCTCAATGGCCGCATCGTAATCACGCGTATGTGCAAAAGCTTTGAGCGCCAATTGCTGGCGTGTCTCAGCAGAAACAGCACCGCGCTCACCCAGTTCGGCCAGCAGCGAATCATAGTCTGCCGGATCACAGACAACCGTAACCCTTTCACAGCTCTTGGCAGCCCCCCTGATGAGCGTCACGCCGCCGATGTCAATCTGCTCAACGGCCTCCGCTAACGTCACATCCGAGGCAGATACAGTCTCTTGAAAGGGATACAAATTGCAGACTACCAGGTCGATGGGCTCAATCTTTAGGCTGGCCAGTTCGGCCATGTCAGCCTGCGTGGACCGAGCCAAAATGCCAGCATGGACCGTGGGGTGAAGCGTCTTCACACGTCCCCCCAGCATCTCTGGCGCGCCGGTCAACTCAGCCACATCGACTGTGGCTATCCCTGCGTCGCGCAATGCGCGAGCCGTGCCACCGCTGGCGATCAGTCTCCAGCCTAGCCCTGCTAACCCCTGTCCAAGTTTCACCAACCCCGTCTTATCCGAAACACTCAACAAAGCTACAGGCATAGCCCAAATCGCTCCTTGTTATACTGGAAGGCAGATCCTGCACATCACGCTCTAATCCCCACTCCGCATGTGCGGGAAGAGGATTACTTCACGGATGGAAGTCTGGTCGGTGAGCAGCATCGCGAGCCGATCAACCCCGACACCCAGACCGCCAGTGGGGGGCATCCCGTGCATCAAAGCCAAGATATAGTCTTCATCCATTGGGTGGGCTTCCTCATCGCCGGCCTTGGCGCCAAGCCCCTGCTGGTCAAATCGCTCACGCTGCGCCAGGGGGTCATTCAACTCGGAATATGCGTTACCGGTCTCCAGCCCACCAACGAAAATCTCGAAACGCTCCACGTGTTGAGGGTCATCAGGTGAGACCTTGGCAAGAGGCGAGATGTCAATGGGATAATCCTTGACAAATGTCGGCTGGATCAGCGTTGGCTCGACGATTTCTCCCAACAACTCGTCGATCAACTTGCCCCACGTGGGTTGCGGGCTGATGGCCAGTCCCTGTCGCCGGACCTCAGCCGACAGAGCCTCAAGGGTTGGGTACTGCATATAGTCGATTCCGGCCAGCTCTTTTATGGCATCACGCAGGGGCCAGCGTCGCCAGGGGGGCGTAACGTCAACCACCTGACCCTGAAACGTGAACCGGGTACTTCCCAGCGCCTGCTCGGCTATGAAGGCAACCATGTTCTCAGTCAGCCACATCATATCGCTGTAGTCAGCGTAGGCCCAGTAGCACTCCATTTGTGTGAACTCAGGGTTGTGCTTGGTACTGACACCCTCGTTGCGGAAGTCCTTGCAGATCTCATAGACTTTCTCGAAGCCGCCCGCAATGAGACGCTTTAGGTAGAGTTCATCTGAGATGCGCAAGTAGAGGGTCATGTCAAGCGCGTTGTGATGCGTTGTAAAGGGCCGCGCCATCGCCCCGCCGTAAATTGGTTGCAAAGTCGGCGTTTCAACTTCTATGAAACCCTGGTCATCCAGGAACCTGCGCATCGCGGTGACGATGCGAGTACGTGTCTTGAATATCTTCCGTGCATCCTCGTTCGCGATGAGATCCAGATAACGACGACGGTAACGAGTTTCAATGTCTTTCAATCCATGCCACTTTGCGGGTAGAGGGTGGAGTGTCTTGGTCAGCAACTCGAACGACTCGGCGTGCACGGTCACCTCGCCGCTACGGGTGCGGAAGAGGTAACCTTCGACACCGATAAAGTCGCCGAGGTCAATATCTCGTTTGAAGATCTCATACGGTTCTTCGCCGAGGTCGTTTTGCCTGAGGTAGATCTGAATGCGTCCGCTGCCGTCTTCAATATGAGCGAACGAACTCTTACCCATCACCCGGATGGCACGCAATCGACCCGTTACTTGAACAGTCGGACCGTCATTGCCACTAGCCTCAGCTTCCTCAAAGGCAGCAATGGCCTCAGCCGCCGTATGACTGCGGCTAGAGCGGGCCGGGTAAGGGTCAACCCCCCGCTCACGTATTCGTTCCAATTTCCGCATGCGTTGTTGAACTTGATCGCTGTAGTCTTCGAGCATGATGCCGCCTTCCAGGAGATTGAAAGGAAGAAGCATCTGGAACCTCCCAGATGCCCCCCTACATTGTTATATAGTTACCCGACAGCATTTGCGCTATCCACGAGAATCTTGACTCACGGACAGAAAGAAACACTGACTTTAACTCTCTTATTTGATTTGTCCGTGTTCTTTTCCGTCCGTGAGTCGCAAACTTCGCTTGCTTGCGGCTTCGCCGCGCTATGTTTTGCGCTTTACGCTTGCGTCTAATTCACTATTCGATACTGAGGATTGTGAGCCTTATTTCGCCAGCAGGTGCCTGATATGAGACAGTTGCACCAACACGCTGACCCATCAACGCCTGGCCAATGGGCGACTCATTGGAGATACGCCCATTTAGAGGATCGACTTCTGCCGAGCCAACGATGTGATACAATTCGGGCTCGTCCAAACCTTCCTCCAACACAGTGACGTGCGATCCTAGACGAACTTCGTCGCTGGGGCCATTGTCCTCAATGACTTGCGCGTTTCTAATCATAGCACGCAAAGTCATGATACGACCCTCGACAAAAGCCTGCTCGTGCTTCGCGTCATCGTACTCCGCGTTTTCGCTTATGTCACCCTCTTCTTTTGCAGACTGAATTCGAGCCGCTACCTCAGCCCGCTTCTCTGTCTCCAAATACTCGAGTTCGCCTTCTAGTTTCTTCAAACCTTCTTTTGTCAGAAATACTGGCTTATCTGTCATCGTAGGAGCCTCTTGAAATCAAAGAGTATCCCTCGCCTGCCTGTGACGAGGGAACTCAGCAAATAAAAATGAGACCAGTCGCTGGTGTCTCACAGCGACCATTATACACCACTTCCTCAAATTTGTAAAGAGCAGTTTTTCTGTAAGCCCGTCCCAGAAATCCGGTAGATTGACGTCCCACGCCGCCGCTGCCGTACGAGGATGCGCCTGTACCTAGAACTTGGACAGGCCCGGTTTTCCGTTCAACGGTCACTCTCCAGCATGTTGACAGTCTTTCCCGTCACAAGCATAATACCAGCCTATGCGAAAAACGATTCTTATCGTGGGACTTGCCTTGCTACTTGATATAGTGGTGCTTGCAGGCTGCCAGCGCAACGCACCTCGTATACCAACTGCCTTGCCTACTAGTGAGAGCGTCGTCCGGGCATTCACAACCACCCCAAAGCCGACGCCAGCCGCAACAGACACCGCCACCCCGTCTCCAACTGCCACCTCGACGGCAACTCCCACCATAACTCCCACACCAACACCCACGCCCTTTCCCAGCGACCGCCTGATCGCTGCGCAACAAGCCTTTGCCTGGGGTGACTACCCGCGAGCTTATAGCGAGTTCAATGCACTGCTGGCTGACCCAGGTGCAAATGCGGAAGAAGCGCAACTCGCCGCTTATTGGATGGGACGTAGTGCACTGGAAGGCCACGAATACGAAACAGCTTTGGCCACGCTGCAGGATTTTACAGAGACCTACCCGGCCGATCCCCGAGTGCCGTCCGCCCATCTCTTGATGGCACAGGCCAATGAAGGACTGAGAGATTGGCAAGGGACCATATCGGCTTACGAGGCATATCTTAAGACTGCTGACGATACCTTGGCCATCTATGCCTACGAAGGCCTGGGCGACGCGGCGATGTTGGCGCTTGACTACGACCGTGCGGCGCAAGCCTACGCCGCCGGACTGCGCGTAGCTCCCGACAACGCCTGGGCCGTTAATATGAGGGAAGGGATTGCTCAGGCCGAACTGGCGAAGGGGAACCCCGAAAAAGCCATCGAGCAATACGATGCGATTTTAAGCGTTGCCCGTATTCCGGCCTATCGCGCCAGGATCCTATACCTGGCTGGGCAGGCTCACATGATGGCTGATGACACAGATAACGCATATGCTCGATTCCTTCAGACCGTGAACCGCTACCCAGAGGCCTACGACAGTTACCTGGCCCTGATCGAACTGGTCAACGCCGATGTCCCGGTAGACGACTATCAGCGGGGCCTGGTAGACTACCACGCTGGGGCTTATCAACCCGCCATCGAAGCCTTTAACCGCTACCTCGAGACCGATCCTCAGCCAAATAAAGAGGAAGACGCGCGCTGGAATCTGGCCCTTTCACTGAAAGCCAACGGCAACCTCTGGCAGGCTATCCAAGGATTCGAGGAATTCATCGCCACACACCCCGAAAGCGAACACGTGGCTCAAGCTTGGTTGGAGATGGCGGAGACCCATACCTGGCGCGATAGCATCGATGATGCCCTCGACACATACCGAGACTTTGCAGAAGAGAATCCGCAATCTCCGATGGCACCAAACGCTCTCTGGGAAGCGGCCGAGCTTGAAACAGATACCGGAGACTTGGGGAAAGCCGCCGCCAGTTTCCGCGATCTAGCTGATCGCTACCCTACTGATGAGGGCGCTCCGGAAGCTCTTTTTAATGCAGCCCTGTTAGAATTCCGTCGCGACCAGTTTGAAACCGCCCGGCAGGACTGGGCGGCACTTATTGAAAACTACCCAGACAGCCAGGCTTCAGTGGCAGCACGCTACTGGCTGGGCAAAGCCTGGCTAGCTCTGGAGGACCCTGACAAGGCAGAAGTCGCTTTTGAAGAAGTCCACGAGTGGGCGCCGACGTCTTACTATGGGCTGCGAGCAGCAGAGATACTGAATATTGCACCACAAACGACGGGGCCCGCCGACGCCTTCTACCTTCCCAACCCAAAGGGAGATGACCAGGCAGAGGCCGAAGAATGGTTGGCTAGCTGGCTTCCCATCACCGACACATTGGTTCTCAGTTCATTAGATTCCACCATTTCCGAAAGCCCTGCTTTTCGCCGAGGTGACGCACTGTTGGCTGTTGGACGGCGCAGTGATGCCCTTGATGAGTTTGATGCCATCAAAGAGACGTGGTGGGACGATCCACTTGCTATGTACCAATTGGCGCTTGGCTTCCGTGAGCGTGGCCTATACCGTTTGTCCATCATCGCCGCCGAACGACTCAGCTGGCTTTCCCCGGCTTCCAGCCGGGCCGAAGTGCCAGATTTCATTCAGCGTATCTCCTATCCCCTCAACTACCAGGAGCTAATCCTTTCCGAGGCGCAAAGCCAGGATATTGACGCATTACTCCTTTTGGCTTTGATTCGTCAGGAGAGCCTGTTTGAACCCTCTATCACCTCCCCGGCCAACGCGCGCGGGCTGACCCAAGTTATCCCGGACACCGGGGAGTGGATCGCAGGGCGACTGGGCTGGGGCGATTTCAACGAAAATGATCTTTACTTACCTTATGTCAGTATACACTTCGGTTCATTCTATCTCGCTGTTCAAATAGCCACCTTCGACGAGGAACCCATTCCAGCCCTGGCAGCCTATAACGCCGGACCAGGTCGCGTGCATAGATGGTTGGAAGACGCGCCTGATGTGGACCTCTTTGTAGAAACCATGCCCTTTGTCGAGCCCCGTCGTTATGTAAGAAACGTAATCGAGAACTACGCTAATTACCAGCGGTTGTACCTCAGCGAGCCCTGATTTCGGTTAGTTCCAAAATCTTATTGCTCAAAGCTGAACCTTTGTGCTATAATGAAGCGAAGGACTCTTGCTTCTGGAAATGGGATGAACTACCACTGGGAACAAAATCCATAATGTCTAGTGCATCAACCATCCTGGGGAATCAGGCCGGCAGTTTTATCTATCACTTAATTGTACTGCTCGTCTTGGATGCCGGGCTTGTTATCGCCCTGGGTCAATGGAGACGGGGCAAAGACGCATATTCGTATGCCGTGACCAACCGGGCCCGCATCCAGGCTATGGCCCTGATCGGGATGCTTGGACTACGTGGGTTGCTGGTAGTTGCGGCCCTCATTGCCAGGGGTTCGCCAGAAACAGCAATTATTTGGATTCCCCCGTTGGAACGTGCGATTGACCTGGTCAGCCTGGGACTTCTGGCTTGGGCATTCGTTCCTGTTCTACGCGACCGCCTCACCCTGGGCCTTGGCCTGGTGGTGATGAACACGATAGCTGCTGGTGTCTTTTATATTTTCCTCACCGCGATATGGAGTCGCCAGGTAACCCAGGGAGGCATACTACCTGAGTACAATCTATCAGGCCAGGCATGGGTGTGGGCTGTCTGGCAAGTTGCCATCACAACAGCAGCCATTGTTTTGCTGGCAAGAGACTTTGCCGAGGAAGCCCAGCGCAGCCCGGAGCACAGCCTGTCGCTCTTTGCCTTCGTAGCATTGCTCCTCGGATACGCATTAAATCTGCTAACAGTTATCGGCCTTTTGCCACCCTATTCCGTCCCTAACGTGCCTACCTGGACACGCCTGGGGCAACTCGTCGCATACCCGCTATTTGTACTAGCAGTATATCAAGGCACGATTGCCATACTAAGCAGCAAGAGTGAGGAGCTGCAAGGGCTGAGCAAGACCTCAATGGAGCAGATCAAGGGGCTAGTTAGCCTATTTGAGGCATCGCGCAAGATCAGCCAGTCTCTTGACCTATCAGAAGTACTGGAAGGCTCATCACAGAGTGTGGCCCAAGCTCTTAACGCTGACCAATGCGCAATTGCGCTGCTGGAAGATGGACAGACAACCCAGCTTCGTCTGGCCGCCATCTACAATCCGGATCGCCAAGGACGAGGCGAGGCGGTCGCCTTTCCCCTCAGCGAACAGCAGGCCATCAAGCACGCACTTCGCCGCGAGCGCCAGGTGGCAATCAACGAACGGGACGACAATCCACAACTGCGCATGTTGTTCTCCCTGATGGGATCGGAACAGACCGGGCCGGTCATCATTCAACCGCTCGTAAACGACGACACCCCTCTCGGGGTGCTGGTCGCCGGAAATGGAACCAGCGGACGACCTTTTTCCATCAGCGAGGTACAACTCTGCCGGACGCTGGCCAGTCAGGTGACAGTTGCCATTGAGAATGCCCGCGCCCACCGTGTCCTGGAAACCAAGGCCCAACAACTCGCCTGGACCCTTCGCAACCAGGAGATGGAGGTCAGCAAGCAGCGTGCAGCTATGGAAGCAGAGCTGAAAAAGGGTCGTGAAGAGGTGTCCCTCTTTGCACAACGACTCTATGAACAGGAAACTGCCGCCGAGGGCAACAAGAAAGCGATGGAAGAAGCACGTGCCCGACTGGCGACCCTTGAAGAGGCTGTGAAAAAGAGTCGGGCGGCCCTCCAGCAATTGTCCAGGGAAAAAGACACACAGATACAGTCTCTTTCGGCTGAGGCGAGCGCCCGTGCCGGTGAATTGAAGCAATTGGAATCCGAACGGGACACACTGAAGGAGAAGGTTCAGGTCCTCGAGCACGAAGCGGCAGAGGCAGAACGTCTGGCCGTGGCACTGGCTCAAACCCGTGAACGCACACGTAAGTTGGCTCGCGCCGTCCGGCGCGCACAGCGCAGCCCGATGGGAACACAAGCCCAGATCGTCTCTGGGGCAACCGGCACCCAAACCGTGTTGGAAGATTTAACCTGTGGCGTTATTATTGGTGACTCCCAGGGCAAGATAAGCCGCGTCAACACTGCGGCCGCTCAAATGCTGGATACGTCGCCCGACTCATTGGTTAGCCAACCATTGGACCAGGCAACCCCCGATGAACGCTGGCAAAAAGCCATGTTGGAACTCGGCACCCAATCCAATAGCATGGTTGTTACCACTATGGAAGTGAGCGACCGGGTACTGCGTGCCACGATCAGCCCTATGGCAGCCACTCCAGACGGCGAACGTCAAGAAGGCAGCGTCACCATCCTGTATGATATCACCGCCGAAGCCGCAAGCCAGCAGGCTCGTGATGAATTTGTGGCCTCCCTGTCACAGGAGCTACGGACGCCGATGACTTCTATCACCGGCTACACCGACCTACTATTGGGAGAGTCGGTAGGCCTCATCGGCGACATGCAACGCAAATTCCTGCAACGCATCAAAGCCAACATCGAGCGCATGAGTAGTATGCTCAACGACCTCATCGGGGTCACTGCTATTGATGCTGGGCAACTGGAGATCCGGACCACCGTGGTGGACATGGCTGAGGTCATCGAAGACAGCATCATCGGCGCCCGCGCCCAGTTGGAAGAAAAAGAACTTATCCTGGAATTGAATCTGCCCGAACAGATGCCACCGGTGGAAGCCGATACCGACTGCGCTCATCAAATCCTTACTAATCTTCTGGGCAACGCGACCAAGTGTTCTCCGGTAGGATCCACGATCACTGTATCGGCTCAAATATACGACGAGGAAGCTGGTAATCCCGAAGAGACTCCTTATCTAAAGGTCTCGATCCGCGACTCGGGGGGCGGCATTACACCTGAAGATCAAGATCGCGTGTTCGACCGGTTTTATAGGGCCGATAGCGCTCTGATCAACGGGCTCGGAGAGACCGGGGTCGGACTGGCAATCGTCAAATCGCTGGTTGAAGCCCACGGTGGGCGCGTCTGGGTCGAGAGTGAAATGGGCGTCGGGTCCACCTTCAGCTTCCTACTGCCCATCAGCCAGGGATACAATGACCCCTGGATGGAGGTGGATGTCCCCCCGTTGGACCTGAGTTCTGACCGGCCTGACGAGAGCTAAGGCCAACAGCATTATGGCTAACAACTCGACCGACACGCAAAAGACCGAACCGTCACCGTGGCGGCCATTGCTGACCAGCCTTCTAGCTGTTGCGGCCGTCATCCTGACGGTGATCGCAGCCTTTGTGTTGGCGCTGGGTGACTTGCCGGTTGACATCCAGCCACCACTGCCGACACCCATCGCGTCCGACACGCCCACGGCGCAGTTACCGAGTCCCACGGCGATTCCTTTGCCCTCACCAACGCCCACTCCAACCATCGCGCCTGCTGTCCAGCCATCACCCACATCCACGCCCCTGCCAGCATCCTCGCCAACCTTCACCAGCCTTCCGGCCCCGACAGCGAGTCCCACGCTGACAATCATTGTCGTGACCGTGTTTCCAACGTCCTCGCCAACCCCCAGAACGCCTACCCCCACACCCTGCCCACCTCCGGCCGGATGGGAGCGATATACGGTGCGCCCAGGCGACACACTGGTCCTGATAGCCTATCACCACAACACGACCGTGCCAGAGCTAATGCAGGCCAACTGTTTGCAATATCCGGCTGTATATCCCGGACAGGTGATTTATGTGCCACCTCCGGTTCCCACCCCGACCCGACCACCATGTGGTCCACCCTCTGACTGGGTGAAGTATACCGTGCAGCCCGGCGACACACTCTACTCCCTGGCAGTGCGCACGCATACGACCATCTACGAGATTATGCACGCCAATTGCCTCACCAGCTACAAGATATACGTCAACCAGAAGCTTTGGCTACCGTTTATACCGCCGCCACTGCCAACAGCTACCTTCACCCCAACCAGGCCACCGACGGCCACGTATACTCCGACAGCAACCGGTACGCCAATCGTCGATACGCCCACACCCACGCTGTCGCCAACAGCGACACTGACTCCGACGCCATCGCCGACGACTGGCCCTGATACACCCACACCAACCAGCCCGGTGGACACCCCCACACCCACCGCCACCTCTACGACACAGCCGCCGACGCCGACAAACACCAGCCCGCCGCCCACAGCGACGCCGACAAACACCAGCCTGCCGCCCACGCCTACCTATACAATACAACCTCCGACGCCAACGCCGACCGCTACACCAATCAGCCCGCCGCCCACGGTTACACCGACGGCAACCCCACCGCCGACCAACACACCCGTCCCCTTCTTCTCTCCCACGCCACCTGGAAACTAACCCAACAAGCGCGAGCGTCAGAGCCTGGCTCCGATGCGGTCACAGCCCCCATCGCTTTCACGCCACACCAACACAAAAGGCCACTCTATTCAATTTTGGCTCTGATGGGGTCTGTGACCCCATCGCTCTCACGCCATACTAACACAAAAGGCCACCTCTCAGAGAGGTGGCCTTCCCAACCAAAACGCAGCAAGACACAGCCTAATTCAAGCGCAGAACAGCATCAACCTCGGCTTCGTCAGTGCTCCCAGGAGGAACAGATATACGCACCCAACGGAACGTGGCACCCGGTGGCAGCAATCCTTGCCCGGCCACGCCGATGTCTATCGCGATACCAGTGTTGTGCCATAAAGGGGGAGTACCTGGATACAGATCGTACCACGGTATCGGTTCATTATCGTACTCACCTGGGAATACACCTGGTGGATAATCTGGATACGGAGATGGGATGGTATCATCGGCATAACCGTCAATATTCGTCCCGGTTACGTCGGTGACGCCTGGACCATCCCCATTCCATTCAAATACGGTATAGGCGGTGCCACTGGTTTCCTCTATCAGCTCAACCGTGATGTAATCCAGCAGGATGCCATGTGGATCGATATCATCACGGTTCGGGTACTCATAGAACACCATATCGTAGCCAGGACCGTCTGTGATGCCACTCCCAATGCCAAAGTCGATAGTGATCGCAGTGATCACAGCTGTAGGCAGCAGGTTGACCGACCTATTATCTGGCGGGCCAAGCGCATTGTCACATAAAGGTGTGGGGCTACAAGATGTAGTATACGTATAGACGCTGAAGGCATTGACCAAGCTGCCGGTGGGATCGGTGGGACCTGGATTGGTAACCGTCAGGGTATATGCTCCCAGAGCCATGACGGACGAACTGGCGGGCACCGTCGCCGTAAGCGTCGTTGAGCTAACGTAAGTCAGCGGGGCCAGAGGCATGCCTCCCAAGTTAGCTCTCAGACTCCCCGGGGAGCCAGTGTCA
>Ga0180438_10008643_pt1 | contig 12901 bp, 7 predicted proteins | sample SS_ome_12_FD_132455 | JGI IMG/M metagenome (GOLD analysis project Ga0180438, IMG submission 132455) | Hypersaline lake sediment archaeal communities from the Salton Sea, California, USA - SS_3_D_2 metaG | ecosystem: Environmental > Aquatic > Non-marine Saline and Alkaline > Hypersaline >...
ATCTACATAGACATTGTTCCGGGTGATCAAGTCGGGATACTGGTCAGTCCCAAGGGTTTTGGCAGCGAGAACATGTCAGCGCTGGCCATGAAGACGCCTGGCGACGGCGTGGAGGGCGTGAAGGGCTTTGTGGTGCAGACGGTCAAGGACGCGGGGCCCAATCCCTGCCCACCGACCATCGTCGGGGTCGGCATTGGGGGAACCGCCGACAGGGCAGCCCTGCTGGCAAAAAAGGCCACCCTCAGGACGGTGGGCCAGCCGCACCCCGACACACGCTACGCACGACTGGAAGAAGAACTGCTTGAGCGCATCAACCAACTGGGCATCGGCCCAGCAGGTCTAGGAGGTCGAACCACGGCCTTGGCCGTGCATGTCGAGTTCTTCCCGACCCATATTGGGGCCTTGCCCGTGGCAGTCAATCTCTGCTGTCATGCCGCCCGCCATGCGCAGGCTACGTTGTAGGGAGGCGGAGCACCAGCATGCCGCAGGTTGTTGAGGTGCGAGTCCCGTTCACAGAGCGTGCAGCTATCGGGCTGCGGGCGGGTGACGTAGTGTCTATCACAGGTGCGCTGTTCACGGCTCGGGATGCGGCCCACAAGCGGTTGGTGACGCTGCTTCAGGATGGAGGGCAGCTGCCCATAGAGCTGCGGGATCAGATCATCTACTACGTTGGCCCCGCGCCGGCCCGACCCGGGCACGCCTGTGGGCCTGCGGGACCCACCACCAGCTACAGGATGGACCGCTACACACCCGCGCTGCTGGAGAGTGGGCTTCGTGGCATGATCGGCAAGGGGCTGCGCTCGGCCGCCGTGATTGAGAGCATGAAGGCGCACAAGGCTGTCTACTTTGTGGCGATCGGTGGAGCGGCGGTCTTGCTGGCCCGGCACATCAAACGCTGCGAGGTGGTGGCATACGAGGATCTGGGGACAGAGGCCATTCGGCGTCTCTATGTGGAGAACCTGCCGGCCATTGTGGCGATCGACACTTGTGGGCACAATGTGTATGAGAGCGAGCCGCCCAAGTATGCTACGGCTCACGGGCCGTGATTGCGAGTCATAGAGTGAGGCAGAAACAATCCGGGGCAGTCGGAACACGGAGATACCGCTCCTTTCACAGATGGCATCACAGCACATAGGAGGATTCATGGTGAAACTGCGCTGCACTGCATGCCAGCGGACCTACGCGCTTGAGACCCGCAAATGGCGCTGCGAATGCGGGGGGACCTTTGAGCTCGATGGAGCCATCCCCTTTTCGTTGGAAGGGATACAGTCCAGCGTGACGACCATGTGGCGCTATCGCGCCATGCTGCCCCTCTCAGAGGGCGCAGAGCCGGTCTCGCTGGGTGAGGGTTTGACTCCGCTGCTACCCGTCCGGCTCTACGGTTCTCAGGTTCTGTGCAAGCTCGAGTTCCTAGCCCCCAGCGGATCGTTCAAGGATCGCGGCACCTCAGTTCTGGTGAGCTTGCTGGCGGCGATGGGCGTGAACGAAGTGGTCGAGGACTCTTCTGGCAATGCCGCAGCCAGCCTGGCAGCGTATTGTGCGCGAGCGGGCATTGATGCGCGCATCTTTGTGCCAGCCCATGCCTCAGCGGCCAAGCTGGCACAGATTGCTGTGTACGGAGCGACGGTGGTGCCTGTGGAGGGGCCCAGGGAGAACTCGGCTCTGGCTGCCCAGGAAGCGGCAGAGACGTCCTACTACGCGAGCCACAACTACAACCCGCTCTTTTTGGAAGGCACCAAGACCTTTGCCTACGAAGCCTGGGAGCAACTGGGGCGCAGTGCGCCAGACAACGTGATCCTGCCCCTGGGGAACGGCAGCTTGCTGATGGGGACCTATCGGGGCTTTAAGGACCTGCACGCTGCCGGTCTGGTGGATCGACTGCCGAAGCTATACGCTGTGCAGGCCGCGGCTTGTGCGCCCTTCTATGACGCCTTTCGCCGCGGGCTGGACGATCCACAGCCCGTCACACCGCAAGAGACCATTGCCGAGGGCATTTGCATCGCCAGGCCGTCGCGTGGCGGAGCAGTGTTGAATGCGATCCGGGCAACGGACGGTGCTGTGGTTGTGGTGGATGATGCTGAGATCCGCAGCGCCCGGGCAGTGCTTGCGAGAGCAGGGTTGTATGTCGAGCCTACCTCCGCCACGGTGGCGGCCGCCATGGTCAAGCTCAACAAAGTGATCGACCCGCAGCAGACTACCGTCGTGGCGTTGACCGGCAGTGGGCTGAAGAGCGTCTGAGGACGGATCTGGCGAGACGCCGCAGTCGAGAATCGTCTCCTCTCAGCGTTGTCCAACGGTCACAGCATGTGGTGCTCTAGCTCAAGCGTGAGATCAGATCGCGTATCCAGTTCCAGATCGAGCTCAGCAGCCGGCTGAGCCAGTTTGGCCCGGCGCTCGGTGGGCTCGTCCCAGCTACTGTGGGTTCCGGTGTCGCTACAGGGCGTGCTGTAGGCGTGGGCTCGTTCAGTACCCTTACTCGACCAACAGCGTATCGCCCACTGCCGTCATCGAGCTCGGTGTTCACCAGTCGGAAGCGCCGGTACTCACCCTCGTCCGCCCAGCTCGGGTCGGTCAGCGCAACGCGCAGGTCGTAAGTGCCGCCCGGCACAGAAGCGGGGATGACCAAAGTCTTCTCGATGGTGATCGGTTTTGCGCTGTACCACTGTGTGGTTGGCACACTGGGCGTGAAGATGTGTTCCCAGGCGACCGAAGCGCTCGAGTCATCGACGAGCGTGAGCGCGATGTCATAGGATGTGGGCAGGTCTTTTGTGCCGTGACGCTCGGGGCGCATGAGCGGTGTGGTTCCGCGGTTTACCCACCGAGTGATTACCGGCCAATCCTGCCCGACCTGCACCTGCTGTGGTGCCTCCGCTCCCAGAGTCACGATCTGCGCACCCAAGTGTCGCGCCGCCAGCATGCGCGCATTCTCCCACTTGGCATCGTCAATGGTGTAGTAGGTCTCCTGCAGGCACAGGAAGCTGCTGTGCTGCGCGAGGGCGGCTTGCATGAACTCGCCTGGCTTCATCAGGAACTCGAGACTGTTGCCGGCGGGCTCATAGCCCACTCGCGTCTGGGTGTTATACTTCTCGTAGAGCCAACCCATGTCGGTGCCGCCCCCAAAGCCGTTGAACTTGAGCCACACACGCATCCCGTACTTGGAGATAGCGTAGTCGACAACGGGCTGAATCACCGATATGGTGTGGCCGTATAGGCCACTGCCCAGCTGCAGCACAACTGGCGTCTTGACAAAACCTGGGTTGAGCGTGGGGTCGCCCACATAGTCCCAAATCTCCGGTTCCAGGTATATGTCTATGCTCCGCTTGACGGCTTCGACGAACTTCTCATCGGTGTATCCCGCTTGCTCCCAGGCAACCTTGTCGGTGCTGGCTGCACAAATGGTCATCTCGCCATAGCATCCGCCGGCCGCGATGTTGACCGCGTCCACCGTTGGATCGTCGTCGTAGCGTTCAGCCATGGCATGCACCGCGCGGCGCAGCAGTCGCTGATAGGTTTCGTTCCACGGCACCGGCGCCCCGCCCCGCGAGCCAACGATTTCGACGCCAGCATCTCGTGCCCACTGGGGCGTCTGGCCTTCGGTGGTGTGCAGCTCGATCCAGATTCGCTTGCCCAAGGCCTTGGCTTTGGCAATCTGAGCGTCAAGCGGGTCCCAGTTGAACACGCCGGGCTCGGGTTCGATGGCTGACCAGCTGCTGATGGCGACGCTCGAATCGTAGGCCCAGCTGACATAAGGCTGCGAGAGAATGTCCGAGGCCAGCCAGTGGCACTGGCCCAGCCCCTGGTTGGGGTTCACAACAGTGTCCGGCGGCAGACTAGGATCAATGCGAAATGGGGGCAAGCCCTCCTGGCCCAGGACGGCCTTTGGTGCGATCACGGACAGACTGGTGAGCAGCAGAACTATCAGCAACAGGCCTCTGGCCGTTGCCTGCAGCGGATCGCGCCCGCTTGGACGGAGCGCGCGGAACGATGGTCTCATGTACTTCCTTTCGGCGATTGCTGTAGAGTGAGGTTTCAGGGTCGTTATCTTGCACCGTGCCCTGACAGGACAACCGGGATTGTCTTCAGTAGGATGGCCAGGTCCAGCAGCAAACTGCGGCGCTGAATGTAGTCAGTGTCAATCTTGACGATCTCTCGGAAGGTCAGGCTGCTGCGGCCCTGGATCTGGGCCAGGCCGGTGATGCCGGGCAGCACTTCGAGGCGCCGGAAGTGCCATGGCCGGTAGAGGTCCACCTCGTAGGGCATGGACGGACGGGGTCCTACCAGGCTCATGTCCCCTTTCAGCACATTGAACAGCTGTGGTAGCTCGTCAAGGCTTGTCTTGCGCAACAGCCGGCCGACGGGCGTGACGCGCTTGTCATTGGCAGGCTTGAAAACACCCTGCCAGCGCGCGGCCGAGCCATCCAGCCCGTTGATATAGTCGCGCGCGAAACGCTCATCCAGGGAGCGATCGAGGTTGTCGTACATCGAACGAAACTTGAGAAAACCAAAGACGCGCCCGCCTTTGCCGATGCGCTCCTGAACCAGGATGGCCGGGCCAGCGGAGGTTGCCTTGATGATGATGGCGATAACCAGCATGAGCGGCACTGAGGCTGCGAGCAGCGCTAGGCTGGCAACGATATCGAATGCTCTCTTCGCCAGGTCATATAACCTTCTGCTGCGAGCGACTTGAGGTTGGGCCAGGCTCAGAAGGTAGAGAACCAGGAAGTGGTCGCTCTGGGACTGGACGTGAGAGCGGGTCTCTTTGATCTCTGTGATCACGGTCTCTCCGGTGTCGCAGTTGGGGCACAGAAGCGGCGCAATTATAACACAAGACGCCGAAAGCCCAAAGACAGGGCGCGAGAGGGGAAGCTGGGCCCGGACACCACTGGCCAAGGCGCGAACGAGGTGCATGCTGGTTGCCGCTACGGGTATCGGACATGCCTTCGAGGCCGCTGCTGTGGCTGTTGACCGGGGTTAGGACCGCTAGTATAATCACGCCCGACCATCCGGAGAGAGAGATCAGTCTTTGCTCAACAAGCGAGCCTTGCTCATTGGCGCTTCCATAGTGCTATTCCTTGGCGTCCTGCTGGTAGCGTTCTTCTGGCCCGTCGTAGGGGGCGGCAGGACGCTGCTCCCGCTGGACAACCTCTTTGAGTTTCCGCCCTGGAATGCCTACGCTACCCAGTTCGATGTCCAAGTCCCGCACAACGAGCTGCTCAGCGACCTGATTCTAGAGAACTATGTGTGGAAGCGGTTCATTGTGCAATCGCTGCAGAGTGGGGAGCTGCCACTCTGGAATCCCCATATTCTAGGTGGCCAGCCATTCCTGGCCGCGGGCCAGCACTCTGCCATGTACCCGCTGAGCGTTCTGTTCTACGTCCTGCCCTTGGTCAGGGCGTATGGCATCTTCACTGTGGCACAACTCTTACTTGCGGGTCTGTTCATGTTTGTGTACGCCCGCACCATCGGTCTGGAACGTGTGGCCAGCGTCGTCTCCGCTGTGGTCTTTACCTTCAGCGGGTTCATGATTGTCAGCGTCGTTCATCCTATGATCATCGCCGCCGCTTCGTGGTTGCCGTTGATGCTCGCCGTGGTTGAGCGCCTGATCCGAACCCAGGAAGGCGACACGCCGGAGCGCGAGCGGCGTCCGGTTTCCTACATCCCGTGGATTGCTGTAGGTGCTGTGGCCTTGGGGCTACACCTCCTGGCGGGTCACGTGGAGATTGCATATTACGTGGTGTTGGTGACCGCCTTCTACGCCGCTTGCCGGCTGGCGATCTACTGGATGCGGGTCAGAAACCGAGCTCAGCTAGCCAAGCTGGCTTTGGCTGTCGGCTTGCTGTTCGTGCTCGGCGTGGCGCTGGCAGCAATCCAGGTCATCCCCCTGTACGAGCTGGTCACGCTCAACTTTCGCCAGGAGTCGGCGAGCTACCAACAGATCGTCGGTTGGGCCTATCCTATACGCCGCCTGGTCGCCTTTGTGATGCCGGACTTTTTCGGGAACCCCGCACACCACAGCTACTTTGACGTGTTCACTCGAACGCCCGTAACCGCGCTGCAGAATGCTCAGGGCCAGTCCATCGACACGATATACTGGTCGCAGAAGAACTATGTAGAGGGAGGCAGCTATGTGGGCTTGCTTCCCTTGATCCTGGCATTGGTCGCCGTGTGGAAGGCCCGCAGCCGATACGTGTGGATATTCCTGAGCCTGGCGCTGGTGTCACTGGCTTTCGTGTTCGGCACACCGCTCTATGCCGTTCTGTACTACCTACTGCCGGGCATCAAGCAGCTCCACTCGCCCTTCCGCTGGGTCTTTCCCTATACCTTCAGCGTGGCGGTCATGGCAGGTTGCGGCGTATCGTGGCTCATGGGTGAGCTCTCTGAAGCCAACCGGCGCTTTGTGCGAGGGATAGGGGTGCTGGCGGTCGCGGCGGCGGTCCTCGGGCTGGCAGCCTTGGCCGTGAGCCTGGGCTTTCCAGGTCAAGTGTCCAGCCTTGCGCAGCAGGTCATGCTGGCACTGGCGAAAGCTCCGGAGGCCTTTGCCGACGGCCGCGCCTTTTACTCGTACCAATTCCGCAACCTGCTGATCCTCTTCCTGGCCTTGGGTGGATCGGGGCTGGCAATGATGGCACGGGCGGCGCGAACGCGCATCGCAGGCGTGCAGCTGTGGATGATGCTGACCCTTGTGGTCATCATTGCTGAGCTGTTTGTGATTGGGGTTCCCTTCAACCCGGCAGCCGACCCGAAGATCCTGGACTTTCGTCCCGAGGTCGTTTCGTTCCTACAAGCCGATGAGGGATTGTGGCGTTTCACGACGCTGGACGCTGCTGGCGAGAAGACCTTCAACGCCAACGCGGGCATGTTCTATGATCTGGACGACGTGCGCGGTTACGATTCGATCATTGTGCGCCCGTATGCTCAGTTCATGGAGCTACTAGAGCCGCAGGGCGAGTTGCTCTACAACCGCATTGCGCCGCTGAGGGATCCCCGCTCGCTGGATTCGCCGCTGCTTGATCTTCTGAACGTCAAGTACCTGGTCACCACGCAGGCCATCGAGAACGCGGACTATACTTTGGTGCATTCCGGAGAGGTACGCGTCTACCGCAATGACGACTACCTCCCGCGTGCGTTCGTGGTGCACCGGGCCCAGGTTGTTCCGGACCCACAAGCGCGTGCAGAGGCGCTGCGACAGCTGGATCCCCGCCAGACCGTTGTGCTTGAGGAGACCCCTGCTCTCACTGTGCCTGCCGGCGCTGGATGGGAGCCTGCTACGGTCCTAGCATATGGTCCTAACGAGGTGCTTCTCGAGGTTGTGCTGGACCAAGGGGGATACCTGGTCCTGGCTGACACCCATTTCCCGGGGTGGAAGGCGTATGACACGCGCCCTGGCCAGAGCGAACAGGAGATTCCACTGTATCGCGCCAACGGCACCTTCCGCGCTGTCGTCCTGGGACCCGGGCAACACATTGTGCGCTTTAAGTACACACCGTTCTCGTTGAAGCTGGGGCTGTTTGTGAGTTTCATGGCCGGTGCCATTCTGGTGTTGTTGCTGGGTCTTTGGCTCTGGAGGCGCTTTTACAGTGAGGATGACGCGGACTCGTCTGTGAAACGCGTGGCCAAGAACGCGCTCACCCCGATGGTGCTTTCCCTAGTCAACCGCATCATCGACATGGCTTTCGCCATGCTGACCCTGCGCGTCCTGACGCCTGGCGGTGCCGGCCGGTACCAGTTCGCCATCAACTTTATCGGCTATTTTGAGACATTCGTTCTGTTTGGGCTGGGTACGTGGATCACGCGCGAGATGTCGAAGCACCGCCAGAGCGCCAATCGCTATTGGAGCAACAGCATTGTTCTGCGTTTCGCCCTGTGGCTGTCGTCGCTTCCTGTGATGGCGCTGGCCGTTCTGGCCTATGCGCGCCTATCCGGGCTGGCTAGCGATACGGTGATGGCCATTGTCTTCTATGCTGCGGCTCTGATACCCGAGTTCGTATCCGACTCTTTCAGCGCTACGTTCTTGGCAAACGAGCGGATGGAGTATCCCGCCGCGATATCCTCCGTCACGACGGTTCTGCGGGTGACGCTGGGCACGGCGGCCTTGCTGCTTGGCTATGGTTTTGTAGGTCTGGCGGCGACCTCGCTTGTGGTGAACCTGATCACGATGCTGATGTTGGGCCTGCTCGCCTCGCGGATGTTCTTCCGGCCCAAGCTGGGGTTTGAGCCCACCTTTGGACGAGAGATGGCCCGCGAATCCCTGCCCCTGATGCTGAACAACCTGCTGTCCAAGGTCTTTTTCATGTCCGATGTGCTTCTCCTGCAGCCCTTGCGAGGTGACGTCGAAGTTGGGTACTATGGTGCAGCCTACCGCTATATCCGGGGACTCGACATCATCCCATCCTACTTTACCATGGCTATCTTCCCGCTCATCTCGCGCTTTGCCGAGTCCAAGCGCGATTCGCTGGTCCGTGCCTACGCATTGTCCATCAAGTTGCTGCTGATGGTCGCACTACCGATCGCTGTTGGAACGACGTTCATCGCCCGTGAGCTGATCCTGATACTGGCGGGGCCAGACTACTTGCCGCAGTCGGCGATAGCGCTGCAGCTGCTGGTGTGGTATATGCCTGTTGGATTCATCAATAGCGTCACGCAGTATGTGTTGATTGCCATTGATCAACAACGATTCCTTACGCGGGCCTTTGTGATCGGCGCTGCCTTTAACATCACCAGCAACCTGGTGCTGATCCCGCGCTACGGCTATGCTGCTGCGGCGGCCGTCACCGCCCTGTCTGAAGTGGCGCTCTTCATCCCCTTCCAGTACTCTGTGAGAAAGCACCTCACGCGTCTTTCTTGGTTCGATCTCTTCTGGAGACCCTCCGCGGCAGCGCTGATCATGGCCGCGGTCTTGTGGGTGCTGCGCGGCTGGTCCGTCCTGGTGACGGTGCCTGTCGCCGCTGTGGTCTACCTGGCCGCACTCACCGCTGTTGGCACTTTCCGCCAGCCGGATGTGGCCCTGGTGATGGGGCTGCTGCCGCTGCCGCTGCGGCAGCGGCTGCGGCTTGTGATCGGAGATCTTGACCAGGCAGTGCCCCGGGGATAGAATCACCTGCTATCAGGTGCGGGTGAACTCTGGACCAGTGTTGAGAGACTCTTGCCTGGCTTGTTGGATACCGAGGAGGTAGCGAATGGCCCAATGGGTGTACGCCAAAGATCTTGCTGACCATGCAGGCGAGCACGTTACGATCAAGGGTTGGCTTTACAACCACACGGACAAGGGCGGGCTGCAGTTCCTGCTCGTTCGAGACGGCACTGGCGTGGTGCAGTGTGTGGCTTCGGAAAAGGATATCAGCGCAGAGGCGTTTGATGAGGCGCGGCGCGTGACACAAGAGTCCTCTCTCATCGTGACGGGCAAGGTGCGATCTGACGCGCGTGCTCCAGGAGGATACGAGATTCAGTCGGACGATGTGCGCATTGTCCAGCTTACCGAAGACTATCCGATCACGCCTAAGGAACACGGCACCGCCTTTCTGATGGCCAACCGGCATCTGTGGATTCGCTCTGCCAAGCAGCACGCGACACTGCTGGTACGGGCCGAGATCGTCAAGGCCATCCGGGACTGGTTGGACAGCCATGATTTTGTGAACGTGGACACGCCGATTCTCACTCCTTCCTCATGCGAGGACACCACCACGCTGTTTGAGACCGACTATTTCGGCGAGCCGGCGTATCTGGCGCAGAGCGGCCAGTTGTACAATGAGGCCAACATCGCTGCCTTTGGCAAGGTCTATTGCTTCGGGCCTACGTTCCGCGCGGAAAAGTCCAAGACCCGACGGCACCTGACTGAGTTCTGGATGGTTGAGCCCGAGATGGCGTTCGTAGATCTCGAAGGCTGCATGGAGGTCGAGGAGCAGTTTGTGAGCTACATTGTGCAGACAGTGCTGCAAAACCGTTCAGCAGAACTCGAGCTATTGGAGCGCGATACGTCAAGGCTGGAGAAGGTGGTTCCACCTTTCCCGCGGATCAGCTACGATGAGGCGGTCGACTTGCTGACCAAGCATGGCTTGAGCTTCACGTGGGGAGACGATTTTGGAGCGCCCCACGAGACGGCGATTGGCGAGAGCTTTGACCAGCCGGTGTTCGTATACAACTATCCCACACGGTGCAAGGCGTTCTACATGGAGGAACACCCGACCCGTCCCGATGTTTGTCTCTCGGTCGACCTGCTGGCCGCCGAGGGGTATGGCGAGATCATTGGCGGCGGGCAGCGCACCGCGAGCTACGAACTGTTGGAGCGGCGCATCCGAGAGCACAACCTCAACAGAGAAGCCTACGAATGGTACCTGGATCTGCGTCGCTACGGATCCATGCCGCACTCGGGATTCGGCCTGGGCGTTGAGCGGACGGTCGCCTGGGTCTGTGGCCTGAAGCACATTCGCGAGACGATCGCGTTCCCCAGAATGCTAGAGAGGATCTACCCCTAGTGGCAGCAGAGGTGCTGCGCTTTCCGCCCGGGTTCCTATGGGGGACCGCAACAGCAGCCCACCAGGTCGAGGGCCAGCTGCGCAACGACTGGTCGGAGTGGGAGAAAACACCGGGCAATGTCAAGGATGGCACTGATTCGAGCCGCAGCTGTGAATGGTGGTCGGGCCGGTACGAGGAAGACTTGAACCTGGCCAAGGTGATGCACCAGACGACCCTGCGGCTGTCCATCGAGTGGAGCCGCATCGAGCCCGAGCAGGGCGCCTGGGACAGTCAGGCCATCGACCGCTATCGCGCCATGCTTGGGGCGCTGCGAGAGCGGGGAATTGAGCCCATGGTCACCCTGTTCCATTTCACCAGCCCATTGTGGCTGGCTGAACGGGGCGGCTGGGAAAACGACGAGGCAGTGCGCCTTTTCGAGCGATTTGCGGCCCAGGCGGTGGATGCCTTTGGCGATTTGACCAGCCTGTGGTGTACGATCAACGAACCGAACGTGTATGCCACCTATTCATACCTGCTGGGGGTGTGGCCGCCACAGGGGCGGAACCTGCTCACGACGCTCCGCGTGCTGCGCAACCAGATGAGGGCTCACCAAGTCGTTTACCGGGCGATCCACGAGCGTCAGCCAGAAGCCAAGGTAGGTCTGGCTCAGCACCTACGCATATTCGATCCCCCGCATCCGCGTTCGATACTCGACCGCTGGGCTGCTGGACTGCAGGATCGCCTGTTCAACCAACTGGTGCTCGAGCCACCGGCCAAGGGCATCTTGCCCTTCCCACTGGGCCTTGGCACGGCGCTACCCGGGGGCGCGGACGCGCAAGACTATATCGGGCTCAATTACTACTCTCGGGATATGGTGTCCTTTGACGTCACGCAGCCCGGCCTCTTGTTCACGCGCCGCTCCACGATGGCAGACGCTGACTTCAGCATGGAGGGGTGGGGCGAGATCTATCCCGAGGGGCTGTATCGACTGCTGAAGCGTTTGGAGCGTTACGGAAAGCCCATCTACATCACCGAGACAGGGGTACCTGACAACGACGATTCGCTGCGCCCTCGGTTCCTCCTCACCCATCTCGCTGCGACACACCGTGCGCTGCAGGAAGGCGTGCCGGTGAAGGGGTTCTACTTCTGGTCGCTGGTGGACAACTTTGAGTGGGCGGAGGGGTTCAGCGCACGTTTTGGGTTGGTGCACTTGGACCTGGCCAGCGGTAAGCGGACGCTGAAGCAGAGCGGCAAGCTGTACAGCCAGGTGTGCGAGGCCGGAGGAATCTCGAGGGAGATGGTGGACGCCTATGCACCAGACTTGGCGACGCAGCTCCTGGCATCTGACAGCGCTGACTGAGCGGCCAGCCTTGCCCTGAGTCAACGGGTGCTGCGGTGGGCGCCCGGCAACCAGGCGGGGCCAACCGCGCTGCTACCCTAGCCGGGTGAAACGACAAAACGAGAAGAGACGCGCATCGAGCGCGTCTCTTCTCACTTGTGTTCTCAGGTGTGACGGTGCCCGTGGCTACCGCGCAATGTGCATGGGCATCACCACATGAATAAAGTCCATGTCTCCGACCGGCCTGATGACCCCCGGACTGGACGGGCTGGTGGTCTCAATGGCGACTTGAGGAGCGCTGATGACGCCCAGCACATCCATCATGTACTTGGCATTGAAGGCGATTTCGATGGCCTCCCCGTCTACTGCAGCCTCGATCTCACTGACGTTGTCACCCAGTTCAGCGCTGGTGGCCATGATGGTCAGCTTGCCGCCCATGCCCTGATCGCCGGGGGTGATGCGCAAGCGCACAATGTTGGCGGCCTCCCGTGCGAAGAACGATGCGATCCTGACGGCCTTGAGCAATTCCGAAGTGTCTATCACCAGGTGGGTCGCGTGACCCTTGGGAATGATCTGCTTATAGTCGGGAAAGGTTCCTTCGATCAACTGCGAAATCAGGTCGATGTCGGTCATGCGGAAGAACACCTGGCTGCGGTTGGGCGCCACAGTCATGCGAATCGGTTCGTTCTCCTCAACGCTAACGCGGGCCAACTCCTGGAGGGCACGAGCAGGAATGATGTAGCGACCCGATTCCGGGCTCTCTTGTGGGAGTTCAAGGGTACGGACGGACAGGCGGAAGCCATCAGCGGCAGCCATGGTCAGCTTACTACCAGTGATTTCGGCCAGGACACCAGTCAGCACAGGGCGACTCTCGTCCATGGCAGCAGCAAAGGCAACCTGGTTAATGATCTCGCGCAGCGCTGCGGGTTCGAGCCCGATGCCCGAATCCTCGCTGAGTGCGAGTATCAATGGGAACTCCTGAGCATCGATGCCCTTGATGTTTGCCTCGTAGCGAGCGCACTTGAGATTGAGAGTCTGTGTTCGGCTGACGAGTTGCCCATCGATGCGCTCCGCCGGCAGGGAGTTGACAAAGTCAGAGAGGAGGCGGGC
>Ga0180438_10008644_pt1 | contig 12898 bp, 7 predicted proteins | sample SS_ome_12_FD_132455 | JGI IMG/M metagenome (GOLD analysis project Ga0180438, IMG submission 132455) | Hypersaline lake sediment archaeal communities from the Salton Sea, California, USA - SS_3_D_2 metaG | ecosystem: Environmental > Aquatic > Non-marine Saline and Alkaline > Hypersaline >...
CATTAGGGGTGAAAACCCGCCTGTGGCACCCGTTTGTGTCGCTGCTCGGAGAGGAGGACATGGACCGGAATACGCCGAATTTACGGTCCTTTCGGCCCGCGGCGTGGCGCTCAATCGGCTCCACTACGTCGGGGGAGGATGCCGCCGCCGTACTTGCACGCGGTTGAGCCAAGTCGCTCTGCCGGGGTATAATCCGCGTCCTTATGACGCCATCCCCCAACCAGCCCGAATCGTCTCCTCCGGCCGCCAGCGGGGCAAGCAGTGCTCGCGCGGCATTGCTCGAAAGACACCGCTGGCTGACCTACTTGCTCCCCCTGGGGGTGTTTCTGTTGGTCGGCTCGTTGGAGCCGACGCCGGAGCGGCCCGGCGGGGCGGCCCTCGGACTGACGATCCCCTATGATGTTTACCCGTGGATTTACACCCTGAAAATCTCCCTCACTCTGGCTGCCATGTGGTTTGTCTCTGCCGGCTACCGGGCATTCCCCCTGAAGGCGACTCCGTTGGCCGTGGTTATCGGCGCCGTCGGCGTGGTGATTTGGGTGGGGTTGTGCCGCTTGCAGCTCGAACAAAGGCTGCTCGGTTCGATCGGCCTGGCAGGGTTCCTCGAGGCCGGCGCCCGCAGCGCCTACAATCCGTTTGAGCACCTGGCGGGGCACTCCGTCGGGTCGTGGGGTTTCCTGGTGGTCCGGCTTGCCGGTTTGGTGGTGGTCGTGCCGGTGATTGAAGAGTTCTTCCTGCGGGGTTTCGCGATGCGCTTTGCCGTTGCGGCCGAGTGGTGGGAAGTGCCCTTCGGGAAGGTCAACAAGGCGGCGGTCCTGGTCGGCGTCGCCGTCCCCATGTTGATGCACCCGGCCGAGTTGCTCGCCGCGGCGGCTTGGTTTTCCCTGGTGACCTGGCTGATGGTGAAGACCAGGAGCATCTGGGACTGCGTCGTCGCCCACGCCGTGACGAACCTCTTGCTGGGCCTCTACGTGATCGGCGGCCACCTGCTCTTCGGCCAGGACCACTGGCACCTGCTCTGAAGGCCGGACGTTCTGCCGACCAGGCGCGCCGTGGTCGGGACGTTGGGCGGCCAATCACAATTGCCGGTTGGATCCGGACAGCCAGGCTTCGCCTCGGCCCAGCCGCAACGTGTCGAGCCGTACGGGGCCTGCGGCCTTGGCCTGCGGAAGAGGCACCGTGATCAGCGCTACCGGGTCGCCGCGGCTTTGCCGCCAACGGACCTGAAGACCGCAACAGCTCGCCGCCTCGGAGATCGACTCCATGACTTCATCCATCCGTAACGGCACGGCGCCGGCTCTTGCCTGCCGGATCCGCACCGCAATCACTTGATCGCCGGCCAGTTCGGCAACTCCCGAGAGCGACAACACCGTGTTGACTTTCCCTCGCTGGAGCCGGCAACCCACCGCCACACCGTGCGGCTCAATCGCCACCCGCAAATCGCTCAGTGAACCGTGGGCGACGTCGGCAAGGTGTTTTCGCATGTTGAGGGCCAACCAGTGGTTGATCTCCGCTGCGGTGAAGAGGGCGTTCCAGCGGGCCTCCAGGCCCACATCGTCGGCCGGACCCAGCCGCGACGGCCCCCCCCCATCGCCGGCTTTCCTCGGAGGCGTCGTGGCACGGCCCTGCGGCTGGTCCCGGGTGGCCAGCGTCTCCACCCGGCCAAACAGTCCATTCAAACCACCGTCTTGGTCAGGCGTGCCGCCCGCATCCGTATCGGAAGCGGGAGTTTTGTCACCGGTCTCTGCGGGGAGCGCTCTCGGCGCGGCCTGCGACTGCCGGTCGGTGGTGGCCGCCCCCGCCCGAGCAACCAACACGTTCGCGTCGACGCCGCGGAGGGCGGCGCCAGCCTGCGGCGATTCTGGCGGAGGAACGAGGTCGTCGGCCTTTTCACTCGCGGCGGCCGAGAGTGTCTGCGGCTGCCGCCGGCTGGCCAGGGCTTCCGCCCGAGCGACCAGGGCGTTCCAACCGCTCTCTTTCTGCTGGTCGCCGCCGGACGGCGTCCCCGTCTGCGAGGCGATCACGTTGTCGGTCTGCTTCCCGGGAGCCGGCGTGAGGAGCAGCGCCTCTTGGTAGAAACGGGGGACTTGGTGCAGCGCCTTCCAGAACGCCAGCGCCCCGCCGGCAAACAGCAGCAGCAGTCCAAGGCTGACGACAAGGGTGATTCGAAACAGCCTTCCGACCATAGAGTGGACCCTGGGCAAGTGAATCAAGAGAAGCTGGATCAAGTTGCGGGACACGTCGAATCGCCTGCCTGCCCCCCATACGTTCGACGCTAATTCCCCGTCCGGGGAAGTCAAGAAAAATCCCCGCTCAGCGGTGAGTCGGGCGGAGGGCAGCTTCATCGCCGCAGGACCTTCCGAAGGGGGGAAGAGCCCGCCGGCTGACGGTGCCGGCTGGGGGGTTGTCTGACGGCCGCGTGAAGCCGGCAAGAGCGGCAGGATCTAGCGGTTCTGCCGGTCCTGACGACGCACTTGTAGCGATTATCCGGCGGAAAGAGATATTCCCAGATATGCCGGATTTGGCTGGTCGATCGAATGAAAAGAGACTGACACTATGCTGGGGTGGTTCGCCAATTCCGATTGGACGGCCGCAAGGAGAGACTCAATGAGACGCCATTTGTTCTTAATCGTAATGCTGATGCTCGTAGCACTGACCGGCGGCACCACGGCGCTTGCGGCTGGGCCTCTTGTGTCCGGCCTCGGCTCGCTGACCGGCTTCCTACTTGAGGAAGAGCCGCGAGCGTGCGATTCCGGCTGCGTCTCCGGCTGCGATTCCGGCTGTGGCGGGACCTGCTGCTATTATGATCCCAAGTGGACGGTCTCCGCCGGGGCGATCTTCCTGCACCGCAACGACCCAACACCGCGGACGCTGCTTGTCGACCCGCAAGACGGCAGCGAGCTGATGAACGTCATGGATCTTACGCCGGGTTGGGGCGGGGGGCCGCGCTTCGAGATCACCCGGCATTTCCAGTGCGGCGTGGACTTCGAAATCGAGCTGTTCAACATCGACAATTGGGCCACTCGCGCGGCGGCGCAAAATGCCAGTCCGTCGATCGGCGAAAGCTGGTGGGATGCGTTTACGTTTGACGACGTGCGGGCGTACTACGGCACGGATCTGTTCAACCTGGAGTTCAACGTCCGCTGGCCGCTCTTCGGCAGTCCCTGGCTGAAGGGCCTGGCAGGCCTCCGTTACGCCAACCTCGACGAGGAGTTTCGGGCTGAGGTGGACCTCATCGTAGGACAGACGACCCTGAGCAATTGGGGACGGCTCAGCCTGGATAACGACCTCTACGGGGTCCAAATCGGCCTGGAGCCCGTCTTCTGGAATCCCTGCGGGCCGCTCCGCGTGGACGGCTACCTCAAGACGGGGCTCTACGGCAATGACGTTGACTGGCTGTTGACCGCGGGCGGCGACCTTCAGACCCGCTACTGGGACAAGAAAGGTTGTCACGCCGCGTTCATCGGCGAAATCGCCTTGAAAGTGACCTACGACTTCTGCCGTTGTCGCTGCAAGCCGTGCTGCGGCGGCTCGGAAGACTGCGGCGGCTCGGAAGGCTGCGGCGGCTCAGAAGGCTGCGGCACGGCGGCTTGTTGCTCCGTCTGCCGCCGCTGGTCGGTGTTTGCCGGTTACGAGGCCCTCTGGCTGTCGGGCGTCGCCACCGCCGAGCAGATAAAAAGCGAAATCATCTACGATTCCGCCTTCTATCACGGAGCCGTGGTCGGCATCGAGATTCCTCTGGGACGCCTCTGTTGCAGCCCGAAGAAATCATGCCGGTGTGACTGAACCCCGGCCGCGACCTGCCATCCCAACGGCGACGAGCATCCCCAAAGCGGCACCCGTCGCGTACACGATCACGTCGGTGTTCTCGGGCACGTGTGCGGGCAGGAACACCTGGACCAGCTCGATCGCCAGGCCGACGGCGGCGGCCACCAGCAGCCAGGCCGCCAGCAGCAGGCGCTGCGCCCAACGGCCGACCACTAAAGACGCGACGGCCAGGCCGCCGAGCGCCCCCAACGGAGCGAAAAACAACAGCTTCCGCAGCACGTCGGACGCCGCCTCCAAGTCGAGCGTGCGGTAGAGGCCGGCAAAGGGGACGCGTCCGAGCCCAGCGAGTCGGGCCTCGATCTCCGCGAGATCTCCACAGACTCCACTGAGTTCAAAGGGCGCACAGAGTACGATCGCCAGCAGCAGCGAGTACGCGCCGGCCAGTCCCAGCCACAGCCACGCACGGCCCGCCGAACGGCCTGAAGCAGGCGACCCCGTGGTCTCGCGGCGACGAAGACGCCAGCGCCGCATTCCCCAAGCCCCCGCCAGCACCCCCAGCGCGCCGGCAATCACGTCTTCGCTCGACGCGGAGCGGGTGTACACGGCCACCTGCGCCAGTTCGATGATCAACACCACAAGCCCGCCGAGAAGGACGCTGGCGACGATTCCTCTTGCCCGTTGGCCGTCGGGGATCCGCCACGTCACCGCCAGCATGCCGACGGGGATGAACACGACCACGCTCCGCAGCAGACCAGCGAGGTTCAGTCCTTCGCTCGAATCGGAGAACGGCACCAGGCGGATCATGCCCGCCCGCTCTTTCTCCGCCAGCTCTGCCGTGCTGAGAACGAAATCAAACGGCACGAGGCTCCAAACCACCAGCCCGACGCAATACGCCTGCAGCAGCCAGTCGAGCTGCTGTTTGCGATCACTGGCGCCGGAGAACGATCGCACCCATTGCGTGGCCGCCTGGCCGACGGCAAGCCACAAGCCGGCGCCGAACATCGCGCCGGCGGCCTCGGCCATGAGGTCGTTTTGTGAGACCGTTCGCGGCGGAAACCAGAGCTGGGTGAATTCCAGGGCGATGCTCAGCGCTACCGACAACAGAACGACCAACGCCGCCGTCCAGGCCGCGCGCCGGGAGCGCGGGCAGTCGACCGCAAGGGCCGCCATCCAGCAATAGCTGATCAGGGCGAAAAGGCAGACGTTTTCCAGCAGGTCGGCGCGATCGCGAGTCCCCAGGGAAAGATAGGGGATCTCGTTGAACTGCTCTACCGCCTCGTGTAGCTCCAAGGGCCGATAGGAGAACGGCACCAGCGACCCGTAAACGCCGGCAATCGTGACGAACACCGCAAGCAGCAGGTAGTGGCCGCGGCGGGGCCAACTCTCCGGCCGGCCGTCGCAAGAAGAGGCTGCCGCAGCAGCGCGGCGCGAAACCGACCGTACCCAAAACCACGCCCATGCCACCAGCGCGCAGACGACGGCAGCGCCTGCCGCCGCCGGCAGGGAATCGAGGATCGCTCCCGTGTTTGGAGCACCTGTCATCCGTCGATCGATTGCCGTTCCGAAAGGGGACTCACGAAGGGGCGGACCCACCAAAGGAGCAGTCCCATTCCCGCCGACCATCGCCGCGCGACGGTGCCCGGAAATCGGGACAGTCCCCAAATTGGGTTTCGGCCGGTCTTCACCAACGCTGCAACCGGCCCAGCCGGCACACGAGAGACCGCCGTGCGCGGCCGGACCCATGAAAAGATACGTCACGCCCGGGAAGAACCGCCGCTCTCCGCCGCCAGGGAGTCGCAAAAAATGCTTCCCAGCAAGGCCGCGGGTTTACGGCTTTTTGGGTTTCATGCCGTCGGGCAGATCGTCCTCGTACAGCAGGGGGCGGTTTTTGAAGGGGTTGTAGAGTGGATCGCCCACCAAGACCATCTGCCAAGAGTTGAGCCGCTTGGTGCGATAGAACGTCTCGACCAGCGTGTAGCGGCCGGTCAGCAGCAGCGAGAAGAACTCGTCGGGTAGCGGAAACGCCACCAGGTACGGCTCGGCCACGGGGCCCAGCGTTGCCGCGATGCCGTCCTCCAGCATGGCGCTGCACCAGACCTGGCCGCCCGGCGTCCAAAGCGAGGTCGCCTCGGAGCTGGCCATGTGGTAGCCGACCGCGCCCGGCCGCCAGTCGAAGGCGTCGACGTACTTGCCCAGCGAGTACCAGCCGCAATACAACGCCGCCTCAGGGCAGTCCCCCGGCTCAAACAGGGCGTCCTTGTCGTCGAGCACCACCTCCAGCTCAGTGTGCCTGTTGAGCCTCTCGGCCAGGTCGCGGAGCGACTGATCGTACTGCCCGTAACTCCCCTGCGCCGCTTGCTCCGCCTTGAAGGGAATCCCCCGCGCATCGAGATAAACCTTGCCGTTGAGCCCTGTTTTCTCGACGGCGATCGACGTGTCGATCAACTGCTTGACCAGCTCGACCGACGGGGCGGCCAGCCGGCAGACCATCAGCGTCGGCCACTTGTTGGGAAGCTCGTCGAACGCGTAGTGCGAGGTGTTCTGCATCCAGCGCGACAAAGGGTAGTCGGGCCAGGCCAGCAGCGAAAGCTCGCTGTCAAAGCTGGCATGAGTCTCGTTCTTTTCGAGCAACGCTTGCTGTTCGTCGATCCAACGGATCGATCCCAGGATGCCGCCCGCCTGCCGCAACAGCCCCAAAACCTGGACGTCGCGGGCGACGCTCTCCGGCAGCGCCGAGAGGGCCATAAGCCCCTGCTGAAGGCCCTGGACCTTTCCTTTGACCAGCTCGACGCGCTGCTGGGCCTCCGGGCTGGGCTGGGCCGTGCCCTCCAGCCTGGCCACCATGCTCAGCACGGCCGACGCCCCGCCAATCGCCCCCAAGATCTTCTCGTAGTTGACGACCACCTGCCTCTTCTCGTCCTCCGACCCCACGCCCTCCACCCGCGTCTTCAACGCGGCGGTGGCCGCGTCGAACTCCTTGGCAAGCTCGGCCAGCGGGGTATCCGGCGCATAGCTGGGCCCAGCCGCCGGCTCCTCCCCCGAGCCAAGACCGCCTAGCGCCCGCATCGCCGTGGCGTATTCGTTGACGTGGATCTGGCGGGCGTAAGCCAGGTGATCCTTGCGGACCTGGACCTCGGGGGAACTGGGATCTTGCTTGCCGATCTTCAACGGCACGTCCCAGCAGGTCACCAGGCAGCGGATCTTGCCTTCCAGTTTCTGCTCGACGAGCCAGTCGCGGATCGCCGGCCGCAACTGGGTCTCCCAGACGGCGCGGCTGACCGACACGCCCGCCTGGCCGGGAAGCAGCAGGACGTGGGATTCGGGGATGCCCCGGGCTTGGACGTAATACTCGGCCACGGCCCGCGACTCCTGGCCGGCCGCCATGGCGATCACCGCCACCTCGTCGGGGGCCAGTTCGGCGGCCGTCTCGCCCGCCCACGCCAAGCCGACGACCCACGACAGCACCGCCATCCGCCCGAACGTCGCAGTCATCCCTTGGCTCCTTTGGAGGAAATGGCCACCGGGGACCCGAAACCACTTTCGGCCGCGGCAGCCGCCTCGCGCAGCGAACGCGCAAAGACGAACCCACATCCCCGCTTGCCATGTTACTCCGGGAGCAGGCCGGGGAAAACCCCGCCGCGAACTCAGGATGCCGGGCAGCTTGAGGGCCGCCTCAGCCGATGTCGCCCGCCTCATTGATGGCTGTGAACAACTCGTTGGCCAGCGCTCGCAGGAACGCCTCGTCGAGGTCGATACTGCCGTCTCCGTCGTCGAAAAGAATTCCGGAAGAGGATCGGGCGTCCGATTGCTGCATGATCGCCAGCACAGTCATGCTCGCCGCGCCGTCGGTGCCAAAGAGCATTTCGGCACTCCCTGCGCCCAACACGCCGTCGATGTTGAACAGCGCGCTGCCGACGCCCTCCGGAGAAGTTGCGAAACCGTATGCTTGGGCCGCGGTGCCGGCAAGGCCTTCATCGGTCACGTAGATCGCCAGCGCGACGGCCATCGTCTGCGGGTCGAGCTTGGCCGGACCGTCGATCTGGGAACTCTTCTTTTTCTTGAACAGGCTCTTGTAGAAATCGGCGACCTCCTCGTTGGTCATGCCGTCGAGGTTATTGTTGCCCGCACTCGTACCGTACAAATTCGGGAACGTATCGGCAAGCCAATTGCCGAGCTCGGTGCTACTCTCTCCTCCGTTGAGCGATTTGATCAGCTTCTGGCCGTTGCGGTTCTGCCAGAAGCCGATCGTGGCCGTCTGGCCGGCGGTTACGTACGTGCCGCCTTCTGAGTGCAGCTCGCCAAAGTTGTAGTTTTCGCCGTGCCGGCCGACGCCGAGAACGATGCCCGAGAATAGGTCGTTGCCGGCCACTTCTCCGACGGGCACGTCGTCGATCGTGCCGAGAATGTCCTGACCGTCATCAAATCCGGCCGGCTGGAATTCCTCGACGGCGTATCCATCGGAGTTGCTGGGCCTGAGGTCGGTGAACAGGTAAACGCCATCGCTGTCGGTGGTCACGATCCGATCGACGGCGTTGCCGCGGTCGTCGATGCCGGTGAGCTGGATTTCGACGCCCTCGATTGCCAGCTCATCGCCGTCGATCTCGCCGTCGTTGTTGCCGTCCTCCCAGACCATCCCCTGGATACTCGACGGCGGCAGTTCCCCGAAGAGATAGTCGACGGCATGCTGGCCCGGGCCGAGCTTGATTTCGGCGAGGACGTCGTTAAGCACGGCCACGCCGCCGGCCGAACCGACCTTCTCGTCGCCGTCCAAGAGGTATCCCGGCTGGATCTCGCTGACCGTATAGGCGCCCGAGGGAAGGCCGGCAAACTCGTAGTACCCCTGGCTGTCGGTCGAGACGACGCGGTGCACGGGCTGGCCGCTGGAATCGGTGCCCGTAAGCTCGAGCGTGACCCCGGCGATGCCCTCTTCGCCGTAGTCGCGGACCCCGTCGTTGTCGCCGTCCAGATAGACGAATCCGGAGATCAAGCCGAGCATCTCCTCAATCTCGCCGTACCAGTAGGCAGGGTCTTCGTCCTCGACCTGGGGGCCGATCGGATTTCCGCCGGCGTCCACCGGCGTGCCGACGGCTGTGGCAACGTTGACGTGCTGGCCGGCGGTGACCGTCGTCGTCCACGTGTATCGCCACTCTTCGCCCGGATCGAGAAGGTTGTCGTCGTCGTCGTCGCCGACGTTGTAGCCGTCGGCCAGCTCCGGCGTGGGCTGGAAGTCGTCGCCGGGATCGCCGGGCGTCTGGTTGTCGTCGGTGACCACGACGGCCAGCGGCACGTCGCCCGGGTTCGTCACCACGTAGGTGAACATCAGCTTGTCGCCGACCTGGAACAGGGGGCCCGGCGGCTCGTCGGCATCGTCACCATCCCCCGGTAGACAAGTCGAAGCATCACTCAGATCGGCCCCGCGCTCGTTCTCTACGACCAACTGGTCCTTGATGGCCTCGAAATCACCCGTGGCCCAAGCCTGCTGGACCATGTCGATGATCTGGTCCTCGGTAAAGGCATAGTCCACGTTCGGATGGGCGGCGTTCAACAGCGCAGCGACCGCATGGCGTCCCAGCGCTTCGTGACCGCCCCCTCCGCGTTCAAGCGCTTGCAGGAACGTGGGCGAGTCGGGATCTTCAACGCCGAACACGTCGTTGTAGCTGTCCCCAGTCTCATAGTTCGTCCAGTATTCGAAGTGGTGGGGCTGCTTCCAGAACCCCGGCGTCAGCCCTTCCCCCTCGCACACCTTCTTGACGAACTTCTCGATGTCAATCGCGCCCCCGGGCCCTCCCTCGTCCTTAAACGGCCCGACATTGCCCTTGGCCTCACCGTGGAAGTTCACGTTGAAGAGGCCGGCGAAGGTCGAGTTCTCGCTTGCTGTGGTAACGCCGATATCCTTGCCTGCAAAGTAGGAGAGCAAGGCCCCTCCGGTCGGCTCGAAGCGGAAGTCGTAAGAGTCGTTCGGCCCGCCGGAGTCACGGAACCCGAATGCGAGAATCTCGCCGGTCAAAAGGGCTCCGGAGGCGTCGGGTACGAAGTCACCGTCGAGGTCGACCGTGCCGACGAGCGTCAAATCGTCCCCGCCGTCGCCGCCGATCAGGGCACCCGAGTTGTCCACGCGGATATGGATTTGCAGGTCCCGTTCGTCAAGGAAAGAGAAGAATGAGGGGACCGAGTCAGCCGTCGACTGGATCGCGACGGGTGTCGCGTCGATGTCGAAACGGTTCGTCGCGGCGTCGTAGGTCAAAGTGCCGTCAGAATCATAACCCGTCAGCGGATACCCGGGCACCACGCCCAGCAACGCCAGCAGCGTTCGCTGTTCCAGCGCCTCCATCCGCAACGCGTGGTTTCGCCCTAGAAATGATTTGCGCGAAGCTCGTCGCCCGTTGGCGGCCTTGATGCAAGACAGAAACCTCATGCCCGCTTTCCTTTCGTAAGTCGACCTGCTTCGTTAGATGCCAAGATCTCGGTTGGTACTCCAGGTCCCTTCCCGCCCGCAAAGCGAATACGTGGCCGCTGCCGAGGATACCGTCGTCCCAAGGCAGAGGAAGGGTGATTGTGGCGTGATGAGCTATCGGGTTACAGCAAGTAGGGCAGGAACGGCCCCGAGTGAAAAGCGAAAAGCGTGAAGATGTGATTCAAACGGTGTGATTTAGTGGCGGGGTCATCGTTGCATGGCCGCCGGAGAGTCCCGAAGGCCCTTGCCTGCCGTGACGGCCAAGCTCGTTCATCCGGCACGTCCGCGCGCGGCCGAGCGTCTTCGCCGCCGCCATTCCAGGGTGATACCTGCGATTCCCAGCAAAGGCCAAATGACCATCGTTGCCGGTTCGGGGACCACGTTGCCTAGGTCGGAAGTGGCATTGTTGTTGAGAAACGGGCCCGAAAAGTCGCCGGGGAAGGCGGTGGTGTGAAGGATCAGGCCCCGGATTGCATTCACGCCGCCGTACAAGTCCGCGGCATCCCCGCCGGTGACCTTAAACAGAAACTCAAGCGCATCCTGAGCCGCTCCGGACCCCAAGGCGGTCAGGCTCCCTGTTAAAATCGAGCCTGAATTGTAGCCGAGTGCGGGGATATAACCGCCGATCGCCAATGTCCCCCCCGGCATCAGCTTGCCCGAGTGGTTGATGCCGGCTGTAAGGGTGAACGAGCCCGGAACAAACGGGTTGCTGGCATCCTGCTGAATGTTGTGGACTGTCCCCGCGTTGTCCTTCAACTGCAGCGCGTATCCGGTAGCCTCGAGCGTCTCCGGCACTGGATCGTCGTAGCGGACCTGGATAAACCCGGCGAAGATATCCGGCGTATCGGCCAGCACCAGGTCCATCGCAGCCTGGGCGACGGCGGTGACAAAGAGTAGCTGTGCCAACGCGACTGCCGACACCGCTGCCGCGACCACAGCCCGCCTTCGCATATTCGACAAACGGAAATCCACCATGCTCTCTCCTTCAAGCGCCTTGCGGCGCCTTCGATGCACAACGTTGGTCACTCGTGCGGTCGAACGTCGGGCTGACAGGAGCGTTCTTTGGGAGTCAGGTCGAACGCAGCCGCCGCCAAGGTCGGCGAGACACGGCTTTGACACAGATTCGCCAAACTCCGCTTTTTACGCATTACTGCCAGCCATTATCTTTTCACCAAACCTGCCCGTCAACCGAAAAATCCCGTTTCCCCGGGGGACTTATCACCCTGTCTACCTAAGGGGTGGTTTCCTTTACCCCATTCAGGCACAGCTAATACCTCCGCGGTGGGGGCGCGGGCGATTCTCATAACCTTCCATGTATATCCGCCGCTCGTGGCCCGATCCTGACACGAATTCCGGGAGGATTTCCCCAATTTTTTCGTCTGGCTGGCCTGACAAAAATCCAGGCGGCCGCCAACGCCCTGCGGCAATCAGGCCCGGCAGCGAGCGTCAAAGCTGCCGGAAATGGACCAACACCCCGTGCGTAGGCGGCAAAACGGCGGAGTCCGTCGACGCGAAAGGTAGAATAAGTTGGCAGAGCGGGCAGAATTTCCGCCTCCTGCGGGGACCCGTTGGGAGCAAAAAGACGGCTTCCTCATGACCTGGTTGGACCAATGACGCAGAACCCTGAAGCCGCACCCCCTCCTCAGGTGGGTTCAGATGGTCGCGTTCCGGGCTGGCAGAACACCCGGAAAACCCTCAATGTACGTTTCCTGGCCGCTACGGCGGTCGCCGGCGTGGTCCTCCTCCTGGCAGCCGAGGCCTGGCAAAACCGCAACGTGGCCCGGATGGCCGGCGCTTTTCTGGAGCAGGCCGAGACGGCACAGAAGCAGGGAGACTGGGAGCAGGCGGCCAGATTCCTGCGGCGATACGTGCGGATCTGCCCGGACCACGAAGCCGCCGAAGGCTGGGCTCGCCTCGCCCGAACGTTCGACCGGGCGGGCGAGGCCCCCTGGGCGAAGTGGAAGGCGGTCGAGCCGTACTACCGGGCGCTGGGGGCAATCCAGGAAGGTGCCCCCCCCGACCAGCAGCACCGTCTCCGTGCCCGTCTCACTCAGTTACTGCTCGAGTTGAGCCCCGTCTATCAAGGGTGCTCCGTGCGGGCCGAGCGGGAGGCCCGGCTCTTGCTGAAGCCGCCACCGGACAAGCAAGCCGAGGCTTGGCGGCAGGTGCGGGCGGACGATCCGAGCCAGCCGGCCACGCCCCCGGAGGGGACGTCCTGGTGGATGGATCGCCCGAAGATCTGGACGGACGCCCTTGCCGCCCGCCTCTGGGTGCTTGCCGTGGGCAGGCAGGCCAAGGACGGCTCGATCGCCGGTGGGGACTCGAGCGACTCTTCGTACCAAGAGCATTTCGAGCGGGCGCTGGAATTGAATCCCGGGGACATCGAACTGTGTGCGATCGTGGCCCGGCTCTACCGCGACCGGCCTTCGCTGTTCGGCGCGGACAAGCCCGGTCTGAGCGACGAAGAACGATTGCAGGTGGTCGCTGAGCGAGCGAAGCGTGCCGACGCGATTGTGGACGCAATGGTGGCGGCGAACCCTCAGAACGCCAACGCCATGCTCGTCCGCTACCAATATCGCGCCGACTACGGCCTGCCGGGTGCGGCGGAGGACCTGGCCGAGGCGCTGCGGAACGGTCCTGAGGACGTCGCCGTGTTGCTGGCGGCAGCCCGCCACG
>Ga0180438_10008645_pt1 | contig 12898 bp, 12 predicted proteins | sample SS_ome_12_FD_132455 | JGI IMG/M metagenome (GOLD analysis project Ga0180438, IMG submission 132455) | Hypersaline lake sediment archaeal communities from the Salton Sea, California, USA - SS_3_D_2 metaG | ecosystem: Environmental > Aquatic > Non-marine Saline and Alkaline > Hypersaline >...
AGCGATAAAACAGTTTGCCTTTTGGTAGTTGATGTGCGAAAAAAAATTTTTGATTAAAGGTTTGAAAGATTGGGTAGGCTTCCAAGTGTGAATCACGAAGAGTATAAAAATCGGCCTTTGTGTTTGCCCAGTTGACTTCTATTCGAGGCAATGTTGGGTCTTGTGGTCTGAGCACACTTCTGCAGAGTGTTATGCTAAAAGACAAAAGAAATAGATAGCTCAACCAAAAATTTTTACTCACCGACCTTACCAAGTTGATGAAAATTGTGCCTCACTACATAAACCGCGTTTACCTTATAAAAATGCATTGTCTTATGTCAAATACTCGACTGTTTTGACTGGCTATTGATGTTGTTGGCTACATACGCTATGGTGAATAAAAAAGGGACGTCCGAAATTTCTGGGCGGAGTAGAAAACCATATGAGCTGGTATAGCGGGGAAGGATCAGTATGAAGCGTGATGAAGGAGCGGAAAAAAAACATCATATTTTTGTTCACTTGAGTAGTCTTCCAAAAAAAATCTTATCTTTGCACGGTCGCGCGGATCTTGCCGAATTTGTTTTACGCGATTTATGTCATCAGCGATGCTTTAATTTAAAAAGAGCCGCGTTTTTTGTTGATAATCCAGACTTTAACTGCTTAAAAGGGGTTGCAGGGTATTCTCACCTTGATAATCCAACAGTATGCGATGCGCTTTGGGATCATCCCGATAAATTTATGGCTCGCATTCAAGAATCTCCCTTTAATCAAAAGGTCAGAGATGTATGGCTTCCAAGTTTACAGAAAGTTGCAGAGCCGGAAGTTCAAGCAGTTCAATCGATTGCACAGATGCTTGATATGCAAAAACCGGAGTTTTGTCATCTTCAGGTAAAACATGGAAATCATGGCCTTTTAATTTTTGAAAAAGAAAATGCCCACGATACAATGTCTCATGAACATCTGCATCATGGGCTTTCGTTACTTGGCTTTTGTCCGGTTTATTAGGATCGAATAAATATTTCTATAAAAGTTCTTCGAGTTCCCTATGTGCTTTATCAAGTTCTTCATCCGTTATATCTTCACCATCCCAGTCAGAGTCTGAATCTGACTCCTCACCTTTCTCGGCCATTCTCTTTTTCTTTTTCTTCGTTATTTTTTTCTTCTTTTTCCGTTATTGCAGGGTCTATGTCAAATATTCCTTTAGGAAAGTGTTTTTCTGCAGCTTCCAGTAGTTGTTCTTCATAGTTTTCTTCTTTTTTTGAAGGTACTCTTCCTTGTAATGTTTTTTCAGTTCTTACTTCTTTTATCATTGGAAAAGTCATAAGGACGTATGTTACCCCATCTTTTTTGATACTTGCCTGTCTTTGCCTAACAATTCGCCGGAGCCCTTCTTCTCCTTTAAGAGCGGACCAATCAGCATATTCGTAATATTCAACGAGTTTTCCACCTACTTTTTCTGGGCCTGTTTCTCTCATATTTGTTGGGATTTTTACTTCCATTGTTTTTACTTGGGTAGCTACAAGTGCAAGACTTGTTAAAAAAAGTAGTTTTTTCATTTTTTCTCCTGCAAAAAACAGTTTTTTATTTTTTTATTTTTTCCATCAACTCTTCTACTTCTTTGGCTCCTTCTTTATAAAAATCCTCTTCATCTGGTGCTAAATACTTCAAAAGTCGCAAAAATTCTCCTGCATGCACCTTTTCTTCCTCTGCTACTTCCGTCATAACCGCTTTTACCACTGGATCATCTGTTGATTCTGCAAGTTGCATGTATAGTTGAACCGCTTCGTACTCAGAGGCAACCATAAAGCGAACTGCGCGAACCAATTCACCTTTCGTTAGTTTACGATTAGCGTTGAGGACTTGAAAAGGATTTCCAAAATCAGGCATGTTTTTCCTTTCGTTTTTTACTTTTCTTGTTTTAAAAATGGTTCTAGGCCGGGCATTGGTTTGTTTGCTAAAAAAGTAAGGGCTGCACCGCCGCCGGTTAGGCACCGGTCCATTTGTAGGTTGAGGCCAAACATTTCTGTCATGGCAACAGAATCTCCGCCAGCAACAACAGAAAACGCTTTTGATTTTCCCATGGCAGTAATCAATTTTTCCATGCCGCTGAGTGTCTCTATTCGTTCTGGGTTTCCGATTGCGCCGTTGAAAAACACTGTTTTTGCGCTGTTTACTTTATCGGCGAACAGTTTTTCTGTTCTTGGACCAATCGACATGCCCATGTAACCTCCTGGAATGTCTGGTTCATCAAGCGTAGAAACTGGTCCTTCAAAGTTTTTTTCTGCTACTTGATAGTCAACAGGAAAAATGAGCTCTGTTTTGTTGTGATGTGCAGAACGAACAATTTCTCTGCATAGTGGCAGAAGGGTGTCATCAACTAATGATTCTCCCACTTCTTTGCCCATTGCCTTTAAAATAGTGAAAACAACGGCAGGGCAAAGCAAAATGGTTTGTGCTGTACCAAGCATTTCTTGGACCAATGGAAGTTTTGTTTTGAGTTTTGATCCGCCAATGATCAACACAAATGGTTGCTCTGCACCTTCTTTTATTTTTTGCAATGTATCGAGTTCCTGTTCAACTAAAAGGCCAACAGAGCGGCGATCTGGGCCAAATAAAAGCGGAAGAGAGGCCACCGACGCATCTTTTCTGTGCATAACACCAAATGCATCGTTCACATAATAATCGCCTAGCCGTTCGAGTTCTTCTACAAATTCTGGATCGCCTGTTTTTTCTCCGGGGAAGAACCGAAGATTTTCAATCAATACAATTGTATCGTTATCTTCTATGCTTTTTTTGTGCGCTTCGTCCATTGTCGGTACGTGCTCAATGTCATACCCATGTTTTTTGAACCATGGAATGAGCAATTCTGTTGAAAAATTAGGATCGTGAGCTTTTGGCCGTCCGATGTGTGTTGCTAAAATTATTTTTGCACCTTTTTGTAGCAACAAATCAATGGTTGGTAAAATTGCCTGCAAGCGATAATCATTTGTAATTACTTTGTTGGTGATTGGTACGTTTAAGTCTGCACGTAAAAACACGCGACGATTGTCAAAAATGTGTTCGTGGATTGCAGACTTCATGCGCTTCATTTTTTCCATAACTAACCCTCAAATCGAAGTACCTGTGAAACATTTATCTTTTTTGTTCGTTGCACTGCAAACAGTGTAGAGAAAAAACTCAAAAGAAGAACAACAAAAAAAACAGCAAAGAAAATTTTTGGCGTCATATGGGACGGAAGATGGGAAACATAGTACGCGTCGGGCAAACTTATAAACGGATATGCATTTAAAAGAATATTTACGCCAAGAGCGGTCAGTAGACCAGCGCAAGATGCGACAAGAGAAACAAACATGCCGGTAGATAAAAAAATACGGGAAATAATTTTGTCTGATGTGCCCATTGCCTTTAAAATTGCGATATCAGAACGTTTCCGGGAAATCTGCATAAACATAAGAGAAATAATATTCATGCTGGCAACCAATGTAATTAATGCAAGAATAAAAAACATTGCGTATTTTTCTAGTTTTAATGCAGAAACAAGTGCGGGGTAAAAATCTTTCCACGAATGAACAGATAAGCCAAGGCGTTTGCGCATTTTTTTTATAACTGTTGGCTCATGTGTATTTGGTGCAAGTTTAATGCCAATTTCTGTTGGACCAGAATCTGGAAAAAGTTTTTCAAAAAAAACGAGCGAGCAAAAAATAACATTTGCATCAAATTCTTCTATGCCGGTTTTGTAAATGCCATTCACTACTGCATTATGATCCAAAAATTTTATTTTTCTTCTTCTAACACTGCTTTCTTGCGCGATAAACAGGGTAAGCGGTTGCTTGTTTTTTATGCTTGCATTTTCTGAAACGGTTTTACCAACTAAAATATTGTTTTTGGTAAGTAGATCAGAAAGTTTTTTCCCATTTTCTAGTTTTGCCTCAAAGGTGCTTACGGTTGGTTCTTTATGCGGATCGATTGCGCGAATGACCGTTATGCTATGTGAATCATCGCCATCTTGATGTTGAATAATTGCGTGGCCTTCGGCACGAGGGCTAAACCCGATAACCTCTGGAAATTCTTTTTGCAGAACCTGAGCAATTTTTTCTGCGTCAAGAAGTTCTCCGTTTGCACTGATTAAAATTTGTGAATGGATGCCCTGCATTTTTTTGTGTGTTGTTTGTTCAAAACCGTTCATAATGCTGGCGACCAGAGCAAGAGAGAAAGAGCCGATCAAAATGCTTAAAAAACAGATGATAATCATGGTCGAAACAGAACGTTCCGCTCGTGTACCCAGAAGGTATCGCCATCCCAAAAAAAGAGAGAGATTTTTCACAAAGCCCTCATATGCAACTTGATCTTGTAAAACATGATCGATTTTTTTACGCTACTAATGTTGTTTTCAATTTTAGAGCAAAGGGGCAGATTTATGAAGCGTGATGGAGCATTTCTTTTTTTTACTGTCAGTTTTTTACTGTTTGTTCCGGGTTGTGGAAGATTGATCGATTGGGGCAAAACACAAGTCGAACAAGGCCAGGATATAAAAGAAAATCTTAAACCTGCAAAAAACTATATTCGCTCTACCAGAACCTATGATCAATTTACGCTTGTTGGTGCCTTTGATTCTTTATGGCTCAGTGACGAAGTCAGATTGATTTATTCAAACTTATATCAAATGAAGCACGGCAGAACAGATGAAGAGCGCAATATTTTCTTGCGCCGCCAACTGGAAGAAAATAATCACTTTATTACTTTTTATCTTTTGAGTGCCTGTGACATCACTATTGGCCAGAAAGATTCAGACTGGACCGTGATGCTTAGAATTGGCAACTACAATTTTGTGCCAACAGAATTTAAAACGGTTGATTTATCTCCGGAATATAAAGCAATTTTTGGGAAACATTTTAATCGGTTCAAAACGGCATACATTTTGCAGTTTAATGCAAAAGATATAGAAGATACGCCGTTAATTTCTCCAGAAACAAAAGAAATTGAGCTGTTGTTCCGTTCCGTGGAAAAACAGGTTATGCATAATTGGCGGTTGGATGGACCGAATAAGTTGTTGGCTTAGGAGGGCGTTATGAAGATTGCAATTGGCGCAGACCACAGAGGGTTTGCCTTAAAACATTTCATACAAACAGATTTTCCGGACAAAACAGTTTTATGGATTGATGTTGGCTGTGATTCTAACGAATCATGTGACTACCCAGATTTTGCCCTCAAAGTAATAGAAAAAATGCAGGAGGGTGAGGCTGATGTTGGTATTTTGCTGTGTGGTACCGGTATTGGCATGTCGATAGCGGCAAACCGTTTTAAAGGAATCTATGCTGGTCTTGCGTGGAACGAAAAAGTGGCAAAACTAAACAAAGAGCATGACAACGTAAATATTTTAGTTTTGCCAGCAGATTTTATTTCTGAACAAGAAGCGATCACTATGATCACTGTCTGGCTAGGTGCAGAATTTATGCAGGGTAAGTACCGTAGAAGAATAGAAAAAATTGACGCGTTTTAAGCAAAAAATTTATGCCGGACAAACTTCAGCGGAGCTCTCAACAGGAGCTCCGCTTTTTTCTTGTGTTCCCATAATTTCTTTTACTCTACGTGCAGAAAGAGTTTTTTGTTTCTGCAGCTCTTGTGCAATTTGTCGAAGCTCAGTTTCATGCTCTCGCAACAGAGCTTCAACTTCTTTTTGATACACATCAAGCGTTTCTAGTGCTTTTTCAAAGTATTTCACTTGCAGGTCTGTTGGCATTTTTTTCATGTTTAGACCTTGGAAAACAATTGGCTTGATTAAATCAAGTGCTTCTTGTTTATCTTCGGCATGATAGCTGTATCCGCAAGAACCAAGCAGAATTTTTTCTGCCGCAATGCCGGCCAAGAGAATTTTGCACTCTCTGAGTGTTTCTTCTCGGGACAGTTCACCAAGATGATCAAATGAACAGCGCGTAAAGACCTGTCCGTAGACGACATCTTTTTGTTTTCGTTCTTTGAAGTGCTTGAGTTCTTCATCTTGTAGTTTTGCAGTAATTGGTTTGATGGTAACCGCTGCCAGCTCACGACGAGTTTTTTGTAATTCAAGCGCAAGTGCATGCCCAGCTTGGTGTGATGCCATCAACGTTTCTTCTTGCTGAGAAACGTGCAGGTTTTTATTGATGATGTTTCTTATTTCTTCATCAAGAGCTTGTTCTAGATCTTCTTGTGTAATTGGATTGCCAGACAGCTTTGATTTTTGAAATGCGGTATTCATCATTGCAGTTAACTCTTCATATGTACAATCTTCGGTTGCTTGTGCAAGAGCGTCGATATCAATGATGCTAAGGTTTGGCAAAAGAGGTTCGAGTTTATTGACAAAAAACTTTTTGCGTTCTGCGAGAGTTGGCAATTCAAAGTAAATTACTTTACCAAAGCGGCCACGCCTTCTGAGTGCTCGATCAAGATGCTCAGGTTTGTTGGTTGCAGCAATCAAAATAACTTGTTTGCCATCATCTTTGCTCATAACACCACTCATTGCATTAAGACAATCACTGAGTAATGTGTTATTCCCTTTACTTCCTCGTTGTAGGCGAAGCAAATCAATTTCATCGATAAAGATAACGCACGGAGATTCTCGTTTGGCAACAGACAGGAGCCAATCAACGCCCTCAGAAATAATCAGCGTTGCAGGAATGTTGTAAAAGCCAAGCTCGTCTTCGTTTCTGCCAATTTCTTTGAATGCTTTTCTAATTTCTCCACCAAATGCTTCTGCAACAAAAGATTTTCCTGTTCCAGGCAACCCGGTAAACAAGTAGCCTACTTCTGGTGGAATGTTTGCACGGTCAAAGCGCTCAGGGTCTTTTAAATATTCTAAGATTCTGTTGAGAATATCTTTGATATGCTCAAATCCAACGACATCATCAAATGTATATTGCGGCTCCCAGCTTTCCATCTCACTTTTTTGTACAGCTCGTTCTGCCTGTTTACCAGTTGTGCCGCCAATCATTCTTGCATGTAAAATTTGTAGTTTATTTGAGCCCCAAGAACTTAGTCTGTTCCACCAATTACTTCCGTAGCAAAATGTTATAGCTGGTAAGTAAGAAGCTGCTAACGAGGTTGCTGTTACTTTTGCAAGCCACGGTGTTTTGCCAAACCAATTTACTTTTTTCATCCATTCATTAGCTTTTTCTCCAGAAAAAAATTTGCCGTCGCCAACAAAAGGTCCGCTTTTTTCTCTTGGTAGTGGGTAGCCAAATATTCGGCGAAATATATGAGTTTTTTCTTCTGGAGTAGCATCAATTGCTTCTTGTAGTCTATCTAAAACAGGGACGCAATTTCTTTTGAATGCTTCATCAGATTTATTATTTCTTGCTCCTCGATATTCTTCTTCCATATAGTCCCATATAAGAAGATCTCGATCAGTAAAGAAGAGTTGGCTTTTATGAACGACATCGATCAAAATTGTTCCTATGAAGGCGACAAGAAAGGCGTTGCTGTCCCATTTTTTTCGGTGTGCAAGCGTAAAAAAGTTGTTTGCTTTTCTGAATTGTCGGTTGAACCAATTTGTGCCAAATTCTGAAACTTGTTTTTCTAGATCAAAGAGAAGTTCCTCATTTTTTACCATTTCAGCTTCGACCAGCTCAATTTTAATGGTGGGTGCTTTTTTGTGTACAGCAACAAGTTTTTCTTGAAACGATGGCATCTCCTTTAGACCGTTGCTTAACGCTTGAGAAACGTGCTCCATTAAGACTCTATTGAATGCGATCAAAAACTGTACTGTTTGTGGATCAACTTGTAAAAACTTTTCGCTTTTAACTTGTGCTACAACTGCTCTGACTTCTTTTATTTGCTTAATGAGCTCTTCTTTGTTTTTTAACTTGAATGCATCGTTGTTGATGTCCATAGCAAGTTCTTCAAGAGCTCCCTCAACCTTATTTGTTTGTTCCATAAGTTTCGTGACCAAGCCGTCGAGCGCTTGCGCCATAATCTTTTGTAACTCTTGGAGTTGTTCTTCTGACATATCAGAGAAGTCTAATTCTGGAATCTGCTCGGAAACTGCCAGCTCTGGGTCAACGACAGGTGCTTGGGCTACCGTTAGAGAAAAAAAAGAAGATACGGCAAGAAGTGTGCACAAAAGTTTTGATCTGAGACTGACTGAAACGTTCATGAGGTTTTGTCCCTTGTAAAGAAGTAATAAAATTTCTATTTTTGCCTAATTTTAAGCATTGTAAGGGTTTGCTGGTGTTTTGTCGAGCGGTTTTTTTGAATCTAAAAGCCTTTCTTGCTAGAATTTTTCGTGGTAAAAACGTTTCATTTTTTAACCTGTCCCTTTTAAATTGGGGCAAGAAGGAGATGCATGACTATTTCTCGTCGCTCTATTTTTTATTCTTTTCTTTTCTTTTCTTTAACCTTTCTTTCCAGTTGTATCAGCAGTGATACGTCCAAAATTCCCTACAAAATAGATGATGCCATTGGCGTTGAAAATTTGATGCCGGTTGTCATTATTGGTGGTGGGCCTGCAGGTTTAAGTGCTGCGTTGTACACGGCGCGTGCAAATTTTGACACCATTGTTTTTGAAGGTGATGAACCTGGTGGGCAGTTGACCAAAACAACCTATGTTGAAAACTGGCCGGGTGTAAAACGGATGCTTGGTAAATTTGCTGTTGGCAGAGTCAGGGAACAAGCTGCTTTGTATGGTGCACAGTTTTTGCCAGATCAAGTTGTTTCTGTTGATTTTTCCAGATGGCCGTTTGTCGTAAAAGGCAGTTCTGGTGTTGAGTTACGTGCAATGGTAGTGGTGATTGGTACCGGTGCAAAGCCGCGTTACTTAAATATTCCTGGTGAACAAAAATATTGGGGCGCAGGAGTAACTGCATGTGCGATTTGTGATGCGCCACTGTATAAAGGTGAAGAAGTTGTTGTCATTGGTGGTGGCGATGCTGCGGCGGAAGAGGCGACTCAGTTGGCTGCGTATGCAAGCAAAGTAACGGTGCTGGTCAGAAAAGGCAAAATGCGTGCAGCCCCAAGCATGCAAGAGCGGCTGAAAGATTACAGCAATATTTTTGTAAAATATAATGTTGAAGTACAAGAAGTTTTGGGGGATGGAGACGTTGTTACTGGTGTTCGTCTTTTGAATAATCTCACTGGTCAACCCTTTGATTTCAAAACTGATGGTGTCTTTTTGGCAATCGGCCGCATTCCAAACTCACAAATTTTTGAAGGTATTCTCGATTTAGATACCGCTGGACATATTGATGTTATCGGCAGATCTCAAGCAACATCGGTGTCTGGCATATTTGCCGCTGGTGATGTTGCAAATCCAGATTATAAACAGGCTGGTGTTGCAGCTGGTGATGGCATCAAAGCAGGGCTTGATGCAAGTCGCTATCTGACCGATCTTGGTTTGTCTGATAAAATGGCAGCACAACTAAAACCAACTATTTTCCAAGGTGGCAAAACAGATTTAGAGCTTATTGAGCTTGACCATATCGCATCAAAAGAGGAATTTGAAAAACTTGTGCAAGGTAGTAGCGTTCCGGTTGTGTTTGATTTTTACACAGAGTATTGCCCATCCTGCTTGCAGATGATTCCAAAAATTGCACGTCTTTCAGAGAAATATGGCGAAAAAATTCGTGTCTTTAAAGTTGATGCAGAAGAGGTATTTGATTTAGTAAAAGAGCTTTCTATACCAAAAGTTCCGTACCTCATGGGCTTTTATAAAGGCAAGTTAGTACTAGAAAGCAAAAAAGAGATGTCAGAAGCGCAGCTTGAAGAGTTTTTTGAAAAATTGATCAGCAAGAAATAGTTCACTCAAAATAATTTATCTGCACGGGGAGGCCATTGTGCCTCCCCTTTGCACAATTTCAGGAATTTTCATGAAAAAGCTTCTTTTTCTATTGTTTTGTTTTATCCAACCTGCTTGCGCAATGAAAAGTCTTGTTGAAAAAAAAGAGTCTCCACAAAAACAAGTGAAAGAGGAGGATTTTTTAGAGTTTGGAAAAAAAGGCAGTTTTATTGATTGGGCAATCAAAGTAGAGCCGGCTGAATACTTTAAAAAATTTTTTAATGAAATGGGAAAAGGCCGGGGAAAAATAGAGGATCGCAATCCTTATCAGCTTTGGCTTGATCGGGAGGGAAAGGCGGAACACCTCTTTTTAAGAGGGTTACTTTGTGGGGGAGACACCAAGAGTGCGGATAGAAGCGAAAAAATTATATGGAGACCAAGTCGACCAACAGCATTGATAACCTCTTCTTCTTTATCGTGCTCGATGGGTTTTTGGGATAGGCATCTTCCTGCGGAGAAACGTAAAAAAAAAAGGGATGTTTTCGGTTCTATTTGGGGGCAAAGGACTTTTGTATCTGAAATGAGTTGCACTTCTTTTTCTGATGGAGATTTTGTTGCTGGCCGACCTCCTTCTGATATTTTTCCCGATTTTGCAATGATCAAATATTATGATAGGAAATGTTGTGAATCGGATTTTTGCTTGGAGAAATTTCCCGACTTTCGTTCTTCAGTAGTTTTGCCAACAGGGCAAATAGCTCTTGGATTAACTAAAAAAGGCGGGATTAGAATCTGGGATTCAGAGCTGACTGCTTTGAAGGAGATATTGGGTAAATCTACCAACATCAAGGTTCTCAGACTTCTTTCTGCTAGCGAATTGGTTGCTTTGTCTGATAAAAAGATTGAAGTCTGGGATTTAGAACATAAAAAAGTTTCTCATGTTTTTAATGCTTCTGCTTTTGGTTCGTGTTTAGCCGTTTTGCCGGATAAGAGATTAGCCTTTAGCACTCCCGATGGAAAAATTGGAATATGGAATCCTGATGAACAAGAGTCCGAGATGTTCGAAGAATCTTTTGAAGAAATTTGTTTTTTAGAAATGCTTCCAGACGGAAATTTAATTTTTGGCTGCTCTGGTGGGAGAGTTATCAAGATATGGGATCTAAAATCAGAAAAGTCGAGAACGCTTTTTGAACTTGAAAAAAAGCTTGAGATGTTAACGATTCATCAGAGCGGAGAGGTTCTTTGTTCCATAGGTTACCCTCTTACAACACGGAGTTTTGTCGTACATGTGAAGAATGCCATTAATGTTTTTGATAATCTTTCTGCTCAGCAAGCAGCAGCATTAAAGTTTTTGATGTTGGTAGAAAAGGATAAGAGAAACCTAAAAAAGCAGAAGAAAGAGCTGAAGAATGAGTTGAAAGCAAAGCTTAAAAAGTGGCCCTCTATGTTCAAGTGCCTTAAACCCTTAGGCAAGAAAATCTTCTGGATGAAAAACTGTTTGCCGGGGAATGAAGAGTTTCTTGATACCTTCTTACTACCAGAGAATAAAAAACTCATTCAAGTTCTTAAGACTCTGCCTCTAGAAAAAATGAAAATTATTGAGGACCGTGGCTATTTAGAAGGGTTAGAAGAAAAATTGGTCTCTTGAAAAACCCTCACACAATAAAATCAAATCTTTTAATTTTTAAATTGTTGCAATTTGCAAATTGCGCTTGGTATCCTTTAAGTAGGGCTATAAGGGAAATTTTGACCACCTCGGTGGGGGGTTAAAGAAGGAGCGCTGCGGTGTTTCGGGGACGATCAAGCAGAATTCTTTTGGCAGGTTTGCTGTTTTTGGCAGGGCTTGCCTTTTACGAGTATCTTGAGGCAGATCTTGCCGGGGTGCCAACGAATCTTTACGGGGAAGCTCTTTCTCGTGATACACATTCTATTAAAGGAGCAATTTTAGAAAAAGTTGCTCTTTACCCGCAAAAAATGGCCGGATCGCGTGAACGGATCATGCGTAAGGCTATTTTTGTTAAGCGTCCACAAGCAAAAGGAACCGTTTTAATTTCGCATGGCTTTATGTGTACCAAAGAGGACATTGCTTTTCTGCGGTCATTGTTTCCGGGTTATAACAGTATGATTTTTGACATGCGAGCCCATGGCGAGTGTATAGAAGGGCAGTTTTGTACGCTTGGCAGAGATGAGGCCCTTGATGTTGCCACTGCAGCGAAATATTTGCGCAGTCGTGAAGACCTTCAAGAGCAAAAGTTGCTTGTGTATGGCTTTTCTATGGGAGCAGTTGCGGCTATTGAGGCGCAGGCAAAAGATTCAGGTTTATTTGATGGCATGATTTTAGACTGTCCATTTGAGTCTTCAGAAAATGTGATCAAACGGGGCCTTGCTGATATGAAGCTCTCTATTTTTGGTTATGAAATTAGCGTTCCAGGTAAAACGCTTATGGAAAAATACATTTTTCATCCGTATGTACAGTCGTTTATCAAGGCGATGCTTAAGGCGGTTGGTCAACTAGATGCCAAAGATATCAAAGCGTTTGTGTATCCAGTTAACCCTGCACGGTCAGTTGCGCATGTAAAGATTCCACTTTATTTAATTGGATGTAAAAAAGATAACAAATCCCCTGTTGCAGGGCTGAAAAAGATATATCACAACGCCGGTAGCAGCTATAAAAAATTGTGGATAACCAATGGTCGTCAGCATTTTGACTCGTATTTTCATAATCCGGAACTGTATGCTCGCCGGGTTGGCAAATTTGCCGGTCGGCTGTTTTCTGGAAAACTTGAGGGTGCAAAAAAAGAAAAAATTATAAAAGACAAAGAGCCAGATGCTTTAGCGGTCCACGTTGATGTTGGCCGATTTACGCAAGTGAAGAAAAAGAAAGAGTAGGAAGGTTATATTTAAGGGTCCGCCATAACTGTTTGGGTGAAAATAGAGGGGGGCGGAGCGAAGCGTAGTCCTGCCGTGTCCGCTCGAAGCCGAAGGCGTAGACGGAAGTGATTTTTGGAACTCAGTGACAAAAATTGTATCGAAGGGGAAGAAGGGAATGAAGATCAAACAAATGCATCCGTTTTTGCGGTTGGTACTTTCTGCCGTTTTGTTTGTTGTTGTTTTAATGGGACTTCACAATATGCTTGCATCTGTGCGAACAGTAAAGCGAGCATCAAAATTGGAACG
>Ga0180438_10008647_pt1 | contig 12895 bp, 10 predicted proteins | sample SS_ome_12_FD_132455 | JGI IMG/M metagenome (GOLD analysis project Ga0180438, IMG submission 132455) | Hypersaline lake sediment archaeal communities from the Salton Sea, California, USA - SS_3_D_2 metaG | ecosystem: Environmental > Aquatic > Non-marine Saline and Alkaline > Hypersaline >...
CCTGCGCCCAACTTGGCTGGAGACCCTCGCCCAACTTGGCGAGGCTATGAGGCATTTCGCCGCCTGTGTCGCAGAAACCAGTCGTAGAGTTCAGGATTGTCGTACGTCTCCGTCCAGGCGTCGTGATCCGCGTCGGGATAGACGGTGAACCGGACGTTGCCGCCACAACCTTTCAGCGCCTCGACCATCTTTTCCGACTCTTTGAGTGGCACCGCCGGATCCTTGGCCCCGTGAAAGGCCCACACGGGCACGTGTTTGAGGACGCATACCTTGTCCGGGAAGCCAGAGGACCACAGGCCGCCGCCGCAGATAGGCGCGATGGCTGCAAAGCGATGTGGATACGCCTCCGCCAGGTGCCAGGTGCCGTACCCGCCCATGCTCAAGCCGGTCAGGTAGACGCGATCGGCATCCACAGCGTAACGGTTCACGATCTCGTCGAGCAGCGCGTTCAGCGCCTCGATCTCGGTCTCGGTCCACCACCGCGCATCCTCGGGGCATTGTGGAGAGAGGGCGACGAAGGGAAAGTCCTTTTGCCGTTCTACCACCTTGGCGATGCCGTGCTTTTTGACAAGCTCCAGGTCGTCGCCCCGCTCTCCCGCGCCGTGAAGGAAGAGGATCAGGGGCCATTCTTCCCCAGGCGTGGTCCCGTAGCCTTGGGGCAGAAAGAGAAGGTAGTTCAGACGGACGGTTTTGGTGATTTGCACCTCGAATTTGCAGGCTTGCTGAGTCATCGGTGGATTCTCCTTGTTCAAATGGTGAATGTGTCAAACCAATTGTTGCACCCACGCACTTCATTCACCGAAGATCTCTGATCGAGGCGGGAGAGGGCTCGGTCTGGAGACTTTTGCCCAACCGCATACATGGCCGGGAGGGAGCTCGGTTCCTCTGTTGGCCGAGGGTCTCTGACCGAGGCCGGAGGGGGCTCGGTCTGGAGACCTTCGCCCAACTCGGTTCCCGTCCGGCGCTCAATCCCGCCCCTCCCAGGTGCGGAGGCCGTGGCGGCTGAGGGCGATGGGGATGCTCTTGAAAAGGGGGTTCTCCTCCTCTATCTCCCGCAGCATGGCCCGCCTGGCGTGGGACAGGGCGCCGCCCAGGATGGTCACCGAGCCCCCTTCCCCTCCCGCGCCGTTCACCTTCCAGCCCAGCGCGCCGTGCGCGCGGGCGATCTCGACCACGCGGTCCGCATCGCGGCTGATCAGATCAGGATGGAGGCGTCGCTGGGCTTCGCTATTGTCGATCATTGCCCGTCCCAGGGCGGCGAAATCGCCGGCACACAGCGCGTCTCGCGAGGGCTTGGCCGTCGCCCGCAGGTCTTCCAGTTGCCGGCAGTCCGGTCCGGCGTCCTCCAGCGAGTGGATGACCCGCTCGTGTACCTCAGAGGAACTATGCGACGTGCCCAGGTAGACGAGGGCCAGCCGTCGTTCCAATTCCCACCAGGTCGCGTCCGGCACCCGAATCTGTGACACCGAGGCATGGGGATAGTCGAACATGTCGATGTAGTTGATGCCGCCATAGGCCGAGCAGAGCTGGTCCTGGATGCCACACTGTTGCTGCAGCATGTCCACTTCGACCGACTGGGCGGTGTAGGCTACCTCGTGCGGGGCCAGCCGTCCCGGCGTGAGGCAGTCCAAAGCGCCGATGAGGGCGACGGTGACGGCCGCCGAGGTGCCGGTGGACGCGCCGCTGGGAGCCTCGGAAAAGATCGTGGCCTGGATGGCCAGGTCCTGCGGCACGCCCATGCGTTCGATGGCGGCCTCGAGCAGGGGATGCCGCTCCCAACCCGGCGTCCCGGGGTGCACGGCGTAGCGCTGGCCATAGTTCTCGGCATAGATGACGATGCGATCGTCCCGGCTGCCGGCCGGATAGACCTCGATCTGCACCTCGGCGTAGGGAGACACCGCGACGTTAAAGATCTTGCCGTGCCCGGCGAACCAGGTGTCCGTCCAGCCGCCGTTGTCGCAGATGCGGATGGGGGCGACGCTGTTGACGGTGCGCAGGGGACGCGTTTTTTCTTGACCACCCATCGCTCGCCTCCCGCTTGTGGCCTACCACGCCTGGCGCAGGATGCCCTCCAGCGCATCCACGTCGAGCGGGCGCGGATTGGCCTGCAACAGGCGGGTGATCTGTGCCGTGGCCTCGGCCAACGGGCGCAGCTCGGCCTCGGTGACCCCCAGGTCGCGCAAGTGCATCGGGATGCCGATCTCTTTTTTGAGGCGCTGCACGGCTTCGACCGCCCGCCCGGCGGCGTCCCACACAGAGAGCCCACTCACCTCCTCGCCCAGGAGCCGAGCGACGGTGGCCAGTTGGTGCGGGCAGGCGGGGACGTTGTAGGCCATGACGTAGGGCAGAAAGAGACCGTTCCCTGCCCCGTGCGTGCAGCCGGTCACCGGGCCGACCGGATACTCGAGCGCGTGGACGGCGGTCAGCCCGGCGTTGGAAAAGGACATCCCCGCCAACAGGCTGGCGAGGTGCATTCCCTCCCGGGCCTCCAGGTCGCCCGCCCGATACACGGCCCGGCGCAGGTAGCGACCGACGAGGGCGACGGCCCGTTCGGCCAGCAGGTCTGACAGAGGAAAGCGCCCCTGGTAGAGGCCGGCCGGCTCGCCGGTCCCCGTCTCCACGTCGTATCTGACGACCATGTACGCTTCGACGGCGTGGGTCAGGGCGTCAATGCCGGCGTCGGCGGTCACCTGGGGAGGGCAGCTCACGGTGAGCAGCGGGTCATAGATCGCCACCTGCGGGCGCAGGTAGTTGCTCAAGATCGCCCCTCGGCGGTCGTGGGCCGGGTCGGCCAGCACGGAAGCGCCGGAGACTTCGGAGCCGGTGCCGGCCGTGGTGGACACGGCGACCAGCGGCAGGATCGGCCCCGGCACGTTGTGCTCGCCAAAGTACGCGTCGGCCGAGCCGCCATGACGCAGCACGACGGCCGCTGCCTTGGCCAGGTCGATGTTGCTCCCCCCTCCCAGCGCGACCAGCGCGCCGTATTCTTTCCCCTGAGCGGCGGCGACGCAGGTCGCCACCGCGTCCAGCGTGGGTTTGGCCTGGCCGCCGTCGAAGCGATCCACGGCGACGGCCGAGTTGGCGAGCGACTGCTCCACCGGTTCGTGCAGGCCGGCGGCGACCAACCCCGGATCGGTGACCAGAAGCGCCCGCTGCGCGCCCAGGCGGCGGACGGCCTCGCCGACCCGCCGCACCGCTCCGCGCCCAAAGATGATCTCGCCTGCGGTGTGAAAACGCCATTCTCCGTGCATAGATTAACCTCCTGTTGACATGACTATGGAATTGCCCTGTAACATAGGTGTCATCGCCGAGAATTCTGTAGGGCGAGATAGCATCTCGCCTTACTCTTGCCATGACTATAGAATTGGCCTACAACATGGGTGTCATCGCCGAGAATTCCGTAGGGCGAGATGCCATCTCGCCTTACTCTTGCCATGACTATGGAATTGGCCTACAACATGGGTGTCATCGCCGAGAATTCTGTAGGGCGAGATGCCATCTCGCCTTACTCTTGCCATGACTATGGAATTGGCCTACAACATGGGTGTCATCGCCGAGAATTCCGTAGGGCGAGATGCCATCTCGCCTTACTCTTCGTTCGCCGAGGGTCTCTGACCGAGGCGATACGGGCCCGGTCAAGAGACCTTCTCCCAACCCAAAGCCGGTGACCTGCCAGGTCAATCGAAATCTGTCTGGCTCAACTTGATGGGAAGACCCAATTCAGTGACCAGATGTAGGATCGATTGGATGGTTACATTCACTTCGGGGGACGGCTCTTGATGTGGACGTTCCCGGTAATACCACACCTCACCGCCCTCGTCTTTGAGTTGACGCAGCGCCTCGCTCAACTCGCCTGCGTCGACTGGGGTACCGTTCAGGCGGATCTGTCCCGAGGGCGTCACTTTCACTCGCGCGACGGTCGCCGATGGCTCTTTGGCCTGTGCTCGAGCGCCCGTGTTCACAAGCTCCATTGCCCGCTCACCGGAGATAGCTCTTGACTGAGCGGGGCCCAACACGTCCAGTCCAAGCTGTTTACTCTGCTCGAGCAGCGTGCGAACGTTGGGCGGTACGTCGTTCAGGGCATACATGGACGCCCAACGCTTGCCGGACGCACAAACGATCCGGATGTGGAGTGAGGCCGCCCCCGTCGTGTCCTTGTGAAACGTTCGATCGGGGGCGTTAGGAGGGGTGTCAAAGATGTGGTTCGCACGGACCAGGGACTCGAGCGACGCGATCAGCGAGTCGGCGAGCTCCTCGTTGCCCGCGTAAGGGAGAAGTATGGTCCGGCCCTTGTGTTGGCCCTCCGGCCGGTACCCCAATAGAACGGGCTGTCCAGGAAGGACGGCAAATCTGAACTCGTGCGGGCAGACCTGCAATTCGAACCACACGAGGCGATCCATCACCGATGCCATCGATAAACCTTTCACTCTGGTATCTCATTCCGCTTTGTGCGAACGAAAATACCGCGCGTCGCGCCGTGTGCGCCTATCTCGCCTCAGAAGGATGGGCACAGCGCAGCTCAGAGCAGGTGGCGCCCGCGATGGGGACATTCATCCCTGAGGGCCGCCACGGTGAGCAAGCTTGCGTTGAGCATGATCTTTCAAGGCGGGATGGTCAGTGCGCGTCCTATTCGTGCCTCAAGATGTCCTGGATCTGGGCGGCGTATTCCTGGCTGGCCGGGTCGCCGGTCAGCAGCTCGATCTCCTCAGGCTCGCCCACGCCCAGGCCCAACTCTACGGCGCGGGCGATCTGTTCCTGGCCAAAGATGGGCCCCTGGCTGACCGCGGGCGTGGTGCCGAAATAGCGCAAGACTGCCACGCCGACGGCGTCAATCGCCACCGGGTCGGTGCCGGCCAGGATGACTTGTGCCTCGACCTGTGTGCCCCGATCCGGCCCGCCGTCGACAAAGGCCTCGACGCCGTCCAGCAGGATCAGATCGGGCCGGTAGGCGGCGTTGATCTCGGCGATCATGCGTCGCTGGTGGGGGGAGCTGTGAAGTTCCTGCATATAGTTGTAACTCTCGCCCGGCACCGATTTGGCGGCCAGCCCGACCGAGTTCTTGAGCGATAGGGTAAAGTGCCCGCCGAAGCGATGCGTCTTCAGGCAGCAGGTCTGGACGACGCCGTCAGCCTCGAGGACGGGCCGGGCTACGGCAAACCCCTTTTGCCAGTGGCTCCCTTTGACCTGCTGCATCTCCCAGCCGTCGGCCTCCAATTCGTCGAACACGAGGGTCTCGAAGCCCAGTTCGTCGGCCATGCGGAAGATGTCTTTTTTCTCCATCGCCTGCCGCGTGTCGCCCATGCCGCTGCGATCGCCGACGGTCACCCGGCTCACACCCATCGCCTGGAGCCGGCGGACCAGCGTGCTCAGGGTGTCGTCGTGGGTAGAGCCGGGCGGGGTATCGGCGCTGTTAAAGTTGGGCTTCAGAAACAGGTCTTTGCCGCGCATCGGACCGATGTCCAGCAGGTCGAGCGCCCTGTTGACGCCGGTGACGCGATCCTGGGTTTTGACAAAGGCTACTTGTGTCATGGGACTCCTCCTGAAAGATGGTGGGGTCTGGCTGGAGCTTGTGGGTTCGTCTAGTGCACAAATCATAAGGGACGCAGATAAACGCAGATGACGCAGATGTTGATTGATCGTGTCATGGTGGCGATTTCTCAAGGCAGTGCACGGATTCTTGCCTGGGAGTCGTCCACAAATAACTTTACATTTTGGCCGACTGGCGCGCCAGCTCAAGCCGATGATTGAAATCACCGGTCCTTGTACAACTCACTACACGGCGTTTTCTCCTCTACCAGGCCCCGGCATAGTCCGTGGCGTAAGGTTTCGCCAGCAGGGAGACGTACTTCCAGTGCAGTTCCGCCAGGTGACGGATGCTGAGAAGATCGTGGGCCAGCCAGGAGGCCAGCAGGTCGCCGGCCGAGATCTTGCCGGCCCGAGGATGTTCGTAGCAGGCCTCCCAGTCCGGTGAAGATAGGCCGGCCAACCAGGAGACGGAGCGCTGCCGCTCGGTGAGAAAATCGTACATGGACGTTTCGAGGTGTCTGTCGTTGTACTTGTGCTCGACGGCCCAGCCTTCGGGATCGATGCCGGGCCAGGGCTGGCCCGGGTGATGCAGGGTGAGGTCGAGTCGCATGCGAAAGTCCTCCCTCTCCTCGTCGCAGAGGTGGTTGATGACCTCCACGATCGACCACTCGTCCGGCGACGGCTTCCAGCGGGCCTGCTTGTCCGTCACGCCTCGTACCAGGCTATGGATCGTCTGTGCGTTGTTCGACAATCGCGCGGTGAAATTCTCGAGGTTCATTTTGAAAACCCTTTCTAGCGCCGATTCGTCAGGGCAACTGAGTTGGTTGGAGTCTGTCCGAAAAACCGGTCCATCATCATCCGCCGCTGGATTGTGATCCAGCGGGAGCTCTATGCGGGAGCCGTATGGTGGTGCAGTATTCCGCCAAGCCGTCCACCGCTGGACTGTGGTCCAGCGGGAGCCCTATGCGGGAGCCGTATGGTGGTGCAGTACTCCGTCGAGCCGTCCACCGCTGGACTGTGGTCCAGCGGGAGCCCTATGCGGGAGCCGTATGGTGGTGCTGTATTCTGCCAAGCCAGCCGCCGCCGGACTGTGGTCCAGCGGGAGCAGTATGCAGGAGCAGTGCGTCCATGGCAGCCAGTCAGGCGGGCTGCACGTTGATGCGGTGCACGGTCTGCCCGTCGCCATGATGGTAGATGAGCGTCTGGGCTTCCCGAGCGACCTCGTAACGCCCATCGGATACCTGCACGGCGTAACCGTGCGGGTAGTGATAGTCCGGCACAAAGATCTCGGTCGGGGCGACGACCGCCGGATCGTGGCGGAATTCAAAGTCAAAGACCTTGCGCTTGACGTCAAACGACATGCGCAGCGGTTCCCCGGCGACCTTGCGGGCATAAGGGCGCACGACCGCGTCGAGCGCCCGCCCGCCCGAATGGACGTCGGCAGGGTCGGTCTGCTGATCGCGGCTAAAGATGGACAGGTCTTCGCCGTTCCACAGGTCACCCCGCTCGTTCGAGTTGTCGGCGGTATAGTTCCACAGCGTGCAGCTCAACAGGTTGTCTTCCATCGCCCGGAAGCTGCGGTCCATGGCCTTGACCTGAGCGCTGAAATCCCCCGTGCGGTAGGCCTTTTTGCCGTTCAGGTCGAAGGCGATCCCAAACTCGCCGATCAAGGTGGGGACGCCACCCAACTGGTCGGCCGCAGCCTGCTTGTGGCGGGCGAGTTGCGCGGCGAATGAGCGGCGGATTCGCCCCGGGCCTACGACCAGCCTGCGGGTTTGCATGTCGGCCGCCAGGAAGGGGTGAAAACGCTTGGCAAACAGGACAAAGCCGTCGTACCAGTGCGGCGCGTAGACGACCTGCGGCGCGTCGCGCGGCGACCACCTGGGCGCCGCGTGGAGCGGCTCCGCTTCGATAAAGATGAGCGCGCCGGGATGGACCGAGCGGATCTCGGCGGCGTAGCGATGCGCAAAGGGGCGATAATAGTCCTGAAAGTCCACCGGCCGGCCGTCCACGCGGGCGAAATGGTCGGGGCGCAGCAGCCGGGGCTGGCCATCCGCCGAGACGTCCCACACGCCGTTCTGCCGCCACACGCAGTCCACGCCGTCGCGCCAGGCCCGCACACGTCCGGGGTTGACCAGGCGGCGGCCCACGGATTTGACACCGGTGACCCGCAGGTCCCACAGCTCGAGTTCCTGCGGGTAGCCCGCGCCAAGCAGCATGGCCTGGAAGGGCGTGGGATGGACGCCTTTTTTGAGCAGGCCACCCTCGGCGCGCAGGTCTGGCCAGCCGATGTACCCGCTGAACGGTTCGTTCATCGTGTCGTAGCCGGCGACGTTGGGCAGGTCTTTCAGCCGCCCGGCAACCTGCTTGATGGCATCGATGTAGTGCCGCTGAAGATATTCCTGCACCGGCTTGCCGTCCACTTCTGTTTGCGGGGCAAAGTCGTTTCCTCCGAAAAAGAGGGTGAACATCGTCGCCGCCGCCAATTTGGTCTCGTTGGTCGGCCAGATCATGCGAGGGAAGGGGTCGCCATGAACCTGGTGGACGACAGCCGCGCCTGTCTCGCTGAATTTAGAGATGTCCAGCCCGACCGCTTCAAACGTCCAGCCGGGCGCGCCGTCGCCGCCGGAGAAGCGGCTCCACACGTCCTGGTGAGGATCGATGAACAGGTCAATGCCGTGCCGGGCGGCCGCCTCGACGACCTGAACCAGGTAGTCGAGATAGTACTCGTCATAGTCCCCCGGCCCGGCGTGCTCGATCGCCTCCCAGGTGACCAGGAAGCGGAGGAAGGTGAAGCCCCATTTTCGCAGGCGGGCGAAATGCTCGTCGGCTTGGGCCAGTGGGAAGGGTCGCCCGACAAAGGAGACGTCACGGTGATTGAAAAAGCCCTGACGAATATGCGTTGCCCCGTCGGGGGTGGCGGGCACTTTGGAGCTGCCGCCCAGGTTGACGCCGCGCAGGATGAGTGTCCGTCCGTGCTCGTCTTTGAACCAGGGACCGCCGGTACGGATCATTCGTCTCTCGCTTTCTTTGTGCCAGCCCCAATCGTCAGCGTCTGGCCTCAAACCGGCAAGCGGAAGGGGACGCGGATTTCCAGAATTTTCATCCGTGCTTACGTATATGCATCCGTGTTCAAAATCGTGTCCGGTTTGCGCCGTCAAGGAATGCAATTCATACCTGTTTCAGTTTCCATCGTCCCTGGCGGAAGCGCAAGCCCATCAAGGCGGCCTGCAAGATCCAGCTCAGGACGAGCGCGAGCCAGATGCCGTCTGCTCTGAGGCCAAGCGGCCGCGAGAGCAGGAGCGCCAGGGGAACCTGGATGATCCACAATGCGACGAGGTTGATGACCATGGGCGAGAGTGTATCGCCTGCCCCGGCTTGGGCCACGTCAAAGAGGTAATTCAGCGTCAATGCCAGGTAGCCAACGCTCAGCACGCGGATCACGTGTACGCCGATGGCGGCCGTCCGTGGGTCGCGGCTAAAGAGGGCCATCACCTGCGGGGCGAAAAGCACCAGCAGGCTGAGAACGCCCCCCTCGGCCAGCGTCACGGCGCGGGCGATGAGGCCGACCGAACGGGCGGCACGGTCAGGCTGTGCCGCGCCCAGGTTCTGACCGACCATCGCCGGTGCGGCACGGGACAGCCCCATACTCGGAATCAGCGCAAAGTCGGCGACCCGCCTGACAATGACCCACGCGGCCAGCGTCGGCGCACCATACGACGAGACGAGACGGGTGAGCAGCGACATGGCCAGGTTGGGTGTGCCACGCTGCAGAACGGCAGGCAGCGTGACGCGCAGGATACGCCGCATCATCGGAAAGTCGAGCCGCAGGTTCCGCAGGTCCAGGCGGACGGGCGCCCGGCCGGCGGCGAGAAAGGCCAACCCCCACAGCATCCCGGCCGTGTTTGAGCCGATCAACGCCAGCGCAGCTCCCTCCAATCCCAGCCACCTGACGAGCAGCGGTTCCGCAACGAGCAACGACCCCGTGCTGAGCAGCGTCATGCCGAGCATCACCTGGGGGGCCCCTGTTGCGTTGATCACCGACCCGACGCTGGGCACCATCTCCATGGCGATCAGGCCGGCAAAGATGATCCGCGCGTAGCGCACGGCCAGCGGCAGCGTGTCGGCGTCGGCGCCGGCGAGCGTCAGCAGCGGCTGGGCAAAGATCAGGCCGATGACCCCCAGGGTGCCGGAGGCGGCGATCATCAGAACGACGGCCTGCAGCGTTGCCAGGTTCGCTTTGTCCTGGTCTTTGGCGCCGACGTAACGGGAGACGACGGCGCCACCGCCGATGCTGAGCGCCATCAGCACGCTGATCATGGTATAGCGCACTGACATGGTCAGCCCTGCCGCGGCCTGTGCGCCAGGGCCGAGTTGGCCCAGCCAGATGGCATCGTAGACGCTGGGCAACATGAAGAACAGTTGGCTGATGGTCATCGGCCAGGCCAGGTGCCAGATGTTGCGAGCCAGGCTGCCCTGGGTGATGTCACGTTGAAGGCTGGGTGTCATATCGCGTCAACGTCGGGCATACGGGCAGGCTGCATCAACAGCGTCACGGATAGTGTGGTCCGTCAAGGCTTTGTTCACACCCCCTCTAGTCGTAGAAACGCATTCGGGCCACGTCCCCCTTGGGCATCGATTTGCTTTCTGCCTGCTTATTATAGCCAGGCCGGCGAATCCGACAAGTCTGCCTGGCTTGGCGCGTTTTGAGTTTCGAGTCTCGAGTTGGGAGTTGGGAGTGGCGAGTGAAGAGCGGCGAAGGACGAGTGAAGAGCGGCGAAGGACGAATGGCGAATCGGAAATCACAAATCGGCAAATTGCAGATAGCAAATTGCAAATGGGCAAATCAGCAAATGGCGAAAGTGCAGTCACGAAAGGCACGAAAAAAGGACGAAAGACGCGACAAAGGCAGAGGGCTGGCGGTCTACAGGCCGATGTCCCATTTCTGTGCGAGAAGGTCGCGGGCGGCGTTGATGGCGCGCTCCAGGTCGTCCAGGGGGGCGTCACGCAGGGCGCGCCGGTGCAACATCAACTGGCCAAGGCGGATGGCGTTGAGGCTGGATAGGGCGACGAGGGTGCGCCATTCCTCGGTCCCCGGATCGGGCCAATGGCTGTCTATGTAGCGATCGAGTTGGTCGAGTTTGTCGTTCAGGTCGGCGATGAGCGGGTCTACCTGGACCGGGGCAGGGCCGTGGGTTGCTATGACACGCCGGTCGCGCAACAGGCGAGCAAGGCGGACAGCGTTCGAGGCATGGACCGAGAGCGCGCGGGCCAGTTGTCTGACGCCCACGTCGTGCCAGTGGCGGTCGATGTATTGAGAGAAGTGAGCATGTTTGTCGGCCAGGTCAGCGATGCGGACGTCGATGTCGTCGGGAGGGCGGCCGGCTGCGGTGTCATGCCTGCTGACCGTTGGATCGTCTCTTGGGCCGTGCATTTTGTTCGTCCTTGTGGGTTCCAAAAAAGAAAGGAAACAGCCCATGACGCCGTTTCCTCCCTTTGCTATTATCGGTTATGTATCGTATTTTATCACAAAAGCACCTATTTTGTCAAGTCCTGTTTTAATTTTAGGCGCGGGGGAAGATGGACAGGATTCACAGAATCTGCAGGATAGTTTTCGGTGGCCTGCGAAAATCTGCGTCCCCTGGTTGACTGACAAAACTCTGGGTTGGCCCTGAGAGCAAGACATGGGACGCAGATCAACGCTGATTTTGGTTCTGTACTATCTGCGGAAATCTGCGTCCTAAAGGATTTGTCAGTCAATCAGCGTGACGGCCTCAGCTTCGATGTCCTTGACTCTGATGCCCTGATCGCTCCCCTTAACCGGCAAATCCTGATCGTGGGCCAGCGACCAGAGTTCTTGCAGAACCCCTTTGGCCTGGCTGTAGGACAGGGGGGTGCGTCTATACCGTCTTTTTGTTTTGGCGATGGCTTTGTCAACCTGGGACAGCCGGGCCTGGACGGCTTGGGCAACGGCAACGTCCTCACGATGGGACTCACGATATGCCTCGAGCTGCCTCTGCCAGCGGCCAGCCCTGTCCAGGAGCTGTTGCAGGTTGTGCCGGTCGTTCTGGTTCGTTTTCTCTTTGGCCTCAGTCTCATTGATCACGCTCTTGTAGCTCCGGATGAGCTTGCGCACGAGTTTGAGCACCTGCGGCACAGTCCCGCCCGAGTTGTGCAACTGCCGCTCATCACGGCCGGCAGCATCGATGAGACTTTCGGCCTGTCTCGTGTCGCAGACGAGGGGAGGCCAGTCAGTCTCAGAGGTCCTTTTCAAGTCGAGCAATGCATCGAACCGGGCCACAGCCTCCTGGCGTGTCTCCTGCAAGGTGTCGTGCAGGTCGCCAATCTGGTCCCTGATGTGGGAGCGGATATTTTCGAGGGACAGGGACAGACCTTCCCGGTCGCGCAGGATTTCCTGTGCCCGATCCGCCAGGCGCGCAATCTGAGCGGCCACACTGTCGCCGGTCACACCCGTCGGGGGCGGATCAGCCGGGCGCTCAACCGCCAGGAGTCTCCTGGCCTCTTTCATCGCCCGCTCTCGATCAAAGGGAGCACTTTTTGCAGTTCTTCTACCTCGGCCCACAATTCCGTGGCCACGCGTTTGCTCTCTGCGTGTAGCGCCTGCCAAACCGCTTGCATCACCCGGTGGCACGATCCGGTCCAGGCGCCAACCCGTTCGGCTTTGTCTTTTACCAACCCTGCGTCGCGGCGCTCGAGCTCAGACACCAGTTCATGGCTCTCGCCGTACAGCTTTTCCAGCTTGCGCTGGTGTCTGGCGGCCGGCGCGGAAAATGAAGGCATGGCCTCCGCCATGCAGGCCACCAGGCGCTCAACCGCCTGGCGGGCGGTGGTGAGCTCCCGGTGAGCGGCCTGTTCAATCGCCTGGACAGAGTCCAAGGTATCGGCGACCTGCTCGAGCCGGTCTGTAAAAGCTTCGAGGTCGGCTGCCAGTTTCTTGACCTCGCCAAGATGGTCACCAAGTTGGGCGACGGATAACGGTACCCCGTCGTGAGCTGGTACCCATCGTTGATGGCGACTGGACAGTCGCCGGGCATCGTTCAGCATCTCTGATACGGCCTGCTCGCCCGGCCAGTTTTCCGGGGCATACTGGCTGAGCTGGCCATACAGGTCCTTGGCCTGTCTCAGCCAGGCCAGCCTGGCGGCCAACTCTGGCTGTCCCAAGAGGGGGATGAGCTCGTCTCGCCGGGCCCGCGCCTGGGTCACGTTTCTGTCGAGCCTTTGTCCTTCATCGGCCAGTTGACCGGCCAACGTCACATGTTCGTAGAGACGATCTGGTGGCCGCGGGGCCGCGACCGCGCCGACCTGTGCTTCAACGAGGCGGAGATGCGCCAGCGTGGTCCGATATGGC
>Ga0180438_10008652_pt1 | contig 12889 bp, 22 predicted proteins | sample SS_ome_12_FD_132455 | JGI IMG/M metagenome (GOLD analysis project Ga0180438, IMG submission 132455) | Hypersaline lake sediment archaeal communities from the Salton Sea, California, USA - SS_3_D_2 metaG | ecosystem: Environmental > Aquatic > Non-marine Saline and Alkaline > Hypersaline >...
TTCGATTTCCTTTGCTTGTGCCTCTAGCTCCGCTTTGCGCCTGGTTAGCCAGCGCTTGGCCTCTACGCTATCCACTACCCAAGAGCGCCCGATTTTGCTGCCTTGAATTTCGCCACCACGTAACAGCAATCTAACCTGTTCGTGTGATAGATTGGCCGCTTTAGCCAGTTCCTTTACAGTCCAAAGGTTTGCCACCATCGGTTACCCCTTTATCTCTGAGTGTTTGAAACCGTCAAGAGTTATCATAACCGATAACACAAGACTAGTCAACAACACAATTGTTGTTTTAGTGTCTCAGGTGGGATCAATTTTCGGGATTGTTGGAAACTTTAAGGTTAGCGCTTGCTAGCCTTGCGCGTCACGTCGTGGGTGACACTATGACGTGACAATACAGGGCGGTCGGTGGTGACCAGGTAGAAACAAGTGAGATTGCTAGAGGTAACCTCAGGCGTGCCCGGCGCTTCTGCCTTGAGTGTCTTTGCGTCCTGGACGTATCGCGGGTTTGTGCTAAAGGTTTGGGCAAGCTGGACGCGGGTTTTTCTTTTACTTGCAGCTTGTGGAATTCTTTCCACAAGCTGTTCACTGTTCTTGACATCATCGCTTTTCCCTGCAATGCTCTACGTCATCGAGCAAGCCGGACCTGATGACGGATGGACACAATCAAGGATTGCCGAGGCGAAGGGGGTGGACAGAACAACGGTTTCGTATCGCGTTCGGCTTGCCTGCTTACCCGAGCGCGTGCTTGAAATTATCACAAGAGGATTAGTAAATGAAGGTATGGCGCGTGAATTACTCAGTTTATCACATTGTGATAATCCCGAAGACGCCATGCTTCACGTCATCGAACAAGCCGGACCTGATGACGGATGGACACAATCAAGGATTGCCGAGGCGAAGGGGGTGGACAGAACAACGGTTTCGTTTAGATTGCGATTTTCTGAATTCCCCGATTCTATTTCCCACTTTGTTACAAATGGTTTTTTGAATGAGGGCAAGGCGCGCGAATTACTCGATTTGTTACATTGTAACAATCCCGAACCCGCCATGATCCACGTCATCGAACAAGCCGGACCCGCCGCCACGGCCTACCTATTCACGCGCTCGGATCGCAGCCACGCCAGCCAGTCAACCGCTTCTGCCTTGAGTGTCTTTGCGTCCTGGACGTATCGCGGGTTTGTGCTAAAGGTTTGGGCAAGCTGGACGCGAGTTTTCTCTCCCGACCCTTGTGGAATTCTTTCCACAAGGGTATTGTTGTTTTTCTCTACCCATGCTCCTGCTAGTTCTATTTGTCTGTCTCTATTCTCCGCTTCCAATCGTTCAACCAACGCCGTCGCTTCCACTGCCAACACTGCCCGCTGCCCGCTGCTTAGATTGCGCCGGGCTAGCCGCTGCCCCGCCCGCCCCGCTCGCAGCCACGCCAGCCAGTCAACCGCCTCGGACTGGACTATTTCGCGTTTGTAGCCGCGAACATAGGCCAGTGAGCCGCGCGCGTCACGTTCGGCACGTTCGACCATAGCGCCGGTCAAACGCAGAAACGCCAGGTGCACCCAGGCCGTTGCGCCCGGTCGCCCCGGTGCGTCAGATATGGACATTTTAGCCCCCCGTGACGTGCTTGTAATACTTGTTATTACTGACTGTATGACCAATTACGACAGACACAAAAAACTTGTCTACTCTAGCCAGGTCTGCCACGCGCGCGCCGCCACCCGCTCAGGTGCCAAGCCTGACACGCTAGAGCGCGCGCGTTGCCGGTGCCCCTGGAGGGCCAGCCCCGTTGCTGGCCCTCCCCTGCTGGTATGGTGTGACATAGACTAGTCTGCCACGCGCTCGCGTTGCGAGCGCAGGTCATTGTACAATTCGCGCATACTATCGCGCGCTGTGCTAAACGCATCTTCAGCGCTCCAGCCGCGGCGTAACAGCGCTTGGCCGTATTTTTGCGCCTCGGCTAACTCAGCATCGGTGCTCAGGTCTGGTTCCGTTTCAGCCCGCATTTTGGCGTCTGACCGCGCCACGGCCTCATCTTGTGCCTTGCGCGCCAGGTAGAGCGCCGTCTGTAGCCAGGACGGCAAAGCCGATTTTGCCTTATCGTCGCCACCCATCGCGCGCGTCCACAGTTGATGCAATTCGACCAACTCAGACTGTTCCTTTGCTACAGCTTCCAACGCGTCAGCGTAGGAAATGCCGTCGCGTTTGGCGCGTTGTTCTGCATACACGTGCAATTCAGTGCTACCCGCCGCGTCGTAATAATCAGCCCGCGCCGGTTTGATGTTTGTGTAATCAGTACTCATTTTATCCTCCCAGGCGCGTGATTTGCGCCTTGATTATGTCAACTCGTTTGTCGGTCAGTCGTTTCTGTCCACGTGCTGTGCGTAACGCGTTGTTAGCCGCGTCCAGCGCCGCCTCGGCCTTTTCGGCCCGCGCGCGCGCCTTGCGCCAGCCGTCCAGCGCGCCGGTGTGCTCGGCCTCGGCCTCGGCCAACTCGGCCTGGAGCCGGTCTAGTTCTGCCGCCCGCTCTTTGACCGCCTTTGCCTCGGCCTCGGCCAATTGGCGCCGGGTCGCCTCAATCGTCGCCCTGACCTCGGCGGTGATCGCCTCGGCCTCGGCTTGCGACAAATTGGAGCGCGCCGCCTCAGCTTGCGCCTCCAACGCTGCCACGTCGCCACGCAATTTTTCAACGTCCGTTTTTACAGTCATTTTGTGAATGTCTCCCATATGGATTTTTCTGGATTTTTCTGCTACCACGCCAGCACAGTTGCCGGATCGTCACCACGCGCTAACCGCTCTAGTTGTGGAATTGACAACGTAGACATGTCGATACGTCTGTATTGCTTGGCCTGTTCCAAACCAGCCGCCGCGATTGCGCGCGCCTCCGACACGTCACCACGTGCTAACGATTCTAAAATCAATTTGTAGCGCTCAACGTCCGTTAGTGCTACATAGTTTTTGCGTAACGTTTTCGTGTTCACCGTTTGATCTCCAATCTAATTTTATAATCGTTTCCAACGCTTCCAAGCGCCCGTTTAGCTCGCTGACCTCCAACACCTTGAGCGCCTGACCGCACAGGTAGCCCACGGCCCGCCCGCGCTGAATGCTGTTTTCCAGTGCTAGCACGTCGTTTAGCGCGCGTGCCAACAGCGCTAGAATGTCGGACACGTCCTGGACCTGGACCGGATCGGCGCCGTCATCGGTGGCGAGGTGGCGCCCGTGCCGCGCTTTGCCGCCTTTGGAGCGCGCGCGCGCCCGGTCTGCTGCCCGCGCCGGATCGTGCCAAAAGCAAAACTCGGACCCCGCGCCGGCGTAGGCGTTACACGGTTCGCCGCGCGCGTTGGTCGCCGCACATTTTTGTTTAGTTGTAGTAGCATCAACGTTGCTAACCGTCATTGTCAATAATCCATCGGCCAGCGTTTGCCGGCCACGTCGCGCCGGTCGGTCGGTGACGCCAGCCGCGCGCGTAGTGCGCTGTTCTCTAGCTCTAGCTCGGCCACGCGCGCCTTGAGCCGTTCGACCTCGGTGCATTTATCACGATACATTTGATCTAGTTTTTGACTGATTTCTAGTCTCATGTCCATTGACTAGCCTTTGCTGCCCAACCTGACCAACCTCAGGGTAACACTTGGGTAACGGTAACACTTTGTAACGGTGTTTTTATACCCGGCCCGTAAAAAAATTCTACAACGGGGTTAAAAAAACTGTGTTACCAACTGTTACCTGTTACCAAAGTGTTACCTTATAAATTTAAGTTCTTAACTATGCCGGCAAATTTGACGGCCTTGCAGCCGCGCCGATTGCGCCCGTCTATCTTCTTTTGCTTACCAGCGTCATAGCCCTTGCGGTTTAGCGTCGTCGTTAGGTTTTTCTTGCCTTTTGGCGTGACACCGTTTTCCTCACACCACGTTTTGTACGAACCGTATAGCTGTTCGTTTACAATAAAGTCGTCGTCGGTGCCCTCGGCCAGACATTCATCTATCCACTGGGTCACAAAGTCCTGGTCTTGCCGTTGTTGCTCTGTTATCCTGGACACAGCCGCCGGTGTCTCTAGCCCTCGGTTATCGCGTGCATACCAACGCCGCGCGCCCTGGACGGCCCACAGCAGAACGGCCTCAAGGCTAGCTGGTTTTAGCAGCGCGCGTTTTAGGTGTTTGTCCTCATGGCCCGCGTAGGACTGCGTAAACGGGACAACGCGCAACCTAACCCAAATAGCCGGGTCGTCGGGATCGGCATTGACCGGGTAGTTAGACGATAGCCAGATTTTGAATGCCGGCTTGTAGCTAAAAAAGTCCTTACCTTTGTGTGCGCAATAGATACGGTTGCCGCCGGTTACCATTTTCACCTTTGCAGCGTTTAGCCGTTCATTGTCTTTACTCTCGGATGCCGCCACAAAACGACAGGGCCGTAACGGTGCCAGGGCAAAGTTTTGGGTGTCTGCATGTCTTGGCTGTGTGAATACTCTAAAATCTACCTCTGTAGCAACCGGCATATTTCCAAGCATAGCCAGGATTGTTTCTGTAAACGTGCCCTTGCCCGCGCGGGTTTCTCCGTGTAGGTAAAACATAACCTCTTCTTGGGTGCTGCCGGTTATACTGTAGCCCGCAGCTTCTTGGAGGTAACGCGCCATGTCCTGATCGCCACCTACCCAGTCGGTGACTAGGCGTTGCCATTGCGTTGTATCGGCCCGGGGATTGTACTTGGTGGGGATCGCGTAGGTAAACAGCGCGCCCGGTGAATGTGCGTAAAGCTCGCCGGTGCGCAGGTCAACAACGCCGTTTTTGCAGTTTAGCAGGTGCTCCCTACTATCAAACTGGTCTGCCTCTGTGTACACGTCTGGCGCCAGTAGGGTTAAAATGCCGTTGACTCTGGACTGTGTTAGCTTGGTGGTGTCTGCTATGCCGTTCAACTCGGCTTGCCTGGCAGCCGCGCGCCGCTTTTTCAAAACACTTTTGACCACGCCGCGCGCGCGTGTTTGGCTGTTAGTCTCAAAATGCTTGCCGTTGTAGTGTATCCAGCCGAACGAATCATTATAGAGCAATCGGCCAGCCGTGTAGCGCTTGACGCATTGCGCATGCCCGTCCTGATCGGTGGGCAGCGTCAAAAAGTAGTTTATCCCCTGCCCGTCCTGGTCGTGGATCTCGCCGGGGTCAGGATCGACCCCGGCCGGTGCCGGTGGCGTGCTACCATTGCCACGGCGTCCAGGTGTGTAGAATTCAGTCTGACCCTCAAGCGCGCGCGCGATTGTGCCCGCGCCGTAGGTGCTGCCGTCTGCCCAGTGCGACACGTCCCATTTATCACGCATCAAACCGGACTGCCTAAACAGCCGGTCAATTCGATGGGGATCGGGACCGGCCCAAAACGCCAGCTTGCCGCATAGCGCCAGGTCTGCCTCACTCTGTGACTGGTAACCATTTGTGTTGCCACACCACAGCGCGTTAAAACTGGCGCCGTCTCTGGCCTTTGTCGCTTTGCGGATCAATGCCACGTCATCTAACGACGTGACCGGTGCTGATTGCAGCCGGTCGGGTTTGGTATCCTTTTGCGGTTCGCCAAACACATCACGGTGAACCGCTATAAATTCCTGGCGTCTATCCTGGACGGTTTCATAACCTGGCCACACATCGCCGGTGACTGTGAGATAGCGGGGGGACCCAGGGCCATACATTTCTATCTGCCCCTTGCGCCGTCTACCCTCTGGGAGTTCGCCAAAAAACAGACAATGGATCCCGCGCCCCGAGGGTGACCACTCCGTAAACGTGTCCATTCGTTCGACAATCGCTTGTGCCCACGGTTCTAGCGTGCCGTCATCGGCGCATTTGTCCAGGTCAATCCCACATAGCCCGTCGGACAGGCAGATACCCAGCCCGTCCGCTTGCCCGTGCTCGACCACGGCCCGCGCCTGGTCGAACGTGCCCCAGGTCGCGGGATCGTTGCTTTTTGCGTGCCGTTTGGGATTGTCAGCTTGGTAGGGGACCTTTGTTCGCTTGTCGTCGCGGGTTTCGTAACGCCACACTAACCACGCCTGGCGCCGTTTTAGCGCTAGGGGGATCGCGTCAAAATTGACCGGCGCCGGTGCGTCTTGGACCTCGGACAATGTTCGTGTCTCAGTCATAGCGCCGCGCCTCCAACGTCGGGTCTAGTCGCCAGCGCCGGCACAATTGCCAACGCGCCAGCGCGTGATAAACGTCACAGTGAGCGCCACCACGCGCCAGGCAGCGCGCGCGGGCTTGCTGTGTAAGATTGTCTAGGTTTGTGGCAACACAAGCAAGTTGCGGATAGTTGACACTGACGGCGGATTGCGGTATACTGTGGGTGTCAGTTAGTCCGCCGACAGTGACAATCGCCGCGCGCCCCAGTCGCCAACTGGGGCGTTTGGCTTTTATGCTAATGTTCATGTTGGACCTCCAAGCGTTGTTGTTGCTCTAGCGCTGTAAACGTCAAACTACGGACTAGCCCCGCAAGTGATAACCGCCGGCGCTTTGCCTCGGCCTCCAGCCGCGCTCGGTCGTCGTCGGTCATTCTAATAAAAACCGCCGCATTTTTTGTCATTGTTCAAACCTCCAGTTGATGAAATAAAAAACGCGCGCAAGGGACGGGCATAGGATTGCCAAGCCTGTCTCCTCGCACGCGTTGTATCGCGCTCTTTTCCTATTCGATTGTGTGACCTCGGCCCGCGCGGGTTTGTGGTGCCCCCATCGCGCCGGTCGATTGCTGTTGCTATCATTCATTCTACCACACGTCCGTTTGGTTGACAAGCTCTGGTCAAACCTCTAACATTAAAATTTATTCGTGACATATCCATTTGTTGACGCTCCGATAATAGCACAAATGTTCTGCTATGTGCGCTTTGTGCTGTTGCGTCTGCGTTCAACGCGCCTTGCGCTGTAGGATCGTCCTAGACGTGTTATCAGCCGCGTTATGGACCTGGCGCCCGCTCAAATTGGCGCCCAGGGCCACGGTGACGGGTCAGTCCTGGTCATCGGTGCCGGCCTGGTCGCTGTCATAGCTAATCAAGTCCTCGGCGGGATCGTCTAGGCGTGAAACCTCGTGAAAATAACCCAACGTTGTGTCATAGCTAGCGTGACGCGCCATGCTCTGAACCTGCATAGGTGTAGCGCCCTTGCGGATCGCGTTAGTGATCGCGCTGTGGCGTAGGCTGTGAGTGCTTTTCTTAGCGCCCACCACGCCAGCCGCGCCATAGTGTTGTTTGACAATCCAGCGAATACCCCGCAAGGTAAGGCGTTCACACTTGCGCCGGTTCGACAGTGAGATAAAAAGCGCGTCGTTAGCGCCGGCATTCTTGAATGTCAACCGGTGACGTAACCACGCGCGTATAGTGCCCTCGGCCCGCATCGGGATAACAACATACTCATCTTTTTCTTTGCGTCCTTTGCCCTGCACGTCCAGCGTCAACCGGTCGCCGCGCGTGCGCAGGTCGCCAATATCGGCCCGGTGGATCTCGACAGACCGCAGCCCACAGAATGCCATTAGCGCTACAATAGCCTTGTCACGTACCCCGGCCAGGGTGCCGGTGTCTGGCGCGTCTAACACGCCTCGGACCTCGGAACCGGTCAACGCGTCGCGCTTGTGGACCTTGCTATTGGATCGCTTGGCGCCCTTTACCTCACGCGCTGGATTGACGGCCAGCCGGCCCAACGTCACCACGTAACGGTAAAACGAACGGACCGCCGTCAGGCGTAGGTTGACAGTGCCAGGCGCATAGCGTGCCAACAGGTCGCCCTTGAACGTTTCAACGTCCATAGGCGTTACATCGCCCAGTGCCACGCCGGTGGCGTCCAGCCAGGTGGTGAATGCAGTCAACCCGCGCCGGTAAGCCGTGATCGTGTTGGTACTGGCGCCGTTGACTAGCGCCTCATACTCTAGCCAGTCATCGACCAGCGCGCCGGTGACCGCTTGCGCCAGTGCGCTTGTGCCGCTTGGAACCGGTAAAATGTCGCTTTTAGCCATTGCTCTATACCCCTTGTCTAGTGCCTATAATCAATGTTATAGGTAGTATAACAGGTCTGGTCAGCCCTGTCAATCGTTATGTCTAGCCAAATGTCGCCACGTCGGCACATAGAATTGATAGCGTTTTGACCACGCGCGCGCCGGTGACGCTGCAATAGCCAAACCGGCCAACACACGTCAGCCGGTTGAAAACGCTGTAAAATCGCCCGAGGGCCAAAATAGACGCGATAGACGCACAAATGTTCACTCTCCCCGCTGTGGCGCCCTGGTGGCGTCCTGGCGCCCGATTGGCGCCCGATTCGCGCCGCTTTCCGTCGCCCGCGCCAGTCGCCCGCACAGCGCGATGAATTCACGTGCCGTATCGGACATATCGCGCCCGTCCAACGCGTCCAGAAAGACGCGCTCGGCCTCGGCCCGGATCGCGCCGGGATCGGGTAGTGCCGCGCGTTCCTGGCGTGCTATCATCGCGCGCCGATTGCGTTCGCGTTCCTCCTGCTGTGTCATCCACTGACACTCAGGATCAACGCCTGGCATGCGCCGGTCGTGTCCTGGCAAACAGCTATCAATGTTCAGCGTGTCACATAGCATATGTAGCCCGTCGACCACGCCAGCCAGCCAGCGCGCCATGCTCTCATCCACTACAGGCGCGTGTCTGGCGCTTGCCTCACAAGCGCGCCAGGTCGCCCGCGCCGCGTGGGCTATTTGCAGCTTGGTGTGTGTGTCGTGTCCGTTTAGCATTTTCACGCCTCATCTTTGTGTGAATAATAGTCGTCCAGCGCACTAGCGAAAATATCAGCACAAACCAACTCAAAAATCTTGCTTAGGTTGTGGGGATCAATTCGCCCGTCCTGGTCGACCTGGACACAAAATGACTGCTGCCCGGTGCCGTTTTCGTCAACCGCACTAATTCCCATCGTGATTTTGAGCATGCTAAACCTCCCAGGTTTCCCCGTCTGGCCATTCTGTCACAACCAACCCGTTTGGTAGTTGCATCGGTTCGGTGAGGGGATCGCCCGGCCTGGCGGGTCTGGTTTCGTCATAGGTCAACAAAACCCCGCGCAAGGTCGCCACATCGCCAGCGTCCAATAACACCTGGTCACCCTCACTCGTTTCTAAAACGTGCCAAACCGTGCTGGTGCCCGGTGACACAACGCGCCGGACCGTGACCCCGCCCAGGTTAGCGCCGTCTAGGATCGCGCCAGCCGCCACCTGTAGCGCCCGCTTAACAGCCCCGCGCGTTAGGTATTCGCAACCGGTGACCGTCCTCAGTTCATCGCGTAGACTGTCCCAAAAGCTAGCCATTATCAAACCTCCCATGTTGTGACTATTTGCCCGTCATCAAGGTATGCTATCCTTGTTTGTGCATCGTCTGGCCGTGTCGCGTGTTCATCGTAGTTTTGGAGAATTGCGCGCAACTGTGTAACCTGGTCTGGCGTTAAACACGTCCGATTTTCTTCTACCCCAGGATCAAGCAAATGCAGCATAACCCCCTCGACTAAAACCGGTTTTAGCGTTACGTTGTCCATTGCTCTATGCTCCCCTTTTTGCGTCGCATAATCCCCATTATGCGACTCTCGCCACGGCCAGCCGATAGTAAACCCGGTTCGGTCTGTATGTGTGTGTGCCAAAGTCCACGCGCCTGCCGGCCAGTGCCAGGGACACAAGCGCCGTGGTAGCTATACCCCTGGCCGTGCCGTCCAGCACGACGCGCCGGCCTGCGAGTAGCGCCACGGCCAACGCTAGGATGACGGCCGCCCTACTCTGGCGGTGGGTGACCTGGTTTTTACGGACCGTCAACCAACCACAACCAGCCACAACCAGTACTAGACACACAGCCGTGTTAGTTATCTCAGTCATCGGTCAATAGCTCCCTGAACATCGAACGGCCCGCGCCGGTCAACTCGCGCCGGTTGCCTGGCAGGTCGCGCGCCAGTCCAGCATCAACTAGCGCTGGACCTAACGTGTTGTATTCAGTCTGTGTGAGGACATCGGACAACGCGCGCCGGGACAGACTGGCGCCGTCCTCCAGGATCGCTTGGGCCACGTCGGCCAGCTTGTCCAGCGTCAATGGCAAGTCTAGGTATCTAATCCGGGCCTGGCGCCCGGTGTTTTCGACCAGATCAACCACAACGTGTTGTGCTGGCGCCGTGTTTCCCGGCTTACCCTTGTGCCCGTCGCCGTCCAGGTCTACCCCTGTAATTTTCTCGATCGACCACAGCGCGCGTCTATGGTCTGCTAGCAGCCACAGCCAGGACGCGCCGAACGATAACCCGGCCACCACCCCGGCAGCGACGGGACCGCCTACTAGCAGACCACCAACGCCACCAACAAGCGCCGTAACCGCGCTTTGGCACAACGGGACCGCCACATCTCCAGACATTTCAGCAGTCCTGGACGGTTCTTTGCGCTCCCAGGTCGCGCCAGCCGGCAGATTGCGCGCGATAGCCGCGCCCATTGCCATAGTCTGGCCCTGTGTCTCTGTGTACCCCTGACCGGACAACAGCGCCCGGATCGCCGCGCGCCGGTGCGCGTCATCGTCGTGACGCGGCCAGGGTTGCCCACAGGTAGGACATAGTTTTTGTGTCATAACTCTACCTCTTTCAGTAAAAGCATTTGATCGCCGGCAGTATGTGACGCGCGTTGACAAGCCGCGTCCAGCCACCACCAGGCGTTTTCGTACTCTCCCCATTGTCCGGTATAGCGCGCCGGGTCTTGTGACCAGATCGCCACGTTAGCCCGGCCCTCTAGCGCCCACTGGGGGACCACGTACCACACAAGGTCGCCTTGTGGTGTCAGAACTGCCCACAACACAATGTCGGCCTCATGGTTGCGTAGGTGCGCCTGGTAGCGTCCACTCGACCAGCTGGACGCTTTGACCTCTACGCGCGCGCCGTTGACCCACAGGTCAAACCGCGCATTGTAGCCGCGCCTGACGACGTGGTAACCCATCGCGCGCAACCTGGCAGCCGCCTGGTGCTCGGCAAACCCGGCTAACTCTTTGGTAGGATCGTCACTGTCAGCACGTGAGAAGCGCGCCGCCTGTAGCAAGCGCCTATGGTCGCGGTGCATTTTGAACAATTGAAACTCGGCAGTGTCTATCATCGTCATAGTCCCAACCCGTCTAACGCGTCCAGCGCCGCCTGGTCAACGTCCGCCTCGGCCTCGGTTGTGCTGGCGCCGGTGACAGTGGCGCCACGGTCTAGTTTACGCTCTACCCGCGCCACCACGGCCAACACGTCGTCCAACGTGACGCGTTGCGCGCCGATTGCAGCCCGCAGCGCGTCACGTATCGCGCTTGACCGGTCGCCACGTCCCAAGCCGTCCAGCCAGGTGATGATGTCCTGGTCGGTCTGGTCGTCTAACGAAAACGAAACCGTTACGCGTGCCATTGGTCTACCCTGCTACCCGTTGCGCTAACCGATAGAAACCTAGAGCGTTGGCATACACTGGATCGGCCACAACGCGCGCGTGTCTAAAATGCGCCTGGATCGCCGGCCCCAACAAGAGCGCGCCGCCGCCAGTGACTAGAATAGTGTCAAGCGTGCCGGCGCCGTTCCATAGCTGGCTACACTCCGCTATGACCTGCTCGGCCATTGGCGCCAGTGCCGCGTCTATCACGTCGCCCAGGTCTATGACCTCACCAAAATACTTGACATGTCGGGTTTTGATCGCGTTCATAACCTGGTGCGCTCTCAGTTCTAGGTTTGGGTAGTTTTCAGCTAACCAGCGCTCCACAGCCCGCGCCACGTCCCACGCGCCCGCGCTAACGCTTGACGTTTCCCGTCCAACTTCCGACAGTTTGTGGACGCTCAATAGGTTGCACGTTTTGCCGCCCACGTCCACCACGCCAACGGTGCCGTTAGCTAAGTCGGGATCGGCTACTTTGCCGCTATCGTTCAGAGTGAGCGCCAGTAAAGCGCCGAACGGTTGCGGGACAACGCGCGCCGTGTGGACCTTGAACACTTGTGCCCGGCGCCCATCGCGCGCCGCCCGGTGCTCTCCCATGAGCCGCTGGACAACCTTTTCCTTGTCTGTGTAGAATGCTACAGGCAGCCCAGTGACAACGGTCAACTCAGCCACGGTGCCGGTCGTTAGTTCGGTGAGCGCTGCCAGGGCCAGCGTGTACCACTCGTCTGACTCAATCCATCCCCGGTCTTCACGGCGCATCAAGTGACGACTTTGGATAACCGCCGCGTCACCCACAGCCACGTTAGCCGGTTCGGTCAATATGATGTCTTGTGCCCCGGCGCCGTTCACACTGAAGCGCGCCTTGTCAGGCGTGCCGACGACACTGGGAAACGTTACGCGCCGGTCGCCACAGATTGCTTTGGTGTCTGAGTAACCAATATCCATTCCTACGTTCATTTTCTCTTTTCCTCCCCGGCCTCACTGGCCGTCAATTGTTCACTTGTGCGGATCGCTACCAACAGCGCCTGGATCGCATTGTCTAGCACGTCCAGCGCGTCACGTACTGTTTCTAGTTCGTGCCTAAACTCGCGTAGCTCAATCATCGCCCAACCATTCAGCGTAAGCGCCCATCAGACCGCGCGCTTCGACCTCGTTAAGCGCGTCAGGATCGACATAATTTCTCGGACACACCAACGCGAACAAATCAGCGTTACACGTACACCCGGACAGTCGTTTAGCGAAAAGCGGGTGTAACGGTGCTTTTAACCTGCCTACGGGTGTTCTAATCGTCTTGGCTACAACAGAGGTGTTAAACTCAGTCATCGCGCGCCCCCCCGGTTTGTCCAGTACCGTCGCCACGTCGGCCAGGCCTTGCGCCAACGCCTCGGCCTCGGCCCGCGTCATTGGCTCATCCGGCCAGGTGCGCATTGTATAGCGCTGTATCGCCGCGCAGGATAGACGACAGTCTATGTCTGCTGAAAATTGAAAACGTCTGTGTTTCATATGCCCTCCTGTAAACAAAAAA
>Ga0180438_10008653_pt1 | contig 12886 bp, 19 predicted proteins | sample SS_ome_12_FD_132455 | JGI IMG/M metagenome (GOLD analysis project Ga0180438, IMG submission 132455) | Hypersaline lake sediment archaeal communities from the Salton Sea, California, USA - SS_3_D_2 metaG | ecosystem: Environmental > Aquatic > Non-marine Saline and Alkaline > Hypersaline >...
CCCTGATGCCATTGCTATATGTACTCGTCGTGATACGTGATTTCGAAGGCCCCACTGTACAACTTACTTCCTCGCCTCCATGGGTCCTCATCCGTAGTGCGCGCCTGCCCCATGTTGCCGTAATTCTGCGGACCGCGCTTTCGATCGCGTGCAATTCTGTCAATTAACAAGCGCTCAAAAGAAGCAGTATGCGTCCCCGGCGAATCCTCCATTCTGCTTTCGGCGGCAGCGAGGCAGGATTCCTTGTAAAGCTCCGACATTTGCATTCCGCCAAGCGGATAAGGCGCATCGTCGGTTAGCGCTCCGCGATATGCGTCGTAGGAGTAATGCAGGGTTTAGTCAGCATCGGGCTCTGGATAGAAGAGAACTTCCTGTCGCCCGCTGTCGGTGCCGTCGGCTGACTTGTACCTAATTGCGGCCCATGCCGGCGCACTGTTCTGATCCGAATGTGATCGCATGTCAAGGATTGCAGCAAGCGACACAATCGCGATTGAAGTTCTGTGCTCATCAGGTTCATAATGAAAGCGCCCCACTAGTCGCCCGAAATCATCGGGCAGGTCGTAGTCGCCATCGTCAGCTTCGATATCCAAGGTCGTAGTCGGGCGCAGAAAAGACCACTCATATCCGACAATATCTTCCACGATAGCCGGCGGATAGAGGACTTGTCGGTAACCAGTTTGCACAATATCCTCAATCTCTGACTCCTCGGCCGCCGACCAATCACCAATGGTCGTGCCCTTGCCGAGAAAGAACCCGACCGCCTGCTTCAGCTCCGGGAATCCGAGTGTTAGGCTACTTTCAGCCATACGCTACCCTGTAAGAAAAAACGGCAACGGGAGCGGAAGAGAAACGCCCCCGCTGCCTTGATGCGCAGGCCCGCAGCCTGCGCGATAACCGCAGACTACGTCAAGGTTGCACCGTAAAGGTGATGCACGACCCACAAACCCTCTGCGTCAAACGCATCCCACCGAAGCGTAATCTCCTCCTCGTCAGCATCAAGCACAATGGTGCCAAGCGCATCCGTGGGGTCAGCATTCCCGACGCCTTCGACACCACTCGTGACAGTGATGGCGATATCATTCGTTTGCGCCTTCTGACACACGTACGCCTTCCTGGCACCGGGGTACGCGCCGTCAGCCAATGTGGCCGTCGCATTGTCCCCAGTCGAAATGTCAGTGTCGAAGTAGGTCACGCCACCGACCATGATGGTCGTAGCGCCACCGTCAAGAAGGCCGTCAGTGTTCGTGGAGACCACCTCGACCAGGCCGGAAGGCTCGCCAGTCTCCAGGTACGCCTGGCACTTCCCGGCCGTCTCGGACCGATCAACCGTCTGAAGCGGAACGACAGTGCCCTCGCCCGGGAAGCCGGCCAAGCGGAAGTAACCGGCATACGTGCCACCCGCCTCGCAAGTGAGCCGACCAACGCCAAGCGTAGTGCTCGCCTTGGAGAGAACGTTGCACAACGAGCCTGGAGTGTTGATTTCGATCAACTGGCCACCGGTCTTGGCGCTATAGTTCTTCGCGGCAACACCAGCGAAGAACCGGGCATTCGTAATACTCGGCAACTCTACCCGATTGAACCGTCGACCATCCGCGACCGTAGCAGTACCGTAATCGTAGTTGTAACACACTCCCTGGCCTTCCGAGAGCGCAGTAGACCCGCCAAACCAAACCCATTGCGGGATAGCAACTGCCTGCTTTTCGTAGGCATTCACAGACTTATTCACACAAATCTCCCTTTGAAAGAGCCGCGTTCGAATAATCCAGGGGGCCGGCTAGCTGCGCAAGCTAGCCGGAAGTCCCCTGGAATCGGAATTACGCTACCAACGAAAACACAGCTTGCCGACGCAAGTTCGTACACGCCATGTTCAGCGTCGCGTCAAGGTCGACACGCCGCACCAGGTGCCTCTCGGGCACCATGTAAGGCTTCGACAGGTTATTCTCCCAGCCCGGCATCACGCCGATCGCCATCCACTTCCAATCCAGCATGTATACTGGATTGGTCGCATCATCATCGAGATACGGCGCGTAAGTCACGGGCGTAGACTTGAAGTGCGTTCGCCCGCCCTTACTGTCGAGATCATTCCCGAGATTCATGTTCTGAGCCTCAAGAATCTCTTCCATGAGACCAATCACCGAATCATTGGTATAGATTCCGTTCTTCATCGATCCGAGTTCCGGCTGTGCATGAGAAACCGGAGAGCGAAAACGAGTCTTCCGGTGTCCCTTGCGCATCTTCCGCACAAGGTCTTCCTTGGTCACAGCCGCATAATCGGCAGCCCAATTGGCCCAGCGAGCATACGTCTCGGTATTGATATCACCACGACCATCAGCGAAACCAGCCGGATTCGCCGTCTGAAACCCTTCATCACCATCAGCCGCGGCTTTCAAGACCCAATACGCAAGTCCGTACGGCGTCTTCTTATCCGTGGAGTCATCGGGTTTACCCCACAGAAGCTCCTCAAGCAACGTGTACCAAGAGACCATCATCGCCACGTACTTGGTACGAATGTAATCCACAATTGCGTGGCCGCCACGCTGAAAAGCCGGCTCTCGCTGATCGTAGATGTAATGCGCATTGACATGTCGCGCATCAACACTGCCACTGATCATCGTGTCCAGGACGGCAGAACCGTCGGCCTCGTACAGACCGACTACGCGAGCCGAATGATTATGGTCAATTTGAGCGTCGAAGCGCCACGGATGACCACCCTCGAATTGTTTCTTACGACCTTTCCACATCTCACGGACTGCGACATGATCAGACAAGTCAGTCTGGAGATCGAGGAAAGCGCCCTTTTTGATCAAGTGTTCCTGAGTGAGATTGACGGCATCGTCAATTTCGGAATACGCAAGCCCCATTTAATGCCCCCCATGCGACGAACTCAATCAGCGAAATACTTCCCGTCAAGCAGTTCCGCAATCTCGTCCGTCGGTTCCTTACCTAATTCAATTTTGCCTGGACTCTTCGCACGCTGGATATGCCCGCCGCTCATCCTTTTCAACTCCTTCTGGATTTTCTGTCGCTCAATAGCGCGATAATCGCCCTCCAGAACGGAGCTAGTCGCCTGCTTGAATACGACTTCGCGAGGCGGCAACGGTTTACCAGTGGCGCGATAGCCGGCTACGATCACGGCCATCTGTTCCGCAATTTCGTTACGTTTCGATAATTGCGAACTTCCCGGGGTAAGTGAGCTAAAACTGCCCTTCCCCAGGGTTTTGTGGAAATCGGCGCCAAGCTCTTCAATCTGCTTGTCGAACCACGCTTCCACCTCGTGCGCAGCAGCCTGTTGGCTCACCTGCACGGCATTGTCTTGTTCCGCCCGAAAGCCCTTGAGTTCCTCGCGCTGAGCACGAATTTGATCAGCCAAAGTGCCGAGTAGCGACAGCACCTCTGGCTCGAACTCTTCCGGATTCAGATTGTCAAAGATCGCAAGCGGGTCTTCCTCGTCTTCCTTGCCAGTTTCGGCACTAGCGCGCTGCTGTGCGCCCTCAACTGCAAGGCAAGCCGTCAAGAGAGATTGCTCACTCGGAAAAGCACGAGCTTCGGTCAACGAGAGGCCAGCACGAATAGCTCGCGTCAAAGTCTCGTCACTAATTGCAGGCGAAGTAACCTGCTCATCTTGTTGCGTTTCCTCTTCACCTTCCGTTTCGCTCTCGGCCTCTCCCTGTTCGCTATCGTCATCTTCGACAACTTCTTCCGTTTCTTCCTTTTCGACTTTCTCTTCCTGAGTATCGTCCTGAACGGGATCGGTATCCTCGCTGTCCATTCCTGCATCTGAATCTACAGACACTTGCCCAACAGCGGCTTCGATTTCGGCAGTAAGCGATTCTTCAACTGACATGGTTCTCTTCTCCTAGTTGTATGATGCTCTGTTGTGCATGTTGCGCAATTTCAACGCCTTGTCTTGGTGCCTTTGGCTCGTATAAACGGGGTCGCCGTCCTTTGTGACTTCCGTTGGGCAGCCACGCTTTCCCAGGAAGTCTCTAAGCTCCTGGGCCTGGCTTGGATGCACCCCGCTTGCCGTGCATGGCTCCATGGGCCATTTGCCATAACCGCGCTTCACTGGCGTCTTGGAGCCCTTCACGTACCCTGTGGCGCCTTCCGCCGCCCGATCCCTGTACGCTCGCTTCCCATCGATCTGCATATTCGGCGGCGCAGACCCCATGGCGAAATGAACGTCAGTAGTCTTGCCGTCCTCGGTTGTGTAGCAATACCAAGGCATCTAGTCCCTACCTCCCTTCCCGTGAGGGTGTACTCTATCACGACAGACGTGAAAAACTTCTACCACAGGTCGTAGATGTTCTTCTGATACCATGATTTCTTTGGTGACTCCTCTTTTTCCGGCTTTTTCGGTGGTTTCTGGGGCTGTTTAGGGGGCTTTTTCTTTCGAGCCTCCGCTCGCTGCGCCGCCCGCTTTCGGGCTTCCTCAACCTTCCTGGCATGGCTCTCCTGTCCGCGCTTGATGTCCTCCTTGGTATTGAGCCCCTCCGATGCCTTCGCGGCAGCAGACTTCCATCCCAACAACTGTCGAATCAACTCATTCATGTCTAGCCTCCTAAAACAGCCGCCTCATCATCTTGGAGATTTTCCCCCATCAACACACGCTGCATCGCATCTGACTTTCCGTGCGGTGTCGCCCCCGGGCGACTAATACGTTCGTAAGTCCGTTTCGTTTCCGCCGGCCGCTGACTACCGCCCGCCTGCTGCGTATCCGTAACAGGGAAGGTAACGATATCGTCCAGTTCACTGAAATCACTCAGCTTGGCAACAAGCTTAAGCAGTCTGTTGGCGTCCAGGCTTCCGCCTTGCGCTTCGATTGCCGGCATCAATGGAAGCACATACTGCTGCATGACGAGGCCAAGCCGCTGAAGCTTCAGGGCCGGTGAATCGTCAAGCAAGCTGTACACGTCAATGTCAAGATCGAACTCGTCAAAGTCGCCCTGGCGAGAGTCGCGACTCCATTCAACGGGAATCGAAACGCCGGGCAATCCAGGGAGAGGCTTCTCCAGCGTCCTCGTCTTCACCGGATCATGCCACTCATACCAAGCCAATGCACGGAACACCTCACGCGCAACCTTGATCATCTCCCCTTGCATATCCCGAAGCTGAGCGCCGGCCGCTTCCGTCAATAGCCTGTCCTGCCCAAGTGTTTCCGTCATAGGGGCAAGACCACCCAGGGAGTCGAGGTTGCCGCCGAAGTATGACGCAAGATCGCGAACCTGCATGAAGAACGCCAGCGTCTTGGCGTCCACTCCGCCGGCCTCTAGCTTTTCTGGCTTTCCCCCGGAAAATCGAATACCGTCGCTATCTCTGGCATTCTTGAAGTTCTCGACACCTTCTGAATCATTGCCGGTAAAGCCAAGGACTCGCTTTTGATCGTCCGCCTGAGTGCCGAGCTTTCGGAACAGCGCGTTGGCAAGCTCGTGCAAGTCTCGCCAGATAGCCACCGGAGGAAGTGGCAATAGATTGCCAGGTACATCGTCAAAGCCAAGGATGTAGTAGGGTCCTCGTGAATCCCTCTCGTAATCAACCACCTTGAGAATCTTCTTGTTCCTCACTGCGTAAGTGATCAGTACCCCATCAGACGGCACCCAGATATCGCGTAGCCACACACGTTTTTGGTAAGAGGTCACGTTCGTGCTGCCAACGGAAATCCCCTCGGCGCGCGATTCTCCATGCTCGCCGATCACCACTTCCTGTTCGCCGTCATCGTCGGTCAAGTCCGACTTGGCCTTCTTGTCAAACCAGTCAGAATCCTCAATTGCCTTACGAGTCAACCAATACCCATTTCCCTCAAACTGAATCTGCTCGCGCCGCTTGGCCGACATGTCGACAACGTAATCATCCAAAGTCACAACATCCACAAACGGCGCACCGTAGGCGTGTTCGAGAATTTCGCCGACACGATGGAGACCAACCTTGAGAATCCCCATGGAGAACAACGCCTCCGTGGCAACCCTGCGAAGCGTACCCGCCAAGCCAATCTCTTTCGGAATTTGATTGATAGCCAATTCAAGATTCGCCGCAGTTGGCTTCAGGGCAGGGTCCACGGCTGAAAAGAGTGCTCTCGGTGCGCGAGGTGCAAGCAACTGCACGTAAATCTTGACTGCCAGCTTCAGGAGATTCACCGGCACCTTTTTGGCCGCGCCCTCATCGCTGTAGTGGAACCCGACGAATTCCTTCACGGCCTCGATACGCTTCCGCCGGGGAGTCTGAAGCTGATTCTCCGACCACTCGATTGCCTCGGTAAGCCGTTTAAACTGCTTTTCGGGAAACTTTACCATCACCACCCCTCAGTCAATTCCTTGTTCGGCGAGCGCGCAGCCCGCTCTCGCATCTTCTGTCGCCACGCTAAGCTTCCAACTGGAATCTCCGTCGGCTCTTCGTTCTTGAGAATCACGCGCCGATCGGACATTATTTTCCAAGCGAGCGCATCGGCCATCACGCGATCGCCGTGAGAAGCGCTTGCACCGGAAGGATCAAGCTCACTTCCGGCCATCTGATGAATGACTCTGTCGTCTGGCAAGATAACGTATTCGAGCGTTTCCTCTAGTGCCTGCCTGGATCGATTGATAAGCCGCTGCGATTCCACGGCAGATCGATACGAACCCAGCAGGACGAGCTTCCCCTGCTTCGTCGGTGCCCAACCTGGAATGTCAGATACCTTCCTCTTGATCGAATCATCGTTCTGCCTCAGGTAGATTTCTCCGTACCCGAGTTCCATGATTCGAGCGCCGAACTGCCGCCCCGGGCCATTCGCCTCCCAGATGATGAGCGGCGAGCGACCCGATACCTGTTTAAACCACCTGGCAATCGCAATGGTCTGCGCGGCAAAAGCTTCCGGGCGAATGTAGGGCGAAACGTACTCGAAGATTTTCTCATGAGTCACGTTGTCGTAGCCGGCAAGGCACGAATTACTGGCGCCGGTTCCGGCCGACACGTCTGCCCCAATAATCAGCTTGTTGTCATGGAGCGGCCTATCCTTCGAGTCGAGCATGCACCACAAGCGTAAACGCCCCATAGCGTTGGCGCCGTAATCAACCGGATCACCAGTTAGCTCATCGAAGGCAAGATCGCCGATGGCAATCGACGGACGAACGCAAGCCGTGATTGCCGCTTGAATCCTGTCCGGATGGAAGAACTGGCCACCGGAGCCGAGATAGTCAATGTCCAACTCTTGCGCGATTTCCTGCGGCGACCCGGCACGTTCGCATTGCAGGTCATACCAAGGGCTACGCAGTTTGCCATCCAAATGCGGCTCGTAGTCGTCTGGATAGCCGGCTGGGTCCAGAACCTTCAGGCGGCCATTCTCGTCGGTCGTGTAGAGCCCGATATTCTTCGCCGGGTGGACCGACCAGTGAAGTCGGAGCTTCTTGATCCCGCTCTGGCGAACGGCATAGAAGGCATTATTCACGCCCTTGGGCGTGGAGTTGAAGATACGGCAAGACGTTGCATCGCGACTCGCCGTCAACACCTCAAAGCCATGCTCGGCAATAGCGAACTCGTCCAGCAGCATCGCCGTCGGCCGGGCGCCACGAGAGACGTTGCCCGTCGTCGACTCGCCGGTGATGACGGATTTCGTCTCCGGATTGTAGAGCTTTAGCTTGGAGCGATGGAGGTTCGCGTTGTACCCGCGAGGGCGAAGCCAAACGGGCAAGCCGTTAAGAAGAAAGTCCAGCTTCCAGAAGAGGGCCTTTGGATTCTCTGCCGAATCCACGTATTCCTCCTTCCAGGAGATAAAGAGGAATACGCGGCGCATCCGAAACATCCAAACGTGGAACGGAACCGCGCAGCAGAGCCAGGAGGCCCCCACGTCGCGCGACTTCTCAACCAAGAGGTCGTGCCCGTGCGTGATGGCATGAAGCAGTTCCCCGACGGCTTCTACCTGGTACGGATAGAGAATAAACGGAAGCTTGGGATTCTTAATTTCCGGGCGCGGATCGTGAGTCCAGCAGAACCCGTTAATGAAGAAGACGGGATCGGCGGCACATGCCTGCTCGATAACCCCGGCGAAGGTAGGGTCTTCCATGACTCGCCGGTGGACCCGCGCGCGCCAGCGAAGATTTTCGATAGGATCAGTAGGGACGAACTGCCTGAACGGAGTAAACACTTAGACCCTTCGCGGCGCTTCCTCTCCTTCGTCTTCTAGAAGCGTGGCGAGCATCGCGTCGATTTCCTCTATCGCTCGCTTACTCGCCGCCTGTAGGGTCTGGTCCTCTTCGTCCTTCCTGCCCTCGATTTGATTCACCTTGGTCATGAACTCCTTCGGTGAATCCAGCGCTTGCTGAAGAAGAAAGTATGCCGAGTTGTTGGGACACGTCGCCGGGAATTCCTTGGTTCGCAAGTAATGCCCGGCCGCGTCGATTGCCCACGCTAGATTCTGACGATAACTCTGATGGATATCCTCACACTCAATCCGTTCGTTTGCTTGCTCACGCTTGATAGTGTCAACTACGGAGCGCGTGAGCCCCTGATCCATATTCTCCCCTCTCTTGACCCCATTCCTCACGAAACGATTCCGAAGGGTCGTCGGCTTGACGCCGTAGTCGGCCGCTATCTCTTTAAGCGGTTCGCCGACAATGTACCGCTTGCTCGCTTCGAGGAAGTCGGAATCGGACATTCGCTCGCTGGTCTTTGACTTGCCGCCTTCATTCGCGATAGCCTTGAGATACTTGTTGATCGGAGCCATTACACCTTCTTCTTCTTGAAGCCTTTCTTTCTCTTCTTCGGCTTCGCCTCGGCCCCGTACTCCCCAGTCCACCTTCGCGCAAGCTCGGGCTTCTTCGCCCATAGATACCTGCGCTGCTTTTCGGAACGAAACGGCATTAGTCTTCCTTGGCAGTGAAAGCAGTCAGCGCTTTCTTTACCTTTGCCTCTGCATTTAATTTACCAGCGCGATAACCGCTCGACCAAGTATCCGTCAGCATATGCTCCCACTTACTGGGCACAGGCCAGCGATGAGACCAAAGCCAAAGGCGATAGATCGCGATGGCAATCCAATGGAGGCCGACCGGGTAAGCGACTCCTACCCTTTCGAGAATGTCCTCGTAAACTATGCGATAACCCCAGGGAGCCGTCTCGTAAAGCTTAATGCGCTTTGCCAGTTTCATTCGTTCTCTCCTGAAGGCGGCCGGCAGAGCGCCCCTGCCCCCAGGCGCTCGACGGACCCACAAATGCGGCCTTACCAACCGCAGCAAATTACGAAGCATCGATCGCACAAGCACGTATCTCCGTACCAAATCTGGCAGTCTGGACAGATATAATCGTAGCAGCTATCGCAAGCCGTTACGACTCGACTCTCGCGATTACAACGACCGCACTTCATTGTCCCAACAATCGCAACACGACTTGCGCCAATTCGTCAGCGAAAGGTCCGCCGGCTGCCCAAGCTAATAAGCCAAGGGCGATGACATACACCCACTTATTCTTCGGAAGCTTTGCCATATCGCTCGCTCTCCTTCATTTGCCAACGACAGACACAGCCGAAATGACCCGGCGCCGGAACGACGTGCGTGATCCCGTCTTCGGAGATCACGTAATGCTCGCTTCCGTCTCTCAGGAAGTGGAGATAGACCGGCTTCCAGATTCGACAGAACACGCGAGCATAGGGACCCTGCCACGAATACTCGCGCCACGCTTCGCATGATGCATCATGCTCGACAATCCCAGGCTCCTCTTCCGGCTTCGGCTCTGAAGCCTCGGGGGCCGTCCAAGGTTGCGTGTCCTTTCCGTGTAGCGGCCAAAATCCCATAATCATCTCTCCTCTGTTTGCGGTACTCTTTCAGACTGTCCAGTACGTGACACCTGAGCTACCGGCCGGCAGGGGCGGAAGCCAATAGGCGACACTGAAAGCTTCTTCTGTAACTTCCTCCCGCTTCGTTTCCCTCTCGGGTTCCGGTTGTTTCGTTTCAGATTCCATGAAACCACCCCTCTTCTACTGTTCCGAAAAGCGCCAACGCAGCCTTTACATTATACCATGAAAAACACTAGGTTACGTGAAAAACATGGTTGTATCTGGGTATCCCTCCGCCGCTTAACTCTTATCGCTGTATGGCTTTACGGAACATTTACATTATCCTTATGATGTTTCTTATGGTGGGTAAGTGTACATAGTACAGTTACACTATACGGTACTCTTACGAAAACCGTATGGGAAAGAGCATGAGCTATGGGAAGACGTAGAGTAGGGAAGGGGGTTCTGAAAGGGAAGGGAAGGGGGTCCCGAAGGGAAACTGCCGAAGCTAACGGCACAGTTTTCTAAAGGGACCCCGGAAGGGACCCCGGAAGAAGAGAGGCCCCGGAAGCGAAGGGGCCCGTGGCGGTGAGGGTGGGTTAAGTCTATTCCAAAACGCCACAGACCCCCCAGGGGTGGGATACAACCTGAGAATCGATGGGGCCCCCTGTGGTCTCGAAATCATCAAAACCCTTAAAAACAAGCATTTTGGCCGATGAGGTCACGTCATTGGCCACCATGGGCGCCTGGTTGTATGGGCCACGCAGGGGCATGTGAGCAAAAGCAATATGCACGGTCGTACCATTTCAATTTGCAAGAGTGGCAATCTATTAACACACCCCTCCATGGTACTGCCACCACTAGTGCCATCGCCACCCACCCAAAGTGTAGAGAAACGCCTAAACCCTTGGTATCATGGCACTTACACTGACACCCCCTCGGAAGTGCAAGTCATTAGAGTTTACGTTTACGACGTAACCCTCTGATAATAATAGACTTAACCCTTCTATTCCCCAAAACCTTGTGTATCTCTATATAGAGAAACGAAAAATCCCCCATTGGTATTATATATATATACACATACACACATACATACATATACTATATATTAATCTCTTGTCTCCCTTGGACTTGCGCGTCATGGGGGGTATGATAACCCGCTGATCTACTAGTCACTTAACTCATTGCTACATAAAGACTTACTGACAAATTTCCCGTAACCCCTTGATATGACATGACTTATCTACTCGCCACCCATGAGTACTAGTTTATGAAACTCTTACTCTCCATTTTTCCCAATTTACACTTGCTCTTTGATAGCCAATATCGTACAATACAGGATGAAAGTCTTGTTCGTATGAAAGCCCTGCATTTTGGCAAAGTGAACACTTTTGCACACCACCAAGAAGGAGTATGCCATGCCTGATCTCACTGAGAAATGCCTCACGCCTCGCTGTAGTCAATTGGCCCGAACGCGAGGACTCTGTGCCCGATGCTATACTGCTGCTGCAAACGCAATCTCCAAAGGGCAGGTCACATGGGAGAAGCTTGAGGAGCTAGGACTATCTAAGGCTTCTCAGCGCGATAAGGGGCACGCTGCCCTGTTTCAGAATGCCTTGCAGGAAGCCCTGCAAGGAGAAGCCAACGCCAAGGCCCTTGGATGGCCCACAGGGAAATAGCGTTGCGCCAGGAGTAACCTAGCGCAACTCGACAATCCGCACAACCCACACTGGCCCGCAATCTGATATTGCGGGCTTTTTTCATTCAACCATAATACCCTGAATTCTTTCCGATTTTCTCCAGCTTGCCCTGATTTCGCATGCTAGGTTTCATTCGGACGCATGAAACAATTGGCACCATGAGGGGCACCATGGAATTCGCCAATCAGCTCATTGTCGAAACCACCAGTAAGCGCTTCACAATCCCCCTCCCCTCTCCCCTCAGTATATGGGAAACGCGCGAGTATTGCAGAAAACTCTGCAATGGCGTTGCACCCTATCAGCTTACCCTCTCAGGGGGCGTAGCACGCGCTAGTCTCTTCCCTGTCTCCTATCACTCAGGAGCTTGAATCATGCCAGCCAAGCCTGCGCTGCGAACCACTCTCGGTTGGATCGATGATTGCCACACCAGCCATTTCTGGGAAATCGAACTACCGACTGGCCAGACCGCGCGGTTTCTCCGCCTAATCGATGCTCATTTGTTCGCCGAAAGCCATGGCTGTCGCCTGTCACTTGAGCCCATCGGAGCCTAATCATGCCCGACGGCAAGCGCAAGCGCAGAACGAAGAGTAGGGCACGTCAGCGCTGGTACGCTCACTGGCGCAGCGTGAGGTTCAATCGCCGATTCGGTTTGGAGTAGCACCGTGGAAAGCTTAGCAACGTTCCTTGTTGGCGTGTTTGTCGGTTTCACTATCGGATATGTCGTTTGCAAGCTTCTTTTTCCTGAGGATTAGCACCATGCGTAAGACCATCAAGGTTGTCGATCTGATTGAAGAGGTGAATTGCCGTAACCGGATTTCAGCATGCGACCCGGAAGTGCGAAGAGGATGGAATAGCTTCGCTGAAGGATTCCTCTTGCGTTGTGATGCATACGTTGGATTCACCATTTTCGATGAAAGAGGCGATGGAGACGAAACCCGTAGGCAATACATCATTGCCCCAGGCTTGAAGTGAAAGGCTACACCATGACCCACACCCAGCTCGACTCGTTCGTCGCAGCCTATATCGAGTGCGCCCTCTGGTCCAGCATGGACAATAGCGATGAGAACGGGGGCGACCCTCTCGACTTGAGCTATACCGTAGAGGATATCGCTCCCGATACCCTGGCAACCATGGTTGTCGATTGCGAACGATTCCTGAAAGAGAACGCCAACGATGTCTCCGAAGGGAAAGAGACACCGGAGTGTACGGCAGTCGAGCGCGCTGGCCATGATTTTTGGCTGACTCGCAATGGACACGGGGCCGGTTTCTGGGATGGCGATTGGCCCGAAGAGGTTGGTCGACGATTGACCATTGCCGCGGAAGCTTTCGGCGAGTGCAGTTTGTACGTTGGCGATGATGATTTGATCTACTGCTTTTAAGGGTAGCACCATGTCAAGTCTGCAAATCCACACGAATAACGTTCCGCGCGATATTGTTGAAGCGTGGGAAA
>Ga0180438_10008656_pt1 | contig 12885 bp, 13 predicted proteins | sample SS_ome_12_FD_132455 | JGI IMG/M metagenome (GOLD analysis project Ga0180438, IMG submission 132455) | Hypersaline lake sediment archaeal communities from the Salton Sea, California, USA - SS_3_D_2 metaG | ecosystem: Environmental > Aquatic > Non-marine Saline and Alkaline > Hypersaline >...
CGGCCGGAGATGCGGTTCTCGAGAGCCGTGATGGCGCGCGTGTGACCTTCGTGGAGGATGGGACCCGAGGCGCGCCAAACCCGCACGGCTCTCTCGATCCCGATCTCCGGCCTCCCGCAGCCGGTGTCTTCGTGGGAGTCCTGGCTGATGGGACCCGTTGCGAGAAGGCAGCTACATCCCGAGCATCGCGGTCTCGATCCTGGTCTTCAGGCTCAGTAGGGGCGACCGGCCGGTTGCCCCACTTTCACCACCAAGATCACGAAGGGGCGCCGATGACAGTGTCGAAGGGCCTTTCTACCATGCCCTTGTCCTGAATCTACTGTCCACTATCTAATCTCCAATGTCTGCTCCGTGCGGCCCGCCTGAGAGGATGACCGGGTTGCCTTCGTGTTCTCTGTGGGCTTCGTGGTTCAGTCTCTTAAGAATTGGGCGCCACCGGAAGCCCCCGGTCTACCCGGCCGTCTTGGGGACCAGACACAGGAAGCAAAGCGGGCCGGACCCCGAGTTCTGGAACTGATGCTTCTCCCCCGGCTGGACGAGGACGGCCGAGCCCGGCCCGATCTGCTTCTCGCCCCGCTCGTGGAGGACTCTGCCCTCGCCCTCCAGCACGAAGACCTCATGCTCGTAGTCGTGCGTGTGATGAGGGCTGCAACCGCCCGCCTCGACCTCGAACCACCGGAGGTAGAAGTTGGGCGGGTCGTCCTCGGGGCCGATGAGCCAGCGGATCTTGACCTTCTCGGCGCCCGGCGACTCGAGCGGTTCGGCGGGAACGTCGGTCAAGTGCACGACCTTCATGGTTACCTCCTTCTGTGGTCACGTGAGAGAAGATTAGGGGGGGCGGGGGCGCCTGTCAAAGCCAATTGAGGAGCGCTCGGGCCGCCAGGCCTCGAATTTCGGCCTGTTGCCTCCGCGTGCGGAGTCCGCCGCCGGTCCATTCCCACTTGACGATGCTCCGGTCCGTGGGCAGATTAGCCTTGGAGGCCGGGTGCGGTCTTGCCTCCGGCGCCGGCAGGGTGGCGTGCCGTACATCTGAGAGATTGGAGAATCCTCATGCGTGGGTGTACTCAACTTCGCTGGGTCGCCGGAGTCATTCTTCTGTTGTCGTGGATGCCGGGGTGTGGGGAGGACGATTGGGAGCCCCCGGCCCTGCCGCCGCCCGTCTCCGTCTACCTGGTCAAGCCGGACTCGACGGGGGACTTCCCCACCATCCAAGCCGCGCTCGACTCGGCCGCCGACGGGGAAATCATCGAACTGGCCGATGGGACCTACGCCGGGGATGGAAACCGCGACCTCGACTGCGGAGGGAAGAACCTCATCGTCCGCTCCGAGAATCGTGATCCGCAGGTGTGCATCATCGACTGCGCGGGAAGCGAGGCCGACCCGCACCGCGGGTTCGTGTTCGGCGCGGGCGAGGGTCGAGAGACCGTCCTGGAGGGGGTCACGATCACCAACGGCTTCCACGACAACGGCGGGGGCATCCGGTGCTGGGGGGCGTCCCCCACGCTCCTGAACGTCGTCCTCTCCAACAATTCGGCGACCCGGGGCGGGGGTCTGTACTGCGCCTTCTCCTCGCCGAGGGTCCTGGGTGTGACGTTCTACCAGAACTCCGCCACCCTGGGCGGCGGGGTGGCCTGCGTGACCCGATCCGCCCCAGAGTTCCAGAACACCACCTTCTGCGCCAACTCCTCACCGGACGGCGCCTGTCTGTTCTGCCGAGAGACGTCCTCTCCGACCCTCCATCTCAGCATCCTGGCCTACGGCGCCGACGGGGAGGCCGTGTACTGCGACGATCGCTACGGCGTGTGTCAGCCGGTACTGACCTGCTGTGACGTCTACGGCAACGCGTTCGGCAACTGGGAGGGCTGCATCGCCGACCAGCTGGGCGAAGAGGGAAACATCAACGAGAACCCCCTGTTCTGCGACCGCCAGGACGGCGATCTTCGTCTCCAGGACGGTTCGCCGTGCGCCGGCGACGGGGCGTGCGGCCCGATGGGTGCCTGGCTCTCGGGGTGTGAATGACGGCGCGCCCGCGGGTCTTTGTTGCTCCCCCCTTGGCGGCCTCCGCCCTCGGCGCCGAGCCCTCCGCACTCAGGCCCGGTCTCGCCGCACTTCACACGTAGATCCGCAGGGCGAGAACGGCGAGCGCCCCCACCTGCACCAGCCCGGCGGCCGGGATCAGGTGACGGTAGACCTTCGGGTAGTGCGCTCCGAAGTAGTTCTTGGTCAGTAGCAGACAGAGGTGGACCGGCGAGAGAAGAACACCCACGAAACCGCTCACGTAGGCCAGCATCACGAGGCCCAGATCCGGATTCGCTCCTCCCATGAGGGGGATGAGCATCGGGAAGGAAACTCCCACGTACGCCTGATTGACGCCGGTGAGAATGCCCACGGCGAAGGGCGCCAGAATCAAGAGGAGCGCCGGCGGGACGCCGGCGGCCTCGAAGGCGGGGGGAACCGCCTCGACCGCGCCCGAGACTTCCAGTGTCCGTTTGAAGATCATGACGGCCACCAACACCAGGGCCGTCCTCCACGAGAGGCTTCTTACCAGAAGGACGCGTAGCCGGTCCCACCGGATGCGGGAGACGACCAGGACGGCCGCGATCGTGGCGGCGAGGGCCGCCACCATGGGCAACCGCAAGGCCAGCGTGAGGATGAGGACAAGCACGATGGGCCACGTACTCCGGACGAGAAACCGGACGCCCGACGCCGGATCGAGCACCCGACCGATCGCGGGGGCCTCTCTCGGCAGCCTGAGGATCCCGAGAAGCACGCCTGCCCCCACGGCCACCAGCGTCAGCGGGTATTGGGCCGCCATCATGCTCGTGATCGGCACTTCGAGGATCGCGGCGCCGATGATGAGTCCCGGATAGAGCGGCCAGCAGTACTCCCACAGGTGCCGGAACCAGTAGTTGATGAAGGTCTTCATCTCGGCCGTGAGGTTCATGCGCCGCCCCCCCTCCTCGACCATGGGCGCGGACAGCATGGCCCCCCCCGGCATGGGAATCAGACCGATGAACGCGGGCGGAAGGACGAGCGTCACCCTGCGGTCGGGCACGATCTGTTCGAGGGCGTGCGCGATGTTCCGCAGGTTCCCCGTCTCGCCCAGGAGATTGCCGAGGAGGAGAATCAGGAGGATGACGGCCACCAGGTCGATCGTCGACGGATGGAGCGTGCCCTGGGTGAAACACCGGGTGATGTCCAGCGCGGGCATCCGGAACAGGAGGCCGAGGACCACCGAGGAGACGAGAATGGACGCGCCGAGGTTGGCCCTGCGGGTGACGAGGACGACGAAGACGACCACAACGGCGAGAAGCTTGAGGAGCACCATCACGGCCCGTCCTCTCCCTCGACTCTGGGGAAGGCCTTGAGGAGCGCCTCCAGCGCGCTGGCCAGCGTCTTCCGCTGGTAGGGGGTAAGCTCGGCCGCCGCTCGGGTGAGTGTTTGTGCCCGCTGTTGCCGGATCTGGCGCGCCAGCGCGCGGCCGCGGTCGGAGAGTTGCACGGGATACACCCGGCGGTCGTCCGGGCGCCGCCAGCGGCTGAGGAGACCGAGACGTTCCAGGTTCTCGAGGGAGGCCGAGACGGAGCTCTTCGAAATCCCGAGCGCCTGGCTGAGCTCCGTAAGACGCGTGACCTTCCGCTCGGCGACGGTGAGAAGCAGCTTGGCCTGCGAAGGGTTCACGCCGGCCCCGGCCAGTGCGGCCTTCTCCTCTCGATCCATTACGACGAGAAGTTCATCGAGCACGTGCGTGAGTTTGACCACAGAGGGTGGGAGGTCCATGAGGTCCTCCGGGAGAAAGTTCGTATCCAGAACAGTTCGAGTGACGAACTAGTATCGCGCCAACCGGCTATCATGTCAAGTGTTAGTCGCCGTGTTCCGACTATGTAGATCGGGACGTGTGGGTTTTTGTGTTGACAAGGGGTGGGTGGGATCGGTAGAATCGCCTGTCGCGCTGCTTTTGCAACGACAATGGTGAGAACCACATTGGGGGTTCCAGAATCGGGGGAAGGTCGATGAGTTTTCGGTACGAGGTTCGTCTGAGCGGGGCGGGGGGGCAGGGTCTGCTGCTCATCGGCAAGGTGCTGGCGGAGGCCGCGGCCGTTTACGACGGGAAGAACGCAACGCAGTCCCAGTCCTACGGACCCGAGGCGCGCGGGGGAGCCAGCAAGAGCGAAGTCATCATCAGCGACGACGAGATCGACTATCCCAAGGCCACCGAGATCGATCTCTTGCTCGCGCTCACGCAGGAATCCTGTGATAAGTACACGCCCGATCTCAAGGCGGGAGGCGTTCTGCTGGTGGACACGACCTTTGTGACCAAGATCCCCCAGGGTGACTTCAAGATATGCCAGGCCCCGATCACACAGAAGGCCAAGGACGACCTAGGAAGCGCAACGGTCGCCAACGTGGTGGCGCTGGGCATGATTGCAGCTCTGAGCCCGGTTGTTTCACTGCAGGCGATCGAATCGGCCATTCTGGCCAGGGTGCCCAAGGGGACCGAGGAGCTGAACCTCAAGGCGTACCGCTTGGGACAGAGTCTCGTCGAGACCGCGGGCGCGGGCCAGGGCGCATAACGTTTGGGCCCGGGGTTGCGGGTTGCCGGGAGCTTCCCACGATGGAGGCGCAGCCATGAAGTTCTGGAGGACCCCCCTGGATGTGGATCGACTCAAGATCCCCCACGGGCAAGTTTACATCATCAAGGACCGCTGCAAAGGCTGTGGGTTCTGTGTGGAGTACTGTCCGCGCGGTGCGTTGGAGATGTCGGACGAATTCAACGCGAAGGGCTACCATCCGCCCAGGGTCACGGACGATTCCCTCTGCGTGAACTGCAACCTGTGCGAGATGCTGTGTCCCGAGTTCGCCATCTTCTGTGTGCCAAAGGAGCAGACGGAGGCGGGGGAGGTGAAGCACGTTGAAGGCTGATCCGAAGGGAGTCCTGACGGGCGCGCACTACATCGACGGCAACTTCGCCATCGCCGAAGGCGCGCTTGCGGCCGAGTGCCGGTTCTTCGCGGGGTACCCGATCACCCCGTCCACCGAGATCGCCGAGCGGTTTGTCGAGCGAATCCCGCTCGTGGGGGGCGTCTTCGTGCAGATGGAGGACGAGCTGGGCTCCATGAATGCGGTGCTCGGAGCCTCGTGGGGCGGGGCGAAGTCGATGACGTGCACCTCCGGTCCGGGCTTCTCGCTCATGATGGAGAACTTCGGCCTCGGTCTCATGCTGGAGACGCCCTGTGTCGTGGTCAACGTCCAGCGCGGAGGACCCTCGACCGGGCTGCCCACGCTCCCCGGACAGGGAGACATGATGCAGGCCCGGTGGGGTTCCCACGGCGACTACGAGGTGATCGCGCTCGCGCCGGATTCCCCGCAGGAGGGGTTCGAGCTGGCGATCGACGCCTTCAACCTCTCCGAGAGGTACCGCATGCCCGTCCTGGTCATGACCGATGAATGCGTAGGGCACATGACCGAGAAGGTCGTCATCCCTGCGGCCGAGGAAATCGAGCTGGAGCCCCGCCGGTATACGAAGAAGCCTCCCGGCCAATTCCTGCCGTACGAGGTCGGGGAAGACCTCGTGCCGGACGCGCCCTACCCGGGCAAGGGCTACCGGTTCCACGTGACCGGTCTGACGCACGATGAGCGCGGGTATCCGGTGATCAACGAGGAGGCGCAGGACAAGCTGGTCCGGCGGCTGGTCGACAAAGTCAAGAAGAACGCCGACAACATCATGAGGTATGAGGAGGCGGACATCGACGGGGCCGACGTGGTTGTGGTGTCCTACGGGATCACGTCGCGGGTGGTGAAGCCCGCCCTGGCCAAGGCCAAGAAGAAGGGCATCAAGGTGGGCGAGCTCAGGCTGGTGGTGGTCTGGCCGTTCCCGGAAGGGAGGATCCGCGAGCTGGCGGGCAGCGTGGGCGCCTTTGTCGTTCCCGAGCTCAATCTCGGACAGGTCGTTCTCGAAGTGGAACGGTGCGCCGCGGGCAAGTGCCGGACCATCCCGGTGACCCATGCCGGCGGTGGGGTCCACGACCCCGACGTGATCTTCGAGGCCATCAAGGAGGCAGCGAAATGAGAGCGGAAGCACCGGTCAGGGAGCAACCGAGAGAGCACCCGATGGAAAGCCTCCTGAGGATGGACCGGATTCCCCACATCTGGTGCCCGACCTGCGGGATCGGGACCGCGTTGACCGCCTTCGCCGCCGCCCTGGAAGAGCGGGAAATCGCGGCCGATTCGGTCTCGATCGTCTCGGGCATCGGCTGCACCGGCCGCGTCGCCGGGTATACCAAACTCGATTCCTACCACACGACGCATGGGCGCGCCGTGCCCTTCGCCGTGGGGCTTCACCTGGCCAACCCGTCGCTCAAGGTCGTCGTCTTCAGCGGCGACGGCGACCTGGTGGGGATCGGCGGGAACCACTTCATCCACGCGGCGCGGCGGAACGTCGACCTAACAGTCGTCTGCGTCAATAACTTTCTGTACGCCATGACCGGCGGTCAGGCGGCGGCCACCAGTCCGTTGACGGCCAACACATCCACGTCGCCCTACGGGAACTTCGAACGCCCGTTCAACCTGCCGCTCCTGGCCGCGTCGTCCGGTGCGGTCTACGTGGCTCGATGGACCGCGCTGCACATCCGGCGGCTCACCAAGGCGTTCGGGGAAGCCCTTGAGAAGCGGGGGTTCTCGCTCGTGGAAGTCATCGCCCCCTGCTCGACGCTCTACGCGCGTCGCAACAGGCTGGGCACCGGTCTCGACCTGATGAAGTTCTACCACGACAACAGCGAGATCCGGCACGGCGCGGATCCCAACGACCTGGACATCGGGTTTCAGGAGAAGATCATCTGCGGCAAGTTCGTCGACATCGAGAGGCCCACCTTCCTGGACGCCATGAATCAACGGTACCGGGAGGTGTTTGGAGACGAGTACCAAGAGTATGGAGGGAGCCATGGCTAAGACCACCGAGGTTCGTCTCAGCGGGTTCGGCGGCCAGGGCGTGATCCTCATGGGCCACATCATCGGCAAGGGGGCCGCGATCTCCGAGGGTCGGCACGCCACGATGACGCAGAGTTTCGGCCCGGAGGCTCGGGGTTCGGCATGCAGCTCCCAGGTGATCATGTCGGACGAACGCATTCTCTACCCCTACCTGAGGACGGCCGAGGTCCTGGTGGCCATGTCGCAGGAGGCCTACGAGAAGTTCGAACCGAACCTGGCTCCCAAGGGGATCTTGCTCGTGGACGAGGATCTGGTGAAGGTCCGCAAGCCGAGGGACCAGATACGGCTCTACAAAATCCCGGCGACCCGGTTTGCCGAACAGCTGGGGCGCAAGATCGTGCTCAACATCGTCATGACGGGCTTCTTCACCGCGGTCACGGGCCTGGTCGGCCGCGACGCCATGCGGGAGGCGGTGGAGAGCTCGGTCCCGAAGGGCACGGAGAAGCTCAACGTGCAGGCCTTCGACAAAGGTTTCGAGTACGGAGAGCAGCTGGTGGGGGAGCATGCGGCAGCCAAACAGTGAAGACGGACCCAGGGCGTTCGCGGGGGAGACTCCGGTAGGAGGGGACCTCCGTGAGAACCCCGAAGGCCCCGAGCGGGACGAGGCGGGCGGGCAGCCGGCGGAGGGCGAGGGCGCAGAGTCCGAGGACCGGGCGGAAGCGGCTCTCGTGATCGGCGGCGGGATCGCGGGGATCCAGGCGGCCATCGACCTGGCGGAATCCGACCTCCGGGTGTACCTGGTGGAGCGATCGCCCAGCCTGGGCGGCCGGATGGCCCAGCTGGACAAGACGTTCCCGACGATGGACTGCTCCATCTGAATCCTCGGGCCCCGGATGATGGATGCCGGTCGGCATCCCAACATCGAGGTGCTCACCTACTCGGAGGTCGTCGGGGTCGAGGGCGGCCCCGGGGACTTCAGGGCCACCATCCGCCGGCACCCCCGGTACGTCCGGGAGGATCTCTGCACCGGGTGCGGGCAGTGCACCGAGAACTGCCCCGTGGTCGTGCCCAACGAGTTCGACGAAGGGCTCGGCGCTCGCAAGGCCATCTTCTCACCCTTCCCCCAGGCGGTGCCCAACGTCTACGTGATCGATCGGGAGCACTGTCTGAACAGCGACTTCCTGATCTGCGACCGGTGCGCCCGGTCGTGCGAGAGGGATGCGATCGACTACGACATGCAGCCCGAGGATCGCAACGTGCACGTGGGGGCCGTGATCGTCGCCACCGGGTTCGATCTGTTCGACGCCCAGACGATGAAGAACTACGGCTATGGGCTGTACCCCAACGTGCTCACTTCTCTGGAACTGGAGCGGCTGCTGAACGCCTCGGGGCCGACCCGGGGCCACATCGTCCGGCCGAGCGACCGCAAGGTGCCCTCGACCATCGTGTTCGTCCAGTGTGTCGGGGCTCGCGGGGAGGCCGGGCGCCAGTACTGCTCCCAGTTCTGCTGCATGAATTCCGTGAAGGACTGCCTGTTGGTCAAGCAACATGCGCCCGAGATTGAGCGGCTCCAGATCCTCTACACCGACGTCCGGGCCGCCGGCAAAGGGTTCGAGGAGTTCTACCTCCGGTCCAAAGCCCAGCCCGAGGTCTCCTACACTCGCGGCCGGCCGTCCAGGATCGAGGAAGACCCAGAGACCCAGGACCTCATCATCCACGTGGAGAACACGCACACGGGCAAGGTCGAGAAACTCCGGGCGGAGATGGTGATCCTCTCCTCGGCCGCCGTTGCCGGCGAGACCAACCGGGTGCTGGCCGAGGCTCTGGGCGTGGAACTGGACCGTCACGGGTTCTTCGAGTCCAAGGAGGCCGAGGGACAGCTGCTCGAAACGACCCGCCCCGGGGTCTACCTGTGCGGATGCGCCGGGGGTCCCAAGGACATCTCGGACTCGGTGGCCGAAGCCTCGGGCGCGGCGGCCCGCGCCGAGACGCACCTGGCGGCCTCGCGGCGCCCCACCGAGAAGGTCGAGGTCGAACCGCTCGACACCGGCGGCCCGCCGCGGGTGGGCGTGTTCCTCTGCCACTGCGGGATCAACATCGCGGGCGTCCTCGACGTCTCCCGGCTGGCGGAAGAGGCCAAGCGGCTTCCCCATGTCGCCCACGTGGAGGAGAACCTGTTCCTCTGCTCGGACACCGGCCAGCGGGCGATCCAGCAAGCCGTCCGGGAGCACGGGCTGAACCGCGTGGTCGCGGCGGCCTGTACGCCCCGGACGCACGAACCCGTCTTCCGCCAGAGCTGCCAGGAGATCGGCCTGAACCCCTACCTGTTCGAGATGGTGAACGTCCGGGATCAGTGTTCGTGGGTTCACACCCAGGAGCCGGGTCTGGCGACGGCCAAGGCCGTGGATCTCATCCGGATGGCCATCGCGAGGTCCATGCGGCTCGAGCCGCTCCAGCCGAGCGAGATCTCGGTCGAGCAGTCGGCCGTCGTCATCGGCGGCGGAATCGCCGGAATGCAGGCGGCGCTGGATCTCGACCAGCAGGGGTTCCCGGTGACGCTGATAGAGAAGGACGAGGCGCTGGGCGGCCACCTGCGCTCCATCGATCGCCTGTATCCGGACTTCCGGAAGGCCGAGGTCCTCTTGGAGGAGAAACGTCGAGCGATCGAGGAGAGCCACATCGTGGTGGAGACCGGCGTGGAGGTCGAAGCGATCCGGGGTTTCGTCGGCAACTTCGAGGTCACCACGACCCGGCGAACGATGCGGACGGGCGCCTTGATCCTGGCCATCGGCGCGGATCTCTACAAGCCGCAGGGGGAGTACGGGTTCGGTACCTACCCGAACGTGATCACGGGTCTGGATCTGGAGCGACGGCTCTCCGACGCCGGGGACACCCTGACGGTGGAGGGCCGCCGCGTGGGAACGGTGGCCTTCGTCCAGTGCGTGGGGTCCCGGGATCCCGATCAGAGAATCAGCTGCTCCCGGTATTGCTGCCCGACGACGGTCAAACAGGCGATCGTGCTCCGGGATCTCGGGGCGGACGTCGTCGTGTTCTACCGGGACATGCGGACGGTCTCCCACGGAACCGAGGAGCTCTACCGCCTGGCCAGGGAGAAGGGCGTCCGGTTCATCCCGTACACGCCGGAGAGGAAGCCGAAGGTCGAGGGCGACACCCTGGCCCGGTCGGTTTCGGTGTTCCACGAGATGCTCGAGGATGAGGTCGAGGTGGACGTGGACCTGGTCGTCCTGGCGACGGCCATGGTGCCGCGAGAAGAGGACACGGCCGCGCTCCAGCAGATTCTGAAGGTGCCCCGCGGCACCGACGGATTCCTGATGGAGCGCCACGCCAAGCTCGGGCCGGTGGAGACCACGATCGAGGGCGTGTTCGTCTGCGGGACCGTCCAGGGACCGAAGGACATCGCCGAGTCCATCGCCCAGGCCTCGGCGGCGGCCTCCAAGGCGGCGGCCCTCATCTGCCGCGATAGAATCGAACTGGAGCCGACGACGGCGGTCGTGGATGCCGCCATGTGCCGGGCCTGCGGGCGCTGCGTGGAGATCTGCGAGTTCCGGGCCCCCGAGATCAAGGAGGTCACTCCCGGGAGGATGGCGGCCGTCATCAACCAGGCCCTCTGCAAGGGGTGTGGAACCTGCGCTTCCCTGTGCCCGACCGGCGCGGTGTCGGCCAGGCATTCCACGGATCAGCAGATCCTGTCGATGATCGACTCGCTGCTCCTCGGGGAGGTCGTCTAGATGCCGACGAAGAAGACGGCGGCTCGAAGGCCGAAGGCCAAGGCGAAGGCCAAGGTCCCGCCCAAGCCCAAGACGAAGGCCAAGGCCAAGCCTGAACCCAAGCCCGGGGCGGAGTTCGTCCCCCGTATTGTCGTCTTTGCGTGTAACTGGTGCAGCTACGCCGGGGCGGACAACGCCGGCGTCAACCGCATCCAGTACTCGCCGCATTTCCGCGTGATCCGGACCATGTGCTCCGGGCGCGTCCACCCCAGCTTTGTGCTCAGGGCCTTCGAGAAGGGAGCCGACGGGGTCCTGGTTTCCGGATGCCATATCGGGGACTGCCACTACATCTTCGGCAACGAGCGGGCGATCGAGAATTTCGAGAAGACCAAGGCGCTGGTGAAGACGCTGGGGCTCGAGGAGGGCCGGGTCCGGCTGGAGTGGATCTCGGCGGCCGAGGGTCCCCGCTTCGGCCAGGTGATCGACGAGTTCATCGACGAGGTGCGGAAGTTGGGGCGGTCGCCGTTGGCCGTGGATGGGCGATCACCGGCCCGCGCCAAGGACCCGGGGGAGCGGCCTGGGGGGAAGCGGACGGGAACGTAGGTCCGGTTCGGTCCGGGGAGGATGGATCGGTTGAGCGGAATTGCACAGGGCATTAAGACGAGCAAAGCCTACTACTGTCTGGAGTGCGGCAAGTGCACGGCCTCCTGCCCGGTGGCGCGGTACAACGGCGGGTTCTCCCCGCGTCGCATCGTCGCCGACGCCATCGAGGGATCGGCCGAGCGGCTGCTCACGGATACCCTGCTCTGGGTCTGTCTGGCCTGTGGAATGTGTCGGCGGCGTTGCCCGATGGACGTGGACTTCTCCGGGTTCGTCCGGTCCCTGCGCACGGCGGCGCTCCGGGACGGGTACTCGGGCCTTGCGGCCCACGGTGGGGCGCTCCACTCGTTGATGCGCATGATGACATCGGCCGGGATGAAGCAGGACCGGATGTGGTGGGTGACCGAGGACCTGGACGTGGGCTCCCAGGGCGAGGTTCTCTACTTCGTCGGCTGCCTTCCGTACTTCGAGGGGCTCTTCAAACCCGACCTCGGTTTCGAGCCGACGGCGACCGCCAGGGCCACCGTGCGGCTCCTGAACGCGGCGGGCATCCAGCCGGTGGTGGATCCCAACGAGCGCTGCTGCGGCCACGATCTTCTGTGGTCCGGCGACGAGCAGAACTTCCAGGCCCTGGCCGAGCGCAACGTGAAGGCGATTCGGGAGACGGGCGCGAGCGTGGTCGTGACCGCCTGCGCCGAGTGCGCCTCGACACTCCGGGACGTCTACCCGCGTTACGTCGGCGCTCTGGGGTTCGAGGTCCAGCACCTGACTGAGCTTCTCTCGGACCGGTCCGGGAAGCTCTCCTTCAAGAAGACGGATCGGAAGGTAACGTTCCAGGATCCCTGCCGGTTGGTGCGCCACATGGGGGTGATCGAGGCTCCCCGGCAGGCGCTGGGACTGGTGCCCGGCCTGGAGCTGGTCGAGATGGCCCACTCGGGGGCCAACGCGACCTGCTGCGGGACGAGTGCCTGGATGAACTGCGACCAGACTTCGAAGCTGATCCAGACCGAGAGGATCCAGGAGGCGGCGGCCACGGGGGCCGGCACCCTGGTCACGGCCTGTCCCAAGTGCCAGATCCACTTCCGGTGTGCACTTTCGGACGGCAAGACCGGTGCGGGTGTGGAGGTGGAGGACCTGAGCGTTCTCCTGGCGTCCTGTCTCTGACGGAGGTTTGAGCAGGAGGTGGTACGATGCCCGAGACGGCAAAAGCGGACGGACTGAGGATCGGCGTGTTCGTCTGCGACTGCGGGCTCAACATCGCCGGCACCGTGGATACCGAGGCGGTCTCCGAGTACGCCCGGACGCTCGACGGAGTCGTCGAGGTGATTCGCAACAAATACACGTGCGCGGACCCCGGGCAGAACGAGATCAAGAAGGCGATCGTGGAGCACCGCCTGAACCGCGTGGTGGTTGCCTCCTGCACGCCCAAGATCCATGAGCCGACCTTCCGGAACTGTGTGGCCGAGGCGGGGCTCAACCCCTACCTGTTCGAGATGGCTAACATCCGGGAGCACGTCAGCTGGGTCCACCAGCAGGAGAAGGAGAAGGCCACCGAGAAGGCCAAGGACATCGTGCGGGCCGCGGTCGCCCGGGCCCGGCTGCTGGAGGCTCAGACCGAGGCGGAGGTCAA
>Ga0180438_10008657_pt1 | contig 12883 bp, 14 predicted proteins | sample SS_ome_12_FD_132455 | JGI IMG/M metagenome (GOLD analysis project Ga0180438, IMG submission 132455) | Hypersaline lake sediment archaeal communities from the Salton Sea, California, USA - SS_3_D_2 metaG | ecosystem: Environmental > Aquatic > Non-marine Saline and Alkaline > Hypersaline >...
ACCCGAAGGAAGCAACGGCCCCGGCCATATATTTGGTTGGTCCTGAGTGGGAGAGGGACCTCATTGGTGAGGAGGAGCTTTCACTCGAGTTGGAGGAAACCGGAGGCTTCCAGCGCAAGCAGGTTGAGGCTTTTTTCTTCAATTTTGACATTATCGGTGTCAGCCGTTTGGCCATAGAGGAGATCGAGAAGTTCCGCCTCTGCTCATACACGGAGAAATCTCAACGCTACGTCAAGCTGGAAGATGATTTTCTGATACCTGAGGAGATAAAACAGGCTGGAAAGAAGGACTCCTTTTGCGCAACCATCAAGAGCCAAAATACCCTTTATCATGGACTCTATCAGAAACTGAAGCCCTATTTTTTCGAGAATTTCCCGGATCTTGCAGGCAATCCCAAGAAACACTCTATCCTGACTGGATGGGCCAAAGAAGATGCTCGTTATTGTGTGAGTCTGGCGACTCTGGGCCAGCTGGGCATGACGGCAAACGCAAGAAACCTGGAATTTCTTATCCGTCGCCTGGCCTCCAAGGACCTAGAGGAGATCAGGAACTTGAACCAGAAGATCTACGCACGTGCAAAAAAAGTAGCCCCTTCGATCATGCTCTTTACTGAAGCGAGTGATTACGACTCCAAGACCTATAAAAACCTCGAGGAAACAGCGAAAGCCATTACCCTTGGACTCGACAAGCATAAAAATGGAGTGGGGAAACGCCGAAGAGATCGCGGTGAGCATGAGCCGGTTCGGCTGGTGGACCACACGGTCGATGGTGATACAAAGCTGGTCGCCACACTACTGCATACATCCACGAAAGATCCCTACGAAGAGTGTCTGACCATGGCAGAAGCCCTCAAAGCTCCGCAGAGAAAAGAGCTCTGCAAAACTGCCTTCGAACATATGGAGTTTTTTGACGGTGTGCTCAGAGAGTTCGAGCATGTCGACCTGACATTTGCTCTGGAAATATCCGCCACATGTTTTGCCCAGCTCAAAAGGCATCGGATGGCAACTCTGACAGCACAACCCTATAACTTGAACCTGGGTGTCACCGTCCCTCCTTCCATCAGAGAGATCGGTGCCGAAAAGGATTTCCTGGATGTTATCGATCGAACAGAGGATTGCTACAAAACCCTCGTTGATTCTTTGAGTATGGGTGCGGAATACATCCTCACCAACGCCCACAGAAGACGAGTCCTGTTTAAAGTGAATGCTAGGGAGCTGTACCATATATCAAGGCTTAGAGAGGATACGACAGCGCAATGGGATATCCGCCATGTCGTAAGCCGAATGAGTCAAAAGGCCAAAGAGGTCATGCCGCTGACCTTTCTACTTATCGGGGCGAAGGATTCCTATCCGGAATTATACAAGAAACTTTTCAGTAAACCCCCCAAGTTCGATCCTCCAAAACTCTAGCTGAGATCTTTGATCCACAGAGCTCGGAGTCTCGAGTATCTCTCAATTTATGAATACGCGCCGACCTCGGACTTCAAGTTTTCCCTCGAAATACAAACGAACTGCTTCAGGATAGATCTTATGCTCCTCCTTCAAAATCCTTTCGCTGAGCGTACTCTCTGTGTCGTCTTGGAGCACTGGAACGACAGCCTGGATAATGATCGGTCCCATATCCACTTCAGGAGTGACGAAGTGGACCGTAGCCCCCGTGAATTTTACGCCCCAATCGATGGCTTTCTGCTGGACATGAAGTCCGGGGAATGAAGGCAGAAGAGCGGGATGAATGTTCATGACTTTATTTAGGAACGTCTCGCAGAAAAAAGGCGTCAATATTCGCATGTACCCCGCGAGACAAATGAGGTCGATCTCCCTTTTTTGGATCTCTTCGACGATCGTTCGGTCATAATCCTCTCGAGAATCGAATTCCTTGGGATTTAGGCTTACCGTCGGGAGTTTGCGCTCATCTGCGATCTTCAAACCGGGCGCATCCTTTTTATTGCTGAAAACCAGGTCGATATCCGCATTGATCTTTCCATCCTGGATCGCATCGTGGATGGCCATAAAGTTCGATCCTCTTCCGGAGAGGAGTACCGCAATCCGCCCTCTTTTTTTGGGGCTCCGGAATACATTGTCACTCATTGTCCACCCCTTTTAAAATTTGATCATTATTCCGATCTTTACAGAAAAACCGCTGAGATCGATTGTTCCTTGGTTCACTTCTCGATAAATTGAGCCGCTGGGTGGCTCGGCAAAGATCGCGTATTTAGCTTGCCAGAGCTCGTAGCTCGGTATGTATTCTTCCACATAGGTAAGAGCCGCTGTTTCTGCCGCTTTGTTTTCTCCGGAAAAACCGGTGATCGTGGCCTTCCTCCACATCCCTTCCGTAAAAAATCGAATGCCTGATTCTGTTTCGAATACCACACCTATACTGAGAATGTAGATCTGACCTTGTGCGGAGGCTGAGATCGATTGCGGGTAAGAATAGCTTTCGTCATTGATCTTTTTATTTCCGTCTCTCTCGAAGTATTTGGCCCATATCGGACCGCCCCCTGCCCTTAAAAATGCACTCAGTGACGCTGTCAGGGGTTGGATATAGTAGCCGCTGAGTATGAGCGGAATGGCGCTCACTTTTGTGGGTTTGACGTGCTCGAAGGTTCCCAGAACTTTTTCGATCGTTAAAGTTGTGGCTCTTTCGCTCACATCGGCGAATATATACCCGCCGCTCAAACCGAGCGCGAAACGTGGAGTGAGGTTAAAGATCAGTTCAGCTTCGAAGTCGTATCCCTGTTTAAGGTGTGAAACTTCACCTCCGAGAAATGTCCAGTTCTGAGTTGAATTCGCCCTGGCCGTCCAATATTCGTCCCAACTCTGAAGGACGGTGTTGACTTCTTGAGGCTCGATGAAACTGACTCCGCCTGCGATTTTGAGACTGAATTCCATCCCGAAACCATGTGCTGCACCGATAGATATGATAAAACAAATAATGATTCGTTTTGTGTCGATTCTCACCGCAAGAGTAAATTCTTAATATTGTCTTTTAGACAGTTTAATCACTGATATAAAAACTATCAACAACTAATTGTTATTGATGTTGAATCACTTCATTCGGAAAGCATCCGGTATGCTCTGCTTCCATATGTTGTATGCTTTGTGGACCTGAATGTTGATAAGCTCTTTCCCCCTGTGCCGTATGACCATGTGCTTACCGCCCGATTCCCCGAGAACAGTCAGGGGAATCCCCTGCTCATCAGCAAGCTGGCGTAATGCGGCTAGCTTCTCTCGACGCACGGATACGACGATTCGAGATTGACCCTCTCCGAAAAGAAGGGCATCGAGCCTTAAGTCGTCCCGCAGGTCGACCGCAAATCCGATTTTCTGAACGCTCATGAAGGAACATTCTGCAAGACAGACAGCCAAACCGCCCTCGGACACATCATGGGCGGAGGATAAAAGCTGCTGTCCTATCGCCGCGATGCAGAGCTCGTGCAATTTTTTTTCTGTGGTCAAGTTGATGTGCGGAGGCAGACCTTTCTCCTGTTTATGCACACATTTTAAATATTCCGTGGCGCCGAGCTCGTCAGTATTTTCGCCCAAAAGACAGATGGTATCTCCCTCGCGCTTGAAGGCAGGACAGGTGGTTTTGTTCATTTTATCTAGGTGCCCGACCACTCCCAAAACAGGTGTAGGGTGTATGGAGACTCCTTCGGTGTCATTGTAAAAACTGACGTTTCCTCCGGTGACGGGAATGCCGAAAGCGCGACAGGCTTCACTGATTCCCTCGATGACATTCTGGAACTGCCACATGATCTCAGGCTTTTCGGGATTTCCGAAGTTCAAGCAGTTCGTGACACCAATGGGTGAGGCCCCGACACAGGCTAAGTTCCGGCAGGCTTCAGCGACTGCGATCTTTCCGCCAGTCTTTGGATCGAGGTAAGCATAGAGCGAATTTCCATCGAGAGCGATCGCCAGGGCTCTGTTTGAGTTTTTTATCCTCAGGAGCGAAGCATCCGCTCCCGGAAGAAGGGCCGTGTTTGTCTGAACCATGTGGTCATACTGACGGAAGACCCATTCCTTATCAGAGATCGTGGGTGAGGAAAGGAGCCGTTCGAAAACACCGTTGAAATCCTCCGGAATAGAGGGGAGGGGGTCGATGTGCGATTTTGGCTGGAGGTAATCTGGTTTAGCGCTCGGTCTTCTGTATGTCGGACAAAGATTGACAACAGGGTCAACCGGGATGTCCACGACGCGCTTTCCGCCAGCGTTCACGATGAGCCGGCCGTTATCGGTTACTTGTCCGATGATCACTGCATCGAGATCCCATTTGGAAAATACCTTCTGGACATCGTTCACCTTTTCTTTTTTAGCAACGATCAGCATTCTTTCCTGTGATTCGGAAAGCATGATCTCGTAGGGAGTCATCCCTTCCTCACGCTGGGGAACGAGGTCGAGATCGATCACGATCCCCGTCCCCGAATTGGAAGTCATCTCGGTCGTCGAGCAGGTCAGACCGGCTGCACCCATATCTTGGATCCCGATGATCAGGTTTTGATCCATGACTTCCAAACAGGCTTCGAGCAATAATTTCTCCTTGAACGGATCGCCGACCTGGACATTGGGCCTTTTCTCATCCAGGTCCTCTCCGAATTCAGCAGAAGCCATGGTTGCTCCGTGGATTCCGTCTCGGCCCGTTTTCGAACCCACATAGAGCACCGGATTCCCTGCTCCCTCGGCCTTGGCATAAAAGATCTTGTCTTTCTCAGCGATCCCGAGACAGAATACATTGACCAGCGGGTTGAGGGAATAGCATTCGTTGAAATAAATCTCCCCCCCCACTGTAGGCACTCCTATGGAATTCCCATAGCCGGCGATGCCCGCAACGACTCCATCCATGATGGACCGATTTTTAGGCTTGTCCAGAGGCCCGAAACGCAAAGAATCCAAAACGGCGATGGGTCTGGCGCCCATGGTGAATATATCGCGCAAAATACCGCCCACGCCTGTGGCTGCCCCTTGATAGGGCTCGATAAAAGAAGGATGATTGTGCGATTCGATCTTGAAGACCACAGCTAAACCCTCGCCGATATCGATGATCCCAGCGTTTTCGCCGGGGCCCTGGATGACATCTTTGCCCTCGACCGGAAGTTTTGTCAGGTGGACCTTAGAGCTTTTGTAGCTGCAGTGTTCGGACCACATCAAAGAAAATATGCCCAACTCGGTGAGATTGGGCTCTTTGCCTATGAGATTGACGATCAGATCGTATTCCTCTTCAGTGAGGTTGTGTTCTTCCAACAATTTTTTATCGATCATTGTGCGCGGTCCATCGAATTTATCGAAAGGAATGGAGAATCGATTCGAAAATGATCCGTCCGTCCTCGCTCCCGAGTATGGATTCGGATGCCCTTTCCGGATGGGGCATCATGCCCAAGACATTGCCCCCCGCGTTCAAGAGCCCCGCAATGCTATCCATAGATCCATTCACGTTGGCGTGATCTGTGATTTTGCCGTCGGGTTCGCAATAGCGGAATACGATCCGGTCATTTGTCCTGAGGGTGTTCAAAGTTTCAGGATCCACAAAGTAGTTGCCGTCAAAGTGGGCGATGGGGATCTTCAGGACATCCCCTTTTTTTGCTTTGTTCGTAAATGGCGTTCGCACATTTTCCGTTCTAAGATGGACATACTGACAGAGAAATTTGAGATCTTTGTTCCTGAGCATCGCTCCTGGCAGCAGTCCCAGCTCAAGAAGGACTTGGAATCCATTGCAGATTCCGAGAACGAGTCCACCCCTCTCTGCGAACTCTCTCACTTCCTGCATGAGCGGTGAAAATTTTGCAATCGCTCCCGATCTCAAATAATCGCCGTATGAAAACCCACCGGGAAGAACCACACAATCGACACCAAGCAAACTGTGCTCTTTGTGCCAGAGAAAAGTTGTCTCCATTGTGAAAACATCTTTTAGAACAAAATACGTGTCATAATCACAGTTTGAACCCGGAAAAATCACGACGCCAAATTTCATGGGCATTTACTCGATGATTTGGTATTCGAATTTTTCGATGATCGGATTCGCTAGAACCTTGTCGGATATCTCGGGAATGATCCGATGCACATCTTCCCGGGAGACACCCTCCAGCTCGATCTCGAACACCTTGCCTTGACGAATATCTTTCACCTCCTTGTAACCAAGGGTGTGGAGTGCGTTCTTGACTGTCTGTCCTTGCGGATCAAGCACACTGTCTTTGAAAGAGACCAGGACTCTAACTTTCATCGGCGAGCACCTTATCATAAATATAATCTATCTTATCCAAATAGGGATCGAGAGAAAAGCAGTTTTCGATCTCTTGTTCAGAGAGAAGTCGAGTGATTTCAGCGTCTGCTTTCAGCAGGTCTTTAAAATCTTTCTGTTCATCCCAGGCTTTAAGACTGTGCCGCTGGGTGAGCTTATACGCATCCTCTCGCGAAATGTTTTTTTTCGTGAGTGCGAGCATCACTCTCTGAGAGAAGATAAGGCCGCGTGTGAGATCGATGTTCGCCCTCATCCTATCGGGATGAACTCTCCAGTTTTTGATGATATCGGTCATCTCTGAGCAAAGGAAATCCGTGATGATGAATGAATCCGGGAGTATCACCCGTTCTGCGGATGAGTGGGAGATGTCTCTTTCATGCCACAGGGGGATGTTCTCGAGCGCGGCCTGCAGATTGCTCCGTGTGATCCGTGCGAGCCCTGAGATCCGTTCCGTGCGAACCGGGTTTTTTTTGTGTGGCATGGATGATGAGCCCTTCTGGCCTTTCGTGAAGGGTTCCTCCAACTCGAGAGCTTCTGTTTTTTGATGGTGTCGGATCTCTTGGGCGAATTTGTCAAGGGAAGCGCACACCAGAGCAAGCGAAGCGACGACTTCTGCGTGTCTATCACGCTGTAGAACTTGTGTGGAGATTTTCGCGGGCTTGAGACCCAACTTGGCCAGCGCGATCTCTTCGACTCTTGGGTCGAGATGGATGTATGTTCCCACTGAGCCAGAGATCCGCCCGACACTGATCGTATCGGTTGCCCTGGCGATCCGCTCAAGATGTCGTTTAATCTCTTCGTACCAAACAAGCACCTTGACGCCGAAGGTAATGGGTTCTGCATGCACACCATGTGTGCGTCCGACCATGACAGTTTTTTTGTGAGCGATCGCACTGTTCTTGAGAACGTCTTTGAGATTGTTCAAGCCGTTGGCAATTTTTTCCATAGATTCTTTAATAAGGAGAGAAAGAGCCGTATCCACGACGTCATATGAGGTTAATCCCAGATGGACATACTGGGAATCTTTACCCACATATTCCGAGACCGAGGTGAGAAATGCTAGGATATCGTGTTTGACAACCCTTTCGATTTCGTCAATCCTTTTTGTGTCGAAAGAGGCTGATTTTTTAATCCTTTGGAGCGCGTCTTCAGGGATTTCCCCCAGCTCGTACCAGGCTTCACAAACGGCCATTTCCACATCCAGCCATTTCTGGTATCTATTTTGATCTTCCCAAATGGCTCCCATTTCGGGGCGAGTGTACCGTTTTATCATCGCTGATTTCCTTTAAGCTGAATTATTCATAAAAGTAGCTGACAACTATTAACACAAACACAATTTAATCTTATATTGTCAGCTCCTTTTCCCTTCCAGGCGCCGACCCAACCTAACCCGCCGATCTCACCAGCATCGGCTTCGTCGTAGCCCCTTCGAGGTAGTTAACTAAATCTTCAGGAGCTACTTCCTCGCCGCTACTGCGACCTCGACCCGTGAATAATCCATCTTTCCTGAATTATTCATAAAAATTTCGATACCGGATCATTTCCTCGTTCCAACCTAGTTCAGGGTGGGGGAGGACCGTTCTCAACTCATAAATTGCTCACGTCCAGTGAAATGAGGGCAAATCATAACAACTGCAGGGTCCGATGTCAACGAAATCAGAACCAAATCGGACCAGAGATATTTTTTTGTTGTTTGGGTTGACAAAAGAGTCAAAGTTGTGTAGTATTGCTGATGAAAAAATTTATTTTTTTTTATTGGCAGTCGAAGTTAGGCGTAGAGGTGACTGGACCGATAACATAATGTAAACGGAGAGCAGGCCTTTCTTTTTTTATTTCACCCCTATATAGACACAAAAGTTAAAGGTATCTAAGAACGTCCTGAATGACGGTTGTGCCAGCGTAGCTCAGTTGGTAGAGCAGCTGATTTGTAATCAGCGGGTCGGGGGTTCGAATCCTCTCGCTGGCTTTTCAGGTTGATATGGTTTAGGTTATTGGGCGATTTTTTTTATATATTGACTTGTTTGGCTGAAGAACCGGACAAAAGCCCAATGCCTGTTGGTCCGTTGCCGGATATAAGGGCAGGTACCAAAGTGGTTAAATGGGGCGGGCTGTAAACCCGCTGGGGCAACCCTTCGGAGGTTCGAATCCTTCCCTGCCCATTTTCGCGGGAATAGCTCAGTTGGTAGAGCAACGGCCTTCCAAGCCGTTTGTCGCGGGTTCGAGTCCCGTTTCCCGCTTTTGTTATGGTGCTGTCGCCCACGTAGCTCAGTTGGTAGAGCACGTCCTTGGTAAGGACGGGGTCACCAGTTCAAGTCTGGTCGTGGGCTTTGGATAGAATAGAAATGGTTTATTAAATTAGACATCAGGAGGTATAAGGAATGGCTAAGGCAAAGTTTGAGAGGACGAAGCCGCATTTAAACATAGGGACGATAGGGCATGTGGATCACGGGAAGACGACGTTGACGGCGGCGATAACGAAGGTATTGAACAAGAAGTCTGACAAGGTATCGTTTATAGATTACGATCAGATTGACAATGCGCCTGAGGAGAAGGAGCGTGGGTTGACGATACAGATAGCGCACATTGAGTATGAGACGGACAATCGTCATTATGCGCACATAGATTGTCCTGGTCATGCGGATTACATAAAGAACATGATAACGGGGGCGGCGCAGATGGACGGGTCGATATTGGTGGTGGCGGCCGATGATGGGCCGATGCCGCAGACGCGGGAGCACATATTGTTGGCGCGACAGGTGAATGTTCCGGCGATAGTTGTGTACATGAACAAGACGGATTTGGTGGATGATCCTGAGATATTGGATTTGGTGGAGTTAGAGGTGAGGGAGTTATTGACGAAGTACGAGTTTCCTGGTGATGACATACCTGTGGTGAGGGGGAGTGCGTTGAAGTCTTTGGAGTCGGATGGGGATCCTGATTTGGAGGTGAACAAGTCGATACTGGAGTTGATGGATGCGGTGGATGCGTATATACCGGAGCCAGTGCGGTTGGTGGATTTACCGTTTTTGATGCCGATAGAGGACATATTTTCGATAAGTGGTCGGGGGACTGTGGTGACAGGGCGAGTGGATCGAGGGATGATCAAGGTGAGTGAGGAGGTAGAGATTGTTGGATTTGGTGAGACGCGGAAGCGGGTTGTGACGGGAGTAGAGATGTTTCGGAAGATATTGGATGAGGGTCAGGCTGGAGACAATGTGGGGATACTGTTGAGGGGGACGGATAAGGATGAGGTAGAGCGTGGGATGGTGTTGGCGAAGCCTGGGTCGATCACGCCGCACACGAAGTTCAAGGCTGAGATATATGCGTTGAAGAAGGAAGAGGGGGGGCGGCACACGCCGTTTTTTACAGGGTACAGGCCGCAGTTTTATTTTCGGACGACGGATGTGACGGGGACGGTGAAGCTGCCTGGAGGAGTGGAGATGGTGATGCCTGGGGACAATGTGAATCTGGAGATCGATTTGATCACGACGGTGGCGATGGAGAAGGGATTGAAGTTTGCGATTCGAGAGGGATCGCGGACAGTGGGAGCGGGAACGGTGACCGAGGTCCTCGATTAGTGATGGTGGATCGGGTCCCTGAACAGACCGCATATTAAATGGAGTTTAAACCAGCTTTAATAAACGAGAGTAGCGATGAGAGAAATAGTCACTCTACAATGTACGGTTTGCAAAAGACGGAACTACACGACCACACGAAACAAAAAGCAGCAGACTGAAAAGATCCAGCTGAAGAAATATTGCAAGTTCGACAGAAAACATACTCTGCACAAGGAGGTAAAATAGTCCAACGCACAAACCTCTGATTCAGCGTTGCTGGCTGCTTGGTTTCAAGTTCGAGGAGCGTGTTACAGAAAAAGCGGTAAAAACAAACATGGAGGAAGGATAAAGCGGTAGGTGAGTAGCTCAACGGGCTAGAGCATCGGTCTCCAAAACCGAAGGTTGCGGGTTCGAGTCCTGCCTCACCTGCCATTGAAATCTAGCTTCGATATCTCTTACAGAAAAAGCATCCCGCTGGGAAGTTCAACAAGGAATCCCAGAGAACATGAGTGGTCAAAAGGAAAAAGAATGAGTCAAAAAGTGAGATGGTATAAACGCATCGGCCCTTTTCTAAAGGAAGTCAGAGCAGAAATGAAAAAAGTGACATGGCCTTCACGAAACGAGGTCTACAGTACGACTATCGTTGTAATTATCGCCACCTTGTTCTTCGGATTTTACCTGTATTTTATGGACTTGATCTTCTCATGGGTGATTTCTCAGATACAAGCAATATTTTAATGAGTTGAGTTGAATGATGGAAAAAAATTGGTATGTAGTGCATACGTATTCAGGATTTGAAAAATTTGTCGCGGAGTCTATCCGGCAAAGGGCTGTCGAGTTGAACATCGAAGAGCAAATAGGAAAGATCATCATACCCACAGAAGGTGTCGTTGAGATCAAGGGAGGGAAAAAGGTCGTTTCCACGAAAAGGTCCTACCCCGGATATATTTTGATAGAGATGGAGATGACAGACGAGAACTGGTTGATCATCCGTGAAACGCCAAAGGTCACTGGATTCGTGGGCTCGGGAAAAAGACCGTCGCCGTTGAGCAAGGATGAAGTGTCGCAGATCGTAGAGCACATGGAGACCACTTCTGAAAAGCCCAAGCCCAAGCATTCTTTTGAGAAGGGAGAAGCCGTACGGATCATTGACGGTCCTTTTTATAACTTCAACGGTATCGTCGAAGAAGTGAATAGCGAAAGAGACACGCTCAAAGTGCTTGTTACGATCTTCGGTCGGTCGACCCCAGTGGAGCTGGAATTTTTACAAGTGGAGAAAATTTAGGAGGCAAAATGGCCAAAGAAGTGGTAGCAACGATAAAACTTCAAATCGAAGCAGGCCAAGCGAGTCCTGCTCCTCCCGTCGGGCCTGCCCTCGGTCAGCATAATGTGGCCATCATGGATTTTGTGCGGCAGTTCAATGAAAAAACGAGCAAAATGGAGGCGGGAACGATCATCCCCGTGATCATCACTGTTTTTAAGGACAGGAGCTTCACATTCATACTGAAATCGCCGCCCGCTTCATATCTATTAAAAAAGGCCTGTGGAATCGCTAAGGGATCCGGCACCCCGAATCAAGAGAAAGTGGGTAAAGTCACGCAGAAGCAGTTGGAAGAGATCGCAAAAATGAAGATGCCGGATCTAAACGCGAATGATGTGGAAGCAGCCAAAAAGATCATAGAAGGTACGGCAAAAAATATGGGATTGGAGATTGTCGGTGACTAAAAGAGGAAAAAAATATACACACGCAAAAGCTCAGAGGGAAAAGGAAGAGTTCTCTTTGGAAGAAAGCATTGCCCTCATGAAGAAACTCAGTTATGCCAATTTTGATGAATCTGTGGATATCGCGATCCGCTTGGGTGTGGACCCGAAACATTCGGATCAGATGGTGCGTGGAACGGTGGTCCTTCCGCATGGGACAGGAAAAACCAAAAGAGTGTGCGTGATCGCTTCGGGTGAGAAAGTCACGGAAGCTGAGGAAGCCGGCGCTGATTTTGTTGGTGGCGAAGAAATGATCGAAAAGATCTCCAAGGGATGGTCCGATTTCGATGCGCTCATCGCCACTCCTGATTTGATGCGCAGCGTGGGCAAGCTGGGGCGCATCCTAGGACCCAAGGGGCTCATGCCAAATCCCAAATCAGGGACTGTGACTTTTGAGATCGGAAAGGCTGTCAATGAGATCAAAGCAGGGCGGGTGGAGTTCCGCGTAGATAAAACAGCCATCGTGCACTCTGCGGTCGGGAAGCTGTCTTTTACTGATGAGAAGCTCCTTGCCAACATCAGAGCCTTTCTCCAGGCCATCGCTCAAGCGAAACCCCCAGCGGCTAAGGGAAAATACATCAAGAATATTTACATTTCTTCGACAATGGGGCCCTCCCTTAAGATGGCGGACGGTGTCGTTGAAAAATAGGAGAAGAGAAAGTGAGTGTCGCCCGAGAAAAGAAGGAATCGTTTGTTAAAGAGCTCAACGAGGATTTTAATAACTATGAGTCGTTTTATCTCGTGGATTTTGTGAACATGCCCGTTTCCAAAGCCGTAGAGCTGCGTAGAGAATTGAGTAAAAACGCCTATGTTCTCAGAGTCGTTAAAAATCGACTGGCGCTTAGAGCTTTAAAAGAGGATTTTCCAGAGGAATTAAAAGAGCAATTCACAGGACCGACCGCTCTCGCTTTTGCACCTGAGGATCCTGTCGGTTTGGCCCGGTTGATCAAGGATTTTTCTGCTAAGCACAAGCTCCTGAAAGTCAAAGCGGGTGTGGTAGAGGGACGATATCTTCCTGGTGAAGATTTTTTAACGGTCGCCAACCTGTCCTCTCGAGAGGACTTGTTGGCCAGACTCGGATTTTTAATGTCTTATCCATTGACACAATTGCTAAAGACTTGGCAGGCCCCATTCCGTAGTATGGGCAGTATGTTGAGTCAACTCAAATCAAAAAAATAGGGTTGGAGGTTAAAATGGCTAAAGCACAAACAAATGAAGCTAAGGAAACCACTAAGGGCAAAAAAGAGGAATCAGCGAAGTTGACCAAGGATCAATTTTTCGAACATCTGGATAATCTGACGGTCTTGGAACTTGCCGATTATATCAAAGAATTC
>Ga0180438_10008658_pt1 | contig 12882 bp, 9 predicted proteins | sample SS_ome_12_FD_132455 | JGI IMG/M metagenome (GOLD analysis project Ga0180438, IMG submission 132455) | Hypersaline lake sediment archaeal communities from the Salton Sea, California, USA - SS_3_D_2 metaG | ecosystem: Environmental > Aquatic > Non-marine Saline and Alkaline > Hypersaline >...
AGCCGCAGGCGGCGCATTGGGCGGGATTGTCGTGGCTGCGGGGCACGTCGTCCGCTGCGGCGTCTTGGCGCATGTCGTCCAGTGTGGACAGGAGCCAGGCTTCCAGGTGAGGAGTAGAATCAATGGCAAAGGTCCGGTCGCGGTAACGGATGATGCCGTAGGACGGACGCACGTCGTACGCATCCTCGATCAGCAGGCAGTAAGCTGTCAGTTGCAGAACGTGGGAAGGGTACGGCTGTGATGGCGCTGCACCCGACTTGACCTCCACCGGGATGATCTCGCCGTCGTCGTCCAGTACGTAATCGGGTTTGCCAGTAAGCCGGTAGCGCCGGGAGAAGAGGGGCCGTTCCAGGCGATCCCATGCGCCGGTATCGGCATAGATCACCTGGCCCTGCGGCAAGCCGGTGCGCTGGCGCTGCCGATTGGCCTGTCGCAGCAGCAGGAGGCCTGCCACCAGCAATGTCACACAGACGGCGATCAATCCGCCCATTGCTGGCCCCTCACTCTAGCACCGCCACGACCAGCAAAGCCAGACCCACCAGCAGCGCCAGCCCGAGCAGGGCGTAGGCCGCCTGCCGCAGCCTGTGATAGCCTACCACGGCCCGCCCGTGGGCCTGGTGCGCCGCCTCGCCGACTTTCAAGGCGGCCTCGTTCACCGGGCGGTAGCCCTCTATCTGTCCCAGCCACCAGGCACGGGCACAGTAGATGTATAGGCCCACCTCGCTCGCCCGGATAACGCGATCCTCTCTATCTCTTGTCGGCATTTCAGGACAGCTTTTCCTCGAGCGACTGGAGCGCGGCCTGTAATTGCGTCTGCCGCAGGCTGGTGGTCAAATCACCCCGGGTGCGCTCCAGCACGGCGCGTAGCATGTCGGTGGTGCGTCGCAGCCTTCCCGTGATGGCGTCGGGAAAGTCCACGGTGACCAGGTAACCGTAAATGTCATCCATGTAGCCCAGCAGATGTTCGGCGCGGCCGGAGTGACCGTGACGGATGATGTCCAGAATGTGACGGCGCAGCTCGCTGGCCGCCTCTGCCAGGCCGTTGAGGTAGGCGGCGTACTCCACGTTCAGCTCTTCCGGCGCAGGCAGCGGGGCGTCAGTAATGAGGGCAAAGGTTGCATTGGCCTCAACGAACTCCTTCAGCGCGTCCTGGGTGTAGCCGGCGTAGTACAGGTCAGGGTAGTCCTGTACCCCGTTGACCATTTCTGCTGCCGCCTGACGGGCTGTAAGGAGCAGTTCAGCGGCCCGGTCGAATTCGGCGCGGTGTGTGGCCCGGATGGTATTGGCGCAGTGGCGGATGAGCTCCCGCGATCGGCGCAAGGCCAGATCTCGTGCCGCGTTCTTGGCGTCAAAATTGGTCCGGATGCGTTCGACAATCTCTCCCAGTTTTTCCATTTTACCTCTCTAGCTTCGTGGCGGCACAAAGCCCATAGGTTTGGGCTCTTCGAAGGCCGGTTCGGTGAGCTTGATCTCGCCAAAGCGTTCCTCAAACTTGGCCAGGTTCTCGTCCAGGGCTTTGTGCAGCAATTTGGCATTCATCGGTGTCATGATGATTCGGGCGTAGACTTTGGCCTTGGGCGAACGGGGCAGCAGGCGGGCAAAGTCCAGGACGACTTCTGAAGGCGAGTGGGTCAGCAGCACAAAGTTGCTGTAAATGGCTTCCAAGTCCGCGGGAATCTGGACGTCAAGTTTCACGGGGCTTTTGCCCCCGGTCCGGGATGGTGTGCTCATCGTCGCCTCCTGTGGCTAAGGTGTGGGGGTGATTTTGCCATAATGTTATAGTACCCGAAAAGACAAGGGTTGTCAACCTGTCCCTTTGTCTCTTTGCGCAAAATATCACAAACTTTTCTTTTTTGGGTGCCTGTAGTATAATTGCGCGGCGGTAGGCTGGCGCGGACGTCGCAGGATATGATGGCGACACGTCAAGCGCCGTGCTCTGCTCAGGGCGTGATCTGGGAGGAAGCGCCACGGCTGTAGCCCCGGGTGGCGGACACACTCCGTTCTTTGCCATTCATGGATAGCCCCGGGCTTTTTCCCAGCCCTGAAACAACGCAGCCTTACATCGAGGAATGTCGCTTATGAGGAAACGATCCTTTGTCGTATTGGTTTGGATAAGCAGTTTGCTGCTCTTGGTCAGTCTGGTGTGGACAGCGCAGGGAGTGGGGGCCTCGGCCCAGGACAGTGCAACGCCAGACGCCGTCACCACCAAAATGCCCCCATCTGATGCTGTGGTCTATGCTGTGCTTTTTTACTCGCCCACTTGTGCTCACTGTCGCGAGGTGATGGTCAACTTTTTGCCGCCGGTCATGGAGCGATTCGGCGACCGTCTGAAGGTGATCGCTCTGGATACCAGCGAACCCAAGAATTCCGAACTTTTGCTGATGGTCGTGCAGCAGGCTGGCCTCGAGAACTATGGCCTGCCCTTCATGGTCGTCGGCAAGCGGATTCTAATCGGCTCCAGGGAGATACCTCTGCACTTTGAGCAAGTTGTGGACGAATACCTGGCTGCTGGCGGGGTAGGACCGCTGGGGGGACCGATTCCCACGTCCTCGGCGGAGGACATGCCTGGCACGACGACGCCCACGCTCGTGCCCACATCCACACCGGTTCCAGTGGACAAGACCATTGCCATGGCCTATTTCTATGCTGCTGGCTGCAACGAGTGCGACAAGGTAGCCGTCGATCTGGCCTATTTGAAGGGCAAGTACCCGCAGGTGGTGATTCACGAGTTCAGCGTTGACGAAAACCAGCCACTTGACGCTTGCCTCAGCCGGGATCGCGGTGTGCCACAGGAGCGGTGGCTGGCGTCGCCGTCGCTTTTTGTCGGCGACGATTACTTGCTGCCGGAGGACTTGACGGTTCAGAATCTGCTCGCCCTGGCGGAAAAATACGCCACCAGCGGCGCGAAACCGGTCTGGGAGGGGTATGACCTGGACCGCTGTCGCGAACTGGTCAAGGGTGAGTTCAAGACCTTTTCCACGTTGACTGTCCTTGGCGCTGGCCTGGTGGACGGCCTCAATCCCTGCGCCTTTGCGACCATTGTGTTCTTTATCTCCTATCTCAGCTTTACGGGCCGCAAGGGCCGGGAGGTTCTCCTGGTCGGCAGCAGCTTTGCGCTGGGCATCTTCTTCACTTATCTCCTGATCGGGCTGGGGCTGAGCAGAGTAGCCGAGGCGGTGGACGCATTGGGCCTGGCCCCCTGGCTTTACGGCATCATCGCTGTTCTATGCCTGAGCCTGGCTGTGCTCAGTCTGCGGGACTATGTGAAAGCGCGGCGCGGTAGCGTGACCGACATGACGTTGCGACTGCCAACGAAACTTCGTCGCTGGATCAACCGTGTCATCCGCGAGAGTGCTCAGGCGCGCGCCTTTGCCCTGGTCGCTTTCCTCACCGGCATCGTCATCGCGCTCATCGAACTGGCCTGCACCGGGCAGGTCTATCTGCCGACCATTGTCTATGTCATGGGTGATCCCAACCTGCGTGTCCAGGCCATCTTTTACCTGCTGCTGTACAATATTGCTTTTATTCTACCTCTCGCTGTTGTGTTCTTCCTGGCTTTCTTGGGTACGACCTCGGAGCAACTGGGGCTGTTCCTCAACAGGCAGGCCGCAAGCGTCAAGTTGATGACGACCATTGTTTTTCTGATCCTGACAGGCTGGCTGGCCTACAGCCTCGTCCAACTGATACCTGGCCTGAACCTCTAGGGGAGAGCACGTTCAACGCCTCGTCTTCACACCACTGCCCCAAAAGGAGAATCCCCTATGCGGCTTCTGGTAGTAGATGACAAAGAGGGCTACCGGGAACAACTGCGCCAGCTTTTCACGTATGAAGGTTATGAGGTGATAACGGCGGCCTCGGGAGAAGAAGCCGTCGTCGCACTGGAGGCCTTTTCGCCCGACATTGTGATCACTGACGTGGTCATGCCTTACGGCGATGGTTTCACCATGCTGGAGCATGTCCAGGAGCGCGACCTTTGTTGCCCGGTCATTGTCATCACGGCCTATGGTTCCCAGGAATCGGCCGTGAAGGCGTTGCGCCTGGGCGCTTACGACTATGTGACCAAGCCCTTCGACCTGGATGTGATCCTCGTTGCTGTGGAACGTGCTGCCGAGCATCGTCGTCTGCAATTGGCAGTGGTCGAGGGCCAGCAAAAGCTGGCCGTCCAGGTCTCAGAGATGTCGGCTCTGTACGACACTTCTCTCGACCTGGTGAGTTCTGTCTCCTTGCCCCAGGTGCTGGACAGCATCATCAGCCGTGCTGCGGATCTGCTACACGCCAAAGGGGGCAGTATCTGTCTGTACGACGAAGCAGAGCAAAAGCTCAACATCGCGGCGAGTCATGGACAGTGGGATGACCTGAGCGGGCGCACACTGGACCTGGGTGAAGGTCTGGCGGGCAGAGTGGCGCAAAGTAGTCATCCACTCCGCGTGGACGACTACTCAACCTGGGATGGTCGGTCTCCCAATTTCAAAGACGCGAGTGCCGTGTGTGTGGTCGGCGTGCCGCTCGTGGTGCGAGATCGCGTGGTCGGTGTCCTCGATATCGAGGACCATGCGGAGCGGGGCGGTTTCTCCGAAGCGGACGAGGCTTTGCTACTACGTCTTGCTCCCCTGGCCGCCCTGGCCATTGAGCGGGCGCGTCTGCACAGCCAGACCCAGGCTCAACTGGTTGAGGTGAGGCGTGCGCATCAGGAGATCAGCGCCTTGCAAGACCTGACGGCGGCCATCCAATCCAGTCTGGCGTTGCCCGAGGTCTTGAATCGCATCGCCGAAGTGCTGGTACAGGGGTTGCGCTACCGCGCAGCGATGGTTGCCGTCTACGATCCTCGCCTGGATGCACTCGTGATCAAGGCAGCGGTGCTGGATCCGCAGATATGGGCGCGGGGTGAGGCGATGGTGGGCATGAGCTTGATCGATACTGGCCTCACCATGGCGCACGATGAGAACCTGGCCATCCGCTGCGCACATCGGGGCGAGATGGACGTCACCCACGACCTGGCGGACCTCTTTCGTCCGGCGGTAGATGAGGAGACGGCGCAGGTCCTGCAACAGATGGCCGGTGTGTGCACGATGGCCACTGTGCCTCTGGTGGTTGATGGCCGACTGGTGGGCAATTTTTTCGCTGGCAGCAGTCGGAACGCTCTCAGCCCGGCGGACGTCGCTTCGTTGCAGGCTTTTGCCCGCCAGGCGGCCCTGGCCATCGAGCACGCCCGTCTGTTTGAACAAGAGCAAAGCCGGCATAGAATTGCCACCACACTGACAGAGGTCTCACGCGTCATCAACTCGACCTTGCAACTGGAAAAAGTTCTAGATCTCGTGCTCGAGGGTTTGGAGAGCGTCGTCAAATACGACTGTGCCGCTATTCTGTTGCTGGAGCAGGCCAGCCTGCAGGTCAAAGCTGTGCGAGGCACGTTGAGCGCTGAGATGCTAGATGCCAGTATCCCCACTGATGAAAGCCTGGTGACCCAATCGGTGATGGATTCCCGGCGTCCCGTCGTCATCGCCGACGTACAGCATCATCCCGGCTGGTACGGTGCCCCTTTTGTGTGTCACATCCGGGGATGGATTGGTGCACCCCTCATCGCTCGAGATGAGGTCATCGGTCTGTTAACGGTGGGGCGCTTACAAGCGGGTGCTTATGATGAGGAAGAGGCTGAGGTCGTCATGGCTCTTGCCCAGCAAGCCGCTGCTGCCATCACCAACGCTCGTTTCTACGCTGAGGCCGAACGGAACTCGCGGGAGCAGCAATATTTGCAAGAGATCGCCCATGATTTTAGCTCGACATTGGACCTGGAGCAGGTGTTGATGCGGGTGATGGCCAAGACCAACGAACTTCTCGGTGCGGAAGCCGGTTCGGTGGTGTTGTCGAGTGAAGACCAGCAGGAGTTGGTGTTTCATACCTCGGTGGGTGGCCGTGCCGATGTGGTGAAAGGCTTGAGATTGCGGGCGGGCGAAGGCATCGTCGGCTGGGTGATCTCCCATGGCGAATCGCTGGTCGTGCGAGATCTGTCTGATGACCCACGGCACTATGCACGGGTGGATGCCGAGTCGGGGTACAAAACGCGATCTATTCTGTGCGTGCCTCTCGTTGCCAAAGGGACGGTCATCGGCGCCATTGAGGTGCTGAACAAGATTGATGGTCCCTTTGATGTTGGCGACCTGCGCATGATGGAAGCTCTGGCCCTCTCCGCTGCCACGGCTATCGAGAATGCCAAGCTTTTTCAGCGGGAAAAACAAGCCCTGGAGAAACTCAGACGAGCGCAAGATGAGCTGGTTCGTGCCCAACGACTGGCTGCCCTGGGTCAGATAGGTGTCACTGTGCGGCACGAGGTGAACAATCCCCTCACCGTTGTCTTGGGTAATACCGACTGGCTTTTGGAGGAACTCGCCGAGGTGGATGGCGAACTGCTCAGGGCCTTGGAGGCGATTCGGACCAGTGCTCTTCGCATTCGTGACATCGTTGACAAGCTGGAGGATATACAAACTGATCGGGTGACCGAGTACGGGAATGGCATTGAGATGATAGACATCCACGACCGGGATGCCGACATACAAGGGGTAGAAGGCACGTTGTGACAGAGCGACTCTATTACGCCGATCCTTACCAGTGTCTGTTTGAGGCGACGGTAACAGAAGTGTTATCGTGGCACGACCAGCCCGCTGTCGTCCTATCGCGCAGCGCCTTTTACCCCACTGGGGGCGGGCAACCTCATGACGGTGGATGGTTGCAGGGTGTGCCTGTGCTGGATGTGGTGGAACGTGAGACAGACCAGGCGGTGGTCCACGTTCTGGAAAAAGCGTTGCCCGACGGCGCCCGCTCCACGGGCGTCCCGGCAGTGGTTACCGGCGAAGTGGATTGGCCCCGTCGCTTCGACCATATGCAACAGCACACCGGTCAGCATATTCTTTCCCAGGTTGCCGAGAGGGTGCTCGATGCGGCGACCGTGGGCTTTCACCTGGGCGACAGTGTCAGCACGGTAGACCTTGATCGTGCTCCCCTCGATGATGGGCAGCTCGATCGGTTGGAAGAAGAGACCAACCGGGTTGGCTTTGACAACCGTCCGGTGGTCGCTCGCTTTGTGAATCGGGACGAGTTGGTCAGGTTTCCCCTACGCAAGCCCCCGCAGGTGAGCGGCCCGGTGCGCATCGTGGAGATCCAGGACTTTGACTGGTCGCCGTGCGGTGGAACCCACGTGCGAGCTACGGGCGAAGTAGGGCTGATCAAGATCGTCCGTGCCGAGCGTCGAGGGAGTGAGACGCGGCTCGAGTTCCTGTGCGGGGGGCGGGCGCTGGCTGACTATCGGGTCAAGAACCGGTCGCTGCTGCGTCTGGCCAGTCACCTCAGCGTTGGCTATTGGGAGTTGGACGAAGCGATCGAACGGCGTGAGGAAGAAGCTCGGCGCCAACGCAAGGCTGCTCAGATGGCTCAGGATCAACTTCTCGAGTTCGAGGTCCGTTCAATGGCGGCACAGGCCGAGCCTTTGAGCGAGTTCATGCTGGTCAGTCGCGTCCTAAAAGACCGCAAGCTGGAAGATGTCCGGCGCCTGGCGTCGAGGATAGCCGAGCAACACGGCTGTGTGGCGCTTCTGGGGCTGGCGGGCGAGAAGGGGCACCTTGTTTTTGCCGCTCCGCCCGACTCCACCTATGACCTGCGCCCTGTCTTGCGCCAGGCCTGTGCTATCATAGGGGGCGGTGGTGGCGGACGCCCTCACCTGGCGCAGGGGGGTGGTCCCATGGGCGAGTTGACCAGCGTACAGCAAGCCCTGGACGTCGCAAGCCAGATGATTCGCCGTGAAGAGAGGGCGGGGTGAACCGATGCAACAGATTGCGGAGCACGTCTATGCAGAGACCATCTATTGTGGAGGGAACGTCGGTTGTGTCGTGACCGATCAGGGTTTTATTGTCATAGACACGCCTTTGCTTCCCCGCGAGGCACGCCATTGGCGCGATCAGCTTGAACGACTGGCGTCGCTTGCCGTCCTATATGTCATCAACACCGACTATCGTGAAGAGCGTATTCTGGGCAATGCTTTCTTTGACGCACCCGTGGTGGCGCACGAGTTGACCTGGGAGCGCATCCGCGGATACGGTGATGCCTTCTGGCAGCAAGTGGCGAATTCGCTGGGGTCCATAGACGTGGAGGCCGCGGCCGAGATAGATCAGTTGAGACTGCCCCTCCCCCAGATCACCTTCACAGAGCGGATGATTTTGCATAAAGGATCGCCTGAGGTGCGGTTGATCCATTTCGGTGGGCACACGCCGGCCACCATCGCCGTCTACGTGCCGGATGATCAGGTTCTCTTTACAGGCGACAACGTGGTGTTGGACACGCTGCCGGTGCTCACCCAGGCCGACACGCAGCAATGGCTTCAGGCGCTGACTGCCATTCGCAAGATACGGGCCGAGACGCTGGTACCCGGCCACGGCCCGTTGTGTGATGCCGCAGCCACTCAGCCGCTGTCCGAATATATCCGGCTGATGCGCGCTCAGGTGCGTCGCCATTTCCAGGCCGGTCGCAGCAAATCAGAGTTGTCTGGTTTGACCGCCAGCCTTGTGGATGCCTATCCCGTTGCAGAGGCGGAGCGAGAAGGGTTGCGGCTTCGCATTAGGTCAAACCTTGACCGGGTGTACGATGAGATTAAAGCCCAGCAGCGGCGTAAGGCGTGACAGGAGGAACCAACGCAGTCAGCATGAGAAAGGAGCCCTCGTGATCGAAGAAAAACGCTACAGGAAAGTGATAAATGCTTGGAGCATGTATGATTGGGCTAATTCGGCCTTTGCCACCACCATCATGGCCGCCATGTTTCCACCGTTTTACCGATCTCTCGTAACCGAGAGCGGGCTTGCCGAGAACACGGCGACCGCTTATTGGGGATATACCACCTCCTTCGCGCTGCTGGTGATTGCGCTCATCGCCCCTGTGCTGGGAGCCATGGCCGATTACACTGGGGGCAAGAAGCGGTACGTGGCCTTTTTTGCCGGGCTGGGGGTTCTTTCTACTGCGGCCTTTGTGTTCATCGGGACCGACACCTGGCTCCTGGCCTCGATCCTGTACATCGGCGGAAACGTCGGTTTTGCCGGGGCCAACATCTTTTACGAGTCGCTGCTGCCGCACATCGCCAAGAAGAACGACATTGACCAGATTTCCACCAAGGGATATGCGCTGGGCTATGTCGGCGGCGGCATTCTGCTGGTCATTAACGTGCTGTGGTTCATGAAACCCGAGATGTTTGGCATGCCCGACGTCGCTTTTGCCTTGCGCGCCTCGTTTTTCAGCGTGGCGGTGTGGTGGGGACTGTTCTCCATTCCGCTCTTCCGCCACGTGCCGGAGCCCCCGGCGGCCAAAGAGACCGACTCGACGGTCAACCCCGTCACAGCAGGATTTTCGCGGCTGGCGACGACCTTTCACGAGATCACGCGTTATAAACAATTATTTATCTTTCTGGTCGCGTTCTGGATCTATAATGACGGCATTGGCACGATCATCAAGATGGCCACCGCCTACGGCGATGAGATCGGCATTGAAATGACCGACATGATCATCGCTCTGATCATCACCCAGTTCGTAGGCATCCCTTTCTCGTTCTTGTTCGGCACCCTGGCCAAAAAACTGGGCACCAAGCGCTCGATACTGTTAGCCCTGGGAGTGTACACGCTGATTAGCATCGGGGGCTATTTCATGCAGACTGCCACCCATTTCTACATTCTGGCCTTTTTGGTGGGGACGGTCCAGGGGGGCAGTCAAGGGCTCAGCCGGTCGCTCTATGGCGCGATGGTGCCCAAACGTAGAACGGCCGAGTTCTTTGGCTTTTTCAGCACCAGTTCCAAGTTCGCCGGCATTGCCGGGCCTCTGCTTTTTGGCGTCGTCAGTCAGATCGCCGGCCAGAGCCGCCTGAGCATTGTGTCGCTGATTGTCTTTTTCGTCGTCGGTGGACTCTTGCTCACCCGCGTGAATGTAGAAGAAGGCCTTCGCCTGGCCCGAGAGGCGGAAACGGCGAGCTAGAGACACATCAGCGCGAATCCCTGGTTCTCCTCTATGGAATGCGCAACTTTGTACCGACCCGCAGCCGGTTTGGATCAGGAAGAATCGCCTTGTTGGCCGCAGCGATCGTAGGCCACTTGCGACCGTCGCCGTAGAATTTCTTGGCGATGCTACCCAGCGTGTCGCCGGTCCGGACGGTGTAAAAGCGCCCCGTTGGCTGCTCGGGCTGTTCCGGCGTGGTCGGCCTACCGCTGTGGAGCGTGAGGAATCGTTGGCCTTTGCTGGCCAGTTCGTCTAGCCTGGCTTTGGTCAGGGCGGCCGTGGCCCCGCCTACGCGCTCCACCTGTACGCCGGCATCGGCCAGAGATCGCATCTGAGCCTCTGAAACGCCGCCCGGCCCGCCGACGATCGTGGCGTATTTCCAATGGCCTGGCACCCTGTCCGCAGCAAAAGTGATGTCTGGCTGAAAACGAGCGATGTAAGCGGCGGCGCTGTTAAAGTCGGTCTGGGACCACGTGCCGTCGGCCCGCCGCCAGAAGACCAGCACGTGCTCACCCGGCTGCACGGCTGGCCCGACTGCGGGCTTTTCCACGGTTAGCGCTGCCCGCAGCGAGGTGCGCAAGGCATCTGGGTCAAAGTTGAAGCCCGGGCAGTGGGTGTTACTTCCAGTCAGTTCGCGGTGACCGCGCACGTTCTCTGGCGGGACGTTGTATTTCTCCATCAGGTGCAGCGCGAACTTTTTGAGCGCGTCCATCTGTGCAGGCGTAGCCGTCGTGTGGCTGTCAGGGATGGCGTGCACCTGCCCTTCCCTGTCGCGCCAGGTGCGGCCGCTGTCAAAATAGCCCACCAGGCAGATAGCCAGGTAATGGGTGTTCCAGTACTGGCCCTGCTCCAGGTTGTGTTCGTTGTTCGGATCTTTGAACCCGGCGTGATAGCCGGCAATCTCTTCGTCCAACGCGTACTGGAGCGTCCCGTCCGGCAACAACACATAGTTGTAGCCGCCGTGCGTCCATCCTCGCGCGTTGACGTGATAGTTGAAAAAGGTGAAGGCGTCGCCGATGGGTGCACCGGTTTGCCGGTCGGCGGTGGCCGAGTGGTGGATAGCGATCCCGGTCACTGCGCCTCTCCTCTTCCAGTGCTTGTAAGCCTGGTAGTTGGGCATCTGTGCCCGGACGTCCGCGATTCTCAGTCCTTCGGTGCTCATGGAACCCTCCTTTCAGATTGCAGATTGCAGATGGCAGATTGCGGATTGCAGATTGTGGATGGCAGATGGCAGGTTGCGGATTGCACGTTGTGGATCGCGATTGGCGAATCGTCGTGGCAAGTGTCAGGTCTTGTTTCTCCGCCACACGCTACGGCGATCGACTGAAATAGGCGTCGACGACGGATTGAACCGCTGGATTGTTGTATTGCGACAATAGGGACAGAAATTCGTCGGTAGTGACGATCCGGTTGGCGCCCTGGCGATAGTGGGCCTGCACGAAGGCAAAGAAAGTGTCATCGCCCAGGGCGTGGCGCAATTGGGCCAGAAACAGTGCGCCGGTCAGGTAGACCCGATCCTTGTAGGCCAGTGTGCTGCTATAATCGTAAATCGTCGCTTCGAGGAGAGCTGGCTGGCGATCTGTCATGCCCATCCAGGCCCAGCGCCAGTCAGCGTGTTCGGGATACAGCCGTTCATAGAACAGTTGCTCGCTGTACTTGGCAAAGGCCTCGTCTAGCCACGGTTCTCGTGCCTGATCGTTGCCCACTACACCGAACCACCATTGGTGTGCTGTCTCATGCGGAATCAGTGTGAAAAGAATGGTGCGCGGCCCCTCGCCTGTGTCCAGGTAGTCTGTGTGTGTGCCGGAGCCAAAGAGCATGAATCCGGAAAACTCTTGTCCGCCGGAAAAGTCCGTCTCGGCGATGCGCAAGTTGGGGTAGGGGTAGGGACCGTAGAGCTCGCTGAAAAGTCGAATCGAGGCGGTGGCGTTGGCCAGAATGAGCTGGCCGGTGACCTGATGCTCGGGATAGTAATACGAGGCGATGGTGACGCCGAAGGCGGTCTCAGCGGCCGACTCGTAGCGATGGCTGGCAGCAAAGGCGAACGTTCGCGCCGCCGTTATGGTGAATCGCCAGCGGCCATCATCCGGCCAGCTGTCCATCGCACCCGGCCCCGCGACGGTGACGTCCGGCGAAGTGTGAATTTCGACGACATAAGTCCCCATGTCGGTGACATAAGGATCACCGACGGAGTGCCAGGGCGTGGCAAGCCAGCCCTTGTCGGCGTGATAGGGAGCCAGCACCGGGTACCAGTTGCCCGCGTTGAAGGCATTCTCCGAATAGCCGACGCTCCCTCCGCCAAAGATAGAGTCGACCCGCATGTAAGGGGGTGTGACGGAGAAGGTCATGTCCAACGTTATCACCTGGCCTGCCGGCAGCGCCTCCGGCAGCGTCACCTGCAGCGATGTGCCGTCGAACGCGTAGGCAGCCTGCTTGCCGTCCACGGTTAGCGATGAAAGGACAAAAGTCCCTGCAAAGTGGTTGGGCGGAACGCTGAGCATCAAGTCAGTCAGCGTCAGGCCCAGCGTGTTGGTAAAGATCAGTTGCTCTCGTGCTTGAAGCGAGTGCCCCCAGTAGTCCAGGTCTACTTTGATGTAGTAGCTGGTCTGGGTGGGCCAGTAGGTGCCTGCTGGAAGTGGCGTCGGCGTCGCAGTAGAGGTGGCTGCCCTCGTCGGTGTTGGTGTCACGGTGAGAGTAGCCGTCGGCGTTGGCGTTGCGGTAGGCGTGGCCGTCGGCGTTGACGTTGCGGTGGGCCCTTCGACGGAGTCTATCCCGGGCCCAGTCGAGGGACTCGGGACAGGCGTGGCTGTGCTGGCGTTGGACGTTGGCGTCAGCGGGGCGGCGATGTGGGTCAGCGTC
>Ga0180438_10008659_pt1 | contig 12882 bp, 9 predicted proteins | sample SS_ome_12_FD_132455 | JGI IMG/M metagenome (GOLD analysis project Ga0180438, IMG submission 132455) | Hypersaline lake sediment archaeal communities from the Salton Sea, California, USA - SS_3_D_2 metaG | ecosystem: Environmental > Aquatic > Non-marine Saline and Alkaline > Hypersaline >...
AGGCCCCACCGCTTAGAGGAGAACGCTGGCACGGTTCCGAAAGAACACGGACACTGTGAATGGCGATAAAGAAGGCAGCAAGGAGGAATACAGACTATGACTGCTGTTAGACGACTTAATCGCGACAAGACTTATGCGTCTGCGCGGTTACTCCAAAGGCGCCCCAGCCGGTCGTTTCCATTCGTAGGATTTGCCCTTGTTATGGCATTGGTCTACTGCTCAGGCGCTTGGGCGGCCCACCTCAAAGACTGCCCGGGAGATGTTCCGACTGGCAGTTTCTCTGCCACCAAGTTGATCAGCGGTTACAAGACTGGGAGGGACATCCTCGTTAATCTGGGCGGCAGTGCCACAGACATGGATGATCATTATGTCTCACCATGGAATTACACGTGGCTTGCTGATGGTATTGCGGATTACAAGTGGGTCGTAACGAACTTGGCTACTACGAGCCCCTTGAATCTTACGGGGCAGAACGTCTCATTCACGACCAAGAACGCGACAGGTTCGGGCAGTGTTATAATGAAAGTATTGGATTCGGGAAACCATTACCAGGATTTTGCGGACTATACTCCGGTAGCCTCTATAAACGTTACGATAGTTGACCCGACGGACATCAGAATCGTGAGCCAAAATGGTGCAATTACGACATCTGGTCCACCCACCTGGATCTGCGAGACAGATGTCATTTGGCAGCTTACATATAACGGTGAGGACTTGCCGTGGGCAAAGCGAATAAGGGAGCAGATTACGCTCCCTGTAGATTTCTTCTTAAACGTCGTCGATCCGCTGGCACAAGCTCCCGCTGGCGACTTTGAGGATTTAGCTCAATGGTCGGCTGATCAAGATGGCCGATTTACGGACCACCACACGAGCACGTTCCCGTCGATTCCGAACGCAGGGAGGTATCACGTCTGGGTCAACGACCAACGCTTCAAGAACGTAGAAACTGGCAACCTTTTTGGCAGCACATTTCGGGACCATGAATACATCGACGACGTCCCGAATTTCACTCATCATGAGCAATAGAACGGTTGCGGGAAAACGGAGGTGTCATCATGGACAACGCGTTTTGCCGGGATCTCAATAGCACAAAGGGATGTTTGTGCTTGAGGGAAATGTGTTCCATCGGCTTTCCTTTTCTTCTTTGCGTTACGATTGTGTTAACGCTACTCAACAGCATGCTTCTCTTTCACTCAACCAGCTATGGCGAAGAAAGTGAAGAGCCGTCGTGGGCCAAGGCACTGGCTGAGGCAACAAGTTACGCACTTGGCGATCACGTAGTGCGTAACGAGGCCTTGAGGCTGTATGAGGACGTTTTGAGCTTAGGTCCGCCCCGCAGCGTGGAGTTACACGTAAGACTGACAATGGCCGCCCGTATGACGATTCTCTTTGACCCCGATTTGGGAGAAGAGGAGCGCTGGGCTGAAGCGTTGCCGCTCTATGAGGCCCTGGTCGAAGATTTCGCCGATTGGCCCACTCACCATGACGTCATGGTTGCGAAGATTCATCTTGGCGACCTGTATTGTGAACTGCAAGGCGACGAAGGGGCCTCGAAAGCCGAGGAGTTGTACTGGAGCGCTATCGACGTTGCCGAAGAGAATATTGTTTTCGACGACCCCGATTTCACTCATTTAAACGTTGAGAGTATTGCGCGTGCGTCGGCGCCAGTGGGACGCCGACTCGCCGAAGATGGGTCCCTTATGGTTGCGCCCACCGAGGAGATGAACGCGAAGCATCGCCAAGGACTACTCGCCTTGAGAAAAGGCTGGACGGAGGCCCTTCGCCGAAGTGCCGTGAGGGCTTTGGCCTTCAAGAAGTACGACCCAGAGTTGCCTGACATTTCTATTGCCCGTCTTACGGCGCTGAAAAAGCAGCGGATAGACGATGCGCTGTTCCAGAATGCTCTCGACTCTTTGATAGAAGACCTAGCAACTTCCTCAGCAGCACGTCAGGACGATTCTTGGACTCGACCATTATTAGACGCCATCACCGAGGAAGAATCCAAGCCGGAAGCAACCGAGGAATAGCAGAGGCCAACCTGAGTCCAAGAGCCATGTGAGTTCTGCAGTGCGTGGATGTCTCTGGGACTCCGGGCGTGCTTTCCGCCCGAGTGCTGTCCCTGCTGCATGTTCCGGTGCGTGAATCCTGAGCCGACCCCTGCCATGAGTTTGCTTCTTCGCGAAACCTTTGCGCTGCGCCGAGAATTCTGTATGATCGATGGATGAGAGGTAAGGAGCCCATTGTCAAAATGAGAGAAACTTCTCCGTATGCCAACGTGCCGGCGCCGTGGCCGCGTCCGGCGGCGTTCGTTGTCGCGGCCCTCGTTCTGGCGGCATTCGCGGTACTGGACGAAAGCGGGGCGATTGTCCGAATTCCTGCCGTGGACGCACAAGAGGACCGGGCTACATCGACGGACCACGAGTCGGGTGCCGGAGGTGCGGCAAACGATGATCAAGACATCGCCCGGATGAAGGCCATCATCGAGAAATTCGCGGGGACTTACGACGAGGAATACGCCAAGCAATTGGCTGAGGACGTCCTGCACTTCGACCTCACGGGATCGGACACGGCCTCGAGCGGCCAGCGCGTCGACTACAACTACCTGTACACGGCCATAGTCGGCCATTGGCGTAAGACGCGGATAGCGTATGAGTTCGTGTCGGCCCGCATCGAGAACAAACGAGGCATCGTCGAGGTGGTCGAGGGAAGCCAATACGGCTGGAAATGGCGCACGGTGTTCACGTTTGTCCGCGGTGGGACGTACGGATGGCGCATCATCGGGTATGACGCCACCCAGATTTCGCCGCCCTTGCAGACCGCCCCTGCGCGCGCGCCTGTACCTGCACCAACGCAACAACGCATTTGGCGGGTCCACGCTTACGGGAGCCGCGGCGCCGAAGACGGCGCGTCGTGGGAAACCGCCTTCAGGACGCTTCAACCCGCCATTGACCGCGCCTACGACGCGGTGACGTCGGGCGAGATCGAGCGCGCCGAGGTATGGGTGGGCCGGGGCGCTTACCGCGAACGGCGTTTCAACGACACGGGTTCCGTGATCCTGCGTGAGCGCGTCGACGTCTACGGCGGATTCGCAGGCCGCGAGACGCGCCGCGAAGAACGCGATTGGCAAGGCAACGTAACCTGCATCGACGGCGGCAAGGCCCGCGACGGCAAGCCGGCCTACCACACCATCATCGGTGCGGACGACTCCGTCTTCGACGGCTTCGAGATTGTCGGGGTCGACGCGGAGGCCGACAACGCATCGAGCACCGGCAAGAACCACGGCGGCGGCATGTACAACGACGGCGTGTCGCCCACCGTTGCCAATTGCGTGTTTCGCGGCTACGGCGGCGTCGAGTCCGGCGGCGGCGTGTACAACGTCGATAACGCGCCGACAATCGTGAATTGTACCTTCGAGCGCAACGCAGGCGGCGGCATCCGCAATGTGCTAGACAGCCGGGCGAACATCATCAACTGCCGTTTCGAGAAAAACTGGGGCGAAGGCATGAGCAACCACAAGTCTTCGCCCACCGTCATCAACTGCATCTTCGCTGACAACATGACCGATGGGATAGTCAACCAAGCATCCGCGCCGATCATTACAAACTGCGTTATAGCCCGCAACTACCGTTTCGGGATCGATTGCGCCGACGACTCGAACCCCTCGATAACGAATTGTATTATTTGGGACAACGAAAAGGATGCGACCCGCGATACGCTATCCGGCGCCACGGTGACCCACTCGCTGGCACAAGGCGGCTACCCCGGTATCGGCAACATCGACGCCGACCCGCTTTTCGCGCACGCCGTCGCGGGCGACTACCGCCTTCTCCCCGGCTCGCCGTGTATTGACGCCGGCACGCCCAACGGCGCCCCGGAAACGGATAGCCGCGGCGTCCCGCGCCCGCAAGGGGCCGGTATCGACATGGGCGCCCTCGAAGCCCGCATACTCGACGGCGAACCGCCCCGCGAACCCCTCATCGAGTGGGTCCGCCAAGACTGGGGCCGCCCTGGCTTCGGCCGAACCGTTGCGGGGGCACGGATACGTATCGGACAACAAACGTTCGAGCACGGCCTCGGCACGGCATCAGGCAGCCATTTCCGCGTCTACTCGCCTGCCCCCATCGACCGGTTTACGGCCTGGGTCGGCATCACAGACTCAGCCGGCCCGCACGGCTCCGTCGAGTTCCGCGTGGTTATCCCCGGACGTGAACTCTACTACTCGCCACGTTTGGGCGGCAGCGAGACGCCTGAGCCCGTTGATGTCGCGACGAACGGCGCCCATATCCTCGACCTCTATGTCAGCGACGGCGATGACGGCCCCGCCGCCGACCATGCTGCTTGGGCCGACCCCGCCATCACCCTCCGCGACGGCGCCACACTACAGCTCGACGAGATCGGACGCGGCGCCATCCCGATGGATTTCCTCGCCGGCGACGTCCACCGCGAGATGCCCCCGGCTCCCGCGCCCGCCGTACCCGCCGAATTCGAGACACCCCTGCCCGGACCTACCACGGGACCCGTCGAATCGAGACGGTGGTCGCCGAGAAGCAGTCACACGGTTGTTGTTCATGAGGATAGACTGTGGGTACTCGGCGGCTACGACGGCGAGTGGCGCAACGACGTATGGCGCTCAAGGGACGGCGTGAACTGGACGGAGATGACGGCCGCCGCGCCGTGGTCGCCGCGATTCCGCCACGCGTCCGTCGTGTTTGACGGCCGCCTATGGGTAATCGGCGGCATGGGACCCGGCGACGAGCCGCTCAACGACGTCTGGCACTCGACGGACGGCGTCCATTGGATCGAGGCCGTCCGCGAAGCCCCGTGGACAGGACGCGGCGCGCACGCGCCGCTCGTCTACGACGACAAGTTATGGCTCTTGGGCGGCATGGGCTTCGGCGGCTACGTCAACTACGACGTATGGTATTCCGAAGACGGCGTAGTCTGGCACGAGGTGACGGATGACGCGCCTTGGGGGCCGCGGTGGCGGCACGGCGCCGTCGTCCATGACCAGAAAATGTGGGTACTCGGCGGCAGCGGCCGAAACGATGTCTGGTACTCGACGGACGGCCGCGATTGGGTCGCCGCAACCGACGCGGCCCCGTGGACCCGGCGCGAAGGCCACGGCACGGTTGTTCATAATGGACGCATCTGGATCATTGGCGGCATGGAACCCGGCGAAATCCACCTCAACGACGTTTGGTACTCGACCGACGGCGTCGATTGGATCGAAGCAACCTATGTCGCCCCATGGTCGCCGCGCGCATTCGGCGCCGCCGTCATTTTCGACGACAAACTGTGGGTCATCGGCGGATACGGCGCGGGTTTCAACAACGATGTCTGGCATTCGGCCAACGGAACCGCTTGGCGCCAGGTCGGCAGCAGCCCCCCCGCCCTGCTCGAAGAGTAAACGGCAAACACGGGAAAAGCCCGCAGGCATGCTGTGCCGTACGCCGAGCAGGCTGGACGAGCACAACGCGGTAGTTGCAGGTAGATGCGCCGCTGCAGTCGATTGGCTGTGATGTGTCCGGGCTAGGAGAAATCCCAAACAGCGCTCGGCTCGGACCCCTCCCGATCGGTTCGCCGCGCAAGTGCGGGTGCGCGCGGTTGTCCCAGCGGGCGCCGCTCAAGAAAGAAGACGTAATCCACGGGCTCTCGCAACACGCGGGCGATCTTAAGGCCCAGCAGAACGGACGGCTTGAGGCGACCTTTCTCGATGGCGATCACAGTCTGCCGCGTAACGCCCACTTCCGACGCCAGGTCCACTTGGCGCATTTGCAGCCGTTCGCGGAGTTCCTTGACCCGGTTCTTCAGGGTAAATTCGTCGGACATTTCTACCCGTTGCGCGTCCAACGGACGGCGCCATCCGTCGGACGCCTAGATCCTGTCCTCATTGCCCTCAACCTAGCGCCGCGAAAACTATCCATTGCCCAACGCACTCTCGCGCCGTGCCCTAGGTCCCGTCGTCAACCCTGCCGCCTGCTTCCTCAACAACGGCGCAAAACGCCCATCCTTCGACGTCGGGCCGAGACAAACCGTCCTCGGGATTCGCGACGGCCCGGAGCAAAGGGCCGCCGTCCAATCCCTGCGTCAATTCTAACAGACCAACGCAGCGAAACCCAGTTCGAGAAAGCACGTCCTCAAGTCCCTTCCCAGTATATTCGCCAACCGAATCGGCCGCGTCCGCGCCAGGCCTTGCGGGCGCCCATTTCCGGGCCTCGAAGGCATCGAGCGCGTCGCTGCCCGCGCCGTGCCGGCACGCGGCCACAAGCACGCCCCGGGACTCGAGCGCACCCCGCGCCGCGCGTAACGCATCGTACACCTCCTCGGTATGCGGCAGGGGGGCGGCAACTACCACGGCGTCAAACCGGCCCCCGTGGGCGATCGAGCGCCGCGTCTCGATCTCGACGTCGCTGCGGCTGCTCGCTATCGCCTGGCCCACGTAGTCGGCGCCCCGGCCGACAATGAGAATCCTGCGGGCACCCGACGGAACACAGGCCGCAAGCGCCAACTCGAATTCCGGATACCGGTTCGCCGCCGCGACATAGGCCGCACCGTGCTCAATCATCTCAAGCGCGAGCGCACACACCCGCGCCGTTGCCTTACCGTCATTAGCGTGATTAAGACGCCGGATCGACCCCACCCGCCGCTCGAGAAAGCGCCTGCGAGTCCCCGCGTCCAGCAACGCCGCCTCCACGGCCGGCGCAATCTCCTCGGGCCGGCCCGCCAAAAGCACCGCGTCATCCGCGCCGAATAGCCGCCCAAAACCTTCGTTCGCCACCGCGCGCGCCGCTTCGTCCACAAGACACGTTACCACCGGTTTGCCCGCTAAGATCGCTTCAATGCCCAAGTTCGACTCGACGCACACCAGCACGTCCGCAATCGCCAGACACGCAACCGCCGACAAACCGTTGTCGATCCAGACGCGCTCGAGCCCGGCGGACTTCGCCATCGACTCGAGGTACTCGGGCGGACGCGGGTCGCCCGGGTGCCGGCGCAGCACGAATTGCCAATCATCGTGCTTCTGAGCAAGTGCGGAAAACGCGCTTACCACGGCCTGCGTCGCGTGGCGCACCACGTCCGGGTGCGACACCGCAGACTTGCTGTGATAATGCGAGAAACTGAGGGCATAGACAACGATCGGATACGTCGGATCGATCCCAAGGCCGCTGCACGCCATTTCCCTGTAACCCGCCGTAGGCGGCCGGGCGTGCACGTCCCATTCCGGATTGCCCGTTACCACCATGCGCTCCCGAGGCACCCCGAACGACGCGTAAAGGTCTTTCACGTGCTCGTTGTAAACCGCCATCCTATCGGCAAAAAGCGCGTCATGGATGTTTGCCGCACCCCAAGGAACGCCGTGGATCACGTGAAGCGACGGCACCCCCAGCCGGCGCGCACCAAACACCAACGTCTTCGTGTCCCGGCACATGTCATGCGGCGTGACCACTAGCCGGAGGTCCATCTCGCGGGCCCAGCGGCGAAGTAGTTCCAAACAGACGATCTCTTCAAAAAGATCCGTGCGCAGCCGCTCGACAATGGTGCGCCGCAGCTCCTCCCACGTCGTCGCGTCGTACTGCGGCCAGGCTGCCTCGACGGCCGCGTCGCGCAAACCGTCCCCCATCCGAACGATGCGCCGCGATGCGTCGGCCAACACCTGTTCCGTCAGCGCATCCGAGAGCAATTCGTCAAACCGTCGGAACGGCACGCCCCGTTCCTCGAGCAGCGGCGCCGCTTCATTGTAAAAAGCAATTAGCTCCACGTCCGCGCGATCGAGTAGCGCCTCCGCAAGATGCCCCGCCCCACGAATCATCCCCAGCAAAACGGCACGTTTCATCACAGAATAGTATCCACCCCAACAAACATTGCCCAAGCGTTCAGCTAACAGCTAACAGCCAACAGCCAACAGCCAACAGCTATCAGCTAACAGCTAACAACTGCCCGCTGCCCGCTGGCCGCTGACCGCTGACCGCTACTCCCAACCGAAGCTTATCGACCAAACAACACACCCGTCAAATGGAGATCGACCCTTCGAGCAAGAGATAGGAATGTGGCCCCGTGAAAATGAGGGAACGGCATAGGAGGGAAAGGCCGGGGTTTCGCTGCGCGCAACGGTGCTGGACCCAATTGAGGAACGTGCGCGCTGCGTTGCCGACTTGCCCAAATAGGCAAGGTAAGACCACCGACACTAGAGAGTTCGCAGGCCCGGCCAAGGCTCCGACGGCGTAACCAGACTGAGCCACCGCGCCGCAAGCTCCAGGACACGGTTCTCATCGTAATTCTGTGCGTGACCAAAGTATTCTTAAACTTAGGGACTAAACTTGGCTAAACTTAGACTAGGACTCAACTACTAAACTTAGGGACAGACCACGGGTTTATTTCCTTTTTGCTCTGTTTCTTGGTAATACGTGACGCAGGGGGCGCGGGAGGTCACCTTTGCTTATGACGATGACGGCAACCTCGAGTCGGTCACGGACATGGACGAGCGGACGACGTCGTATGACTACGATGAGGTCGGGCGGGTCACGGAGATTACGCGGCCGGATTCGAGTACCGTCGGGTTCACGTATGATGTGGATGGGAATTTGACGACGTTGACGACGCCGTCGAGTGTCGAGCATGATTTCGGATATAATGACATTAATAGGAACACATCGTATACGACGCCGTTGAGCGGGAGTTATGCGTACGCCTATGATAAGGGTAAGCGGCTCACGACAACAACATTCCCCTCGACGGCGACAATCACGAATGTTTATTCGAGCGGGAGGTTGACGCAAATCCAGACGCCGGGGGGTAATGTGAACCTGAGCTACGTCTGCGGGTCGCAGCTCGACATCGTCTCGAAGGGGTCGGTGCCAGAAACTACCTGGCCAGTCGCATATTCGTCGATAATCCGCCGGAACGTGGCGGGCTGTGTCGATACATCCGTCATCTCGGGACCGCTCCCCATGTCGGGTGGGGCCAAATCGGGCGTGACCGTCGTTGTTAAAGTGAGGATATCACCCGTAGCCGGCTCTTCCCGGCCCTTCTCCCTGAGACTGCTCTCAGACTACTCTCAGCCGCTTCCCTTGCCTCTCGGCTACGGGTCGAAGACAGGCAACCTACGAATATCCCGCAAAGCCCTGAGTTCAGCCTCGAGCCCAAGAATCTCCTTGCGGGTGTAGTATCCACGTAGGGACTGTTCCAGCTGTTTCCTACATGCTTCCAAGGTCAGCAGTCGCTCTGAGCCGGCACCCCCATTCCGGCTCCACGTGAGTTGCCCACAGAACCTGCCGAGTTGTGCTGTAATTGAAGCACTAGTTTCCCGTACCCAATCGAGATCGGGATGCTCCAGCATGAAGGTAACGGTTCGAACGTAGAGGGCTTTCAATGCTGCAATAATGCTGCAATCGGTGGAGAAAAACAGGCGTTATTGGGGACAAAGGAGAACAAACCGATCTTCATGGAGCCCATCATTTCATTGCTCAGAATTCTTGGGGCTTGAGCTCGTGATTTCGTTTGGCAACAAGTCGCTTCCACCTGCGTGCGCAGCATTTTGATTTGGGCTTTCAAGTGTTGAAGTTCATGGCGCTGTGCTTACGAAAGTGCGGGATATTCTAGGTTGAAATTTCGGTTGACGCGACAGAGATTTTAAGATATAGTGCGCAGCATGGTTGAGCGTAGAACAGAGGTCCAGGCCGTACTCGACTTGCTGAAGCGGCACCCGGTTGTCGGCATTGTGGGCGCACGCCAAGTGGGGAAAACCACGTTAGCCCGTATGATCGTCGAGCGCGGTCGGCGGCAGACCGAGGTTTTTGATCTTGAAAATCCGGAGCAACTGGCACGTCTTCATGATCCCATGCTTGCCTTGAAGGATCTAAAAGGCCTTGTGGTGATCGATGAGATCCAGCGCGTGAGCGATCTCTTCGCCGTACTGCGAGTGCTCGCGGATCGCCCAAGGACACCGGCGCGGTTCCTGGTGCTGGGCAGTGCCTCTCCTGAGCTGTTGCGACAGGGCTCTGAAAGCCTGGCAGGACGAATTGCCTACCATGAGCTGGGTGCCTTCTGCCTTGAAGAGGTCGGCGCTGACCGTCATTTGCGCCTGTGGCTACGCGGGGGCATGCCTCGCTCGTACCTGGCGCGTTCCGAGCCGGCCAGTCACGAATGGCGTCGCAGCTTCATTCAAACCTTCCTGGAAAGGGACCTTCCGCAACTCGGGATCAACATCAACAGCACTACCATGCGTCGATTCTGGACAATGCTTGCGCACTATCATGGTCAAACGTGGAATGCTTCGGAGTTTGGCCGTGCCTTCGGGGTGGCCGACACCACTGTTCGGGGTTATCTGGACCGCCTTGCTGCTGCTCTTGTCGTGAGACAGCTACAGCCATGGCACGAGAACATATCCAAGCGTCAGGTGCGTGCTCCCAAGGTCTATGTAGCTGACAGTGGCCTTCTACACACCTTGCTGAACCTGAGGACCCGGGCAGATCTCGAGGGCCATCCGAAGATCGGGGCATCGTGGGAAGGCTTTGCGATTGAGCAAGTCAGGTGGCGACTCGGCGCGGAACGGGATGAATGTTTTTTCTGGGCAACACATGCCGGTGCCGAACTTGATCTGCTTGTTGTTCGCGGCCGTACTCGGATTGGATTCGAGCTCAAGCGCACCACGGCCCCCAAGGTCACACCCTCCATGCGACACGCCCTGAAGGATTTGAAACTCGACAGATTGGACGTGATCCACGCGGGGGAATCGTCATTTCCTCTGGCGAAGAGGATAAGAGCGATACCGCTTTCCCGTCTGCTTATGGATCTTGAACCACTCGCTTAGAGAGGGTTCCAATGTTGCAATAATGTTGCAATCGGTGAGCAAAAACGGGCGTTATTGGGCACAAAGGAGCAGAACGCGATCTACACAAAGCCCCTGATTTTATTGCTCAGAATTGCTGTGGTCTTTTCTGGTCATTTCGCTTAGCATTGACTCATAATCACTTGGTCGTAGGTTCGACTCCTACCGGGCCCACCACTGAAAACAAAAACGTGCGAGACACCGCAGATCCTTACGTCGCTGTCCGGCTATCCGGTTCGGCGGCCCCGGGCGTCTGACCACCCCGACGCCCATATGAGCGGGGCGCCCTTCCAAACTCATACCCGAGGCCTCACAACGCCCCACCTCTCCGCTGCGCCGCTGCGCTTTGACGTGGTGGGGTCGTGCGTGCTATACGATATCAGGAGCGAGGGGCGTTGGAAGGGGTCGAGGACCCTTGAGGCAGGAGGGAGAACGCATGGAAGAGAAAGAGATCGGCGTCATCACGCATTACTTCGGCAAAATCGGCGTAGGCATTATCCAGCTGAGTGTGCCGTTGAAAGTGGGCGACACCATTCATATCAAAGGCGCGCACGACAATTTCACGCAACGCGTCGATTCCATGCAAATCGAGCATGAGGACGTGGAGTCCGCCGGCGCCGGTGACCTGGCGGGCATCCGCGTTGCGCAAAAGGTCCATCCAAACGACAAAGTGTTTCTGGTCGTCGAGTAAAGGTGCGAGCGTTTGGCCCCAACCCGCTATCGCAGCCAAATGCGCAAGGCCCGCAGCCGAAGACGCACGCAGCGCATGTCGAGGGTCTCATGGGCATAGGGCCGCCGCCAAGCGAGTCTGCCGCCGACCGGGCGGCCGAGACAACGGACGCGCAACGACAACGCATCTGCGTCCTCAACGAAAAGTCTCTTCACGCGGCCCTGAAGGAGTGGTATGCGAGCCCCGGCACTCGCGTCGAAGTATTGCTCGACGGTTATATTGTAGACCTGCTGCAAGACGGGCGCCTCGTAGAGATTCAAACGCGCAACTTCGCCGCCCTAAAACAGAAGGTCTTTGCCCTCGCCCAGCGCCATCCCGTCCGGTTGATATACCCTGTGGCGCAAGAGAAGTGGATCGTAAAACTGGCCTCCGACGGGACAGAGACGGTAAGTCGGCGGAAGTCGCCGAAGCGGGGAAGGGTTGAGGAGGTCTTCGGGGAGTTGGTCAGTTTCCCGGAGTTGCTCTCGAAGGGCAATTTCTCCCTCGAGGTGCTGCTGATCCAAGAGGAGGAGATCCGTCGATTCGACGGGGCGCGCCGATGGCGGCGCGGCGGATGGGTCACGCACGAACGCCGGTTGTTGGGCGTAACGGCGTGCAAGGTATTCGAAACGCCCGCGGACGCGGCGGCCCTCGTGCCGGCCCCGTTGGCGGAACCGTTTACAACGTCCGAGTTGGCGGCGGCAATCGGGATCCGGCGGAACTTGGCGCAGAAGATGGCGTATTGTCTCCGGAAAATGGGGGCAATCCGAGAAGAGGGGAGACGTCGTGGGGGGATTCTCTATCGCCGGGTCGGCAACGCCGCGTGACGTCAGGATAGGGCGTCGCCCGATTCGTTTGCCGGCGTTGCGTCAGAATCTGCCCGAGAAGCCTTGTCGGCCGCCCGGGTCACCCGTGCCGCAATGCGCCGAATTTCGTCTGCGCACTCTTTCGGGGCTTCAATGTGGCCCCAGCCCTCTACGGCCTGGAAAAGGCCGTCGTAGGCCGAATCGTAGTAGCTCCTTATGATGTGCGGGATGCCTCGCTCGTTGAGCGCGGCCTCCAATACCTGCGCCTGGACCTCGTTGTCCAAGGCCATTATCCTCTCGAGCTTCTCGGCGTCCGCCATCGTTTCCCTCCCGCCGGACGGTTCCGCGTGCCCGGGAGCAGGCGGCTCGACGTCGTCGTCAGGACGGCCTGGTCGGTGAACCGTGCGGAACCAGTCTGTGGCCTCTTCGATAGTCCCCTCGAAGAAAAGAAGCGCTCCCGTCATTCGCGCTCGCTCGCCGGGGGGGATGTCCGGACAGCGCGGGTCCGCGTGCATGCAGGGATGTTTCGGGTTTGCCCA
>Ga0180438_10008660_pt1 | contig 12881 bp, 7 predicted proteins | sample SS_ome_12_FD_132455 | JGI IMG/M metagenome (GOLD analysis project Ga0180438, IMG submission 132455) | Hypersaline lake sediment archaeal communities from the Salton Sea, California, USA - SS_3_D_2 metaG | ecosystem: Environmental > Aquatic > Non-marine Saline and Alkaline > Hypersaline >...
AGCTTGGCGAAGAAACACGGCGTGAAGGATAGCGGTTTCGAAGTGGGCCGATTGGACATCACCTTCGAGTACAGCGAGCAACTGCGCCGACAGATTTACCAGGTCGAAAGGGACCTGACGCTCAGCCTGCACCAGCTTGGCAATCTGGACGGCCTGCTGTCGGACCTGCTGGCCGTGCCGGATTCCAAGATCACGGGGGTCACTTTCGGCACCGTCAAAGCGCGTGACCACGAATTGGAGGCCCTGCGCCGAGCGGTGGCCGACGCACGCGAAAAGGCCGCCCTTCTGGCCGAGTTGAACGGGCTCAGCCTGGGCAAGGCCGCTGATATTCGCGTCGTGACCGAGTCGGAATCTCCTTTCGTCGTGAGTGTGCTTCCCGTCGTTGGATCGGCGGACGATCGGACGCCGGACGGCCAGGCAGCAGACCAGCGCGGGGCCGAGCTGCGCGGACAAGAGCAGGGCGACACGAGACGTTCCCTGCCTGTTCGCCTCGTCGCGTTGGAAGCCCCGGCAGGCCAACCACCGCGAGCCGTGAAAGCGGCGGAAAAGGCAGCGCCGTTCGGACTGGGTCTGATTGACCACACTGCGAGCGTGAACATAGACTTCGAGCTTGCGGAATAGGCATCCGGCGCCTCTCGATGGTCGTCAAGTCCCGGACCGGGCCAATCTGTGCGCAGCACTGCTCGGGCCGTCGAAGGCGAACTGGCCCCGTCATCTTCTTCCCGTGTTTAGTCGACGGCCGCACTTGGCCTTGGTATCATCGGGCAACCCCATTTTTCACCGGTGCTCTTACGAAAGGAGGACCCACGATGCGAATCACAACGGCTTTGTCGGTGTTGGTGCTGCTGTGCGGGACTTTGCTCCACGCGGCGGAGACGGACGTCCTGATCGCCGATTTCGAGGCGGCGGACTACGGCGACTGGAAGGTCGAGGGCGAGGCGTTCGGCACCGGCCCGGCCAAGGGCACGCTCGGCGGACAGATGCAGGTCACCGGCTTCGAGGGCAAGGGGCTCGTGAACACGTTCCTGGGCGGCGACCGGCCCACCGGCAAGCTCACCTCGCCCGAGTTCACCATCGAGCGGGACTACATCAAGTTCCTCATCGGCGGCGGGGGGTACGAGGGCAAGACCTGCATGAACCTCCTGGTCGGCGGCGACGTCGTGCGCACGGCCACCGGCCCCAACACGAAGCCCGGCGGCAGCGAGTTCCTCAACTGGGAAAACTGGGACGTCAAAGAGTTCGAGGGCAAGAAGGCCGTTATCCAGATCGTCGACGACGCCTCGGGCGGCTGGGGACACATCAACGTCGACCAGATCGCGCAGACCGACACGCCGGCGAAGAAGAAGCCGTTCGTCGCCCCGCCCCGGCGCACCGGCGAAACCCCCTATCTCGAAAACGCCCAGGAAATCGAGATCACCGGCAAGTACCTGCTGCTGCCCGTCTCGAACAAGGGGCAGCGCGGCCGGATGACGGTCGTGGTGGGCGACCAGCTCGTCCACAATCTCGACTGCGATTTCCCGCCCAACCCCGACGCCGTCGACTGGTGGAGCTACCTGAACATGGAGGAGTACGTCGGCAAGACCGCGAAGGTGGTCGCCCGGGCGGCGCCGGAAGTCTGCAAGATGTTCGAGTCGAGCGACGAGATCCGCCACCTCATGCCGCTCTACGACGAGCCGCTGCGCCCGCAGTTCCACATGAGCCAGATGCGGGGCTGGAACAACGACCCCAACGGGATGTGCTACTACGGCGGCGTGTACCACTTCTTCTGGCAGTGCAACCCGGGGGGCCGCAACTGGGCCAACATGTACTGGGGCCATGCCACCAGCCCCGACATGATCCACTGGACCGAGCAGGACCGGGCCCTGCGCTCTTACGGCGGCGACGTCGAGAACCGCCACCCCAGTATGGCCGACAAGAACTGCTTCTCGGGCAGCGGCAACGTCGACCTAGGCAACACCTCCGGCTGGCAGAAGGGCGACGAGGAGACGATCGTCCTGGCCTTCACCGACACCGGCTGCGGCGAGGCCCTGGCCTACTCGACCGACCGCGGCAAGACCTTCACATACTACGAGGGTAATCCCATCATCCAACACTCGGGCCGCGACCCGAAGCTGGTCTGGTACGAGCCGGGCGAGCACTGGGTCATCGCCGTCTTCGACCAGGATAAGGAGCACGGGCGGAACGTCGCCATCTACACGAGCAAGGACCTCAAGGAGTGGACGCTGCAGAGCCATCTGCCCGGCTACTTCGAATGCCCCGAGCTGTTCGAGCTGCCGGTCGACGGCGACCCGGCGAAGAAGAAATGGGTCATCTACGCCGCCGACGCGCAGTACGCCATCGGAGATTTCGACGGCAAGGTGTTCACCCCGGACCACGACGGGAAGCACCGCGTCCACTGGGGCGCGTACTACGCCTCGCAGTGCTTCAGCAACCCACCCGACGGCCGCGTGGTGCAAGTGGGCTGGGCACGGATCCAGATGCCCGACATGCCGTTCAACCAGACGTTCACCGTGCCGACCAACCTGACGCTCCGCACCACCGAAGACGGCATCCGGATGTTTGCCACTCCCATCAAAGAGCTCGAGCAGCTTCGCAAGCCGGACCCGAAGCCGGCCGAAGACGTGGAGCTGACCGCTGAGGCCCCGGCCGTCACGTTCGACGTGACCGACCAACTCTTCGATATCGTCGTGACCGTGAAGCAGGGCACGGCGGCGAAGGCCGTTCTCCGGTTCGGCGAGAACGTGGTGACCTACGACTTTGCCGCCGGGAAGCTCGACGAAATGCCGCTTGAGATGAAAGACGGCCGGGTCACGTTCCGCGTTCTGGTGGACCGTCCGATGTACGAGGTGGTCGGCGGCGGCGGCGCCTGCTTCAAGACCAGCGGCCGCCGCGACGGGGGCAAGCCCCTGGGCACGATCTCGCTGGCGGCCGAAGGCGGGTCGCTCAGCATCGAGTCGCTCACGGCCTACGAAATGACGTCGGCCTGGAAGAAGAAGTGATCCTCGCCGGGGGCAGCTTTCCCCGCAATCGGGACCCACTGGGAAAGAAGGGAGGGGGCCCGGCGGGCTCATGGACGGACTTCGTGCTCGACGGGCCAGCTCGCGCGGCCCTCGTCGGCGTAGAGGCCCATCCGGTCGAGCGGCAGCGGCTCGAAACCGATGGACCGGGCCGGCGAATCGGGCCGCAGCGCGAAGTCCTCGGCACGCGGCCGCTTGTCCGGGCCGATGCGCTCGGGCGTGGCGAATTGCGGGTCCCGGTCCACGAGGTTGTTTTCGATCGTCAGGTACTTCCGGGCGGCGCCATGGACGCCGTTCCACTTGCCGCCGAACGACACGTTGCGCGTCACCCGGTTCCCCTTGGGCGCGGCGGGCTCGTCGTCGAGGATGCCCGGCAGCTCGGGATAGCGCTCGCTGTAGGGCGGCTCCTTGTAGCGGATTCCGGAGAGCGTGCCCCGCTCGCGCCCCTCCTTGATCCACATGTCGGCGTGGCCGTGGGCCCAGCCGAGCGCCCGGGCGTCGACGTGCAGGGCCGGATTGCAGTCGACGAACAGGTTGTTCTTCACCGTGCAGTCGCGCCCGCCGCCGATGAAAGCGGCCCGGGTTACGCGATAGAAGAGGTTGCCCGAGATCTCGGTGCCGCAGAACATGTCGTCGAGGTAGACGCCGACGCACCCGCGGCCCTGAAAGCCGTTGACGTGGTGCATGTAGTTGTGGCGGATGACCGTGCCGCGCATGGTCCAGTTGCGTCCGGTGTAGATGGCCCCGGCGTCGTTCGACTCGTAACAGACGTCGTGGATTTCGTTCAGCTCGATCAGGTGGTCGTTGCCGCCGAAGCCCATGCCCATGTGCGGGGCGTCGTGGATCAGGTTGTGAGCGGCGCGGTTGCCGACGCCCTGCAGCGTGATGCCCGGCCGGTAGACCCGCTCCCAGCGGGCGTAGTGATGGATATGGTTGTTCTCGGCGAAATGCCCGGCCGGGGTCAACGTGGTGCGATCACCCCCGGAGAGCGAAATCCCGCCGGCGCCCATCAGGTAGACGTCGCAGCCCAGCACGCCGTGGTTCGTGCCGCCCGAGACGGTGACGGCCCACGCGCCGCCGTTGCGCACGGTGCAGCCGACCAGCCGGACGCCCGTCCCGCCCGAGACGGTCACCGCGTTGCCGCGGCAGGCCTCCAGCACGAAGCCCCGCAGCGTGACGTGCGACACGTCCCGCATCGCCACCAGCGTGGGCAGCAGGGAGACGACCACGGTGACTTTCGCCGCGGCGTCCGGTGCGGCTGTTGGCGCGGCGTCGAGCCGGGCGTCCGGCGGCCAGAAGTAGAGGACGCCCGTCTCCCGGTCCAGGTACCACTCGCCCGGTTGGTCCAACTCCGAGAGGGCGTTGAAGGCGTAGAACCACTGGCCCTTGCGGTAGCCGTAGCCGTGGGCGGGCGGGGCCAGGGTGATGACCCGCTTGCCGGTATCAATCGACTCGACCTTCTGACGCTGCTCCGACCAGTCCCAGAACCAGTAGCCGTGCAGCCAGAGGTCCTTTTCATCGACCCAGCGCTCGGGCCGGTCGCCCTCGTAGACGAACTTGCCGACTTTGCTCCCCTGGCGTCCGTGGATCTGGTGCCCGTCGTGCTCCACGATGTCGGCGACGTGGGTGAAGCCCTCGTTCGGCCAGCGCGCCACGGTCATGGGCCGGTCGTGGAAGAACAACTCGATGCGTTTGCCCGAGGCGGCCGGGTGGCCGAAATCCGTGATCCTCTGTGCCCTAAGGTCGAGCTGGAGCACTTTGCCCCGCGCCGCCGGCTCCAGCCGGCTTAAGACCGCCGGATCGCTGACGGGCCGGAACCCGGTCACGGCCTTGCCGCCCACCAGGCGGACCTGCTCGCCCTGGCGTGCCCGGTAGACGACCGGCGCGCCCTCGGTGCCCGAGTCCTCGGCCGTGAGCTCGAACACGCCGGCCCGCTCATACACGCCGGCGCGGACCTCGACGCTGAGGCCACCCTTGGGCAAGGGGCCGGCCTCCTTGAGCTTGCGGACCTCGTCCCGGGCCCGCTCGAGCGTGGCAAACGGCCCGTCCGTCCCCTCGCCGTTCGGCTCGGCCAGCCTGCCCGACCAGGCATCGTTCCCGTCGCTCGCCACGTAGCGATCGGCCGCCCCGGCCAACGTGCAGGCCACGACGAGCCCGGCGAGGGCCAACAATGGGGCCAGATATTGACTTGTGACTTTGCGGCTACCCCCGCTTGTCCACAGAATGCCGCCGGCGTTCGGCGTGGAGTTACAAGTCAAGACCTGGCCCCCCCGTTCGTGTTCAGCCGAACGCTTGCTCCAGCTCGTCGAGAACGGCCTGCTCGGACTTCGACACGCGGTTGCCCAGCCCCAGCAGGCCGCCGGCGGCTTCGGCGACGGCGCGGGCCCGGCCCAGCAGGCCCGCTTTCAGGTCCGAAAGGGCCGATTCATCGAGCGTTTGTGAGAGGATGGAGACGTACTCCTTCCAGGCGGCCAACAGTGCGGGGTCGGGCTGCTCCTGGAGCCAGCGTTCGAGCAAGGGGTAGCCGGGGTGCTCGGTGCCGACCCCTTTCTGCTCGGCGGCGGAGAGCACGGCCCGCCGCTCCTTCGAGTCGATGCTCCCGTCGGCCCAGGCCACGGCGATCAGGGGGACCAGCGAGAGGGCCGCCAGGGTCTCGGCGCCGATGTCAAGCTGCTGCAACTGGTCGAGCAGCTCCTCGTCGGCGATTCCCGAAGCTTCGGCCAGGGCCTGTTTCCTCTCGCCCAAGGCCGCCTTTTCGCGCAGCGCCCTGAGCAGCTCTTGATCGCGCTGGGCGAAGAACTTCTCCTCGAGGTCTCTTCTCCGGCCGCCAAAACTCTCGGGTTTCATAAGCACCCCTTTCTGAGTGGATTTCGTTGTTCTGGCCTGATGGCTCAAATAGAAAGGGTAACCCGATGCGTCTGCCTTGGGCAAGAAGGGGTGCCTTCTCCCAGCCCTGGGAACGAAAAGGGAGCGGGCAATCGTGCGAAGCGCCCTTCGGGCCGTTCAGTGCAGACTGGCTCCGTCGCCTTTTTCGTTGCCGCGGCGGCGCATTGGGAAGACCGGGGAATCTGGAGAAGCCACCGCTGGCTTTTTTCCCAGTTTTCGGGTACCCTGTTCGTCGTGACGACCGTGTCTCTTTTGGGGCGGGAGCCCTTTGCGCGAACGGTCCCTAAACCGGCCCGCTAGGGGGGTGTCCGCGCCACGACGTCGCAGGGGCCGAAGCCGCCGTTACCCATTGCGAAATAACGACTTGCGCCTGTAGCTCAGGGGATAGAGCAACGGTTTCCTAAACCGTAGGTCGCAGGTTCGATTCCTGCCAGGCGTACTGCACGAGCGTCGAGACTGCGTGTGGGCAGCAGCCGTCTCGTTCGAGCGAGGCGGCTGCGGCGGGTGGCGACTCCGGAACTCGCCACCGAGCGGGGGGGACGGCTTGTCGATGGAGCCCCCCCAAGTTAGGGTCTTGTCATCCGCACACAAATTGTAGTTGCATCGGGGGGACAATAGTGTATAGTACGGCTGTCGCAGCGCCCGGTCGGGGCCCGACCCGCGATCGTTCCCCGCGGGCCGTTCGGCCGATCGGAGCCGTCGTGGCGATGCCGACGAATCTCGTCCCCGAAGCAAACGCGGCACTGCCTTTGCGCGGCGAGGCCCCCTGGAGTTGACAACCGACGGGATCACCCCGGTGGAACCGGAACCCACCGTATTCATCATCGACGACGATCCGGACGCCCGGCGCGTGCTCGGCGCCTTGGTCGCCTCCATGCGGCTGGAAGCGAGGGCGTACGCCTCGGCCGGGGAGTTTCTGGGCGCGTACGACGGTTCGGCGCCGGGCTGCGTGTTGCTCGATATCCGCTTGCCGGACATCAGCGGTCTCGATCTGATCGAGCGATTCCGTCAGCAGGGTATCCACTTGCCGGTGATCGTCGTTTCGGCGCACGGAGACGTGCCGACGGTGGTTGAAGCGATGAAGGCCGGGGCCGTCGATTTCTTGGAGAGGCCCTGCCGCGAACACCAACTCTGGAAGAGCGTACACGAAGCGATCCGGCGCGACGCGGAGAGCCGCAAGCGTCTCGCCCGGCAGCGGGCCGTGCGCAGCCGCCTGGCCCGGCTCACCGAGGGAGAGCAGGACGTGCTCCGCCGGCTGGTCGCAGGAGAGACCAACCGGCAGATCGCCGACGAGTTGGGGCTGAGCGTCCGCACGATCGAGGTCCGCCGCTCGAAAGTTATGCGGAAGATGAAGGCCAATTCCCTGGCCCACCTCGTGCGTCTGGCCTTGCTCGATGGCCAGGGCGGACTGCCGGCGCACTCTTGACAGGGTCCCTCCGCGCAAATAGCATGGGGCCGTGTTGCACACCCTGCCGTGGTTTCTGCCCGCCCCCAAGGATTCCCGCCTCCAGCCCCCGCCCCCATTGAGGAAGACGGTTCGCTATGCGGAGAGACCCCAGCTTGCGGCGACGGGCCCTTTGCCTCGTGGCGTTCGGATGCCTCTGTGCGACGGGTCCGGCGTGGGCCGAGCCGCCGCAGCCCGCCCCGGCGCCGCCCGCCGCCAAGAACGCCGAGCCTTCCGGTTGGCTGGCCGCCGGCCAGCGGGGCGACGTGCCCACTCTCTCTTCGCTGCTGGAAAAGGGGACCAAGGTCGACTACCAGGACGGCGAAGGGTGGACGGCCTTGATGCTAGCGGTGCTCTACGGACATGGGCGCGCGGCGGGCACGCTCCTGGAAGCGGGTGCGGACGTCAACCTGCAAACCAGCCGGGGCCGCACCGCGCTGATGATGGCCGCCGCCCGCGGCGATAAGGCGCTCATCGAACGGCTGCTCGCCGAAGGGGCCAAGGTCGATGCCCGGGCCGACGACGGCACCACCGCCCTGTTGGCGGCCGCCGAGAAGATGCGGCACGAGGCGGTCGGGCTGTTGCTGGCCGCCGGGGCCGACCTCGCGGCCCGCCGCACCGACGGCACGACCCCGCTGTTGGCCGCGGCCGAGGCCGGAGGTATCGAGACGGTCCGGGCCCTGTTGGTCGCGGGCGCCCCGGTCGACGCCCGAGACGCGAACGAGCGGACCTCGCTGTTGCGCGCCGCAGCGGGCGGACACGTCAACGCCGTGGCCGCGCTGCTGGAGAAAGGGGCCGACGTCGACGCCCGAGACGCGAGCGGCGCGTCGGCCCTCTCGCTCGCCGCCGAGAAGGGTTTCACCCTGGTCGCCGAGCACCTCTTGGCACACCGCGCCGACGTGAACGTCAAGGACAAGCAGAACCGCACGCCGCTGCTGCTGGCCGCCGCGGCGGGTAGCGACGTCTTCGTGCGCGCGCTCATCGAGCGGGGGGCCGACGTCAACGCGGCGGCCGACGACGGGACCACGCCGCTGATGGCCGCTGCCGAAGCCGGCTCGCTGGCCGCCGTGCGCCTGCTGATCGAGCGAAAGGCCGACCTGGAAGCCAAGGACGCCAAGGGCCGGACCGCGTTGACCCGGGCCACCGCCGCCGGGCACCAAGATTTGGCCGCGGCGCTGCTCCGCGGTGGGTCCCCGGTCGACCCTAGCCCGGAAGCCGGGCCCACCGGACTGCTGGCCGCCACCAATCAGGGACAGACCGATACCGTCCGAATGCTGCTCGACAAGGGTGTTACCCCCAACATCATGAACGGCTACGGCCAGAGCGTGCTGATGCGCGCGGCCTCTCTGGGCCACGCCGACATCGCCCGGGCCCTGCTCAAGAAGGGCGCGTCGGTCAACCACCGCGACGGCCGGGGCATGACGGCCCTGCTCTATGCCGCGTGGCAGGGGCGCAAGGAGATCGTGCCGCTGTTGCTGGCGTACGACGCCGAGGTCGACGCCCGCAGCAACCAGGGGATGACGCCGCTGATGCTGGCCGCCTCGGGCGGGCACGATGAGATCGCGACCATGCTCCTAGAGAAGGGCGCCGACCCGAACGCCGCCTACAGCAGCGGACAGACGGTGCTCATGGGCGCGGCCGGCACGAACCGCACGCAGATCGTCACCGCCCTGCTCGAGTACCGCGCCGACGTCAATGCCGTCGACGGCGAGGGGAACACGGCGCTCTTGCACGCGGCCGCCCGCGGCTGCACCGAGTCGGTCAAGCTCCTGCTGGGCCACGGCGCCGAGCCCGACCGGCGCGGCAAAGGCGACTCGACGCCGCTCTGCTCCGCCGCCGCGTTCGGCCACACGGAGATCGTTCGGGCGTTGCTCGCCAAAGGGGCCGACCCGGACCTGGCCGACGGGTCGGGCCTGACGCCGCTTTTGCACGCGGCCGGACGCGGGCGCACCGACGTGGTCGCCGCCCTGCTGGGCGCCGGGGCCGACGTGAACCGGGCCAACGGCGGCGGCCAGACGCCGCTGATGCTCGCCGCGGGGCGTGGGTATCGGTTGGTCGTCGCGGCCCTGCTCAAAGCGGGCGCCGACCCGGCCGTCACCGACTCGGGCGGAAACACGGCCTTGCACTACGCCCGCAACGCCCGGCGCGTGGAAACGGCCTCGCTCCTGGAAGCGGCCACGCAAGCCCGAAACGGCGACGACAAGCCGGGTGGTGGGTGAGCGCCAGTCTGAGGAGTTCGTAGTGACCTCATTCATGCGGTCCAGGACGGTCGAAGGCCGCGCGTTCGTGGGAATGCCCGATGAATCGGGTCACTACGAGCGCTTTCAGGGCGAAGCCTGGCCCTCCTCCATCAACCGGTCGAGATGCCAGTACAGGTCGTCGAGGTTCGCCGGCTTCGAGAGCACTGCCGTGGCGCCGGCGGCCAGGGCGCGACGGTGGTGGCGGGTGCGGGGGAAGCCGAGCAGGGCCAGGATCGGCACCGGCCGGCCCGAGGGCAGACGCCCCAGCGTGGCGGCCAGGTGCGCCAGCTCGTCGAGTTGGCCCTCGCCGCCCCCGGGCCCGTCGTAGATCGCGGCCACGGCCCCTTCGACCCGGGCGGGACGCGGGGGACGAAGCCACACGGTCGACCCGCCCCGGCGCCGGCACGCGGCCGAAAGCCAGTCCTCCATCTCGAAGCGGTCGGTGTGGATGGCGATCAGGCCCGGTCGTTTCTCCACGGGCCGGTCGGCGTCGGTGAGCAGGCGCTCCTCTTCGGTAGCCGTCAGCGGCAGCGACCAGGCGCCGCCGCAGGCGTCGCGCAGGCACCGCAGCTCCCGATCGAACCGCGGAGGGGCCTGGTGCCAGTAGATGCGCACGGCCGCGGGCGTGGGGCTGCCGGAGCGCATCTCCCCTTCGCACCAGCTCCCCAACAGCCCGACCAGGCGCGCCAGGGGCGCGGCCCGGCGGAGCCGCTCGATGTCCTCGGCCGGGAACTGGGCCGGATAGCCCTGTAGCAGGACGACCACCTCGGGCGCCAGCCGGCCGCTGCTGAGGCGCCGCAGAGCCGCGTCGACGTCAGGCACGGCGGTGACCCGGCCCTTTTCCGCAAGCGCTCCACACGCCTCGCGGAACTCCGCGCGCGAGCGGTCACCGATCAGTAGCAGGGAGACTTCGGCCATTAGCTACGACTCACAGCCCCCCTTCCGCCTCGACGATCAGGCGCCGGGCCTCGGCCGCGTCGGGGGCGGCACGGAGTTGCGCGAGGAAGTCGGGGACGTTCAACAGCCGGCTGAGCCGAGCCAACACGCGCAAGTGCCCCCGGTCGTCGATCGAGCAGATCAGGAAGAAGACGTCGGTCAGCGGGGCGCCCGGCCCGAAGGGAATCCCGTGGTTGGTGCGCCCCAGGGCCATCATCGGCTGGCTGAGGATCTTGGCCATGGGCCGGCGGGGGTGCATCAGGGCCACGCCCCCTTCCAGGGCCGTGGGGTGCATGTCCTCCCGGGCCTTCACGGCCTCGGCCATCGCCCGGGGGTCCCAGAGTATCCCGGTCGACGCCGCCAGCTCGACCATGGCGTTGATCACCGAATTGCGGCTCTGGGCCAACAGCGGCACAGCAACGGCCTCGCGGGGCAAGAGCGCGGCCAGCGAGACCTCCTGCTTCTGGTCGGCCGGCGCGTTGCGCTCGAGCACCCCTTCCACCTCGACCAGCCCGTCCTCGTCGGCCACGCCGATCCGCTCCTCAAACCAGCGGTGGACCTCGGGCCGGGAGAACCGCCACTCGCCGGCCACCTTGCGCCCGGGCAGCTTGCCCCGGTCGGCCAGCCGGCTGACCTGCTGCGGGGTCAGGTGCAGGAAGGCCGCGAGCGTTTCGACGTTGAAGTAGGAGTGGGGCATGGCACTTACCGCAAACCGTGCATCTTGCCCGATTTCCGCCGTCGTGTCCAGTCCGCGTTCTGAATTCCGCCTTGACAGCGGGGCGGAAATCCGCACAATCCCGCCGCGATTAACGGACAGCCGGCGGCGGGCGGCCGCCGGAATCCCCGGCAGCAAGTCTGCTGCCGGCTACTGAACCAACCCATCATTTCGAAGCCGACGGACCACTTGAGGCATGGAGGCCTGAGGTGACCCAAGTCTGTCCCGAGCTGGGACGCGGCATCCGTTTGCGCGCCCTGCTACCGAACGCCGAGACCCTCGGCACCGACGACCTTTGGGTCGAACGCTGCACGTGCGACTCGCGCCGCGTGCGGCCGGGCGACCTGTTCGTCGCCCTGGCCGGCTCGCAATGCGACGGCCGCGAGTTCGTCGCCGAGGCGATAGACCGGGGCTGCGCCGCCGTGCTCTGCGAGCGCCCCTTGGCCGACGTGGCCCTGCCGCAGTGCATCGTGCCGGATGCCCGCAATGCCTTCGGGCGGCTCTGCCAGGCCCTGGCCGGCGACCCCAGCCGGCAGCTTCGCGTGGTGGGCATCACCGGCACCAACGGCAAGACCACCACGAGCTGCCTGGTGGCTGGAATGCTCACCGAGGCCGGCCATCACGTCGGGCTATTGGGCACCTTGGGTTACCTCGACGGCAAAGTGATCCACCCATCGACCTTGACCACCCCGCCCGCCGACGAGCTGGCCGACTACCTGGCCCGGATGGTCGAGAACGACTGCACGCACGCGATCGTCGAGGTATCGAGCCACGCCCTGGCCCAGTTGCGCACCGCAGGCGTGCAGTTCGACGCCGCCTGCATCACCAACGTGCGGCGCGACCACCTCGACTACCACCGCTCGCTCGCCGAATACCGCAAGACCAAGGCCAGGCTGCTCGGGCAGCTCGGGCCCGAGGGCTTCGCCGTGGTGAACGCCGACGACCCCGGGGCCGCCGACTGCGTTCGCGATTTCAACGGGCCGGTGCTCACAGTAGGGATGCACCAGGCGGCCGAGATCACCGCCACGCTCGTCGAGCAACAGCTCAGCGAACAGACCTTCCTGCTCACGGCCGGCAGCGAGACCATCCCCGTGCGCACCCGAATGATCGGGGCCCACCACGTCTCGAACTGCCTAGTCGCTGCGGCGGTGGGGCTCACGTACGGGATCGACCTGCCGACGGTGGTGCGCGGGCTGGAGTCGGTCGGCTACGTGCCCGGGCGCCTGGAGCGGATCGAGTGCGGCCAGCCGTTCGGCGTGTTCGTTGACTACGCCCACGCGCCCGACGCCCTGGCTGCGGTGCTCGACGCCCTGCGCCCGCTCACACGAGGGCGGCTGCTGTGCGCGTTCGGCGCCGGCGGCGACCGCGATCGGCCCAAGCGGCCCTTGATGGCCCGGGCGGTCGAGACGCGGGCCGACCTGGTGGTGCTGACCAGCGACAACCCGCGCACCGAGGACCCCGAGGCGATCGTCCGCGAGGTGCTCGGCGGCTTCGAGCGGCCGCACGAGGTGCAAGTGAAGATAGATCGGACCGAGGCGATCCGCACGGCCCTGGCCGCGGCCGAGCCGGGCGACTGCGTGCTCCTGGCCGGCAAGGGCCACGAGCGCTGGCAGATCATCGGCCACGAGAAGGTCCCGTTCGAC
>Ga0180438_10008661_pt1 | contig 12880 bp, 16 predicted proteins | sample SS_ome_12_FD_132455 | JGI IMG/M metagenome (GOLD analysis project Ga0180438, IMG submission 132455) | Hypersaline lake sediment archaeal communities from the Salton Sea, California, USA - SS_3_D_2 metaG | ecosystem: Environmental > Aquatic > Non-marine Saline and Alkaline > Hypersaline >...
AAAATCAATACCAGGCCTCGCAAAACATTGGGATATGCAACTCCAAAAGAGGTCTTTCTTGGTCTAAATAATTGTGATAATCTAGGATATGAAAAAATTGCACTTATTACTTGAATCTACGTTATAAAAAAACCCAATCAAGAATTATTTAGATGTAAATATCAAAACATTATACCCAGTCGACTAATAACTCGTCTTCCGCATTCCTAAATTTTCCTAAAATTATTAATATCATATCTATAAAGGTCCACACTCCCAATCCGCCAAGAGTTATTAGTTGAAGACAAGCGGTCGTATATTTTCTAACGTAAAATCTATGGGCTCCAAAAGTGCCCATTAGATAGACAAGCAAAAAAGCTACGACTCTTTTTTCCGGTGCTATTTTTTCTTTCTGTTCTTCTTTTGATTCAGAATCTTTTATTTGTTGTTTCAATTCTTCATAGCTGTTTCTTAATGACTGAAGCTCATCAGATATTGAGTCAAATCTTACATTGGAATCTTGAGGCAAACTAGCAAAACAATATGACGCAGCCATCAATATATAAAAAAGTGAAAAAAATTTTGTCATAACGATCCTTTAAAAAGATGGCAACAACCATCGAAGTTTACTGAGTACGTCGACGCTTTTATGAGCTTTGCCGGAATAATGGTGGCAGAACCAGGCATCCTTCGACTCACTTTGTTCGCTCATGATGAGCATGGCGAAGCCTGGTGTGCCCGGCAGGATTCGAACCTGCGACCTACGGATTAGAAATCCGTTGCTCTATCCAGCTGAGCTACGGGCACATATATTTGAAAGACCTCATTCTTGCGGAGCCTGTCCTTCATCCTCTAACAACACCTACTGCTTTGCTCATCCCGAGCTTGTCGAAGAACGCCGGGCACGGCAGGTCGAAAATGAGATTAGTCAATACTAGTATAAACAATAGAAATCATTAATTCAATCAGTTTTAGGGCAAAAATGTTATTAGCTATCCTTAACGTTTACCCTTTATCTGCCTTCTGAACTTACAAAGAGTTTGCTAAACTCACGGGCAATGTCTCTCAAGACCGTCATAAGCTCATCACTAATATCACCGGTGTTTAAAATGGTCTCATAGGTATCAATGTATACCGATTGTACATAGCTGACAAACTGTGTTGCAAATGCATGAACCTGATAAACCTGAATATCATCCAAAAAATCTTCTTTAAGCAAAAAGAGCATCAAAGCCTGCTGGGCAAACGTATAGGTAACAAACTGAGGCTGCTTGAGCAGTTCCACAATACGAGCACCACGGGCCAATTTGCGCTGAGAAATTTCATCAAGTTCTGTCCCAAATTGAGCAAAACTGAGTAATTCATGATACTGGGCAAGTTCAAGCCTCATCGCCTTGGTCATCTTTTTAATGGCCAGGGTTTGAGCAGCACCACCGACTCGTGAAACAGAAAGCTCAACATTGACCGCTGGTCGGATACCCTGGTTAAAAAGCTGCGTATCCAAAAAGATTTGACCATCAGTTATCGATATAAGGTTTGTCGGGATATAGGCGGTAATATCGTCACTTTGGGTCTGTACAATCGGCAATGCGGTAAGCGATCCTCCACTTTTTAGCTTGCCTGCTCGCTCTAACAACCTTGAGTGGAGATAGAATATATCGCCTGGAAATGCCTCACGGCCTGGCGCACGACGTAGCAAGAGCGACATCTCACGATAAGCTGTCGCATGATTACTCAGGTCATCATATATGATCAAAGCGTCTTGACCATTATCCATGAAATATTCACCCATGGTACATCCAACATAGGGCGACAAGTATTGATTTAACACTGCTTCACTTGCATCGGTTCCGATAATAATAGTGTATTCGAGCGCATTGTTTTCTTCCAAAAATTTTGCCGTTCGCGCAATACTTGCATCCCTTTGGCCTATTGCTACATAAATACAAAAAACGTTCTGTCCTTTTTGATGGAGTACGGTATCTATGGCAACTGATGTTTTTCCCGTATAACGGTTGCCTATCAATAATTCACGCTGTCCTCTTCCGATCGGAACAAGTGAATCTACAGCCAAAATTCCCGTTTCTAATGACTGGTTGATTGGACTGCGGTCTATAATTGGGGGGATTGGAGCCTCTATAGAACGGTATTCAGCAGCCTTAATCTCTCCGAGGCCATCTATCGGTTTTCCCAACGCATTAACAACACGACCAAGCAATCCAGGCCCAACCGGTGTTTTGAAAACACCACCGGTTCGCTTTGCCACTTCAAGCTCTGCGACAGGGATAGCGCTTTCACTTTCTAGGAGAAATACATCAACAAAATCTTCATCCAGATTGAAGACTATACCCCTATTGCCCCCTTCAAAACCAATTAACTCTCCATATACCGCATTGGTCAGCCCATGGACTTTGCACATGCCATCACCAACCTGTACGACTATGCCAACTTCTTCCAGCTTTTCCTCGGGCGCCTCTTTAAGCGCACGCTCAAGCAATGAAACAAGGTCTGTACTTTTAATGTCCATTTTAGAACTCCTGCTCTCGAGGAGATACCGTCAGCGTTCTGAGTTTTTTAGCTACAGAATACTCCCATAAATAACGATCACTCTTTAATCGTATACCTGCAATCAAATCTTTATTAATCTCATGGTTAGAAAGAATTTTTGCACCGGTTTTTTGGGCCAAGAACTGTTCAATTACTTCTCGTTCTGAACTATCCAATGGATAGGAACTTTGAATCACAAAATTCTCAATATGTTTTCGTCTTCTATAAAGTCGGGCTATAACATGCAATACCAAGGGGAAAAGAAATGCTCTTCGATCTTTAATCAGAAGTTGTACAAGGCGGTTAAAACAGTCCGGCAACGAAAACTTTTCGATTACTGAACCTAATGCTTGTTGCTTAATTGCCGGTTCTATATGCGGCAAAATCAAAAATGCCAAAGCTTCTCTTCTGCCTTTCAAAAACTGTTCAAGAACAACAAGATTTCGATAATCATCGAGCGATAGTTCATCGATAAATACGTTTAAAAAGGCTTTTGCGTATTTTAATGCTACAGCCTGTTCTTTTATCGTCATGATATGTTCTTTCTCATAAAATTGACAAGCTGCTTGATATATTCTTGTTGCTCTTTTTTATCGGAAAAACGTTTCTTCAAATCTTCATTCACAAGATCGACTGCTTCCTTTACAATGTGATCATATGCAAGCGTCTGCCCAAGCCATTCTGATTGCACTTCAGCTTTCTTTTGTGAACGCATATGAGCTTGTTCTCGTTCAGTTTTATACCGTCGCTGTCGCTCATCGAATGAATCACGCCATTTATCTATTTTGCCAAGAAGATACTGACACTCCTGATCCTGTGCCTCCATTTTTTTCTTTAATTGTTTCTGTTCATCAATAAGTTCATCCTGCCGAATAGTCAGCGCCTCTTTTTTAAGCTCCTCCTGATGCATTATCTTTTTTGTTGTAGGATACAATTTACGATAAAAAACAAAAACCGTTATTGCGATCATTAAAGTAAAATTCAGCAATCGAAAAACAACTGAAATAATAGTCGCAGATGCAAACAAATACAAAAGTACACAAATGAAGCCATAAATAGCGATCGACAGGATAATCCATCGATTAATCGACATGGGCAACCTCATCAATGAGCTTATGTGCTGTCTTTTTTGCCAATTCGCGAACCTCTTTTTGGTCAATAGTAGGCAATGGAGGCATTCCTGGAACGATAGTTATTGCTCGCTCAAGCGCTTGCGCAACATCAGGCTCATGCTCCAAAAATGTTTTTTTAAACGTACACAATCTCTGTGCTATACGCTGCTCTTCTTGTATAATCGCCTCTTCTTTGGCCTCTAACTGAGCACGAGCTAAAGCAATAGCCTCATCATCTTCAGTTATGCTGGCAACAGCGGGTTGTAAAAAAAGCTTCTTAATCATAAGATAGGCAATCAAAAAGTTAATTGCTTGAACTGCAAGTGTAAGATTAATAGTCATATGTACAAAGACCTTTCATCTTAATCTTGCCTTGTCTTTTAGCATTATAACGACATGGCCAGATAAACCAATGCACCCGCTATCATCAAGGCATAAATTGCAGAACTTTCAACAATCGCCATACCAAGAATCATAGCTGTACGTATTTGGCCAGAACTTTCTGGGTATTTTCCTATATTCTCGCACGCTTTCATGCCGATCATCCCCTGTCCAAGCGCAGGACCAATACTTCCTACACCCATGGCAATGGCAGCTCCTATACAAGCAGCAGCTTTAGCGATAAATGCACCGTCCATACAAAACCCTTTCGGCGTAATAGGTCAGATACGTTAATTAGTATATTCTTAAGTCGCGCTTTTTAATATAGTTTAACATTATTATATGATATTATAATGTCATAGACTGAGAAAAATCTCTTAGGTTATCAGTATAATACTGACCTACAAAGTTCACAATGCTTTCTATATGTTTTTGCAATTGGGCTTTATTATGCTCAAAATCTTCATTGCAATCGAGAACCAAGACCGGAATATTCTTCACCGAATCACTAAGGCCCTCCTTGCGAACTAACCATGCCTCATGTTTTTCATGTAAGTGGCTTAGGTATTCAATTGATACCCCACTTTCCTCTTGACGATTACGCTTGAGCAATCGTTGATGACAAACCTGGGGATCAGTTTGAAGGTAGATAAAACCTTTTGGCAATGTTACATACTGATCAACAAGCCATGCAAACCATTCGCAATATAATTTCCACTCTAACCTGGACATATTGCCAAGCTCATGACATGCAGCAGCAAAACAATAGCGATCTGAAAATACCGATCGCTCAAGAATATGAACCGGAATTGAGGAAAACCGGCGAGCATGCTCCTCTTGCTCCATAACACGGGTTACAAATGCATAAGTCTGAAACGTATACCCCCAACGAGGCGTATCCCGATAAAATTTTTCAAGAAGATTTTCACCAGAAATTACCTGCTGCCATTTCGTATGTGGCTCATAAATAACATGCACCGGCAGATACTGCTGTATCAATTGCAAAAATGTAGATTTTCCCGCTCCAATATTCCCATCAACCACAAAACAGCCGCATGGCGAAGGGGAGGATTGTTTTTTCATTATATTCCTCTACAATACACCAAGAAAAAATAAGAGACGAACTATGAACTTTAAAATTTGGTTTTTTGACTTTATTACTCATGATAATGTTTGTTTTACCTATCAATTTTCATAGGCCAATTTATATACTAACGCTTCATGATTAAAAAACAACGGAAATTTAAAAAAAGAATATGTTCAGTTTTACAGAATCTTCCATAAAACCAAAAGCAAGCAGAAATGTAAGAAAAAAATCACATTAAACGTTAATGCTCGATTTTGATTGCCTTGCCATTAATCAAGGCATCACTTATTTTTTTATAGGCTGAAACCAATATTCGTTGAAAAGTACTTTGAGAGATAAGCATTTTTTGAGCGCAGTCAATTTGATCAAGCTGCTCTATATTTTTCAATCGTAAAGCTTCAAGCTCATCAAATGTTAATAACACCTCCTCAAGTGCAGCCAAAGGGACTCCTTTAGGCTTATAATAAGTAACCTCAGGATCAAATTCGATCAATCGCTTTTTGCGCGGACGAACCATAAGATATTACTTCATGTGAGAAAGTTTCTCTCTTAGCACACAGAGCTCTTGTTCCAACTCGGCTATTTTTTTTCTTAATGCATCTAGTTCAACATTATCGACAACCTTTTCACCTGATTCAGCTAATTCTCGCTCACGCATGTTCTCGCGACACGATCCTAAACCTCTTCCGGTTTTTGGTCCCTTGCCTAAAGGTCCAGTTCCATCAAATCTTGGCATAATAAATCCTTTCAATAAAACAATCTAAGATATGTACAACTAGTTATGAGCATATATTCATAACACTGCTATGTCAATAATAGTGTAAACCATCTTAAAAATTGATTTTTAAGCCTTCCCGCAGCTGGCTGCAGGGGTATCAGATTTTAGAGATAGAATTTCTGCGTGCCGTTCGCCCCAGCCTGTCCGCCATAGTTTTAACGACGGCGGACAGGCTGCGCAGCAGTGTATCGGGGCCTGCCCCGAGTATTCTCGAGGGGGGTGCAAAAATTTTAATTGCCCTTACATCCCCAGCATTGAAAGCATGTCCTGAATAAAACCAAGAAATATGCTTGGGGCCCCAGCAATCTTAAATTTTCAATATGAAACAAAGAGCAGGCATAGCCCAAGCCTATTCTTGAAATTATTTCATAATTAATATACATTTATAATATAAAAAAATAGATATTTATTGTTACAGATTAATAACAGGGCTTTTATGAAAAAATTATTAATAGCAGGATTACTGCTCATATCATCAGGATTTTCTTTATTTACAATGGACCAACAACAACCAGCATGTAAAAAAAGAAAAATAACACCTATACCAGTTTACCCACAAGCCCATTTCGACCTTACAATCAAGCTTGTAATGAGTGATCTTATGCTTAAAAATGAGGGCACCATTTGGGCTGCATTACCTAAAGTAAGGTCGCTGGATGTCATGCGACTATGGACACAACGTAATCGCACTCCTGAGATCAAAAAATCTGCTCAACAGTATCTACAATCCTGTGACTCTCAAAATTCAAATTCTATTATCACCTCTTACCAAGAGTTACTCAGTGCGCCAGATAAAACTCCTGTCGTTCAAGATATACTTATTGTTGATAAGAAAGCTCTGAGTAAAAAAGACAACTCGTTGACACAGCAGGCATTAAAACTTGTTGCCAAAGCAGGAGTTCGTGCAAAAGTACATATCGATGAACCTATACACCATAAATTTATGTTATTTTTAGGCAAAAATGATCATAAAAAACGTTTATTAATAACAGGCTCATGGGATACGGACTGGCAACAGTCTTATGGCCATGATATGTTCATAATCGATGATCCCTACTTAATAGATAAATATATTCAACGCCATCAAGCACTGCAATCTCATAGTGTTGATTACCCACAAGCAAACAAAAATTGATTTCTTTGCAGATATGACAAACTCATCCACGACAAATCTTTAACTAACCAAGTTATTCTCATTTGTATATTTCATATTGGATAACTTCCAGCATACAAACTACCCATAAAACATTTTCTTCTCTCAAATGATTGAGAAAGACGTCTCCCCTCTTTGTCATTCATAAAAAATTGTTTATACTTATTCAGCAAACTAACAAATGTTAAGCTTATCACTATACATTTTCATGAATGATAATTACCCGTAGATTATAAATTTAGAATTTGGAAAAACTATGAAGAAATCAATACTGTTAACTATCAAGCGCCTCTTTTTTAGCCTGCTGATCGCATTTACATGCACAGCACCGCATTATGCTCATGGCATGGATGATCTTGATATTTTTGATCCGGATATAGATATCGAAAATATAACGTTTGACATGAAAAAGGTAAATCCAGCCGACATTTTACCTCTACTCATCGACATTCTGGATATCCTCCCCATCTTACAAGAAGATCTATATTGCAAAACTTACCCTCTCAATACACGAAGCCTTTTGGATATGCCATTTGTTCGCCCTTTTCGATGGCACAGCATGTATGATAAAAAATTTGGATTTCAACTTTTTTATAACCAAACAAGTCGCATGTATTTTACCAAAGATTGTGATAATATTTCCTCATATCTTGCCATCTGCAATCCAAACCTTTTGAGAAAATTATCTGATAAATTGGATGAAGATATTATTCGGGATTATTTCCCTGATTTTGATCTTGATCCGATTTGTGTATTTCCACTCTTTCGCAATATGACTATACAAGATCGTCGACTTGGCTTTATGTTCTCAGGCTCTCGAAGATGGCGCGATCTGACCTTCAGGGCTTATGCCCCAGTTTATTATCTTGAGCGAAATTATTATTTGACCAATAAAGAACGAAAAGCGATAGAAGATGTTTTTGGTGCTCAATCTGATACCACCTTCCAAGATCAACATATGATCAGTGACAAAGTAGGTGTCGGTGACACGCGACTGATATGCGCATATCATATTGTACGTCGCGAAAACCTAGCTCTCAATCTGGGCTTTCAAGCAACGATTCCTACAGCATTTGCATTTAAAAAAGGCCTCAAAGGATCTTCTTTCAGTCAATGGAAGAAAATTCGACACTGCAAATTTAGCATTCAAGATCTCTGGGATTTAGCACAGGAAGACGTAAAAGCCGCAACTGAATATGGCACCGATTTCTTTTTAGGAATGCTTGATACGTTATCTGCAAATCTTCTTGATGCACCATTGGGCAATAATCAACATCTTGGCATTGGACTCTTCTTTCAAAACAAAAGCCGTTTAAGTTACTTCTTCAAACGACCGTGGGCAGATCAGATACATTACAAAGGCAACATCTCTCTTGAATATTTATTACCACGCACAGAACGTCGTCTCTTTATGATAAGAACCGACAAAGAGATCCTGGACAAACAATTTTTTGACCCCATCAGATCGGAAAATGATCCAGAATATGCACGCGAATGGCTTGAACTTATAGAAGAAACATTTACCAATAAATTTTACCCTGTTGCATTAGACACACGCATACAGCCGGGGCTGATCTTCCAGTGGACAAGCAGCATGTTCTATGAACGTGGTCCATGGCGATATCAATTAGGAACCGATTGGTATATTCAAACACCAACCGTATTAGAGTCTCTCGATGTTCCGCCTGATATCGGGGCTCCTTGCATAGATCTAAAAAAAGCAGAACCTCCTTATATCTATCAAAGCAAAATTTGTGGTGGTCTGTATTATTCTTATGAGCAACCATGTAGGACCTGGAACTTTTCGCTCTATGGTGACTATAGCTATTGGACAAGCGGCATAGGCAAAGACTTTACAGTCTCATTTAATGTTGAAGTTGATTTTTGATTGGGTAGTATGAATAACATATCAAGAAAGGATTATTTATGAATAAAAAGTTTGCACTCGCCACACTTATTATCACTTCGTTAGGATCATCCAGCGGGAACCTTTGCGTAGAAAAAGTAGCTCTCACTTCACGATTTTTGCAGATTATTGATGGGGCTTTTTTAACAGGAGAAATTGTTGGTATTACATTACAAATCCGTAAAAAGCTGATAGAAATGATCGAGGGCAAACGACAGCCTGATGGAATGTATGAAGGATTTTATACCATTAATCAATGTCAACAGTGTATTCATCAACTTGCAGATCTTGAATCAAAACTTCTTGAAGAACAAGAAAAATCAGAAGCTAAACTGCAATCTGCACAGACAGATAATGAAAAAAGAGAAGCAAGTCGTGCACTGGAGATTGTTGAACAACAGGCTACTGAACTTCATTCCATTCTGAAAGTTGCAAAAATTGATTTCCAAGAAGCGGTCAGCATATTTATATCACGAGTTCGCACCGTAAAAGAACCGATAATGATGCTCATTAATGAATATTGTGAAAAGGCTAAACGTTCTGATAGCCTCCTGCTTGACTGGGCAAAGCTTAATGATGAAGAAGAGGAATCATTTAACAATTCGGTAACCAACTTCAATATATTTTATGTATTTCTTAATGATCTGGCCAACTTTATGGAGGCGCTGATCCGCGGATGTCCAAAAGCACAACAACAGTTTAAAAAGCTGATGATGGAAAAATCAAAACAAGTTGCGTAAAGGTTAATCTTGCGATTACATGTAAATATTCATAGAGACATTTGAATAAATAATTCATCTTCTGCTGCACTCAGACCCATTACTTTGATGTCGCGAATCTCATTCATAAGTTCAACATCCTGGTTGCCTAATGGTTTCTTGTGATAATCAGGAACAGTCTTATTCCCTTTAAGGGCCTCCAGTGCAACTTTAAGTTTAAATTGATCCGAGTGAATTGTATATTTTCTTGTCATGCTGATTTTTGTAGTCAGCTTTGATATTATAGGCTCTGCTTCATTTTACATAACTATTTCTCCCAAATTGAACTGTCTAGTTTATAAGGGGCAGCATACTCCAGCAGAAGTATATAAGAATCATGGGCAAAAAAACGTATGCTATATTCCCCGAAGGGAGATGACCAACAACTAGAACTAATGTCTCTCAAATTTTAAGTTGAAATTGGTCCTTGACATGGGGAGCAGCATACTTCTTGATTCAATTAATTCATAAGTGAATTGTTATATTCAATCTCTTCGCAATAGCAATCATAATTTCTAAAACAATCATGTTCACCCAGTGTATAATTAGAATCAACAAGCGTGCTTTTATTAAGAATTTCGATAGATTCAGGGAATGAATTGAATAGGCTTTGTTGCATGAATATCCTGGTAGCCACTAAATTAGAGCTGGTCATTAATATCTTCAGCTTGTAGTTTTGTAAAAACTACCTAGGAGATGTAAATATGGCCAAGCAAAAATTCAAAGTCAAAAATTGGAGTAAATACAATAAAAGCCTTGTAAATCGTGGGAGCATAACTTTTTGGATAGATAAAAACTTGCCGACATTCTGGACATGTAATGTTGTAGTAAAAAAAAGAGGCGGCCAAACTACGTATAGTGATAAAGCCATCATGATATGCCTTACATTAAGAGAGGTGTACAAACTTACGTTGCGACAAGCGCAGGGTTTTGTTCAATCGATACTGAATATGAACTCTTTTAATTTGAAGGCACCGGATTATACTTCACTATCAAGGTGAGCTCATGACTTGGAAGTAAAAATTCCTCGATTGCCATCTAAAGGCCCTATTGACGTGGTCGTAGATTCAACAGGGTTTAAGGTATATGGTGAAGGAGAATGGAAGGTAAGGCAACATGGCTATTCAAAAAGACGAACTTGGACCAAGCTTCACGTTGCACTAAATCCTCAAACTAAAGAAATTCTTTCTACAATTGTTACTTCAAGTAAAATCCATGACTCAAAGGCCTTTACATCCATGATTCAAAAAATCGACAGACCAATTAATCGAGTTGCTTGTGATGGAGCATATGATACAAAGGAGTGCTATGTAGCAATTGGCGACAAAGAAGCTATTCCTATCATTCCGCCACAAAGAAATGCAAAAATAAGTGATGATCCTGGTCTGATAATTCGCAATTTTTGCATAGAGTACATTCACAAATCGGGAAATAATGAAGATGCAAGAAAAAAATGGAAAACGGATTCAGGTTATCATATGCGATCTATCGCTGAAAATGCTATGTTTAGGCTTAAGACGGTATTTTCTCCGTCTCTAAAATCACGAAAAGCCGAAAATCAGAAAACAGAGTTAGTGATACGAATTGCTGCGCTTAATAAAATGACTCTTAGTGGCATGCCACAGAGTTATAGAGTAATATGAGGTTCAATGTGAATTAGAAAAAATTAATGAATCTGAGGAAAAATTATTCATGCAACAAAGCCCTTGCTAATTATATTTTTCATAAAATAATTCATAATTCATAATTTTTTCCGGCCACTCACCATAATAGGTAAAGCCTTCTAATGTTTTTAACTTACCCTTCTCAATAAACAATATGAAGCCTACATCAATATTGTTAACTTTGCCATCTAATCCATCTATTTGGAAAGATCTCTGTGATTCAATTATTGGCGAATCATCAGCAATCTGAAAGGACGTAAAAAAACCTGAACCTGAAAACCATCGATTAACGACTAAAGCTTTTGTAAATTGTTCTCTTAAAAGCCGATTTATTTTCGTTTTTTTTTCCAAAAGCTTATCTATTACATCTTTTTCAAGAATATTAATTGATATTGTTTTTCTTTGCATATTACTCCTTATGGTATAAATGCTGTACCAATTTTGATTATTCCATCAGGCAAGATTATTCCCTTAACAGTTACTGGTTGTGCATGAATATTAACTACAATTTTATATTTTCCCTTTAACCCTTTTTTAACCAGTTGTTTATATGTTAAATCGTAAATAGACCGAAAAGCTTTAATTTTGTTATTTCCAAATTTTTTCAAGAGTCCGTCAAGGTGATGATCATGAGTTGGATTATCAAAAATATGGCGAAGGTCATTTTCTGTAGCCCTATTGTCATATTTATATTCAGTTAGGGACCCTGATTTTTCTATTGGTTTGTCTGCATCATTCTTTTCTGTTTCAAATTCAGGATCAGGAGGCATCGGATCGCTACTATTTATATCAACAATATCTTGGGCTTGTTGATTTGTAGATATTTTTACTTTTTCTTCCTGAAGCATTATAGATTCATATAACCTTTTAAATTCAGCTTTTGCAGCTATCTGGTCCTTAGTATTGGAGCCATTCAGCCAATGAGCAAGCCTGTATACTGCTTGTTGAATTTCTTCTTTTTGCTCAGGATATTTTATTTGTCTGCACAGCAGATTATTGAGCTGTTGACGTTCTGCCTCATAAATTGGCGCAAGTATTTTTTGAGGCAATGCAATAGTTTTTGCTTCCGGTAAATGTAATACATACTCTTTAAGCACACCATTCGGCTCATAAAATGCGTGAAGCAATGTATCATAGTCCGATTTCGATGCAGCCTTCATGATTTGTTCAATCTTATTTTGTAATAATGATATATCAGAAAGAGCCGAACTGTCTTTACCAATAATTTGATACATGGCATCATGGATTACATGTGACGCAGTTGTAGGAATATTCCATCGTTCATGCATTTTCTCTTTCAGATGATGCCGTATTAAAAAATTTTGATTAATGATTTCTTTTTCTGCGGATAACACATGGTCCAAGATATTTTTGTTGGCCAGGTACACAGGATCACTCTGAGCTACACGAACTATGCCATATTCATTATAGACAGCCCTTTTAGCATTAATCATTGTTTCCTGGCGACTAGTGTAATCATCTATCATTCGGCGTAGATACACATTACCGGGATAT